>Ga0075026_100000539_pt1 | contig 15285 bp, 16 predicted proteins | sample Str012_2_FD_71392 | JGI IMG/M metagenome (GOLD analysis project Ga0075026, IMG submission 71392) | Freshwater sediment microbial communities in response to fracking from Pennsylvania, USA - Straight Creek_MetaG_SC_2012 | ecosystem: Environmental > Aquatic > Freshwater > Creek > Sediment...
GGAGGGGCCACCCGGCGCCTCGATCAGCTCGACGAGGACCCCGCGGCAGGAGCGCGGATGGAGGAACGCCACTGGTCCCTCGGCGCCCCGGCGCGGGGCATCGTCGATCAGCTCGACGCCGTCGAGGCCGAGTCGAAGCAGGGTCTCCGACAGGTCGTCCACCTCGAAGCAGACGTGGTGGAAGCCCTCGCCATTGCTCGCGAGGAAACGCGCGACACCGGTCGTGTCGTCGGTGGGCTCGACCAGCTCGATCTTGGATTCTCCCACCCCCAGGAACGCGATCCGGACCCGGTCCTGCGGGATGTCGACGATCGTCTCGAGCTCGAGACCCAGCATGTCGCGCCAGAGCGCGAGCGCCGGCTCGATCGCGCTCACGATGAGCGCGACGTGGTGGACCTTGCCCATATGCCGTATCCGATCCGGGACGGCCGCGACGCCCCCACCGGTCACCTCCAGGAGCAGGAGCGGTCCGACCTCGGCGGTGTGCCGCTTGCGAGCCGCATCCTGGACCACGTCGAGGAAGGTCGCCCGAACCTTGGGGTCCAGCGCTTGTGGGTCCTGCCAGATGAGCAGCACGGACCGCTCGTCGACCGGGTCGGAGAAGGCCAGGACCTCGATCAGGGCGTCCCAGTTCCGCCCGAAGTACGACGGGAAGCGAAGGCCACGGTCCAGTTCGTCGAAGAGCGCCTCCCGGGTCGTCGGGCCGTCCAGCCACGCGACGCGCGTGCCGGCCTTCCTGAGCGTGGCGATCGTCGAAGCCGCGGGTGGGGCAGCGGCTGTGATGGCGCCGCCCGGCTCGCCTGGGAGGAGTCGCGTGCCGAGATCATCGGAAGCGGTCATGGGGCGATCCTGCTGAACTTGGTGTAGTGATCGTCGGTCCGATAGGCCTCGCCCTGGTTGCCGACCACGACCCGCCGTGCACCCCGATCCGCGGATCGGGGCGTGACGACCGCGTACTCATGGTAGTAGCCCCCGGGCGCGTCGAGCAGGATCCCCTCGCGGCTTTCAAAAACGACCCCATCCTGCGGGAAGGGGTACGGCCCGCCCGTCCCGATCGACAGGAGGGTCTGATGGACCTCATCTGGCAGTGCGGCGCCATCGATCGTGGGGAGGCCGCTCTTCGATTCGGTGGTGTGCGACGGCACCAGGAGGATCGCGACCGGGCTGGAGGCACTGGTCGGGATCGGTGAGGGCCGGGCCGACGTCGGGGTCGGCGTCGGCTGCGCGCACCCTGCCAAAACGCCAAGGAGAGCCACGACGAGGGCCAGCCGCCGGAGTCCGTGCCGTCTCACCGGATGGTCGGATCCCATGTGCGGACCACCGTCGCCGCCAGGGTCATCGTCACCAACCGCCGAACGGCCTCATCCATCGCCCCATCGAGCTCACCGCGCAGCTGGATCGACCCGCGACCGTCGGGGTAGGCGCGCACCGTGACCGTGAGCCAGCCCTCGGCATCGCGGTCCGGATCGACTGAGGGGACCGGGCTCATGAGCGCTGAGAGGACCGACATGAGTCCGATGACGGCGTGCTGCGGGCGGCGCTGGATCCAGCCGATCCGAGGCCCGTCGTTCCCGTACGTCGCCCAGCCGCGGGCACGCATCCGCTTGAGCGCCGCGAACGCGAATGATGCGCTGCCCGGACAGTCGGCCTCGATCCCCACTGGTCGCAATAGGTCCGGCGGGAGGCGCGTGCCTCGAGCGGGATAGGCCAGCCCCTCCCCAGCTTCGGCCATCTGGGCCATCAGACCGTGATGAGCTCGCGGTGCTCGCCCCAGGCCAGGCGCAGGCGGTCGCTGATCTCCCCCACCGTGGCGTAGGCACGCACCGCGACCAGGATCGAGGGCATCAGGTTGCCGTCGGCCCGGGCGATCCGCTCCAGCTCGTCCAGGGCGACCGACCAGGCCTCGGCCGAGCGCTCGGCGCGGACGCGTTGGACCCGCTCGATCTGGCGTCGCTCGCCGTCCGGGTCGATCTTCTGGAGCTTGGGCGTCCTGACCTCGTCATCGCGGAACTTGTTGACACCCACGACGATCTGGTCGCCGGACTCGATCGCTCGCTGGACCCGGTACGCGGCCTCCTGGATCTGGCGCTGCTGGAAGCCGTGCTCGATCGCGACGAGCGTCCCACCCATCGACTCGATCTCGTCGAGATAGGCCCAGGCGGCCGCCTCGAGCTCGTTCGTGAGGCTCTCCACGTAGAACGAGCCGGCCAGCGGATCCGGCGTGTCCGTCACGCCCGCCTCGTGAGCGATGATCTGCTGGGTCCGCAGGGCCAGTCGGGCAGCCTCTTCGGTCGGGAGGGCGAGCGCCTCGTCGCGGGAGTTCGTGTGCAGGCTCTGGGCGCCACCCAGGACGGCCGCGAGCGCCTGGATCGTGGTCCGGACGACGTTGTTGTCGACGGACTGCGCGGTCAGGCTGGACCCAGCGGTCTGGACGTGGAACCGGCAGACCATGGAGCGCGGATCGGTCGCCCCGAAGCGCTCCTTCATGATCGTCGCCCACATCCGCCGAGCGGCCCGGAACTTGGCGACCTCTTCGAACAGCTCCGACCAGGCCGCGAAGAAGAACGACAGGCGCCCGGCGAAGTCGTCCACGTCCAGGCCCCGGGCGACCGCGGCGTCCACGTAGGCGATAGCGTCAGCGAGGGTGAAGGCGAGCTCCTGTGCCGCGGTCGCCCCGGCTTCGCGCATGTGGTACCCGGAGATGGAGATCGTGTTCCAGCGGGGAAGCTCCGCGGCGCAGAACTCGAAGACGTCCGTCACGAGGCGCATGGACGCCCGTGGCGGGAAGATATACGTCCCGCGGGCGATGTACTCCTTGAGGATGTCGTTCTGGACGGTGCCTGAGATCTCCTCGCGCGGCACGCCCTGGTCCTCGGCGGCCGCAACGTACAGCGCCATCAGGATCGGAGCGGTCGCATTGATCGTCATGGACGTGCTCACGTCGCCGAGCGGCAGGCCGTCCACGAGGATCGCCATGTCGGCGAGGCTGGCGATCGGGACGCCGACCCTGCCGACCTCACCCTCAGCCTCCGTGGCGTCCGAGTCGTAGCCCATCTGGGTGGGCAGGTCGAAGGCGACCGAGAGCCCGGTCTGGCCCTGCTCGAGAAGGTACCGGAAGCGGCGATTCGTCTCCTCGGCGGTGGCGAAACCGGCGTACTGGCGCATCGTCCAGAAGCGACTTCGGTACATCGTGGGCTGGACGCCCCGGGTAAACGGGTACTCGCCCGGCCGGCCGAGATCCCGCTCCTCGTCCACGCCGGCGACGTCGGCGGCCGTGTAGAGGTCCCGGGTCTCGATCCCGCTGGAGGTTTCGAAGCGCTCCCGCCGCTCAGGGGCGGCCCGAAGTGCCTTGGCTCGCAGGGTCTCGCGCCAGCGGTCCCGGGCCGGATCCTCGCCCTCGCCGACGTGGCGAACGGGGTGGCCGAGGTGGCCTGGCCGATCGGACTCGCTCACGCGAGGACCAGCAGGACGTCGCCGCGATCCACCGTCGCCCCTGGACCCACCGCGACTCGCTCCACCGTGCCGGCCCGTGGCGATCGAAGTTCGTTCTGCATCTTCATCGCCTCCACGGTCAGGAGCTGTTGGCCTGCCTCGACGATATCGCCACTGGCCACCGCGACGGTCACGACGCGTCCCGGGATGATGGCACGGACGAGCGTGGGTCCGTGCTGGGTACGGCGATCTCCTTCTCGACCGGCCCGGGCTCGCAGCTCGGCCCGCTCGGCGTCCTCCACCTCGAACTCGAACAGCCAGCCGTCGACGACGACCTCCACCGCGGTCCGCACGACTCCCGGTGCGCCACCGGCCCGGTCAGTCCCGGGCAGGACAACGGTGCCTCGACGGTCCGGGCTGGCCGCGGTGGTGACGTCGCCTACCACCTCCGCGGAGGCCCGATCCCGGACCAGGGCGCGCCTCATGCCGGCCATCGGTCCACCCCGGCCTCTCTGCCGGCCGTGACCCAGCCGGAAGGGCCCTCGCGGCCCGCCGGCCCTGCCGCCTGACCATGGCCCTCTTTCCCTGCTTCGGATGATCCGCCCTGCATGACCGCCAGACCGGCGAGTTCCACAGCCCGATCCAGGACGCCCGCGCGCTGGGCCGGCCCATCCCAGTGTTCGCCCACCCAGTCGGTGGAGAGCTCGCCGGTACGAAAGCTGGCATCCCTGGCGACCCAGCGATGGAACGGCAGGGTGGTCTGGACCCCGGCGACCCGAACCTCATCGAGCGCCCGCCCGAGCCGGTCCAGGGCGCCCTCGCGGTCCGGGGCGTGGACCATGATCTTGGCGATGAGGTTGTCGTATTCGGGCGGGATGCGATCCCCAGCGGCCACGCCGGTGTCCACACGGATGCCCGGGCCGAAGGGCATGACCCACCGCCGGAGCGTGCCGGGGGTCGGCAGGAAGTCCTGAGATGGGTCCTCGGCCGTGAGGCGCACCTCGACGGCATGTCCATCCGGGGTCGTCGCGCGGTCCGCTGCCGCCAGGACGGCGTCGGACAACGGCGCCCCTGCGGCGATCCGGAACTGCTCGTGGACCAGGTCCAGACCGGTCACGAGCTCGGTCACACCGTGCTCCACCTGGAGCCGGGTGTTCACCTCCAGGAAATGGAACGCCCCATCCGGTGAACGAAGGAACTCGGCGGTGGCGGCGTTCCGCAGGCCGGCGGAAGTGGCGATCCGGACGGCCCGGTCGTGCAGGGAGCGGCGCTCATCGGTCGTGAGTCCGGGCGCCGGTGCCTCCTCGACGAGCTTCTGGTGTCGGCGCTGCAGGGAGCAGTCGCGCTCACCGAGGGCCACGACCCGCCCTGTCGCATCCCCCAGCAGCTGGACCTCGATATGGCGAGCCGGCTTGATCTCGCGCTCCAGGTAGACAGCGCCGTCACCGAAGGCGGACAGCGCCTCGGCCGAAGCGGCAGCAAGTGCCGCCGGTAGTTCGCGACCTTCGAGGACCCGACGCATCCCCCGTCCCCCACCGCCGGCTGCGGCCTTGACCAGCAATGGGAAGCCGATCGCCTCCGCCTCTCGGACGATCCCGGCGACCGCATCCGGGCGGTCCACCGCGGCAGGCTCCAGCGTCCCGGGCACGGGGTCCACCCCGAGCGACCGTGCCAGGCGGCGAGCATGCAGCTTGTCGCCGAGCGCATCGATCGCCTCGGACGACGGTCCGACGAAGACGATCCCGGCCTCCTCCACCGCGCGAGCGAACGCGGCTCGCTCTGCCAGGAACCCATAGCCCGGATGGATGGCACCACAGCCCGTCGTGCGCGCCGCCTCCACGATGCGGTCGATCAGCAGGTAGCTCTCGGAAGGAGGTGGTGGCCCGAGCCGGATGGCGACATCCGCCATGGCTACGTGAAGCGCGCCAGCGTCGGCATCGCTGTAGACAGCCACCGCCTGCATACCCAGCTCATGACAGGCCCGGATCAACCGGACGGCGATCTCTCCGCGGTTGGCGATCAGCACGCGTTCGAATGGCGGTGTCACCCGTGCTGACCGTCTTTGCGCAAAGACGGTCCTGGCTCAAAGTGGGATGTTGCCATGCTTCTTTCGAGGATTCACGTCCCGCTTGTCCGCCAGCATCCTCAGCGCCGCGATCAGTCTGGGTCGAGTCTCGGAAGGCCTGATGACGTCGTCGACGTATCCACGCGCCGCAGCGATGTACGGGTTGGCGAATTCGGCCTGGTACTCGGCGACCAACCTGGCCCGTACCGCGACTGGGTCGTCGGCAGAAGCGATGGCATCCTTGGCGATGATGCTCACGGCACCCTCGGCGCCCATCACGGCGATCTCGGCCGTCGGCCACGCGAAGTTCATGTCGCCGCGGATGTGTTTGCTGCTCATGACGTCGTAGGCCCCACCGTAGGCCTTCCGCGTGATGACCGTCACCTTCGGGACGGTCGCCTCAGCGTACGCGAACAACAACTTCGCGCCGTGTCGGATGATGCCGCCATGTTCCTGTGCGACGCCGGGCATGAACCCCGGTACGTCGACGAACGAGACAAGCGGGACATTGAAGGCATCGCATGTCCGCACGAACCTGGCGGCCTTGACCGACGCATCGAGGTCGAGGGCGCCGGCCAGAACGGATGGTTGCTGTCCGACGATCCCGACACTTCGTCCGCCGAGATGCGCGAACCCACAGATGATGTTGGCGGCCCATCCCGGTTGGATCTCGAAGAACGTGCCGTCGTCGACGACATGTCGCAGGACGTCGTGCATGTCATACGGCACGTGCGCATCGTCCGGGACGATCGTGTCGAGCGCAGCGTCCATCCGGTCGAACGGATCCGTCCCTGCGGCGAGTGGTGGCGTACCCAGATTGTTCTGCGGCAGGTGTGCCAGCAGTCGGCGGCAGGCGTCCAGTGCGGCCGCCTCATCGGGCATGGCGAGATGCGCCACTCCACTCTGGGTCGCATGCGTCGTCGCGCCGCCGAGGTATTCGGCATCCACTTCTTCGTGCGTCACGGTCTTCACGACGTTTGGGCCGGTGACGAACATGTAGCTCGTCCCTTCCACCATGACGATGAAGTCAGTGATGGCAGGCGAATACACGGCCCCGCCGGCACACGGGCCCAGGATGAGAGAGATCTGGGGCACGACACCGGACGCCAGGACATTGCGCAGGAAGATGTCCGCATAGCCACCGAGCGAGACGACACCCTCCTGGATCCGCGCGCCGCCGGAGTCGTTCAGCCCGACGATCGGGGCGCCGACCTTCATCGCAAGATCCATGACCTTGCAGATCTTGCCGGCATAGGCCTCGGACAGGGATCCACCGAAGACCGTGAAATCCTGGCTGAAGACGAAGACGAGTCGACCGTCGATCAGGCCGTGACCCGTCACGACGCCGTCACCAAGGAACGAGGGTCCCGTAGTCGCCTGGCGGTTGGTCACGAACGCATCCAGTTCCATGAAGGACCCCGGATCCAACAACAAGTCCAGCCGTTCGCGCGCCGTGAGCTTGCCGGCGGCATGCTGTCGTTCGATCCGATCCGCACCGCCACCTGCCACGGAGGCGGCACGCATCTGGTCGAGTCGCAGGATCCGCTCGTCGTTGGTCGGCACTCGAGACGCTCCGAAGCTGTCTTTGCGCAAGGACAGCGCCATGATAGACCTGCGACCGACGCACTCGTGACCCGTCCGGATATCCACAGATTCGGTGAACAACTCACGAATGGTGTGGATAAACCCGGTGCGCCAAACGGGCCGGCAAGGCGTAGCATGGCGCGACGATCCCAGCCCCGGTGTAGTCCGGCGGCCCCCAGATGACCGACTTGAGGTGATGCCCCTGTGACGAACGTGATCTCGATCGCGAACCAGAAGGGCGGCGTCGGCAAGACGACGACCGCGATCAACCTCGCTGGCGCCCTTGCCGAGACCGGCCTTCGCGTCCTGTGTGTCGACATGGACCCGCAGGCGAACCTCACCGCCGGACTCGGCATCAACCTCAACACCATCGAACGATCCATGGCGGATGTGCTGGCCGACGGCCGCGCCACCATGGCGGACGTGATCCTGCCGACGGAGACCGAAGGTGTCTTCGTCGCACCCGCGCACATCGATCTGGCATCGACCGAGGGCGAACTGTTCACGGCGCTCGGGCGCGAGCAGATCCTGCGCGAAGCGCTGGAGGGCCATCTCTCCGACTACGACTACGTGTTGATCGACTGCCCGCCCAACCTCGGGCTCCTGACTGTCAACAGTCTCGTGGCCTCGAACGGCGTCATCATCCCCGTGCAGACGCAGTACTACGCGCTCAAGGGATTGAACAACCTCGTCAAGGTCATCAACGCGATCCGGCTCAAGTTGAACAAGGACCTGCGGATCCTGGGCCTGCTTGCCACGTTCTACGATGGCCGTACGAACCTCTCGAAGGACATGCTCGATGAACTGCGCGTCGTCGGCGACCACCACGTCTTCGTGAGCATCGTTCGCAACACCGTCAAGCTGGGGGAAGCCCCACTCGTCGGACGGCCGATCACGTCGTACGCCAGCGAGACGAACGCCGCGAAGACGTACCGAGCGCTCGCCCAGGAGGTGATCCAACTTGGCTAGGACGGACTTCCGCGCCGCCGCCGCGCGACGCCTCTCCGAGGACAGCGAACTATCCCCGGCCATCGTCAGCCTGCTGACACCGGGTGGGCCCACGCGAAGCGTCGGCGTACGCATCGTCCCGGTCGATCGCATCGACCCGAACCCGAAGCAGCCGCGTGTCGTGTTCGAGGAGAGCGCACTCCAAGAACTGGCCGCGTCCATCCGCGAGCACGGCGTCCTGCAACCGATCCTCGTCCGACCGATAGGCCCGAATCAGTACCAGATCGTCGCCGGTGAACGCCGCTGGCGCGCATCGCGTATCGCGGGACTAACGTCCATCCCCGCGCTGATCGAGGAGATCGACGACGACACGGCTCTTGAGATCTCGATCATCGAGAACCTGCAGCGCGAAGACCTGACGCCACTCGACGAAGCTGCCATGTACGACCGGATGGTCCACGAACATGGCTACAGCATCCGGAAGCTTGCGGAGAAGCTGGGCAAGGACAAGGGCTACCTGGAGAACCGGCTCCGACTTGCCGGCGCCCCCGCCGAGATCCGCGAACTGGTGTCCTTGCGCAAAGACAGCCTGTCCCACGCCTACGAGCTGATGAAGGTCGAAGACCCCAAGAAGCGCCGAAGGCTGACCGAACAAGTGGCTCGCGGCGAGCTGACCCTCATCAAACTGCGCGAGAAGATCGATGGGCGCCCTGCCCGAGCGCCGCGCCAGGTCGAGGACATGGATGCGGCTCCGGGTGTCGTCCACGATGCAGATGACATCGACACCGAGTCGGCGGGCGATGCCGGCGAGGCGACCACCGCCCCTTGGCAGGCGGTGACCCTCACCGACGACTCCCTGGTCAATGCCAAGCAGCATCTGGCCGATGCCATCGAGGGCCTGGTGGATGTGCTGCGAAGCACGGATATCCGGGCGTCCATCCCGGCCACAGATCGAGCCAATCTTGCGAAGTACCTGACGATCACAAAGCTCAAGCTGGAGAACGCGATCGCCCTCGTCCGGAGTGACGACACCTCGTCCTACTGACCCTGGCGCGGTCGGCTGGGTCGGCTGGGTCGGGTCAGGTCGGGTCAGCAGGTCAGCCGGCCAGCCCGACCAGCCAGGCCGTCGCGACGACCCCCAGCCCCGCGGCCTCCATCTCCCACGCCAGTCGGCGCTGCCCCGGCGAGGCCCGCCGCTCGCCGACGGTCGCGCCCAAGGTAACGCCCCCGAGCACCACGGCCACGCCCGCGATGGCGGCGACCACCGGTCCGATCTCCGGCCCCGAAGCCATGAGGGTCCATAGGACGACCGCGACCGCCACCCCCAGCAGCGCCGCGTGCAGCAGCCAGGCGCGCTCCAGGCCCAGGCGGGCCGCCACTGACACTGAGCCGCTCGCGGTATCCAGCTCCACGTCGGCGCTGGCGTTGGCGATGGCGATCGCCGCCCCGGCCAGCATCGCGCACGGGACTAGGACGGCGAATGACGCCGGGAGCGGCTGGCCGGTCCCCACCCACCCGAAGACCGGGACCAGCGGGATGCCGATCGCGAACGGCAACCATGACCACGCGGTCCCCTTGGCGAACCGGTCGTAGCCGTAGCCGATCGCGAGCCCCAGGAGCGCCACGGCCAGCGTGAGCGCACCGGACGGCAGGACCAGGAGCAGGCCCAGGACCCCCGTGCCGACCCAGACCGTCCGGGCGGCGGCCGCACTGACGAGTCCCGCGGGGATGGGCTTCGGCGGGATTCGGCCGGCGTCGTGCGCCGCGTCGAGCAGGTCGTTGAGTGTCCCGATCGACATCTGGAGCGCGACCATCGCGACCCCGAGGCGGAGCGAGGTGGCGGCTCCTCCACCCGCAACGAGGGCGACCGCGGCCGCGATCAGGCCGTTCAGGAGCGATGGGAACGGGTGGGTGAGGCGGACCAGACCGCTCAGGTGCTCGGTCAGGCGTCCAGGCCCGTCAGACGTAGACGATCTCCTCGAAGTTCTCGACGAGGTACTCGACCAACCGCTGTCGGCCGTCCGGGACCTGGGCGTGGATCCCCGGGACGAGAACGTGGAGCGTGATCGCAGGGACCATCAGGTCGCCGCCCTTGTCGCGCCCGATCGATGCCGGTGGGCCACCGCCTGATGCGAACACCCGTTCGAAACCGGCGTCATCGAGGGCCGCGGCGTGCTGGAAGTCCCGCACGACCTTGCGGACGCCGCGACGGATCGAGATATCGCGCATGAGCTCCGCCGCCCACGCGTCGATCTGCTCGTCGCTCTGCTCGTCCAGCCGGCTTCGGTATTCCTTCGGGTCGCTCGACAGCCCGGTCGATCCCACGCTTCCTCCTGCCTCAGGGATGGTCGTCCCGAGTATGCCAGACGAGCGGGGCTGCGATCTCAGCGGCCAGGGCGGCCTCTCGTGAGCCCTCCGGCCAGTCGTTGAAGCGCTCGGTCAACCAGCGCCCGAATCGCCCCGGCTGGGCGACTTCGGGTCCGTTCGCGACCATCGCGTACAGGGCATCCCAGGTCCGCTCGGTCAAGGCGTCCACGGCTGCGCGATTCGGGCGACCCTCGGCGGTGATCGCCTCCCCCACCGTGACCGTCACGCGGCCACCGAACCGGAGCCAGCTCGAGCCGTGGATGGCGACCGGGACGACCGGGACGCCCGCTCGGAGCGCGAAGTAGGCCGGACCTTCGCTGAGCGGCAACAGATCTCGCTCCAGGGCGTGGATCCGGCCCTCGCCAGCGATCGCGACGACGCCGCCGGCCGCCAGGACCCGCTCCACCCGCCGCGTCGCCTCGCGCAGGTCCGTCTTGGCCGGTTTGTAAGGGATCGCCGTGCCGGTCCAGGTCATCAACCGATTCCGCCCACCCGTGGCCATGTCCTCCTCCTTCGGCCCGAAGAAGGACAGCCGGGGTCGCCCGGGCAGCGTCGCAAGGAGCATGAATGGGTCCGTCCAGCTCAGGTGGTTGAAGCAGTAGATCGCCGGCCCGCCCGGCAACCGCTCGGGTCCGTCCAGGTGCACCCGGAGGTAGCAGCGCACGAGCGTGGATAGCACGGCCTTCGTCAGCCAGTAGCGCACGGTGAGCCGCCAGGTCATCACACGAGGTCCAGGGCGAAGTCCGGATCGAGGTCCGCCAACCGTTCCAGCACGAGATCCGCCAGCTCTTCTGTCCCCGGCGCGGGCGGAACGCTGGCGTTCGGGATCAGCACCACGGTCATCCCGGCCGCCCGACCGGCGCGAACACCGTTATAGGAGTCCTCCACGACCAGGCACGCAGCCGGTTCGATCGCCAGCCGGCGGGCCGCCTCGAGATAGACGTCGGGCGCCGGCTTGCCGTGCGCGACCTCGTCGGAGGAGACGACTACCCCAAACACGTCGTCCAACCCGGTGGCCGCGAGCGCCGCGTCGATCACGGCCCGATGTGCCGACGACGCCACCGCGACCGGGCGACCGGCGGCGATCCGACGAACGGCCTCGGTCGCACCCGGGATCCCGGGTGCGCCCTCGCGTGCGTAGCGCGCCACGACGGCGTCCACGATCGCCGTCTCGATCTCACCCTCGTCCATGTCCAGGTCGAGGCGGACGCGCATCGTGTGCGCCCAGGCGCGCGAGTTCGCCCCCATGACGGCGGCCTGATCGTCCGCGGTCCAGCGACGACCGTGCACGGTCGCGAAGGCGGCCCTCACCTCGTCCCACCAGATCTCGGAATCCACGAGGACCCCGTCGAGATCGAAGATCACCGCCTCGTTCAGGACGCGGGCTCCCTGGGGGCTTCGAGGAGGGGCACCGCCTTTCGCCGCGGCGGCGGCGCGGGCGCGTCCGACGGACCAAGCGGGACGACCGCCTCGTGGCCCTCCCCACCGCCAGGTCCGGCCGTTGCCGTCGCCCGCGGCCGGCCGTCCACGGCGGCCAGCGCGTCCAGCACGAAGGCGGCGACGAGATCAGCCGTCTCGTCCGTCCCGCGCAGGATCTGCCCTTCCAGCGGCACACTCAGGATCCGGTGCCCAGCCTGCATCTCCACCGCTAAGTCGCCCAGCTGGACACGGCTCCAGCGGATGAGCTTCCCGCCGGCGCGCGGTCCCTCCCCCGGCACGCTCACGCGGACATTGACCTGCACCAGTCCAGCGTCCGTCGCGACGAAGACCGTGTACCGCGCTCGGGGATCGTCACCCCAGACGACCCAGCAGACCGGATCCAGCCCGCCGCCGAGCATCGCGACCATGGGTTCCGTCACCGCGAGGACCCTGGGCGCCGCCGAGTCCTTGTGGGGCGCCGCCGCCATCCATTCACTCAGGCGCATCGATCCCTCCCGTTCCGGCCGTGGACTGACCGCGAGGCTAGCACACGCCTGCGACCGCAAGGTACCGTGGCGCGATGCATGTCCGACGAGGCGCCCTCGGCTGGGGTGCCTTCCTCCTCCTCGCCGGAGCGATCCCACTCGCGGTCCGGGCCGGGATCCTGACCGAGACCCAGGTCCGCGACTTGTGGACGCTCTGGCCGATGATCCTCATCGGCCTCGGCATCGGGCTGCTCCTGACCAGGACACGGGTCGCGTTCCTCGGCCGCCTCATCGTCGCGGCTACGCTCGGCACCATGGTCGGCGGCCTGCTCAGCGTGGCCCTCGGCGGCGCCGGCCTCACCGGCGGCATCTGCGGCTCGCCGGACAACGCGACCACGTTCGCGGGGCAGTCCGGCTCGTTCGTGGCCGATACGGCCGTCATCGACGTTCAGACGGACTGCAGCGACCTCCAGTTCGTGACCGCTCCGGGGAGTGGCTGGAGTGTCACCGGCATGGACGAGGACGCACCGAAGATCGAGGTCGCCGGTTCGTCGCTCCGCGTCAGATCCAGCGATGGACAGGCCCTCCCCTTCTTCGCAGCGCGCTCGACATGGCGCCTCAGCGCACCGGCAGACATCGCGCTCGGCCTCAGGGTGAGCCTGAGCGCCGGGACCGCCCACATCGACCTCGCCGGGGCGACGATCGGCACGGCCGTGTTCGACCTCAACGCCACGACCGCCACGGTGGACCTCGGTTCGGTCAAGGCACTCCACCAGCTGCAGGTCGCGCTCAACGGCGGGACCGCCGGTATCACCTTCCCGAACCTGAGCCTCACCGGCACCATCGAGGCGAACGCGGGGGCCGCCCGGCTCTGCATCCCGACCGGCGCCGGCCTGCGCCTGGAGACCAGCGGGAGCGTCGTCGCCAGCTACGACTATGCCGAGCACGGCCTGGTCAAGGTCGGCTCGGTCTGGACGACGCCCGGCTACGAGACCGCGGCCGTGCGCATCGACCTGCGCACGGAGGGCAATGCCGCTGCGTTCACCTTGGATCCGTCGGGTGGCTGCGATGGATGACCGCCTCGATCGGTCGGACGAGGACCGGATGTCCGCCTCGATCGTGCCCGGCCGGCGGCCGGACTGACCCAGGTGGATCTCGTGCTCATCCCCCAGGTCGCCGCGCTGTCCCTGGGCACGGCCGTCGCCGGGCTGGCGCTGCTGCGTCGCGGACTCGTCGGATACCGGACCGCGGATCGCGTGGCCGACACCGGTACGTCGACCATCAGCTCGCTGGCCGTCGGTGAGGTCCGCCTGACGGGTGTCGTGGAGGCGGCCGAGGTGGTCCTCGTGTCCGCGCTCCAGAGCGTCCGCTGCGTCTACTACCGTTCGCTCATCGAGGACGAGCGCGAGGGCGAGCGAGGGACGGACTTCTACGAGGAACGATCGGTCGGGTTTCGGGTGCGCGACGCCTCCGGCTCCATCCGCGTCTTCCCGCGTGGCGCGCGGTTCGATGCCCCGACGCGCCTGGATGCCCGGGCGGACCTGTCCGGCGACCCACCTACCGAACTGGACCTGCGGGTCGGGAGTGCCATCGCGGTCGGGACACGGGATCACGAGGCCCTCGTGGCGGAACTCCTGCGCTGGCCGTCGGCCGACGATGTATCCGGAGCCGGGGGTCAGCCGTTGTCGCGCGATCGCCGCGGCCGCAGTCGCTATCGCGAGGCCCGCCTCGAGCCCGGCGATGCCATCACGATCCTGGGTCGGGCACTGCCGTTCGCGGATCTGGCCGATCCCTCGGGAGCTGACCTCGGGTCCGGGCCGGATGTCCCGCTGGCAGACCCGGAGATCGCCGCAGACCTCGCGGAGGCCCGGGCCGCAGGGACCCTCATGGACGACCCGGAGGCGGCCTGGGGCAACGCCGCCATCCCTGGCTTCGGGATCGGTCGTCCAGTGCGCCAGCCCACGCTGGACCCGGCGGCGAACCCGCTACCGATCGCCCCGAGCGACGAGGCAGAACGCTTCGAGCGGACCTTCGAGATCGGCCCCGAGGACCTGGTCGTCGCGGCGGCCCCGGACGCGCCGCTCCTGATCGCCCATGGCACGCCGGCCGCGCTCGTCGACCGCAACCGCAAGACGTTCCTGCTGGGCCTGCTCGGGGCCGGCCTCACCATCGTCAGCGCGATGATCTTCGCCATCATGCTCAGTGGAGGGTTCGGCCCGTGACGCCAGAGGGGATCGTCGCCATAGGTGCCGTGGCACTGCTCTTCGGGCTCGTCGCCTTCATCGGGTTCTCGAATTTCAACGCCGTCATCGCGCTCCAGCAACGAGCCGACAAGGCCTGGGCCAACATCGATGTGGCGCTGAAGCAGCGCCACGACATGCTGCCGAACCTGGTGGCCGCCGTTCGCGGGGTGATGGCGTATGAGCAGGACGTGCTGACCGCAGTGACCGAGGCCCGGGCTGCCTATGCCCCGACCGACCCGGTGCCTGCCCAGGCCGCCGTCTCGGACCAGACCTCGGCGGCGCTACGCTCGCTGTTCGCGGTCGTCGAGCGGTATCCGGACCTCAAGTCGGGGACGAACGTGCTGGAGCTACAGGGCGAGATCGAGCGGATCGAAGGGGTCATCGCGGACCGACGCGAGCTCTACAACGACCAGGTCTACCGCTACAACACCAAGATCAGGACGATCCCGACGAACCTGCTGGCGTGGATCTTCACCTGGACCCCGCGGGACTTCTTCAAGGCAGAGGCCGCGGACACGGTCAAGCCGGACGTCGAGCTGACCAGGGCATGACGGCGAAGGACGACATGACGCCTGAACCGGTCCTGCCCCGGATCTGGCTGGTCCGCCACGGTCAGACCGAGTGGGCCCGACTCGGTCGCCACACCGGGCGCACGGATGTCCCGCTCACCGACGAGGGCCGCGTCCAGGCCCGGGCCCTCGGGACGCGGCTCATCGATTCGCACGAGACATTCGCCCTGGTC
>Ga0075026_100000540_pt1 | contig 15276 bp, 11 predicted proteins | sample Str012_2_FD_71392 | JGI IMG/M metagenome (GOLD analysis project Ga0075026, IMG submission 71392) | Freshwater sediment microbial communities in response to fracking from Pennsylvania, USA - Straight Creek_MetaG_SC_2012 | ecosystem: Environmental > Aquatic > Freshwater > Creek > Sediment...
GAGCAAGGCTGCGACACAAGCCTGCTACGGCCTCCTCCCGTTGGCCGGGGTCACCGGCGCGCCCGCGCGCCGATGGCGAACGACGGCGAACACCACCAGCGCCGCGAGCATCGGGAGGCCGAGCGTCAAGAAGGCGGCGCCGCCGATGTTGGCACCGTTCACCCCGCGGTCACGACGCGCAGTCCACCTGCAAGCAGCACGCCCGCGACCATCAACAACGCCACCAGTTGGGCCGCTGCTCGGTCCGGCGTTGCGCCGCGATGCAGGTACAGGTGGGTCGCAGCGGCGAGGAAGATCAGCGTCGCCAGCACTCCGACCACGAGCAACGAAGTGTGGTCGATCGTCCAGCGCACCAGGTAGTCGTTCTGGGCGGGATCGTCGGACGCCGACCGATCCCCGATGAGCCAGAACGCGATCACCGGTGTGGTGAGCACCATCGCCGATGCGGCGACGCGTGATGTGCGACGCGAGTAGGTCACGAGACCGCTACTCGGTGCGGCCCTTGACGTACGCCGCCAGCATCACGATCGTGAGGCCGGACAACAGTGTGATGAACCCGATGCCGATCCCCTGCAGCACGTGAGGGTGGTCGGGGCCGTCGGACGTGGCCACCCCGATGGCCCCCAATGCACCGATCACGAGAGAGAAGAAGGCTCGACCACCTCGACGTGCGTGAACGGTGGATACAGGAACGTGACGCCGGCGCCCTGGCGGAGCGACAGCCGTCGACCGTCCCACACCACCTCGGCCACGGTCCAAGACGGATCCACCTCGTTCGCCACGGTCGGCACCCCCGTCCCTTCGCTGTTCCGACGTGAGCAACAGCCCGAATACCGATCGATCGGGATCGTAGCGCGCACAACTGTGGCCGCCCGGGCACGGTGTCCGAGCCGAATCAGCCCCAGAAGGTGGTGGACATCACTCGAAGGCGAGGCCGATCTGCACGAGGAGGTCGCGCATCGCGCCCGGCCCGTCGGGGGCGAGGTCGCCCGGGACGTACCGCACGTACTCGATGCGGCCCGAGTAGGCGAAGGCGCCGTGGCGTTGGAACAGCTGCCACGATACGGGCGAACGGCGATCGAGACCGATGTCGATGCCCTCCAGGGGGCACATGCCGATGAGCATGCCCACCTCCTCGACACCGCCCACCGACGCTCCGCCGACGAGCAGCTCGATGCTCCACTTCAGTCCTGGACGGGTGGTGAACCGCACGAGGATGTCACGGACGCCGTCGGCCACCGGCCCACCGTCGACGGTGGTGAGATCGCCGTAGAGGTTGAAGCCGAAGTGCAACCGACCGTGCTCGATGGCCACCACGTAGCCGCCACCCTGATCGCCGTGCGCCACCAGCACCCCTTCGCCCACACTGGCCAGCCGAATCTCGATGTCGAACGCCCGCGTGGCAATGAGCTGCGCTGCGCGCCACCGTTCGAGCGACGGCATCCCCTGCTGCAGCGTGACCGGCCGCGAATACACCTCGTCGCTGGGCGGACGCGTGATCCACACCAGTCCGGCACCCTCGTCGATGGGATACACCTGATGCGCCTGCGCGTCACGCTCCCAGGCGGCCACCAACTCGGCCACCTTGTCGGGGTGCTGGTCGCGCACGTCGTCGATCTGTGACGGGTCGGTGCGCACGTCGAACAGCGACCACTCGTGATCGCCGAACGGCGTGAGAGCCTGGTGGTTGGTGACCGCCTCCCAGCCGTCGCGGTAGAAGCCGCGATGACCGAGCATCGAGTAGTGCTGCTCGGGGTGCGACGACGGCGCGTCGGCGTCGGCCAGGGCGGACACGAAGCTGGCGCCGTGCACCGCCTTGACGGGCACGCCCTGACGGGAGGTGGGCACCGAGACGCCGGCGAGCTCGACCAACGTGGGCAACAGATCGGTGCTGTGCTGGTACTGGAAGCGCACGCGACCCGCCTCGTCGGCCGGCACACCCGGCCCGGCGATGATGAACGGCACGGTGTGGCCTCCGGCGAACGTGTGCTGCTTGAACAACCGCCACGGCGTACCCGACACCATGCCCCACCCACGCGGGTAGTGCGGCAGCGTGGTGGGCCCACCGATCTCGTCGAGCTGGCCCAGGTCGCGTTGGAGCGAACGCGAGGCGTCGCCGAGCTGTGCGGAGATCACGGTGCGCAGGTACTGCGCCGTGCCCAGCGCCTCGCCCTCTCGCGACGCGCCATTGTCGGACATGAACACCACGATGGTGTTGTCGAGCCGACCGAGCTCGCGGTAGGCATCGAGGAGACGGCCGACGCTCTGGTCGATGCTCGTCACCATCGCCGCGTACACCTCCTGCGTGCGCGTGGCCAGCGCACGCTCGTCGAGGTTCAGTTCGTCCCACGCGCGCACGTCGGCGCCAGGCTCGGTGGGGCGACCCGGTAGGCGCGTGTGGGGCGGCACCACACCCAGCGTCTGCTGCTGCGCGAACCGGCGTTCGCGCAGCACGTCCCATCCCTCGTCGTACCGCCCACGGAACGGCGCGATGTCGTCGGGCTTCGCCTGCAGCGGCGCATGCACAGCGGCGTGGGCGAAGTACATGAACAGCGGCTTGCCCGGCGCGTTGGCGTCGACACTGCGCAGGTAATCGACGGCATGATCGGTGAGATCGTCGGTGAGGTAGTAGCCAGGGGGATATTCGTCGACGGTGACGGTGTCGTTGCCATTCACCAACCGATGCGGATGGTGGAAGCTGGTGAAGCCCTCCAGGAAACCGTAGAACCGATCGAAGCCTCGTTGCAGCGGCCACGAGTGACGATCTCCGCCGTCGTGCTGATCGCGCTCCTTCGACAGGTGCCACTTCCCCACCGCCGCCGTGGCGTACCCGTTGGCGCGGAAGATCTCGGGCAGCGTCTGCACATCGGGCGCCAGTTCCATCGTGTAGCCAGGGAACCCGGGGTCCACGTTGGCGACGAGGCCGAATCCGGCAGCGTGCGGATGCAACCCGGTGAGCAGCGATGCTCGTGTGGGCGAACACATCGGCGCCGTGTGGAACGACCCCCATCGCAACCCCCGTGCGGCCAGCGCATCGAGGTGCGGCGTGGGGATCTCGCTGCCGAAACAGCCCACGTCGGCGAAGCCCAGATCGTCGACCAGCATCACGAGCACGTCGGGCGCGTCGGCGGGCGGCGTCGGCCGTGCGGGCCACGACGGTGTGGATCCAGCGAACGTGCGCCCGATGGTGCCCTCGAAGTTCGTCATCTGCACTCCTAAAAGTTGACTACAAAGGTCGTCTTTAGCACATGCACCACGGCATGCTGGAGCCATGACCACCCCCGTGCGCTTCTGGATCGACCCCGCCTGCCCGTTCTGCTGGGGCACTGCACTCTGGATCCGCGAGGTCGCGGCCGAGCGCGACCTCGAGATCAGCTGGCAGCCCATCAGCCTGATGGTGAAGAACGAGGTGACGCCCGACGTGAGCTGGTACCCCCACGTGAAGTGGAGCTACGACCTGCTGCGCGTGCTCGAACAGGTGCGCGTGGCCGAGGGCGAGGCCGCCGTGGGCGACCTCTACGTCGAGTACGGACGACGCATCCACCACGACGGGCAGACCCTGTGGGACGTCACCGAGGCGCTCGCAGCCGTCGGCCTCGACACGGCGTACGCCGCTGCGGCGAACGACGAGCACTGGGACGCCGAGGTGCTGCGCCGACACAACGAGGGTCTCGCGCTGGTGGGCAACGACGTCGGCACGCCCATCATCGGCATGCCCGGCCGCGACGGCAAGGAGGTCGGCATCTTCGGGCCGGTCATCAGCGCACGGCCGTCGCACGACGATGGGCTCATCTTGTGGGATGCCACGGCAGCGCTGGCGGCACTCCCCGAGTTCTTCGAACTGAAGCGCACCCGCCAGGGCAGCCCCGACCCCGGCCCCAGGCCGTAAGTCCTTCGAGCGGTCAGGCGGTGACCGAGAGGCGGCCGACGGCTTCGACGACGATGTCGTCGACCGTCACCGTGCCGGCGTCGATGGCGCGCACCAGGTCGGCGCGCATCTCGTGCTCCCAGAACCGATCGAGGTGGTACGCCGTGGCGGCCACCGCATCGGCGTGCGGGTCGGCAGCCATCTGACGAGCGATCTGGTTGGCCATGCGCACCAGCGCGCCCAGCCGATGCTCGGGGTGATCGATCTCCACCGTGGCCGCCGAGTGACCGGGCGACACCTGCACCGCGGTGACCTTGTACTCGGGGCAGTTGGTGGCCCAGTCGCTGTTCTCGGTGGTGACCACGTTGGCGCCGCTCACCGGGTGGTGGAACGTGGTGTACACCACGCCCTGCGCCATGCGATCCGACACCACCGCATGCAGGGTGGTGGTACCCACGCGACTCGCCAGCGTGACCTCGTCGCCGGTGCGAATGCCGCGTTCCTCCGCGTCGTGCGGATGGATCTCGAGCACGTCCTCGCCGTGCCAACGGACGTTGTCGGTGCGACGGGTCTGGGCGCCGACGTTGTACTGGCTGAGGATGCGGCCGGTGGTGAGCAGCAGCGGGAACTTGCGGGTGCTCTTCTCGTCGGTGGGCACGTAGGGCGTGACGGTGAAGCGACCCTTGCCGCGCACGAACACGCCCTCGTGCATGATGGGGGTACCCATCGGCTTGGCGTCGTTGCACGGCCACTGCACGCTGCCCACTTCGTCGAGCTTGGCGAAGCTCACCCCGGCGAACGTTGGCGTGAGGGCAGCGATCTCGTCCATGATCTCGGCGGCATCGTTCCAGTGCATCGGCGCACCGAGTGCCGCGGCCAGTTCGCACACCACTTCCCACTCCTGCTTGCCAGTCTTGGCACGCATGGCGGGCCGAACGCGGTTGATGCGGCGTTCGGCGTTGGTGAACGTGCCGTCCTTCTCGAGGAACGAGGTGCCGGGCAAGAACACATGGGCGACCTTGGCGGTCTCGTTGATGAACAGGTCTTGCACCACGAGCAGTTCGAGTGAGGTGAGCGCAGCCATGACGTGCACGGTGTTGGGATCGCTCTGGGCGATGTCCTCGCCCTGCACGAACAGCCCCTTGAAGTGGCCGTCGATGGCCGCGTCGAACATGTTGGGGATGCGCAGGCCGGGCTCGGGTTGGATGGCGTGACCCCACAGGCCCTCGAACAGGGCACGCACGTTGGGATCGCTGACGTGGCGGTAGCCCGACAGCTCGTGCGGGAACGAACCCATGTCGCACGAACCCTGCACGTTGTTCTGGCCGCGCAGCGGGTTGACGCCCACGCCGTCGCGGCCGAGGTTGCCGGTGGCCATGGCGAGGTTGGCCATGCCCATCACCATCGTGCTGCCCTGGCTGTGCTCGGTGACGCCGAGGCCGTAGTAGATGGCCCCGTTGCCGGCACCGGCGAACAGGCGGGCGGCAGCACGCATCTCGGCCGCCGGCACGCCGGTGTGCTGCTCGAGCGACTCGGGGCTGTTCTCGGGTTGCGACACGAAGGCCGCCCACGCGGCGAACTCGGCAGGGTCGCAACGCTCCTGCACGAAGCGATGGTCGACGAGATCCTCGGTGACCACCACGTGTGCCAATGCGTTGACCACTGCGACGTTGGTGCCCGGACGCAGCTGCAGGTGATGCGCTGCGCGGACGTGAGCAGTCTTCACCAGGTCGATGCGACGGGGGTCGACGACGATGATGTCGGCACCCTCGCGCAGGCGCTTCTTCATGCGCGATGCGAACACCGGGTGTGCATCGGTGGGGTTGGCGCCGATGAGCAGGATGACGTCGGCCGACTCGACCGACTTGAAGTCCTGCGTGCCGGCCGAGGTGCCGAACGCCTGCGACAGGCCGAAGCCCGTGGGCGAGTGACACACGCGAGCGCACGTGTCGACGTTGTTGTTGCCGAAGGCCGTGCGGATCATCTTCTGCACCGCGAAGACTTCTTCGTTGGTGGTGCGCGACGACGTGATGCCACCGATGGCCCCGTTGCCGTGACGGGCCTGGATGTCCTTCAGACGAGCGGCCGTGTGGTCGATGGCCTCCTGCCACGACACGACACGCCATTCGTCGGTGATCGACTCGCGGATCATCGGCTCGAGCTGACGGTCCTGGTGCGTGGCGTAGCCCCAGGCGAATCGACCCTTCACGCACGAGTGACCCTCGTTCGCGCCGCCGTCCTTGTAGGGGGTCATGCGCACGACGGTCTCGCCCTGCATCTCGGCCTTGAACGAGCAGCCCACGCCGCAATAGGCGCATGTGGTGAGCACGGTGCGACGCGGCTGGCCCATCTCGATGACCGTGTTCTCGGTGAGCGTGGCCGTGGGGCACACCTGCACGCACGCGCCACAGCTGACGCAGTCGCTGTCGAAGAAGGAACCCTTGAAACCTGCGGCGACGCGTGAGCCGAACCCGCGGCCTTCGATGGTGAGCGCGAACGTGCCCTGCACCTCTTCACACGCGCGCACGCAGCGCGAGCACACGATGCACTTCGACGAGTCGAAGGTGAAGTAGGGGTTCGAGGTGTCCTTGCCGAGCGACAGGTGGTTGTCGCCCTCGTAGCCGTAGCGCACGTCGCGCAGGCCGACCTTGCCCGACATGTCCTGCAACTCGCAGTCGCCGTTGGCGGCGCAGGTGAGGCAGTCGAGCGGATGATCGCTGATGTAGAGCTCCATCACGCCGCGACGGAGGCGCTCGAGCTTGGGCGACTGGGTGGTGACCTGCATGCCCTGAGCGACCGGGGTGGTGCACGAGGCTGGCGTGCCCTTGCGGCCCTCGATCTCGACGAGGCACAGGCGGCACGAGCCGAACGGGTCGAGACGGTCGGTGGCGCACAGCTTGGGCACATCGACGCCGCACAGCGCCGCCGCGCGCATCACCGACGTACCCTCGGCGACCGAGAACGTCTGTCCGTCGATGGTGACCTCGACCGTGGCCTGGGCTGGCTCGCGCAGACGACGGTCGGGGGCGGGGGTGCCGAGATCGTGGTCGTCGATCAGCATCGAGAGACTGAGCGTCATGAGTGGCTTCCTTCCGTCGATGGGGACGTACGGTGGAAATCGTCGGTGAACTGGCTGAGTGCGCTGCGCACCGGGAGCGGGGTGAACCCGCCCATGGCGCACAATGATGCATCGGCCATGACCTCGCAGAGGTCGAGAAGGGTGTCGATGTTCTGCTCGCGGTCGATGCCGGCGGTGATCTTGTCGATGAGCTCGACGCCCCGGGTGCTGCCGATGCGGCACGGCGTGCACTTGCCACACGACTCGACTGCGCAGAACTCCATGGCGAAGCGCGCCATCGCCGCCATGTCGACAGTGTCGTCGAACACCACGAAACTGCCGTGGCCCAGCAGCAGACCGGCCGCGGCGAACGCCTCGTAGTCGACCGGAACGTCGAGATGATCGGTGGAGAGATAGGCGCCCAGGGGTCCGCCCACCTGCACCGCTCGCACCGACCGGCCGCTGGCCGTGCCACCACCGAGGACATTGACCACTTCGTCGACCGTGATGCCGAACGGCGTCTCGATGATGCCGCCACGGGCGACGTTGCCGGCCAACTGCACGACCTGTGTGCCGCGGCTGCGGCCCGTGCCGAGCGCGGCGTAGGAGGCCGCACCATCGGCGAGGATGGCGGGCAGCGTGCCCAGGCTGAGCACGTTGTTGACCACGGTGGGCTTGCCCCACAGACCTTCGAGCGCGGGCAGCGGCGGTTTGGCACGCACCACGCCGCGCCGACCCTCGAGGCTCTCGAGCAGTGCGGTCTCTTCGCCGCAGATGTAGGCCCCGGCACCCACGCGAAGGTGCAGACGGAACACGAAGTCGGTGCCCAGCACGCCACCCACGGAGCCCGGACCGTTGAGCCACCCGCGCTGCTCGGCAGCCGCGATGGCCGCACGCATGGCCTCGATGGCGTCGGGGTATTCGCTGCGGATGTAGACGTAACCGTCGTTGGCACCCACCGCCCACCCGGCGATGACCATGCCCTCGACGAGCATGAAGGGGTCGCCCTCCATCAGCATGCGGTCGGCGAAGCTGCCACTGTCGCCCTCGTCGGCGTTGCACACGATGTACTTCGTGGTGCCCGCCGCTTCGAGCACCGTGCGCAGCTTGATGCCGGTGGGGAACGCCGCGCCGCCGCGACCGCGCAGACCGCTGTCGGTGACCTCGGCGACCACGTCGGTGGGCTGCATGGTGAGGGCGCGCCGAAGCCCGACGAGACCGCCGTTGCGCTCGTAGTCGTCGGGGTCGCGCGGGTCGACCACGCCGACTCGCCGGAACGTGTAGCGCTGCTGGCTGCGCATCCAGGGCAGGTCGTCGACGAGACCCAGCCGCAGCGGGTGCTCGCCACCGTGCAACAGGTCGGCCTCGAGCAGCCCGGGCACGTCGGCGACGCCAACGGGGCCGTAGGCGACGCGGCCCTGCGGCGTGTCGATCTCGACCATCGGCTCGAGCCACAACATGCCGCGCGAGCCGTTGCGCACCAGGTGCACCCCCGGCGCGTCGACCAGCCCAGCCGCGACATCGTCGGCGCCGACGGCGCGAGCCGCAGCATCGATGGGAACGAACACCGTGATCGTGTCGGGCCGACGAGCGGTCGAGGCCGGTGCCGGCGGCACCGCGTCGTTGCGCAGGGCATGACCGATGATGACCGCGACCTCGTCGGGGGTGACGTTGGAGTGCACACGCCCCTGCGCGGTGATGACGGGCCCGGCGGTGCACAGACCGAGGCAGAACACGTCCTCGAGGTCGATCGGTTGGCCGGCCACCTCGGCGATGGCGCGCTCGTGCACGGCCTTGGCACCTCGCGCCGCGCACGCTTCGGCCCGGCACAGCTGCACGAGCGGCCCCTTGGGGGCTTCGGTGCGGAAGTCGGAGTAGAAGCTGATGACGCCGTGCACCTCGGCGACCGACACGTTGAATGCATCGGCGAGCGCCGGAACGTGCTCCGACGAGACCCATCCGTGTTGGTGCTGGATGGCATGCAGCGCGGGCATCAACCCACCCGGCCAGGAGGCGTACTCGGCCAGGATGGCGTCGATGTCGGGCTGCGCGGTCACGGCGGCCAATCGTACGCGACACGCTGGAGCGATGCGACCGTTGTCACAGCGATTTCCAGCACAATTGTTCTAGGAATTCGGTCGTCGCGCTCGGGTTCCGGGTCGCCGTTCCGCATCGCGGAACTGACGTCCGTCGAAGTAGCCCGGATTGGTGTCGGGCCGGCCTCGACGACTGGTCCAGCGCCAGGTGAGCGAGATGCGCGCATGGGCCGTGTCGGCCACCGGAATGCCGTGCATCCAGTCGCGCTGGCAGGCGCCGCCCATCACCAGGAGGGTGCCCTCGCCGGGAAGCAGCACCAGGTCGTCGGGAGCCTCGCCGGCGGGAGTCCGATGGGCGAGCGATTCGGTCCACGACCCTCGTGGCCGGATGACGAACGGACGCCGCTGACCGAGCACGACGATGGCGACGAGCGTGTCGTCGAGCCACTTCATCGCGCGGTCGCTGTGCAGGCCCTGGAAGTCGGTGCCGTCGCGATAGAGGATCGCGGCCACACCGTCGAAGGGCACTCGGTAGGTGGCGTTCAGATGCAGATCGGTGTGGCGCAGCAGCGGGCGACTGTCGGGTCGCAGCCCGGCGCTGAGCCGTTGCTCGGGCACGTACTGGTCGTAGCGCAACACCTCCTGCTGCACCCATCGGGTGTCGGCCCGCATCGCCTCGAACTCGCCGATCGGGTCGGCGACGAACCCCTCGACCACGTCGACCCACGAGTTGGCGTCGAGCGCGATCCGATCGGCCGCAGCGCGCCGGTGGATCGTGAGGTCAGGCGGAGGCGGGGGCTTCTGCACGGGCAGCCTCGATCCGCTCGGTGGTGAAACTGGATCGGCACACGACGTACACCACGGCGAGGATGATGGACTCGGCGAAGAAGGCCCAGCGCAGGGCCGTGTCGTGCCCCGTGTGATGGGCCGCCACTGCCACGACGACACCGCCCAGCGCCGCGCCGATGGGCATCATGCCCCATCCGAAGAAGCGGTAGACGCTGTTGACGCGACCGAGCAGGTGCGGGGGGATGATCTGCTGGCGAAGACTGACGGTGATGACGTTCCAGGCGGACATCAATACCGTGCCGATGGCGTACAGCACACCGACGACCACCCACGACGACGACAACCCCACGAGGAGGGGGACCACGGCCGCCGCCACCATCGTGATGTTGAGGCACGGGCCCGCACCGAAGCGCTCGGACATCCATGGACCGACGTAGCCGCCGGCCACGGCACCGACCGCGAACCCGAATCCCATGAAGGTGAACGTGAGCGGCGTGACGTGCAGCACGTCCTGCGCAAACAGGATGGTGACCGCACCGCTCATCATGTTGGCCATGTTCATCAGGCCCAGGATGATCGCCATCGTGCGCAGCAGCGAGTGGCGCCAGAGCCATCGGAATCCCTCGACGAGTTCCTTCTTCCACGGACGTTCCTCGACGTGATCGGGGCGCGCTGCACGGAACGATCCAGGAATGGACGCCACGAGCGCCGCCGCGGCGAAGAACGACGCTGCGTCGACGAAGAACGGGATGCTGAACGCGATGAGCAGGAACAGCGAACCGAGTGGCGGACCGATGAACGTGTTCGCCGCCGATTCGATGCTCCAGACCCGACCGTTGGCCTTCTCGAGATGCTCGGGAGCAACGATGTTGGGCATCAGCGTCTGGTTGCAGTTGTCACGCAACACCTCCGCGCATCCCAGCATCAGGGTGGCCAGCACGAGCAACACGTAGAGGCCGGTGCGGGTGCCGACGACGTTCTTCACCTGGTCGGGTGCGGGCAGTGTGCCCTGTTCGGCGAGCACCGAGAACGCGATGACGAGGGTGAACGCGAAGCGCAACGAGTCCATCGCGACCATCGCACGCTTGCGGTCGACCCGATCGGTGATCACACCCGCCGGCAGGGTGAAGAGCAGCCACGGCAGTCGCTGCGCAGCGGCGATCAGCGCGACGAGCAACGGGTTGCGCGTGATCGCCGACGCCAGCCACGGATAGGCGATGCTCGACATGCCGTCGCCGATGTTCGACAGCGCCGTGGCCACGTAGATCTTGCGGTACTTCGGACCGAAGCGAAGCCGCTCTGCCACATGTCCTCCTTCGACCGACGAACTTTAGTTCGCCGCGACGGAACGCTCCGGGTGCAAGATGGGGAGGTGTTCGATCCCCCGCCTGACCACACCTTCTGGGGCGCGCGCTGGCACCAGACGCGCGAACACACCGTGCCGCTGCTGCTCGAGCGGCTGGAGGAACACGGCGCGGTCGACAACCTGCGCGACCTGTCGGCTCCCCGCCAGGGCTGGTGGTTTGCCGATTCCGACGTGCACAAATGGCTCGAAGCCGCTGTGCGTGTCGATCGACTCGACCTGGCCGAACCCGTCGCCGAGATCATCGCCGCAGCTCAGGCGCCCGACGGCTACCTGCACTCGTTCTTCGGCGACCGGCGCTACGAGCGCCTCGACGGTTCGCACGAGCTGTACTGCATGGGCCACTTCATCGAGGCGGCATGTGCGCACCACGAACGCACCGGATCCTCGTGGTTGCTCGATGTCGCCGTGAGGGCTGCGGATCACATCGTGCGCGAATTCGGCCCCGGCGGGGAACACGAGGGAGCCACCGACGGGCACCCCGAGATCGAGTTGGCGCTCTGCGCCCTCACCCGGGTCACGGGCGATCGGCGCTACGCGGCACAGGCGCGGCGCTTCATACGGTTGTTGCCCGATGCGCTCGAGCGGCCGGGCGGTCATGCCGTTCGCGCCCTGTACTTCGCCACAGGAGCATGGGACGCCGCCCAACTGCTCGACGACGACGCGCTGGCCGATGAGGTGGAGCAGTGGTGGACCGAACTGGTCGAGACACGCATGTACGTCACGGGAGGCGTCGGAGGGCGCTGGGTGAGCGAGAGCATCGGCCGCCCCTACGAACTTCCCAACGAGATGGCGTACTCCGAAACCTGCGCTGCGGTGGCTGCCGCTCGATTGGCCGATCGGCTGGGCGACACCCTCACCGAACGCCGCATCGTGCACAACGCACTGCTCGCCGGCGTGAACCAGGACGGCGACTCGTGGTTCTACTCCAGCCCACTCGCCGCGACCCACGGCAACGAGGTGAACCCGTGGCAACTCGGACGCGACTTCAGCGCGGGTTCGCTCGTGCAGCGCTTCCCAGCCCGTCGGCTGCCGTGGTACGACGTGACGTGCTGCCCCACCAACCTCACACGTTGGCTGGCGGCGCTCCCGGGCTGGCAGGGCGTGGGCGACGATCCGATGGCCGAGGCCCGTGCCGCCAGGCCCACGATCATCCACGGCCATCCTCGCAACGAGGCGACGCGTGGGTGCATCGCCGTGCAACTCGGTCCGTTCGTGATGTGCGCCGAAGAGGTCGACGTTCCCGAGCTCGCCACGTCGAGCGTCGGCATCCGAGCCATCGAGGCCACCATCGACTCCCCACTGCACAGCTCGCTCGACGAACTCGCCGGACCCTTGCCGGGTGTGCGCGTCATCGCAGCCGACTTGCACTGGGAGGGTCCGGCGTTCGGCGGGCGCGAGGTGGTGGGCGAGGCCCGCTCGGTGCCGCTCGTTCCCTACTTCGCCTGGGCGAACCGTTCGGTCGGCGCGATGACGGTGTGGTTCCGCAACCTCGGCAATGTCCACTGACCCGCGAGTCGCCGGCCCCTGGAGCCCGTTGCGTCGATCGGTGTTCCGCTCGCTGTGGATCGCGAGCCTGGTGTCGAACCTCGGCACGATCATGCACACCGTCGGAGCCGGCTGGGCGATCACGTCGCTGACCACGTCGCCGGCGATCGTGAGCCTGGCGCAGACGGCGTGGACCGTGCCGGGATTCCTCTTCGCCCTGCTCGCCGGGGCCCTCGCCGACGTCGTCGATCGCCGCCGGGTCATCATCGCCACGCAGGCGTGCGGCATGACGGTGGCCGCTGCACTCGGGGTGCTCGAGGTCTCCGGTCACCTCGACGTCCCGCTGCTGCTGCTGGGCACCTTCCTGCTGTCGGTGGCGCTCACCTTGTCGGCGCCGGCGTTCATGGCACTGATCCCCGAACTGGTCGCGCCCGAGGAACTGCCGCAGGCGATCGGTCTCAATGCCATCGCGTACAACGCACCGCAATCGCTCGGGCCGGCACTGGCCGGAGCCCTCATCGCCGTCAGCGGCCCCGGCGCCGTCTTCTTCGTGAATGCGGTGTCGTTCCTGGGCATCGTGTTCGCGGTTCGCGCCTATCGCCCCACCAACGTCGCGTCGAGTTCCGACGAGACCATTCGCGGCGCGATGCGCACCGGACTGCGCTACTTCGCCGATCACCGGTCGCTGCAGCGATTCGCACTTCGCATCATGTTGGCCTTCACGGTCACGTCGGCCGTCACCGCCCTGCTCCCGGTGTTCGCCCGTCAGCGATTGCACGTCGCCGCCGGCGCGTTCGGTCTGCTGGCGACGGCGCTGGGGATCGGCTCGGTGGTGGCCATCTGGGTGCTTCCCCGCGCACGCCGGGTGGCGGGGCCCGATGCAACGGTCGTCGGCGCGGGTGTCGCCTGGGCGATCGGCGCAGGAATGATGGCGGTCACCCATTCCGTGCCCGTGGCGCTGGTGGGTCTGGTGCTGGCCGGCGCCGGGCAGATGCTCACCATGACCACCGTGTACTCGCTGTTCATGGTCGAGCTGCCCTCGTGGGTGCGTGGCCGCGCGTCATCGGTGGTGATGCTCGTGGTGTGGCTGGGTGCGTCCGCGGGCGCGTTCGCCTGGGGCTCCCTCGCCAGTTCCATCGGCATCGGTGCCGCGCTCGGGGTGGCGGCCGTCGCCCAACTGGTGGTCACCGGCGGCTCGTTCGTGGCACTGCGACTCGACCGTAGGGATACATTCGCCCGGTGACCTCACCGACGCGGATCCTCATCGACACCGACCCCGGCATCGACGATGCCATGGCCATCTTCTACGCACTCGCGTCGCCCGAGCTCGAGGTGGTGGGTCTCACCACCGTGTTCGGCAACTGTCACACCGACCTTGCCACCACCAACGCGCTCCGCCTGCTCGACATCGCCGGTCGTCCCGACATTCCCGTGTCCCAAGGTGCGACACGTCCGCTCGCGATGCCCTACCGCGGCCCGGTGGCGTTCGTGCACGGCGACGACGGCCAGGGCAACGTCGACCTGCCGCCCTCCACCCGCACCGCCATCGCCACGCCCGCGCCGCAGTTCATCATCGATTCGGTGCTGGCACAGCCCGACGAGCTCACCATCGTGTTGCTCGGGCCGTTCACCAACATGGCCATTGCGATGCTCATGCAACCCGACCTCACGTCGTTGGTGCAGCAGATCGTGGTGATGGGCGGGGCCGCGTTCACGAGCGGCAACGCATCGCCGGCGTCGGAGGCCAACGTGCTCAACGATCCCGAGGCCGCCGACATCGTGTTCGGGGCCGATTGTCCCATCGTGATGGCCGGCCTCGACGTCACCCACCGCATCAACATGACCAGTGACGATCTCGCCCGCCTCGGCGCGATTCCCGGTGATCGCAGCGCCCATCTCGCGGCCATCGTGCCGCATTACGCCCACTTCTATCGCGACCGCAATCACGTCGACGGCATCTTCGTGCACGACTCCACCACCATCAGCTATCTCCTCGCACCGGAGTTGTTCGAGTGGAAGGAACTACCGATTCGCGTCGACACCGGCCACAGCGTGTGCCGCGGCCGCACGCTGCCGGCGCTGCGCGACAGCGACGAGGAAGGTCCCTGGCAGGGACGACGAGCCGTACGCATTCTCACCGAGGTCGACGCCCGCGCCGTGATCGAACTCGAACTCGACCACCTCGCGAAATAGCTCAGTCGCGGTACCGCCAATTTCGCCAATTGTCGGCCCGCCGACAATGCTGAGCACGCCGTTTCGTTACTGTCGGCCTGTCATCGAAGGACCTTTTGGAGGTTGACATGTTTCGTCGAATCGCACTCGCCGCAGTTGCCATCGCCACGGTGGCCGCGCCATTGGCCGAATCGGGCCACGTGGGCGCTGCCCTGATCACGCCCAACATCGTCCCCTCGGTCACGTGCGTCGTGCACGGCACCAAGAGCAACTCCTACTGGTTCGGCTACGCCAGCGACGGCGCCACCAGCTGGGCGATCGCCGCCGGCACCGGCAACGTCCTCACCGCCAGCACGGGCGGTACGACCAACCGCGGCCAGACCACTCAGTTCCTCTCCGGACGCCACGACGGCGTCTTCGTCGTCAGCGGCGTGGTTGCCGGCACGACGCTCACCTGGAGCATCACCGCTGCCGCCACACGTTCGGTCACCACCACCGCCTC
>Ga0075026_100000541_pt1 | contig 15250 bp, 10 predicted proteins | sample Str012_2_FD_71392 | JGI IMG/M metagenome (GOLD analysis project Ga0075026, IMG submission 71392) | Freshwater sediment microbial communities in response to fracking from Pennsylvania, USA - Straight Creek_MetaG_SC_2012 | ecosystem: Environmental > Aquatic > Freshwater > Creek > Sediment...
GTGGGGTGGACGGGGACGGGGACGGCTGAGCGGCCAGCGCATGGCGCCGGGAGGTGGCATCGCGCAGGATCGTGAGGGACCGCTCGACGACCTCGAGGTCGTCGGCCGACAGCGTGGTGATGAGGGCTCGAAGCTGACGCGAGTTCAGCTCGCGGAACCGCTCCATGAGCTCGAGGCCGGCCGGCAGGACGGAGACGATGACCTGGCGGCGATCGACCGGGTCATCCGTACGCGCGGCCAGGCCCTGCTCGACGAGCTTCTCGACCAGGCCGCTCGTGGTGGACGGCGTGACGCGCAGGCGGGCGACGAGTTCCGACATGTGGATGGGGCCCGCCGACAGGACATGGAGGACCTTGGCCTGGGCCATCGTGATCCCGACGTCCCCGAAGTCGGGGGCGTCCTCCATGATCAGGAGCTGCATCATCCGCTCGTAGGCGACCATGACGCGCTCGACGAGCTCGGCATGGGCACTCGGATCGGCGGGGTCGCCAGGCGGTTCATTCGGCTGCAGTGGAATGTTCGGTATCTCCGTATGGTTCGGTGTCGCCGTATCTTAGTTCGGATGACGCCGTCCCGTGGATGGGTCCGTCGTACCATCGCCGGGTGACCCCCCGAACCCACCTGGACCGCACGACCGCGCGCCGATTCATGGCCGTCCGCCACCTGCTCGCACCGCCCCGCTCCCTCGTGGCCGAGCCAGCGTCGGTCGAGCGGGTCATGGCCCGCCTCGGCTCGCTCCAGTTCGATCCGTTGGACATCGCGGGCCGGAACCACGACCTTGTCCTCGCCTCGCGGGTGGCCGGCTACCAACGCGCCTGGACGGACGACCTGCTCTATCGCGACCGGACGTTCTTCGAGGCCTACAACAAGGGCCTGTCCATCCTGCCGACGGCCGAACTGCCGTGGTACCGGGTGAGCTGGGACCGGCGTCGCCTGGACCACGAGACCAGCGCGTTCACGGAGCACGCGGATCTGGTCGCCGAACTGCTCGATCGCATCCGTCGGGACGGCCCGCTGTCATCCACGGACGTGGAACCACGAGGCGCCATCGACTGGTACTGGCGCCCCACCAACCAGGTCCGGGCCATCCTGGAAGCGCTCGCGGAATCCGGGATCCTGGGGATCAGCCGACGCGAGGGCAACCGGCGGGTGTACGACCTCGCCGAGCGACTGTTCCCGGGGGCGTTGCTGGCCGAGACGCGACCGGAGCGGGAGCAGCGTCGGCACAAGCTGCTGTCGCGCTATCGCGGCAACGGCCTGCTGGGTCGGTCCGGCTCCGCTGAACTCTGGTACGGCACGGGTCCCAGCATCCGGAAGTCGGATGCGCGAGCCGACCTGCCGCTGCGGCCGGCGATGCTGGCCGAGCTGATCGAGTCCGGCGAGGTCGTGCCGGTCACCGTGGATGGGGTCAAGGGAGACCGGTTCGTCCTGGCCGACGAGTGGCCGATGCTCGAGGCGGCCGGTCGAGCGGACCCGGCCAGCCCGGACGAGGGTGACGGGGCGTCGCGCGGCGTGGCGTTCCTTGCGGCGCTGGACCCGTTCGTGTGGGACCGGGATCTCCTGCGCAGCCTGTACGACTTCGACTACGTGTGGGAGGTGTACGTGCCCGCGGCCAAGCGTCGCTGGGGCTACTACGTGCTGCCGATGCTGTTCGGTGACGACCTGGTGGGTCGGATCGAGCCGCGTGCGGACCGTCGGAAGGGCCTGTTGCGGATCACGGACGTCTGGTGGCAGGGCGGCTTCGACCCACGCATGGCGCCCGGGTTCGTGGACGCGTTCGTGGACGCGTTGGTCGCCCACGCCCGGTTCGTCGGGGCGACCCGGATCGTCTGGCCCCGCGTCGCCCGCCATCGAGCCCTCGGCGCGGAGGTGCGGGCGCGACTCGGCCCGGAGGGTCGACTGCCCGGCAGGCCGGTCTAGAGCTTGACCCTGACGGTGGTCCAGCTACCCCAGTTGCCGACACGGTCCACCGCCCGGACCCGGAACTCGTACGTGTGGCCCCGACTCCAGGACGTGGCCAACGACGTCGCCGTCGTCGTGCCGTAGCTCACCCAGGCGCCACCGGCGATGCGCCGCTCCACCTGGTAGTAGCGAAGCCCCGCCGTCAGGATCTGCAGCTTCGTATCCGAGCCGGTCCAGCGGAACACCACCCTGGTGCGAGTCGAGCTGAGGATCTGCCTGATGGGCGCGGAGAGCGAGGCCCAGGCACCGGATCGGTCCGGGCCCTTGATGTACACGCCGGCCCAGTAGGTCTTCCCGCTGGTCGAGACCGCGACGCCGAAGGCCACGTAGTTGTAGCCCGTCGAGAGCAGGATCGCCTTGTGGCCGGCGGAGCGGATCCACTGTGAGACCGCGCCCTTCGCCGACGCGCTCAGCTCCGCGGTGTTGTTCCAGGCGATGATCTCGCCGGCGCCGAACCAGGTGACACCGTTGGCGGACAGGATGTCGAAGACGTTGTTGCCGTCCGCCTGGTCGTGGCTCAGTTGATCGGCCTCGGCCATGGTCACGGCCCGCGCGTGGGCGATCGCCGCCACCCGGGCGTCGAGACGCAGCGGCACGAGACCCCGTGAGGTCCGCTCCAGGTTGGCATAGGTGAGGGCGGCCGCCTCCGCGCTGGCAGCGGCGGTGTCCGTGGTGGAGGCCGCGACCGGGATGGCAGCCGGGGCGAGGAGGATGAGGGCGAGCGCGACGGGCGCGATCCGGCGAAGTAGGTCAGGCATGTCACCGATGGTGTCCCGGCGCATGCCATCTGGGAATGGGTGGCCGGTCCTGACGGCGGGTCGGATGGTACGGGCACGGACCATGCCCCTCCGCCCCCCACCACTCACGACCGACCGCGACCGCACGGCGCTCTTGGCAGGTGTGGGACGATGGCGGACCCGAACCCGACCTTCGTCCGCGGTCCCGACCAATGAGGAGTCACCACGATGTCCGCCGTCCGTCGAGCCGATGCCGTCTGGTCCGGAGCCCTGGCCTCGGGCTCAGGCGTCGTCAGCGCCTCCACCAGCCACACCTTTTCCGATCTGCCCGTCAGCTGGGCCTCGCGGACCGAAGCGGCCGACGGCCGCACGAGTCCGGAGGAGCTGGTCGCGGCAGCCCACGCCTCGTGTTTCGCCATGGCCCTGTCCGGCGCCCTGGCGCGGGCCGGGACGCCACCGGAACGCCTGGACGTGTCGGCCGAGGTCACCTTCGACAAGCTCGACGCCGGTTGGCGCGTCGTCTCGAGCGCCCTCACCGTCGTCGGCGTGGTGCCCGGCATGAGCGAGGACGATTTCCTTGTGGCCGCCACAGGGGCCAGGGACGGCTGCCCGATCTCGCAGGCGCTCAAGGGCAATGTGGCCCTGTCCGTGGAGGCCACGCTCCGAAGCTGATGCCGCGTCCCATGACGAACGGGTCATGGGATCCCCACCGGACCCGTCCTAGCATCACGCGATGACCGCCTTCGACCGCTCGGTCGAGGTGCGGGGTCGAGACGCCGCAGGGCGTCTCCTCGCCGCCATCGTCGAGATCCGGACGCTCCCATCCCGGTTGCGTGCCAGCGAGTACGTCGCGGTGGGACAGGGCGCCCGTTTCCGGGCCGTCCAGCGTCGTCGCACCCGGACCGCCGCGCGAGCCGGATTCCTCGTGGTCGCCGCCGCGGTGGGGCTGGATCTCCTGGCCCTGCTGGAGTTCAGCGAAGGCGGCGTCTGGTTCGCGATCGCCCTCGATATCGTCGTCATCATCGCCGCCCTCGCGGGTTGGGCCCTGCTGGCCGGTTCCCTTCGGCAGTACCCGGAGGCGACCGCCTGGGTCGTCTCGTCGAGCGTCGTGATGTCCACCGTCGTGACCGGGCTCGCGGTACCGTCGCTGACCGTCCAGTCCATGGCCTACCTGCTGCTGCTCCCCGGACTGGTCGCCCTGGTCCTGCCGTGGCGCACCCAGATGCACCTGCGCTGGCTGCTGGCCTACTCGGTCCTGGTCGCCGTCTACCTCCTGCTCGATCCGGTCCGTCGCTTCTCCGCCGCCGAACGCGACGACCTGCTCGTCGTGATCATCGTGGCGGTCGGGGCCAGCCTGGCCGGCCACTACCTCCTGCAACGCGCCCAGATCCGGAGCTTCGCCCAGCTCGAGAGCATCCGGGGGCTTCGGCGCCGGGCGGATGCGGACATGCTGGAGCTGGAGCGCGTCCATCACGCCCTGGAACTCACCGCACGCATCGACCCCCTGACGGGCGCCGGCAATCGACGTCGCCTCGACGAGGACCTGCGGGCCGTCCGGGCGCACATCAGCCGATCATCGATGACCTACGGCCTGCTCGAGATCGACCTCGACCACTTCAAGCGGATCAACGACGAATTCGGCCATCTCGCTGGCGATGATGTCCTGCGCCGCGTCGTCGAGGCGCTCCAGGGCACGTTGCGCGGGACGGACGCCATCTACCGCTTCGGCGGCGAGGAATTCGTGGTGGTCATCCCCGTGGCGACCGAGGAGGGCCTGCGGGCGGCCGCCGAACGCCTGCGCGCCGTCGTGGAGCGCCTGGACATCGCCCACCCGGACCCGGACCGGGCCGGACCCCAGGTCGTGACCGTCAGCATCGGGGCAACGCTCCTGGGCGCCTCCAGCCTCGACCGTACGGACGACGAGTGGTTCGAGCTGACCGATCGCGCCATGTATGCGGCCAAGGCCGCCGGGCGCAACCAGGTGCGGGTCGTCGAGGGCGTCGCACCCTAGCGTCCGGCGCATCGGACGCCCTTCCTCGACTGCTAGCATCGCGTCGTGCGACGTCCCCCTCTCCCGGCGGTCCTCGCGGACGTCTTGAACGATCGGGTCGCGCGCCCGGCGTTGCTCGTCGGGTCGGTCGCGCTCGTCGCCGCGGCGATGGATCCGCGGATCTGGGGTCCCTCCCTCTCGAACGTGCAGGCCGCCATCCGGGAGCGTCCCAGTATCGAGGTGCTCGTCCTGCTCGGGGCGGTCGCCGGCGCCGCGCTACTACTGCTCGGCGGAGCGATCGGCGACTCGGCCCGGGCGCGACCGATCATCCTCGGCGGCCTGCTCGTCGAGCTGTTGGCGAGCGTCGTGGGGCTCCTCGTCCCGGTAGGCGGGGTCTTCATCGCCGCCCGATTCGTAGGTCACGCGGCCTCTGCGTTCGTCATCCCCGTGTCACTTGCGCTCGTCGCCACCAGCTATCACGGGGTCGCCCGGGCGACCGCGATCGGCCTCGCCTACGGGGCGTACGGCGCCGCCGGTGCGGCCGCGCCGATCCTGCTGCAGATCGTGCCGGGCGAGCACGCCCCGGCCTTCCTCGCCGCGATCGTCGTCTGCGGGTTCGCCCTATGGCTGGCGAGGAAGCGGCTCGAGGATCTGCCCCGGCCCAGCACGCCGGAGCGACCGTATGTCGTCGGCACGGCGGTCTGGGCGTTCGGGGTCATCACGTTGACGATCGGCGTCACGTGGCTCGGTAGCGGTTTCGACAACCCGGTCCGGCTGGCCTTGATCTTCGGTGGACTGGCCGTCCTCGTGCTGGCCTTCCTCCACGACCGCCGGCCGCACGGGGAGGGTCCCGCCGTCCGCATCGAACGTCGACCGGTCGCGATCGCCGTCTTCGTCGGGATCGTCATCGCGATCGCTCAGACCGCCCCGATGCTCCAACTACCGCTGTACTTCCGCCTGGTCCAGGGCTACGGGCCGGTCCTGGCGATGGTCGCCGTGGCGCCGCTGTTCGCTTCGCTGGTCGTGGCCGGGCCGGTGGCCGGCTTCCTGTTGGGCCGATACAAGCCACGGACGCTGGTCGGGTTCGGGGTCGTCGCCGTCGGCCTGGCCGATGCGCTGCTGTGGCTCGTCTCGACGCCGACCGCCGGCTACCTCGCCTTCATCGTGCCGTGCCTGCTGGTGGGCGCCGGGTTCGTCATCGCCACGACCGTCCGGACGGCGATCATCTTCGCAAGCGTCCCGCGCGGATTGCCGGCCACCGCCGCCGCCCTGAACGAGTCGTCGCTCGCCGCCGGCAACCGTGTCGGGGTCGTGATGGTCACCGCGATCGTCGCACAGGTGGCCCTCGCGACCTTCACCGCATCGGTCGCCTCCCTGCCGGCCGACGAGGCGCACCGAGCGATCGTCGCATTCCAGGACGTGCTGACCGTCGTCGGGACACCGTCGTTCAATGAGGTCGCATCGGCCATCAACACCGCCGACGTGCAGCCCTACGTGGACGCCTACGTCGCCGGTGTGCGCGCCGCGTTCGGGCTGGGAGCTGTGGTTGCCCTGGTCGGTGGAGCCATCGCGTGGGTGGGTCTCGGACAGCAGGATCCGCTGTCGACCGTCTGGGAGCATCAGGACGAGCGCGAGGCGGCCACCGTCAGCTGAGGTGAGGCGGGCAGGGATGCGGCCCGAGGGCTCCATGCCCCCCGCGACTCAGGGTCGCCGATCGGAGGTCGGACGCCCTGCGCTCCCTGTTTTGGCGCGGTCGACGGGCCGACCAGCGACTCAGGGGCGCCGACCCGAGGTCGGACGCCCTGCGCTTCCTGTTTTTGGCGGGGTCGACGGGCTGATCCGCGACTCACCGTCGCCACGGATGGGGGCCAGGCGGACGACGAACACCTCTGGCCCTGTTCCGCGACTCGGGGTCGTCTGGCAGGCGACGACACCTGCTCCATCCGGGCGACAGCTGAGGTTCCCGCGTAGCCATGCCGGAACCGTCGTCTGGTGCGCGACGAACCACATCGTGGGAGCGCAGCGCCGACCCCGCGGGCAAGTTCTGGCTCCTGGGAAACGACGAGGGATAGCGCCCGCGCGCCGCCCCCCGCGTGCCGCGGATCAGGCGACGGTCAGCAGTCGCCTCGGGTTCGCCACGGTCATCTGATCGATCTCCGCTTCGGACACGCCGGCCGCCCGGAGGCGGGGCAGGAACGTCTCCTGGAGATAGACGTAGCCGTTGCCCTCGTAACGCTTGAGCTGCGAGTCGTGGCAGACGTCCTGGCTCAGCAGCAGCCGGTCGGCATGGCCGCGCGAGAGCAACTCCAGCAACAGCTCGACGACACGTCCCTCGCCGTGGCGTTCGACCGCGTTGAAGCTCATCCCCAGGAAGTCGAACTCCACGTTCGCGCCCCGTCGTACGATCTCGAGATGGTGGTCCAGGTTGGGGTACGAATCCGCGTGGCCGATGACCACCCGGGCCGGATCCGCGCCCTCCTCCTCGAAGAGGGTCAGCTGGGCCAGTCCGACGGCCGACATCACCGCATGGGTCGTGATCGCAAGGCCGGTCCGCCGTGACGCCCGAGCCGCTGCCCGGTGGACGCGTTCCTCGGACGGCGACACCCACGGCTTGTCCGTCCCGATCTCCCCGATGATCCCTGGACGGACCCCCGGACGGCCGTCGGACCCGCCGACCCCGTCGGTGGCCTCACGCACGATCTCGTCGGCCAGGTCGTCAACGGTCCGGCGCTCGATCAGCGCCTCCGGCGGGTAGTAGGCGGTCCGATACCAGCCCGAGCCCATCACGATGTGCAACCCGGAGGCGGTCGCCAGGCCGTGCAACCACGTGGGGTCGCGCTGCATCCCGGCCGGCGTGACGTCCACCAGCCCGCTCCCGCCGAGTGACTTGAAGCGTGCGAGTTCCTCCAGGATCACCGGCTCGTCGCGGGTCAGCTGCCAGTAATCCCAGCGCGACCCGATGTGCCACAGGGCGATCTGGGTGTGTTCATGCGGCAGGGTGAAGCCGAGGGCCGAGGGCTCGATCGGCCCGAGGACGGTCTGGATATGCGCCATGCCCGCGATGCTACGCCGTCGGGACGGCCCCGCGCGGGGCCGGTCGCCCGGCGTGTCCGTCGGTGGGTCGCTCGGCGGTGGCGGCGGCCAGCATCAATTCCAGGATCGCCTCGGCGCGGTGCTGGAGATCGGCCGGGCGGGAGTGCTCGCCGGCCTCGATCCGCTGGAGCATCAAGCCATCCAGCAGGGCCAGGAAGCCGCGACTGACCGCGTCGACGTCCATCCAGGCCGGCAGTTCGCCGCTCAGCACGCCCTGGTGCAGCAGCATCTGGGCGGCGCCGACCAACCGTTCGCGGCGACGGGCCAGCATGTCTCGAACGCCGGGCTCACGGTCCGCCTCCGCCCAGGCCTGAACCAGGGAAGCCTGGCCGGGTGCGTCCGCATACTGGTCGATCGTCTCGATGTACAGCCCGATGGCGATGGTCAGGCGCTCGGCGGTGGAGGCCGCCGGGGCGAGGCGCACCGCCAGCTCGTCCAGGCCCTGTGCGGAGATGAAGTCGCAGCTCTGCCGGAATAGCTCGTCCTTGCCGGAGAAGTACGTGTAGATCGCCCCGACGGACAGGCCGCTCTCGCGAACGACGTCGGCGATCGTGGCGCCCTGGTAGCCCTTGGTACCGAACGCGCGCGTCGCCGCCTGGACGATCCGATCCCGGACCTCCTGCTCGTGGGCGGCACTGACTCTGGGCACCGATACGTCTCCTAAAGCGAACGTTCGCTCCCTGCACTCTAGCCCACGACCGCACCCAAGGCAAGCCTCCAGACAAGCTGTTGACCGGCCCGCCGGTTGACAAACCGAATGACCATTCTCTATCTTGCGCTAGACACCATCCGTCTAACGAGGCCGTCCCGATGTTCAGCCGCTGGGGAGCGTTCGTCTACCGCTTCCGCCGTCCCGTCGCCATCCTCGCCGTGGTCATCGCCATCGCCTCGTCATTCCTGGCGGCGCAGGCGTCGTCCGCCCTGAGCTCGGGCGGATGGCTGGACGCGAATTCGGAATCCGCCGAAGTGGCGGCCCGCCTCGATTCGGACTACGGCTCCGGCAAGAGCAGCATGATCGCGCTGTTCCGCTCGGATACAGCCGGCGCCGATGCGACCTCGACCGCCTTCCAGGGCGCGATCGCGAGCACGACGGCAGGACTGAAGGGCAACCCGGTCGTCTCCGGCGTCGTCGGCTACGCCGAAACGGGCGACAAGCGGTTCATCAGCACGGCCGGAGACGCGGCCTATGTCGTCATCGAACTGACCGTGCCGGACGAGGCCTCGGTCGATGCTGTCGACGGGATCCGCGCCGACCTCGTCGCGCCGGCCGGATACTCGTATCAGCTGACCGGCTACGGGCCGATCACCCAGGACGGTGCGGCCCAATCCGAGAAGGATCTCCAGAAGGCCGAACTGGTCTCGCTGCCGATCGCCGCGCTGGTCCTCATCCTCGTCTTCGCCTCGATCGTCGCGGCGGGCATGCCGCTGCTGGTCGCGGGCCTCGCCATCCCCTCGACGATGGCCCTCATCTTCATCGTGGCGCAGCAGGTCCAGATGAGCATCTACGTGCTCAACATCGCGACGATGCTGGGCCTCGCCCTGGCGATCGACTACTCCCTGTTCATCGTCAGCCGCTATCGCGAGGAGCTGCGTCGCGGACGGTCCGTCGGCGAGGCCGTGGAACGTGCCGTGGCGACGTCCGGCAAGGCCGTCATGTTCAGCGGGATCGCGGTCGCGGTCGGGATGTCAGGATTGCTGCTGTTCGCGGCCCCGGCCATCCGCTCCATCGGGATCGCCGGCGCGCTCGTGGTCATCAGCTCCGTCTTCTTCGCCCTGACCTTCCTGCCGGCGATGCTGGGGATGCTCGGCAATCGCGTGAACGCCCTCTCGATCGCCGGGATCTCGCGCCGCTTCCGTCGAGCTTCGGACCTGCCCTTCGCGGCACGCACCTCGCGCTGGGAACGGGTCGCACTGGCCGTCATGAAGCACCCGATCCGGGTCATGATCCCGACGCTCGCGGTCCTGCTCATCGCCGGCATCCCGTACTTCCACATGGTCCAGGGCGTGCCCGGCGCCGAGGTCTTCCCGCCGGGCGTCGAGAGCCGCGACGCGTACGTCGCGCTGCAGACCGAATTCGCCCCGGGCGAGACGACGCCGATCATCATCCTGGCGAACATCGCGAACGTCACGTCGCCGACGGACCTGGCCACGATCAAGGCGGTCACCGCCTACAGCCACCGGATCGCTGCGCTCGACGGCATCGCGCGGGTCGAGGGACCGTTCGCCATCTCCGACCCAGCCACCGGGGTCCCGCTCTCACCCGAGCAGGTCGCCGCCGTCTACGCGATCCCGGCCGGCCAACGGCCGGCCGGGATCGACGCGCTGATCGCGCAGTACATCCGCGGCAACACCGTCCAGCTCGCTGCCATCAGCCCCCTGTCGCCCTCGTCGCCGCAGGCCACGGATCTGATCCCGGTGGTCCGGGCGGTGGATCCGGGCGACGGCATCACGACCCAGGTCGGCGGCGCCGCGGCCAGCGGCCACGACTTCCTCGTGTCCCAGGCGAAGGCGGCCCCGTACGCCGTCGCGCTGACCCTCCTTGCGAGCGGCCTGATCCTCTTCCTGCTGTTCGGTTCGGTGATCATCCCGATCAAGGCCGTGATCATGACGCTGCTCTCGATCACCGCGAGCTTCGGGGCGCTCGTCTGGATCTTCCAGGACGGCAACCTCTCCAACCTGCTCAACTTCGAGCCGCTCGGATTCACCATCGCGGGCAACCCGATCATCATGTTCAGTGTCATCTTCGGGTTGTCCATGGACTACGAGGTCCTCCTGCTCTCGCGGATCCAGGAGACCTATCGGCGGACCGGCGACAACACGATGGCGGTCGCCGAGGGTCTGTCGCGCACGGCCGGTGTCATCACGGGGGCCGCCCTGATCATGGTCAGCGTGTTCGCCGCATTCGCGCTGGCCGAGGTCGTGACTATCAAGAGCATCGGCGTCGGGATGGCCATCGCGGTGGCCGTGGACGCGACGATCATCCGGGTGCTCCTGGTGCCCGCGACGATGCGCCTCATGGGCAAGTGGAACTGGTGGGCACCCGGCATCCTGAGCCGCTTCGTGGATCGCCTCGGCTTCAGTCACGTCGAGGACGAGGAGGAGACGCCAGAGGCGACCGAGGCGACCGAGGCGCCGCCGGTTCCGATCCCGGCCGCCTGACGGCCGCCTAGCTGGCCTGGCCATCGCCGCGAGGGCGATGAGGCGCCGGCGCCGGTGGACGTGGCATCCTTTGGCCCGGACTTGCCGGACTCGCACGAGGGATCCCGATGACCGACGCCGCACCCGACCCCGTGACGAACCTCGGACCCGACAGCGGTGGCCGCGCGCCCGGCCAGGGATCGGCCGCCTACTACCGCTGGGAGTGGGGACCGGACGACACGCGGCGGCCAGGGCTCCCGTGGATCGCCATCTTCCTGGTCGTCTTCGGGGTGCTCCTGCTCATCCAGAGCGCCTACCCGCAAGCGCGAACCGCAGGGTCCGCCTTCGTCCTGGCCATGGGCCTCGCGTTCCTCATCAAATGGGCCGTGGATCGCGGGACGGGCTCGCTCTATGCCGGGGCGATCATCACCGCGCTGGCCGCGCCGGGCGTCCTCAATGCCGCTGGTCTGGACGTCGACGGGCTGGGTACCTTCTGCTTCGGGGTCGCCTTCCTGTTCATCGCCGCCGTCCGAGCGTTCAGCGGCGGCGGGTGGGGCTGGCAGCTCTGGTTCGGTGGGCTGCTCGCGCTCCTCGGCGGGGCCAACATGGCGAGCCCCTCGGTCGGCGGGCTGCTCGTGCCCCTGTTGATCATCGGCCTCGGGGCCGTGCTCCTGGTCGGGAGCGTCAGCCGGCGCCGCTGACCGCCTGGGTCGTCGCCGCGGCCACCGCCGGGATGACCTCCGCCAGGACTTCCACGATGCGGCCGAGCTCGTCGTCCGTGACGATGAACGGCGGACCCAGCAGGATCGTGTCGCCGTTGGTGCCGTCGGCGTTGCCGGTGCCCGAGTAGACGAGGACGCCACGCTCGCGCGCGCCGCGGACGACGGCTTCCGCCACGCGGGCTGAGCGCGGATAGGGCGCCCGGGACTCCCGGTCCGCGACTAGTTCCAGCCCCACCATCAGGCCGCGACCCCGGATCTGGCCGACGGTCCGGTCGTCGCCCAGCACCCCTGTGAGCATGGCCTTGAACCGCTCCCCCTTCGAGGCGCTGGCGGCCACGAGGTCCTCGGTCTCCAGCATGCGCAGGACCTCGTTCGCCACGGCCGCGGCGATCGGGCCGTGGGAATAGGTGAAGCCGTGGACGAACCCCGGGCCGTCGACGATCGCGTCGTGGATCTCGCCGGACACGGCCGCGAATCCGAACGGCCAGTAGCCGGAGGTCGCGCCCTTGGCCGCCACAAGGATGTCCGGCCGCACATTCCAATGATCCAGCCCGAACCAGCGCCCGGTCCGCCCGAAGCCGGTCATCACCTCGTCCGCGATGAGCAGGACGCCGTGCCGCCGGCAGACCTCGGCGATCTTCGGCCAGTAGTCGTCCGGCGGGACGGCGGCGGCCAGCGTCGCTCCGACGATCGGCTCGCCCACGAAGGCCGCGACGGTCCCGGGGCCGGCCGCCTGGATGGCCGCCTCCAGCTCGACGGCGAGTTCGTCCGCGCTCGCGAGGGCGTCGGAGCCGGGGTCTCCGCCACGGTAGGGATAGGCGGCCGACAGGTGTCGGAATCGCCCGAGCCAACCCTCGTACGGCCGGCGCAACGGCTTGCGCCCGGACAGGTCCAACGCGCCGAGGGTATTGCCGTGATAACTCCCCCACCGGGCTAAGACGATCCAGCGATCCGGCTCGCCGCGCGCGATGTGGTAGGCCCGGGCCAGCTTCAGGGCGGACTCGATGGCCTCCGAACCGCCACTGACCGGGTAGATGGCCGGGTCGTCCATCGGCAGATGCGGACCGACCGCGGCGGCATAGCGCTCGAGCGGTTCGGTGGTGAAGGCGCTCCCGTGGGCATAGGCGAGGCGACCGGCCTGGTCCGACATGGCCGCCGCGATCTCGCGGCGCCCGTGACCCACGTTCACGACGATCGCGCCGCCGGCCGCGTCCAGGTAGGCCTGCCCGTCCGCATCCCAGATGGTCGATCCCTCGGCCCGGACCGCGACGGGTGGATCGGCCATGGCGGAGCGACGGAAGACGCGACCCGGAGCGCTGGAGCGAGGTTGACCGGTCATCCGGCCATCGTACAACCGAGCGTGCCGCGGTCTGAACGCGAGTCGCCGGGCGGCACGGCACAATGGCGTAGTGACCACCGGCACCCCCACGGTCGAAGACGGCCTCCTCGCTGACGAACCCGAGGCGTACATCCCACGGGATCGACGTCGGGCGATCTCGGCCGGGACCCGGATGCCGGACCGCGTCCACGGGGCCGGTCTGTTCGCCGACATCAGCGGGTTCACGCCACTTACGGAAGCGCTCGCAAACGAGCTTGGTCCGCAGCGCGGCGCGGAGGTCCTGACCGCGATCCTGGGCGATGTCATCTCGGCGGTCATCGATGAACTCGATCGCTTCGGCGGCGACGTCATCTACTTCTCGGGCGACGCCATCACCTGCTGGATCGATGGCGACGACGGCTCACGCGCGACAGCGTGCGCGCTCGCGATGCAGTCGGCGATGGCCCGCGTCGGATCGATCACGACCCCAGCCGGAACGCCGATCACGTTGGCTATGAAGGTCGCGATCGCCGTCGGGCCGGCGCGACGGTTCGTGGTGGGCGTCCCGCGTGTCCAGTTGATCGACGTCCTGGCCGGGCGGTTGGTGGACCAGCTGGCCGACGCCGAGCACCATGCCGAGAAAGGCGACGTGATCCTGCACGAGACGGCGATGGAGGCCCTGGGCGACCGGGTCGCCATCCGCGAGTTCCGGGAGGATCATGAGACTGGTTTGCGCTACGGGATCGTGGATCAGCTCCGGGTGGAGGTCGCCGAGTCGCGCGTCGAGGAACCACCACCGCTGCCGGAATCCGTCGTCCGACCGTGGTTGCTCCCGGCAGTCTACGAGCGGATGCGGACCGGACGCGGTGAATTCCTCGCAGAACTGCGGGCCGCCTACCCGCTCTTCCTGCGCTTCGGTGGCATCGACTACGACGATGACGACGACGCCGATGTCAAGCTGGACGCCTTCGTCACACGGGCGCAGGAGATCCTCGATGGCTTCGGGGGCAACGTCCTGCAGTTGACCCTTGGCGACAAGGGCGCCTACCTGTACGGGGTCTTCGGGTCGCCGCTCGCGCACGAGGACGATGCGGCCCGAGCCGCCTCCGCGGCGCTGGAACTGCTGGACCTCGAGGCCACCACGGCCGCCACGGACATCCAGGTGGGCATCACCCACGGCCGCCTGCGCAGCGGCACCTACGGGCACCCGATGCGCCGAACGTTCGTCTGCCTGGGCGACGCGGTGAACCTGTCCGCGCGGCTGATGTCGGCGGCGCCGCCCGGCTCGATCTACGTGTCGCGGACCCTGCATGACGACGCGGGCGACGCATTCCGTTGGGAACAGCTCCCGAGCATGAGGGTCAAGGGCAAGGCGGAGGCCGTCGAGGTCTTCGCCCTGACCGGGGCGCTGACCCGGACGTCGCGACGGCAAACGCGGTACGAGCTCCCGATCGTCGGGCGGCGTACCGAGCTCGGGCTGCTGGACGCTCGCCTGGATCAGGCCCGGGGCGGACGTGGCCAGGTCGTCGGGATCGCGGCGGAAGCCGGGATGGGCAAGTCCCGATTGGTCGCCGAATTCGTCCGGAACGCCCGCCGCGCGGGACTGGATGTCGCCTTCGGCGAGTGCCAAGCCTTCGGGACCACCACGTCGTATCTGGCCTGGCGCGAGGTGTGGCGGACGTTGTTCGGTGTCGAGGAGGCGGCCGACGTAGAGCGCCAGCGAGCGGCCATCGAACGGGCGCTTGCGGCGATCGACCCGGCGCTCCTGCCACGCGCACCGCTGCTCGAGGCCGTGGTTGGCATCGCGATCCCGGACAACGAGCTGACCGCCGCCTTCGACCCCAAGCTGCGCAAGGCCTCCCTGGAGGATCTCCTGTCGCGCTGTCTTGCGGCGATCTCGACCCGACCGCAGGTCATCGTCCTGGAGGACTGCCATTGGATCGACGAGCCGTCCAGGGACCTGCTGGAGGTGCTGGTCCGCGCCAGTTCGAAGCTGCCGGTCTGCTTCGTGGTCGCCTATCGGCCGGCGACGGCACCCGGCGGCGACCTGGGCCTGGAACGGCTGCCGCAGTTCGGCGAGATCGAACTCGGGCTGCTGGATGCCACGGAGATCCGCCAGATCATCCGGTCCAAGCTCACCCAGCTCATCGGCGGCGACCGTGAGACGCCGGAGCCGCTGGTGGACCTCATCACCGCCCGCTCAGAAGGCAACCCGTTCTACGTCGAGGAACTTCTCAACTACCTGGTCACGCGCGGGGTGGACCCGAGCGACATCGACGCCCTCAAGGAC
>Ga0075026_100000542_pt1 | contig 15249 bp, 11 predicted proteins | sample Str012_2_FD_71392 | JGI IMG/M metagenome (GOLD analysis project Ga0075026, IMG submission 71392) | Freshwater sediment microbial communities in response to fracking from Pennsylvania, USA - Straight Creek_MetaG_SC_2012 | ecosystem: Environmental > Aquatic > Freshwater > Creek > Sediment...
TTTGATGCTTCGCATATGGGGCTCAGCCAGGTCAACTTGTCGGCAGACAGCGTGGCTTATGACGGCAAACGGTATGTCGCCGATATTATGGACCTCCATGGCCGGGAGCAGGGCGGCCTGGAATTGAAACAGCTCAAGGGGAAGGCGGTGTTCGCGGATACCGCCGTGTCACTTCGTGGACTTGTCCTGAAGACATCGCAAAACCAGGTGGAGGGGGATGTCAGCATGGGGTATTCCAGCCTGGCCGCCCTGGCAGCAAAGCCTGGCAAAGCCAGGGTAGACCTCGACATCAGAAAAGCCGTCATCCGGCTTCCTGAACTGCTGCTCTTTGCCCCTGACCTGGCGAAGAACGAAAACATCAAGCCCTTGCTTGGCAAGACCTTCCTGGTCAGCACCCGCATGAAGGGTACCGTGGATGCCTTGCATGTGCCCTCCTTGTTGCTCACGGAGTCGGGTACCCGCGTGGAATTGTCGGGAACGGTCTACAACCTTCCGGATATGGCCCGGTTGTCGGTGGATCTGCAGACAAAGGGGCTGAGTGGCACGCGGAAGGATCTGTTGGGATACCTCCCGAAAGGGATGATCGCTGATTCCCTGTTGCACTACATACCTGAGCGGTTCACCATTCGAGGTTCCATGAAAGGGACCATGGACGACCTCACGGCACATCTGTCCTTAGGATCCAGTTTTGGTGAACTGCGGGTTGATGGCGTTCTGAAGCATCCTTCCGATACGAAGGCTGCCGTCTATGACCTGAGGCTCGACCTCGTCCGATTCAAACTGGGTGAATTGTTGCAGGATACGACCATGGGCGAACTCACGGCCACGGTTACGGCCAAAGGGCAGGGCTATGATCCATATTCGGCCCATGCTGCTTTCAGTGCCGCCGTCAAAGACTTCCTGTACCGGGGTTATGGGTATCATGACATCGGTCTCCACGGTACGATGGAAGCCGGCCAATTGCGCGCTCGTGCTGAGAGCACAGATCCCAACCTGGACCTTGATACCGATGTGGCTTACAATATGACCAAGGGGCAGGGCAGTTTTTTCACGAACACCGCCATCCGCCACGTTGACCTGCTGAAACTCGGTTTCATGAGTGACTCACTGACGTTCGCAGGTGACATTCATGTGGACCTGCCGACCCTGGACACGGCCATGCTGCAAGGGGAGGTCCTCCTGAATAACCTGCATGTCACCAAAGGAAGCAGAAGCCTGTTCCTCGACTCCATATCCATCAAGGCCGATCATAGGGCTGACACCCAGTATCTCGCCCTTCGCTCCAAGATCCTGACCATGGACGCGAAGGGGCAGTTGAATTTCAACTATGTCGGAGAGGCGGCCCGGGTGATCGCCAACCGGTACGGGGTCACCGAGAGTGCGGATACCGTATATCGGCACCGGGTGGTCGCGGAAATGACAGGACTGATCACGCTACCGGACAGCCTGGCCCGCCTGGTGCCCGGTCTCACCAAGATCAGCCCCATAGCACTCGCCGGGGCGATGAACACCGACAGTTCAAAACTGGCCTTCAACATCCTGCTCCCGCATACCGAGTACAAAGGAATGATCATGGACAGTGCCATGATCGTGGGGATGAACTTCACGAAGGACAGACAGTTCAACAAGATGGTCCTCGTGGCGGGCACCAACGGTGTGCGCACATCATCCTACAACATCACCAAGACATTCCTGTACGGCACGCTGTACCGCGGCGTGTTCGATGGGAAGTTCAGTCAGTTCGGCGAGGACATCAAGCAGGTGAATTACAACCTGCCCTTCGTGTTTACCAATGAGCCGGGCAAGCCGCACCTGCACATCGGGGATTCCCTGCGGATCAACAACCGCATGTGGTCCGTCAATCCCGACAACATGCTTTATTTCGGGGGCGGTGGCATGCGCAATAGTCAGCTCAGCATCCAGCGGGGTGCCGAGGAGATCGCGTTCGCGACCGGAAATGAACGACCAGACGGACTGCCGATGTCGGTCACCTTCAAGCAATTCCAGCTCGAGAACATCGGCAACATCATCCAGTCCGATACTGCCTTCATCACCGGATCTGCCAATGGTAAAGTGGAAGTGGAAGCGTTCACCCCGTTCACGTTATTGGCCGACCTGAGGGTGGACAGCCTTTCCATGATGGGCGCAAAATTCGGCGACCTGGTGGCCAAGGCGCGCCATACCGATGCTGACCATATCGCGGTGGACATGTCGCTGCGAGGCCCCGTAAATGATCTCGCCCTGACCGGGCAGTTGGATACGAAGACCAGTGCTTTGGACATGAAGCTGGACTTGCGGGCCGTAGAATTGGCGCTGGCGGAACCGTTCGCCCATGATTTCATCACCGACACGAAAGGGCGGCTCACGGGACAACTCGACATCGCCGGAAAACTGACCGCACCGGATGTGATCGGCATACTCAAATTCGATTCTGCCGCTTCGACCCTTAAAATGGTCAATGCCTATATGAAGTTGAACAATGCCGGACTGCGCTTCACCAGCGATGCCATCCTGTTCGACAATTTCATACTCACGGACAGCGCCGGAAACGCCGCGCGGATCGAAGGCGGTATCCGTGTACCGGCAGGAGGTGCTTTGGAGGCCAACCTGAAACTGGTGGCGAAGAATTTCAGGGTCGTGGGACCGAAGCGGTTCCCCGATCAGATCGCCTATGGCGGCGCCCGTGCGGATGCTTCCTTCACCCTGATGGGAGATCTGAATGCCATTGCCACTGAAGGCACCCTGAAATTGCGCGACAGTTCCCAGGTCACCTATGTGTACCGGTCTTCCGTGAGTACCGACCGGGGCGACGGACTCATCGAATTCTTCGACCCCCTGCATCCGCCGGACAGCAGCGCCCTCCTGGCCGCGAAGAAAAAACCGCCCTTGCAGACCTCGGCCAACCTGTACCTGAACATCACGCCGTCTTCAGCACTGACCGTGGTGCTGGACGAGATGTCCGGTGATGCGTTGCAAGTGAAAGGCACGGCCAACCTGAACCTGACCAAACAGCCTGGTGAAATGGTCAACATGACCGGCAATTACACGGTTGATGACGGTCAATACGGCCTGACCATCGCCGGCCTGGTCCATAAGGATTTCAAGATCCAGAAAGGCAGTTCGATCATGTTCAGTGGTGATATCCTAAAAGCCTCGATGGATATAAAGGCCCAGTATGCCACTCAAACCACTGCCGGAGAACTCATGAACGATGTGAGTTCTACCCCAGGCATCGACAAGCAGAAACTCGGGTTCATCGTCAACCTGATGCTCACCAAGGAGATACTCAAGCCCGATATCCGCTTCGAACTGGATATGGAAGAGGGTGATCGTGCGGCTTTCAGCGGGTCTGTGTACAATCGGATCAAACAGATCAATAACATCCCCTCCGAACTGAACAAGCAGGTCATGGGGGTGCTGGCCCTGAATCATTTCATCGCAGACAACCCCTTCAGCAGCTTGGGTGCGGGGGGCGGCAGCTTTGAGACGCAGGCTTACTCCACCGCGGGGCGCCTGCTGACACAGGAACTCAACAGCCTGGTGAGCAACCTGATCAAGGATGTCGACATCAACTTTGCGCTGGATGTGAAAGAGGACTATACTTCCGGCAGTGCACAACGCAATACGGACCTTAAAATGGGGGTAAGGAAATCCTTTGCCAACAACCGCCTGGCGGTCTATGTGGGCAGCTCTCTGGCCCTGGAGAACCATAACCAGAGTTCCAACGCGCTCGACGGGCTGGCAGGCGATGTCACGCTGGAGTATATGCTCTCCCCGGATGGCCGTTACCGGTTGAAGGGATACCGCGTGAATGAACAGGTGATGACCTTCCAGGGGACCATCATCAAGACCGGTGTCACCTTTGTCGTCGCGATCGAATTCGGCAAGTTCAAGGGCATGTTCAAAGCCAACGGGAAAAGCCGATGAACAGGACATCGACCATAATAGACCGATTGTTCCTGGCAGTGGCCATCATGACCCTGGCATCCTGCAACGTCCATAAATATGTTCCTGAGGGCGACAAGTTGTATACGAAGACGGTGATCAAAGTGAAGGACGGAAAAGAGAAGGCGGAAGTTCTTGACAATCTGAAGAAGCTGACCAGGCCCCGGCCGAACGCAAGCATACTAGGCGTGAAGTACAAGCTCATCCTGTTCAACATGTTCAAGGAGCCGAAGAGTAACAAGGGCGTGGTCTACATGCTCAAGCACAAATGGGGCGAACCTCCTGCGCTCCTCAGCCAGGCCAATCCCAAGACATCCGTACAGCGAATGGAGGACTACTACTTCGGGTTGGGGCATTTCCGCCCCGTCAGCACATTCAAAGTGAATGATTCCGGCCGGAATGCCTCGATCACCTATACCATCGAAAGACGACAGGGCTATGTGATCGGAGATATCCACCTGCCTTCCGACAGTTCCGCGCTTTCCGCCGGTATCAGGAAGTCCTTTGATTCCAGCAACCTGGAAAAGGGCAGTGACTTCAGCCTTGGCAAGCTCAATGAAGAGCGGGTTAGGATCGATGCATATCTCAAGACACAGGGATATTATTTCTTCAATCCCGAATTCATCCTGTTCCGGGTCGACTCCACGAAGCATGGCGTTTGTGATCTATACCTCACCATCAAGGACGAGGCCCCGGCCATGGCGCTGAAGACATGGACCATTGGAGACATCAGGGTGTATGGGAACTACCGGATGGAGCGCGACTCGGCGATCCGGGCGCAGGAAGGGGCGAGGCGGACACGGTTCACTTACATCGACAAGAACGAGACCTACCGTTCGTCCATATTCGAGAAGGCCGTCACGCTTCGCGAAGGGCAGTTGTACAACAAGGACATTCATAGCCTTACGATCGAACGCCTGATGAACCTGAATAATTTCAGATTCGTGAAGTTGCAGTTCGATCCCGCTGCGGATTCGGCAAAACGTATCCTCAACACCAGTGTTTTCGTAACGCCCCAGAACAAAAGATCGCTTCGGTTCGAAGTTTCGGGGAACAGCAAATCGAACAACTTCTTCGGAACCGAGGTCGGCCTGACCTATAAGAACATCAACCTGTTCCGCGGAGCAGAGATCCTCGAGGTGAAATTGAATGCCGGCATGGATATCCAGTCCGGTGGTTCCGCGGCATCCAACGCCTACACGCTGAATGCCACTGCCAATCTTTACGTGCCCAAGCTGTATGTCCCCTCCTTCATCCGGATCAGGACGAAGAAGAGTGCGTACATCCCCAGGACGATCATCTCTCCGGGCATTGAGTACAACCGGACGCCAGACCTCTACACGCTGCGGTCCATTCATATGGCTTTCGGATATTACTGGAAGTACGGGCAATCGACAGAGCATAACCTGAAGCTGCTCAATGTGAGCCTCATCCAGCCCAGCAACACGACCGCCAAGTTCGACAGCATCCTGGCCACGGATCCTGGTCTCAAGGCTTCCACGGAAAAACAGCTCGTGATCGGGATGCGCTATGAGTACAGTTATAATAACACTTACAAGGCGTACAAGCGATTCAATCACGCCATCTATACCTATGCGAGTACATCGGGCAACCTGGTCAACCTCTTCATCAAACCCAGGGGGGATACGATAGGTTCCAAAATGATCGGTGAGGTGCCGGTAACGCAATACTTCAAACTCCAGGCGGACTTCCGGGGGTATTACAAGCTCACCCGCAAGGCCATGCTGGCGGGGCGTTTCCTGGTGGGGGGCGCCTATGCATATGGGAACAGCAGCGCCGTCCCTTATTTCGAGCAATTCGTGACCGGTGGGTCCACCAGCCTCAGGGCATTCCGACTCAGAACCCTGGGGCCAGGCAGCTATCATTCCCCCAGCAATTCTTATTCAGCCACGGAATCCGGTGAGTTCAAACTGGAGATGAGTACCGAGTTCCGGTACAAGCTCAGCAAGATGTTCGGTTTGGCCACTTTCCTGGATGCGGGAAATATCTGGATGTGGAAAGATGCGGTCGACAAGCCCGGCAGCGGGCTGGGCAGGGGAGAGCTGTTCAAGGAAATGGCGGTCGGTACGGGCTTGGGACTTCGACTGGATGTGACCATCATGGTCCTGCGTCTTGACTTGGGGATCCCCCTCCGCAAGCCCTGGTATCCCGAAGGGCAGCGTTGGGTGTTCAACCAGATGGACTTTGGCAATTCCAGCTGGAGGAAAGAGAACATGGTCCTCAATATCGCTATCGGCTACCCGTTCTGATCGGGCCGCAGTTATCCACATTCCCCCTTCCATTTTCAAAAGTTCACACAATTGATTATATTAGTACACCTGCTATTCGTTTCTTTACCCCCAAGACCGTCACCGCCTGAAGACCCCGTTCTGAACCTCTGACCTTCCTTTCAATTTTCTTAATCAAACCGTAACTGACATTTTATGAGCTTCAATCTCATCGGTCTTGTGACCGACGCATTCAGCAGTGACATCGTCAAGAAAGCAGCCGCTTTCAATGGAGAATCTGAGTCCGCCGTGGCCAAGAGCCTCAGCGCCGCAGTTCCCGCAGCCTTGGCTGGCATCATCAACAAAGCGGAGGGCGCCGGTGTGGATTCTGTGATCAGCCTTGCCAAGACCGCTTTCCAAAGCGGCATCCTCGGCAATCTGGCCAGCACATTCACTCATGAAGGGGGCGGTGTCCCCAGCTTTGCCCCGGCCTTGCTGACCGGATTATTCGGTAACAAGTATGGCTCGCTGGCCAACGGCCTGTCCGCCTTTGCCGGCACCAAGGGGGCCACTTCTGCATCCATTCTGGGCTCCGTCGTTCCCCTGGCGCTGGGCTTCCTGGGCAAGCACGTAACGGAGAGCAATATGCCCTCCGCCAGTGTTGCCAGCCTGCTCAATGGCATCCGAGGTGAAGTGACCTCTGCAGTTCCTTCCGGGTTCGACCTGCATAGCCTTATCGGCCTGCAGTCCGGTGCCCCGATGGCTCAGAAAGTGGTAGAAGAGAAGTCCGGCAACAAGTGGCTCCTTCCGCTGCTGCTGCTGCTGCTCGGCGTGATCGCCCTCTGGTATTTCATGAAAGGATGCAACAGCAAACCCGCTGAAGCGACCGTGGCCGTTACAGACACCATCGTAAAGCCCGAGATCGTGGTCGTCACTCCTGCCAGCTACAAGGTTAAACTTCCTGACGGCACCGAGCTCGACGCAATGAAGGGCGGCATCGAAGACCTGCTGGTCGCCTTCCTGAATGATACGACTGCAAAGGCGGGCAAGGACAACTGGTTCGACTTCAACGATGTCAACTTCAATACCGGCACTGCAGATCTCACCCCGGAAAGCCAGAAGCAGCTCGGCAACATCGTCGCCATCCTGAAGGCTTATCCCAAGGTAAAGGTCAAGATGGGTGGCTATACCGACAAGGTCGGTGACGAAGCCGCCAACAAGAAACTTTCCCAGTCCCGCTCCGCAGCCATTGCTGCCGTGCTGAAGGACAAGGGCGTCGGTGCCCAGGTCGTTGGCGCCGAAGGCTATGGTTCCCAGTTCGCAAAATATCCTGCTGATGCTCCCGAAGTGGACCGCATCAAGGATCGCAGGGTATCGCTCAGCGTTCGTGAGAAATAAAACATGAGCCTCATGCCATGAAAAAGACCGAAGGCCGTTCCATGGAACGGCCTTCACTTTTTTCATTTGGCCCCGACCAGCTCACGGCGCCCGATCCGCTGTTGCGGCGGAATGAAAGGCAGCCCGAATAGTGCATATATACTTTCTTCCGTGGCACCCGCCAGTCGTTTTCCCTGGGCATTGAAGACCCCATACTCGTTCAGTTTCCATCCCTTCTTGTGAGCCAGTGTTCGCAACTGGATATTATGCTCCCTGCTTCCGGTGAAGTGAAGCAAGACGGAACCGAATTCATCCAAGCTGACCAGGCGAAGGTCCACCTGTACATGCGGCTTTTCCAGCATGATGCTGGCACGCGTAGTGCCTCGGGCAAGTATCCGCTGGCAGTTCGGTATGTGAACGAACCGGTTGATGATCCGCTTCCTGTCCTTTTCCCTGGCCACACCCACCAGGTCGATGTCGCCAACGGTTTCTTTTTCCCTTCTCAGGCTACCTGCCAGGGTCAGCTGCTCCAGTTCCGGCACATCCTTCATTGCTGAAAGGATCGACTGTCCCGTACGCAAGGCCAGTGCCAGCGACATGCGGCCTTCATCGGGCTTGTGGACCTTCAGCACCTGACGAATATGACCCAACTTCAGGCCTGATAGGCCGGGGACCACGTCAAGAGAACCTTTTTGCAAGGCTTCCAAGAGCTGTGTGCGATCATGGATTCCATGGGCGATGAGCAACCTCAGCGTTGAAGGCCCGACGCCTTCGATCTCCAACAGATCGAGAAGCTCGGGGGGGACCTCCTTCTTTAATTTTTCGTACTTGGATATCCGCCCGGATCGAAGGTATTCCAGGATCTTCCCGGCAATGCTTTCACCCACACCGGGCAATTCATCAAGCTCCTGGATGGAGTGGGCATGCAGGTCGACCGGTTCTGCCAGGTTGGCCAGTGTCCGTGAAGCCCGTCCATAGGCATTTGCCCGGAACCTATGTTCGGTGCCGAGAACGGAATAACTCTGGGACATCCGGAGGAAGATATCTGCCAATTCGCGGTTGTGAAGCAGGGTTGGTGTGATCGGTTTCATGGGTAACCGAAATTACGATCCATGGATGCATGCAACCCATGACGGTCGTCAGTATGTGAATGGTGACGGTTCGATGAAAAAAATCAATGGGTTCATCTTCGACCGCTGATGATATTACATCACACTCTCTATGGGAATTTGGCAGGGAGAATAGAGGCAGAGATTTACGTGGAGCTATGAGAGTCTTATTTGTTCCCCCTCCATTCGAAGAAGGGAGGGGGTCAGGGGGAGGGTCTTTTGCGGGCTGAGAACTGCTTAACGTTCACTCAGTCGTTGCTCTGAAAACTCTCCTTGATCTTGCCGAGGAGGTCCTTTTCGATCATGCGGACCGCGATATCGATCATGTTGGAGAAGGCCGGGCCATGGGAGATGCCATGTCCGATGATGACCGGTTTGGTCACGCCCAGGACGGGTACGCCGCCGTATTGTTCATAGTCGAAGCGGTCAAAATACGGGTCGTGAATGTTGCGACGCTTGACGATGTCGTAGATGCTTTCAGCCAGCTTGAGTACCACATTCCCGGTGAAGCCTTCGCATACCATCACGTCTGCCTTGTCCATCAGGATGTCGCGTCCTTCAACGTTGCCGATGAAGTTGATCTGCGGGCATTCCTTCAGCAGGGGATAGGCTGCCTGGGCCAGGATATTACCCTTGCCTTCCTCTTCGCCGATGTTGATGAGGCCTACGCGTGGGTTCTCGATGTTCCACAAGTGCTGCACGAAGAGCGAACCGAGGATCGCGAACTGAACGAGGTTTTCCGGCTTGACATCGGCATTGATACCTGCGTCGAGCAGCCAGCCTACTTTCCCATTCTCACGGGGAACATAGGTGCCAATGGTGGGGCGAGACACGCCCGGGATGGCCTTGATGCTGAACAACGAACCGACCAGCATGGCACCCGTGTTGCCGGCACTGATGAAGGCATCGACCTTACCCGTGGCCAGCAGGTGGAACCCGATGGCAATGGAAGAGCGCTGTTTTTCCTTGAGGGCCTTTGTCGGGTGTTCGTGCATGTCGATCACCTCGGGAGCATGGATGACCTGCAAGCGTTCATCCTCAAGGCCATGTTCGGCCAGCAGCGGACGCACTTGTGCTTCATCGCCGATCAGAAAAAGGTTGGCTTTGTCAGGGTGTTCAGAGAGGTAGATCGCGATGCCTTTCACGGCTTCGAGCGGGGCATAATCGCCTCCCATCATGTCCAGTCCGATGTTCATATCGCAAATGTGTGCAGAATTTCACAAATAACAAGTCTCAGACCCCAAAAAGACAAGCTTTCCGGAACCTGAGACCGCTATGTGACGATAACGTTAAATTATCCGTTGATGGGGGACTTTTCAGCCACCAGCTTGCCCTTGTAAAAGAGCTTGCCTTCGCTCACATGTGCGCGATGGCGCACGTGCAGTTCACCCGTCGTGCTGTCCTTGCTGAGGGTGACGGCATCCACCTTGTAGTGGGTCCTTCTTTTGGCGCTGCGCTGCTGGGAGTGGCGACGTTTGGGATTTGGCATGACTTATTGTTTTACTTGTCCTTTTATTGTTGTTTGTCTCTGAACTTGTCCAGCCCCTTCCAGATGGGGTTCGTATCTGTTCCTTCCTCACCGGCGCTATTCATCTTCCTGAGCATGGCCAGCACCTCCTGGTTGCACTGCGGTCCTCCCATCTCCTTCTCATCGCACATCCTGTGCGTCGGTACGCTCAGGGTCACGAATTCGTAGATCCAATCGGCCACGTGCAGATGGCTTTCGGTCCGTGAGATGTAAAACACGTCAGGGTCCTCATCCTGACTGTTCATCTCCTCCGGGTTGTCGACCATCTTGACGAGGATCTCGAAATCATCCCAAAGGGTGAGCGCCAGCGGGTTGCCGCATCGATCGCAGCTCACGTCGGCTTTGCCGCCAACTCCAAACTTCAGCAGCATGAATGACGGCTTCTTGTCCAGCACCAGTTTCACCTGGGCCTTGACGTTATCGAAGTCCGGCTGCGCACGATCCGCAAAGAACTTGTCGTTCACTTCGTAGGTGAACTCATGAAGGCCGGGTTTAAGTCCCACAAAAGCGATCTCATATTCCCGGCGGGCCGACATGGGTTCTCCAGTTAAAGGGTGGCAAAGGTAATGAAACATCCCGATTCCGCCAAGAGCCTCAGCACCCTATATGGTGTTGGGCAGGGGCAAAAACCCTAAATTGCCGGGATATGCCGCGGATCGCCCGCTCCACAAAAATCGCCATTTCTACCGTACTGGCCATCTCCGTGCTGGGCCTGCGCCTGTTTTCAGCTGACCCGGACCGTGTGGAGCGTTGGTACTCAAATGGTTATTACCCAAAGATCAGCTCTGTGCTTCGGGGAGCATTGGGATGGGTGCCGTTCAGCCTGGGGGATGTTCTCTATACCCTGACCGGTGCCTGGTTGCTCTATAAAGTGTTCACCACCATTCGTTCATGGCAAAAAGGACGCCTCGAAAAAGGCTTGCTGGCCCGTGGAGCATGGAACAGCCTGGTGATGGCTGCCATCGTCTACCTCTGGTTCAACCTGGCCTGGGGGATCAACTACAATCGTCAGGGCATAGCTACCCAATTGGACCTCAAGATCGATTCGGCCACCCGGGAGCAGGTGGACACCCTCGCCACCCTGCTGCTGGAAAAGACCAACCATCTGAGCCGGGGCGATGTGCACCGTGGCGTTGCCAGTCAGCATGAATTGAAGGAACGTGCCATCGCCATTTACCAAAAGGCTGAAAAGGAATATGATTTCCTGCACTACGCCCCGGTATCCTTCAAATCCTCCCTGTTCGGTGTGCTGGGCAACTATATCGGTTACTCAGGCTACTACAACCCCTTCACAGGGGAGGCCCAAGTGAATGACCGGGTTCCGGCATTCTCACAACCTTATGTGGCCTTGCACGAAATCGGGCACCAGCTGGGCTATGCGAAAGAGAACGAAGCCAATTTTGTGGGCTGGCTCGCGGCAAGGAATTCCACCGACTCTGCGTTCCTGTATTCCACCTATTTCGACCTCTTCCTCTACGCCAATGCCGCACTCCGCAGCATGGATTCCGCCAAGGCGCGCGCGAACATCAAAAACCTTGACACGGCGGCCAGGCACGACCTGCAGGTGCTGCGCGATTTCGCGAAGAAGTATGAAAGTCCGGTGGACAGGATGGTCAGCGTGTTCTACGACAACTTCCTCAAGTTGAACCAGCAACCACTGGGGCAGCGCACCTATAGCCAGGTGGTTCTTTGGCTGGTGGCTTACCACGTTCAATACAAGGAGATCTGAAGGTTGTAGGTTCTTTGGGGCGGGTTTCCCTATAGACCCCAGGCTTTGTTTTCCGGCCCGTGCGATTGAGCGCCGATCGCGACTCGCTGATCCAAGGTTGCATCGGAGCGCGTAAAATTCTCGTTTTGAAATTGGGAACAAAACAACCTAAAACCTACAACCTAAAATCTATTCTTCCACATCATCGACTCGATCGGCTTGTCCGGCTGGCCGCTGTACTTGGCGTTCTTCTTGTCTTTGTAGCTCACCAGGATCTCACCTTCGGCGGGGAAGTAGATGAGCTGCCCGATGGGCATGCCTTTGTAGATCTTCACCGGTTGTTTGACGGAGATCTCGAGGGTCCAGTTGCCACAGAAGCCCACATCACCCTTGCCAGCGGTGGCGTGGATGTCGATGCCCAGGCGACCGGTCGAGGACTTGCCTTCCAGGAAGGGTACATGCGCATGCGTCTCCGTGTATTCGGCGGTAACGCCCAGGTAGAAGATGTGCGGATAGAGTACGAATCCTTCGTCCGGGATCTCGAAATATTCGATCTCATTGTGCTTCTTAGCATCGAGCATGTGGTCCTTATAGGTGGCCAACCACTTGCCCAGGTGCACATCGTAGGAATTGCTGCCCAGGCATTCCGGGTCATAGGGTGCGATCTTGATCGTTCCTTTCGCTATCTCTTCAAGGATCCTGCTGTCGGATAAAATCATACTTTGCCGGGGTTTGAATTCAGGCTCGAAATTCAAAAAATTAGGATAGCAACATGCCCCTGTTTTATCAACAAGATATGCACGATATCGGCCGGCTCGGTATCTGGCGCATCACGGAAGATGAGTTCTTCTTCCTGGACCGTGTGCCTTTGCAGCGCGATATCACCCATCCGCACAAGCGGCTGCAGCATCTCGCGGGCAGATATCTACTGCAAACACTCTATCCCGATTTCCCTTACGAGCTCATCCGCATTGCAGATACGCGCAGGCCTTATCTCGCCAACGAAGCCTACCATTTCTCGATATCACATTGCGGGAATTTCGCTGCTGCCTTCGTCAGCCCTTTCGTACGGGTGGGCGTGGATGTGGAGGAAGCATCACCGCGTGTGATCCGCGTGCTGCACAAGTTCCTGAATCCCGAGGAACGTTCCTGGTATGAACAGGAGAAGCCACGTTTCGACATCGAACATCCGCACCAGGGACCTTATGGACTCGCCAACCTGCTCTGGAGTGCGAAAGAGTCCGTCTACAAATGGTATGGCGAGGGCGGGATCGACTTCAGCGAAGTGATCCGTACCGGAGGATTCACATCGGCCGATACGATGAACGTGCATTTTGCAAAAGGGGAGGGGCAGCTCCTGACGTTGGGGTTCTGCCTGTGGGACGATCTGTGCCTGAGCTGGGTGCAGGGCGATTATACCGGGTAGGTCTTGGCGTATTTTGAATGGAGAAGCGTCACACAGGCTGACCCGCTACTATCCAGTGACCCTCTCAAGGCCCTTCATGATCCCTGACCTGATCATTTTTCCGTAGCCGTTATCAGGAAGGTGATCCGTGAACGACCATGCAGTTTCATAATTCATTTTTGCATTGACCGGATCATGTAAGTCTTCATGGCATTTCGCAATATTCAGATACAAGGAGGGGTACATGGCGGTCATACCTGGATCGTCGACTTTCAGCGCGAACTCCAATGCTTTTACGTCCCAGGCTAGTTTGTCTTGTACCGTTTTTTGATGCCTGGCAACGTAATGCGCAGCGGTGAATTTCTCTGAATCAGTGATCGCCCCTTCCCAGGCTTTTAAAAACGAGGCATACGCTTCCTCTGGCTTTTGTTCCGCCTCGTATTCCATTCCTTTGGCGCAAAGCTTCACCACATGGTTATTTTGATCGAATTGCATAAGAGTGCTTGTTGTAAAACAAGAGGGGGCTTAGGCATTGAATGCCTATGTCATGAATGGAAAGGTAGCCAAATTGGGTCGTAGAATCTATACCGGGTAGTCGTGGTTCGGGTAGCGCAAGGGGTCCTGGCAAAGCAGGTCGCACAAGATCGTGTACAGCTCCGGATAGTGTGTTTGCATCCGCTGCGGTGACTCGAAGAAGATCTCGATGCTCTCCGCCCAGAATTCTTGGAAATTCTTCATGGCATAGTCAGAATACAGCCCCAGGGCGGTGTGCCGTTCGCGGTCGAATATCTTTTCTCCGAAGGCCGTGAAAAGGTGGAAGGATTCCTTGAAGTTGTGGTCGATGTATTCGTTGGTCTCGCAATTCTGGAAATAGAGGGCATGGGCCATTTCGTGGAGGCCCACATTGCTGCTATCCTCACGATTATGATATCCTTCCAGGAAGTGCTTCCAGGCGATGTTGATGGTGTTGCCGCTCACGTTGCCGATGAGCACGCGCATCGGGGCCATGGCGACGAACTCGCGCGGATAGATCCGGATGAAGTCGTAGTGTGGAAGGGAGAATTTATCCAGGCCGAAAGTGATCTGCACCGCAGAGGCGGAGAGGAGGATCGGCATTTCACGGAAGGCCTTGATATCGTGCACCACGAAGATCTTGGAGCGCATGAACCGGCGCAGGCGTTGGATGAATTTATCCTGGTCGGGGGCCACCAGCTTGGTGAAGAAGGAAAAGTGGCGCACGAGCACCTTGCGGATCAGGTCATCCGTGAAATCCAGTTTCTCACCGGGATATACCAGTGGACCGGTGATGGTCTCTGCTTCCTTGTTATAGGGGGTATCTGCCGGGTGTGCCAGCTCGTTGTTGGGGTCTTCGGAGATCCTGCGCGTGCGCAGGCGGTTTGCAATGGAGATGAGCAGCAGCGCTACGGCGGCCAGCGTTACGGCATATACAATCTCCATGGGTTTCGGCTTGAGGTTTTCAGAACCTCTATAACGCCGATCAGCCCGGTAAATTATCCAACTCGGGATCCTCCAGCAGGCCGAGATCTATATTGTCCTGACCTGCAATGCCTTCGATGGAAGATTTCATGTGGTTGGCGTTCAACAGCACTTTTTCCAATTGCTTCTCCCGCTTCTTCCAGAGGCGTTCCATGATGTCTTTCTCTTGCTCTATGGAGGCCTTCATGGCCATGAACCCTTCTTTGATCGCCTTCCATTGTTCGTGGAATTCGTGGCTGGTGAGGTAGCCGTAAAGCATCTGCATCTTGTCGCCCTTATTCTCCTGGGTCTTGACGGCCTGGGCGACACGGATGATGCCATTACGCAGGGCCATGACCAGGGGCACGACTTCGGTGAAAGAGCAGATCCAGATCCCTTCCTTCTCGCCCATGCGGTCCATGTCTTTAGGCATGACCGAGGTGACCAGGATGGCAATCTCTGCGCCCTGGCTG
>Ga0075026_100000543_pt1 | contig 15249 bp, 10 predicted proteins | sample Str012_2_FD_71392 | JGI IMG/M metagenome (GOLD analysis project Ga0075026, IMG submission 71392) | Freshwater sediment microbial communities in response to fracking from Pennsylvania, USA - Straight Creek_MetaG_SC_2012 | ecosystem: Environmental > Aquatic > Freshwater > Creek > Sediment...
GTGCCGCATCACCAACGAGGGCGCGTCGCGCTACCTGCTCGACGCGCTGCACCCCACGCTGCCGCTGCCCGCGCACGCCACCGAACTGCTCACCTTCGACGGCCGCTGGACCCGCGAGTTCCATCCGGTGCGCCGGCCGTGGGGCAGCGGCTCGTGGCTGTCGGAGAACCGCAGCGGGCGCACGTCGCACGAACACACTCCCACGTTGTTCGCCGGCACGCCCGGTTTCGGCGAGTGGCACGGTGAGGTGTGGGGTGTGCACGTGGCCTGGAGCGGCAACCACACGCTGCTCGCCGACGTGCTCACCGACGGTCGCCGGTACGTGCAGGGCGGCGAGCTGTTCCATCCGGGTGAGTTGTGCCTCGAGCCGGGGCAGTCGTACCGCACGCCCGCCGTCATGGCCACCTACTCGGGCACCGGCCTCACTGCTGCGTCGTGGATGTTCCACCGCACGATGCGCCGCTGGTCGGTGGCTCCCACCACGCCGCGTCCGGTACTGCTCAACACGTGGGAGGCCGTCTACTTCGACCACGACACCGACCGGTTGAAGGAACTCGCCAGCGCCGCCGCCGAGGTGGGCATCGAACGGTTCGTGCTCGACGACGGATGGTTCGGCTCGCGCCGCGACGACACCAAGGGTCTCGGCGACTGGTGGGTGTCGCCTGCGGTGTACCCCGACGGCCTCGCGCCGCTCATCTCGCACGTGCGCTCGCTGGGCATGGAGTTCGGCATCTGGATCGAACCCGAGATGGTCAACCCCGACAGCGACCTGTATCGCGCGCACCCCGACTGGGCGCTCGAGACGCCGGGCTATCCGTCGGTGCTCGGCCGCAACCAGTTGGTGCTCAACCTGGCGCACCCCGACGCGTTCGCACACATCCTCGGTCAGCTCGACGCGTTGTTGCGCGACCACGACGTGGCCTACGTGAAGTGGGACATGAACCGTCACCTCGTGCAGGGCAGCGGCGCCGATGGCGTGGCCGGCACGCACGCCCAGACCGAGGCGTTCTACGCCCTGCTCGACACGCTGCGCGAGCGGCACCCCGATGTGGAGTTCGAGAGCTGCTCCAGCGGCGGAGGTCGCATCGACCTCGAGGTGCTTCGACGCTCCGAGCGTGTGTGGACCAGCGACTGCAACGACGCCCTCGAACGCCAGACCATCCAGTGGAATGCGTCGATGCTCATCACCCCCGAGGTGATGGGTGCGCACATCGGCCCCACTCGTTCGCACACCACCGGCCGCATGCACTCGCTCGGCTTCCGCGGTGTCACCGCCTTCTTCGGCCACCTCGGCGTGGAGTGGAACGTCCTCACGCTCGAGCCCGGCGAACGGCACCAGCTCACCGAGATCATCGAGCTGCACAAACGGCACCGGCCGCTGCTCCATGGCGGCGACGTCGTGCGGTTCGACCCGGTGCTCAACGGCCAGTCCCCCGCCAGCCACGCCATGGGCGTGTACTCGGCCGACCGTCGTGAAGCCCTCGTCGGCCACGCGCAGCTCACCACCGGACTCAGCCTGGTGCCGCCGCCACTGCGCCTGCCCGGCCTGCTGCCGCACGTTCGCTACCGGGTCACGCAGATCCCGTTCCCCGGCTCGCTGCTCGCGTGGCGACAGACCGGGATCGAGCTCACCGGCGCCCAGCTCGGTGCGCACGGCATCCAGTTGCCCCGCATGCACCCCGAGTCGGCCATGCTCCTGCACCTCGAGGCCCTGTAGGCAGTCGCGAGACCGCCTCGGGCCGGGCTGACTAGCGTGGTCGAATGGGCTTCCGTTTCCAACTGGTCATCGACTGCGCCGACCCGCACGTGCTCGCCGAATGGTGGGCCCAGACGATGGGGTGGCAGGTCGAACCACAGGATGCGGGCTTCATCCGCTCGATGATCGAACAGGGTCACGCCACCGAGGCCGACACGCGGATGTACGGCGGTGCGCTCGTGTGGCGTGAGGGTGCGGCGATTCATCCCGACGAGGAGGCCGGCCCCGATCGCGCGCGCTGGCTGTTCCAGGAAGTGCCCGAGGTCAAGACGGTGAAGAACCGTCTGCACATCGACCTCCGCCCCGGCCCCGATGCCGACCTCGACGCCATCCGCGCCTCACTGGTGGCGCGTGGTGCCAGCGTGCTGCACGACGGTCGACAGGGCCCGCACACCTGGGTCACGATGGCCGACCCGGCGGGCAACGAGTTCTGCGTCTGAGGGCCTATCCGGCCGCACGAACCGTTCCGTCGGCGATCGTCGCGGCTGCTGCCAACAGCAGGTCGATCTGGGCGGCCGGCACGGCGCGCGAGTAGTGGAAGCCCTGTGCATGGCGGGCACCGATCGATCGCAACACTGCGGCTTGCTCGGCTGATTCGATCCCCTCACCCGTCACGCTGATGCCCGCGATGGTGGCCATGGCGATGATGCCTGCGATCAGACGGAGGTCGGCCTCGGTGGACACCAGGCCGCGAGTGAAACTGCGGTCGAGCTTCAGCACGTCGATGGGCCAGTCGCGCAACCACAGCAACGATGCGTTGCCGGCGCCGAAGTCGTCGACCGCCAACTGCACCCCGAGCGCTCGCAGCGCCAGCACGTTCTTGCGCATCACTGCGCCCTTCGTGCGCAGCGCCGACTCGTGGATCTCGATGCACAGCAGGCCGGGGTGGAGTCCGCTGCGCATCAGTGAATTCGCCACGCGATCGGGCAGCGTGGTGTCGAGCAACTGCGGCGGGCTGAGGTTGACGTGCACCGTGATCGGGTGCGACGGATAGAGCGCCGCCCACTGCGCGCCGTGCTGGCATGCCGTGTCGAGCACCCAGGTGCCGATCTCGGCGATCAGCCCCGCTTCCTCGGCGACACCGATGAAACTGCCGGCGTCGCGGATCGACCCGTCGGGATGCTGCCATCGCAAGAGCGCCTCCACGCCGCAGATCTGGTCGGTGGCGAGGTCGATCTCGGTCTGGTACCACACCATCAACTCGCTGCGTTCGAGTGCCGGACGCAGCTCTCGCTCCATCGTGCGCCGTGCGTCGGCGACCGCGCGCATTTCGTCGTCGAACACCGCCACGGTGCCGCGTCCTTGGCGCTTGGCCATGTAGAGCGCCATGTCGGCGTGACGCAACAGGTCGTCGCCGTCGGCGCGGTCGGCATCGATCGCCACCCCGACGCTCGTGGCGGCGAACAGGTCGGCGCCATCGACCCGGAACGGAGTACGGAACGCTTCGACGATGCGTTGGGCGGTGCGCACTGCCTCGTCGACGTCGACGACGTTGCGCATCACGACGATGAACTCGTCGCCGCCCGTGCGGGCGACGAAGTCCTCGGAACGAACGGTCGCGGTGAGTCGGTCGGCGGCCGCCTGCAGCAGAAGGTCGCCCACCGGATGACCGAGCGAGTCGTTGACCTCCTTGAAGTGGTCGAGATCCATCGCCAGCATGGCGGTGCCAGTGGCGTTGCGCCGCGCGGCACTGATGGCACGCCGGAGCTCGTCGGCCAGCGCCGACCGGTTGGCGAGTCCGGTGAGTGGATCGCGGGTCGCGAGATGGGTGAGCTGCGCCGACCGCTCGAACCGTTCGGTGACGTCGGTGACACCGAGGAGCAGCGTGTCGCTGACGCGGCACAGGCGGAAGTCGAATCGGCGCGTCTCGTCGGCGCCGAGACGGAAGTCGACGTCGTCGAGGTCGCGCGGTTGACCGCTGTTGTACACCTCGCGCAGCGCGATGAACAGGCCGATGTCGAACACACCAGGGAACCGCGACATCAGCCGCGAGCCCACCAACTCGGGGCGTGGAGTGCGCAGACAGGCGCACAGCGCGTTGTTGGCCCACTCGACCACGAAGTCGACGAGCACGCCGCGGCTGTCGTGCACGGGTTCGAGCGTTGCGTACGGATCCGGGATCGAGTCGAGCGCGAGCCGGAGCCGTTGCCGGTCGGCCTGTGCAGCGTGTTGGGCGCGCACCTCCTGATCCACGTTGCGAAGGTTGCCCACCATGCCCGATCGCCCGTCGCCGGTGACGAAGGGCCGCACGGTGGTCTCCAACCAGAGGTGGTGGCCGTCGCGGTGGCGACAGCGGAACCGTGCGGTTCCGGGTTGGCCATCGGCGACCGCGTCGCGCAGCGTCTCCTCGACGATCTCGTGGTCCGGGTACCACAGGTGCGCGGTGGCGCTGCCGAGCAGTTCGTCCGCGGGCCAGCCGAGCAGGCCCTCCACCGCCGGCGAGATCCACTGCAGCACACCCATCTCGCTGTGGAACACGACGTCGACCGAGTTCTCGATCATGATCCGATAGTGAGCATCCGACTGCTCGCCTGCGCGCCCTGTCGAGATGCGCTCGGATCTCCCGTCCGTTCGCTGTACCACTCGGGGAGTTGTAGTGCGCTGATGTGGCCGACTCAAGCAAAATCTTTCGAATCGCTCGAATCTTGACGAACCGCAGCAAGTCGCCCGCGAAAACGGTGTGGAACCCGCGCCGAGGGTGACGCACGGCCACGCGACTCGCCGGGGTGACCTGGGGAATCACTGGCCGCGGCCGAAGGGCCTCGCCGTAGGATGCACGTCGTGTCCGACCGCATTTCTGCCGCCGATGTCGCCAAAGTGGCACGGCTCTCGCGTCTCGACGTCACCAGCGAAGAGATCGATCGAATGACCGTCCAACTCGACGGCATGCTCGAGCACTTCGCCGACATCGACGCCCTCGACCTGGCCGCCGTCGAGCCGATGACCCAGCCCTATCCGCTGGTCAACGTGTTCCGCGCCGATGTGCCCCAGCCCTGCCTCGATCGTGAGGAAGTGCTGGCCGCCGCGCCCGCCGCCGAGGATGGCCGCTTTCGCGTGCCGCCCACCGTGGGGTACGAGCCATGAGCGCCCCCGGCACGAGCGCCATCACGGCCGCCGAGGTCGCCCAGTCGGTGCGCAACGGCGCCACCACCGCAGCGGCGGTCCTCGAGGCACACCTGGCCACCATCGCTGCCCGCGAGCCCGACATCCACGCGTTCAACCTCGTCACCGCTGATCGTGCTCGCGAGCGTGCCGCACACATCGACGACCAGGTCGCCAAGGGCATCGACCCGGGCCCGCTCGCCGGTGTCACCGTGGCGCTGAAGGACAACATGTGCACGCATGGTGTGCCCACCACATGTTCATCGAAGATCCTCGAGGGTTGGGTGCCGCCCTACGACGCCACGGTCGTCAGCGTGCTGCAGGCCGCCGGTGCCGTGGTGGTGGGCAAGACCAACCTCGACGAGTTCGCCATGGGCTCCAGCACCGAGAACTCTGCGTTCGGGCCCACCCGCAACCCGCACGACACCAGTCGCGTGCCCGGTGGCAGCAGCGGTGGCAGCGCTGCCGCGGTGGCCGCCGGCTTCAGCCAGTTCAGCCTCGGCAGCGACACGGGTGGTTCCATCCGCCAGCCCGCAGCGCTGTGCGGTGTGGTGGGCGTGAAGCCCACCTACGGCTACGTGAGCCGCTATGGCTTGGTGGCCTTCGCCAGCAGCCTCGACCAGATCGGGCCGTTCACCAACACCGTGGCCGACTCGGCGCTGGTGCTCGACGTCATCGGCGGTCACGACCCGCTCGACAGCACCAGCATTCCGAAGGCGCACCCCAGCCTGGTGAGCGTGCTCGACCAGGGCGTCGAGGGACTGCGCGTCGGCCGCATCACCGACCTGCCCGCCGGAGCCGATCCCGATGTGCAGGAGCGACTCGAGGCCGCGTTCGACGCACTGCAGTCCGCCGGTGCCACCATCGTCGACGTGCAGGTGCCGGCCTTCACGTTCGGCCTCACCGCCTACTACCTCATCGCGCCCGCCGAGGCCAGCAGCAACCTGGCCCGCTACGACGGCGTGCGCTACGGCCTGCGCGTCGACGCGCCCGACACCAACGCCATGTACGGCGCCACCCGCGCCGCCGGGTTCGGCGACGAGGTGAAGCGCCGCATCATGCTGGGCACCTACGCCCTCAGCGCCGGCTACTACGACGCCTACTACGGCAAGGCCCTGAAGGTTCGTCGGCTCATCCACGACGACTTCCAGCGCGCCTATCAACACGCCGACGTGTTGCTCACGCCCACCTCGCCCAGCGTGGCGTTCCCCTTCGGCTCGAAGGGCGACAACCCGTTCGCGATGTACTTGTGCGACACCTACACCATCCCCACCAACCTCGCCGGCCACCCGGGCATGAGCGTGCCCTACGGCACCGGCGCCGACGGCCTGCCCGTTGGCGTGCAGGTGCTCGCCGGCACCCTGCAGGAACCCACCATGTTCCGCGTCGCCGCCGCCCTGGAACGCAGTCTGGGAGACAGCAAATGAGCGCGTACGACGGTCTTCCGGGCGAGTGGGAGCTCGTGGTCGGGCTCGAGGTGCACGTGGAGCTCGCCACGGCCACCAAGCTGTTCTCGGCCAGTCCCAACCGGTTCGGTGACGAGCCCAACACCAACATCGATCCCGTCACGCTGGGCCTGCCCGGTGCACTGCCGGTGCTCAACGAACAGGCGGTCGAGTTGGCGATGCGGGTTGGTCTGGCGCTCAACTGCACCGTCCAGCCGTGCACGTTCCACCGCAAGAACTACTTCTACCCCGACATGCCCAAGGCGTACCAGATCAGTCAGTACGACCAGCCGCTCAACGTCGACGGGTTCCTCGAACTGCCCGGCGGCAAGCGCATCGGCATCGAGCGCGCCCACATGGAAGAAGATGCCGGCAAGAGCACGCACGCGGGCGCGACGGGCCGCGTGCACGGCGCGACGGCATCGCTCATCGACCTCAACCGTGCAGGTGTGCCGCTGGTCGAGATCGTCAGCCGTCCCGACATCCGCAGTGCCGACGAAGCACGCCAGTACGTCAACGAACTGCGCGCCATCCTCGTGGCCGTCGAGGCCAGCGACGCCAAGATGGAAGAGGGGTCGATGCGCGTCGACGCCAACGTCAGTGTTCGGCTGCCGGGCCAACCGTTGGGCACGCGGTGCGAGATCAAGAACGTCAACAGCGTGCGCTCGGTCGGCCGTGCCATCGAGTACGAGGCGCGTCGACAGATCGACCTCATCGAGAGCGGTCAGTCGGTGCGTCAGGAGACCCGTCACTGGGATGAGAACGACGGTCGCACGCACACCTTGCGCGCCAAAGAAGACGCCGACGACTATCGCTACTTCCTCGAGCCCGACCTGGTGCCGCTGGCGCCGTCGCACGAGTGGATCCAGCGCGTGCATCACGCGCTGCCGCCGCTGCCCGCCGCACGTCGCGCGCACCTCGCCACGTGCACCGGATTCGCACCCGACAGCGAGGCGGTCGTGTCGGTGGTCGAACGCGGACAGGATCACTACGTGCTGGCTGTCGGCCATGTGGGTGGCGACCCCGGCCGAGCGTTGGTGTACGTGAAGGAAGCGTTCGCCGATCAGGGCATCGAGCCCGCGGTGCCGGCGCTCGACATCGCGGCGCTCACCAACCTCGAGGTCGAGGGCACGATCACCGCCACCCAGGCCAAGGCCATCCTGGCCGATCTGCTCGCCAACGGTGGCGGCGACCCGGCGGCCATCGCCGCGGCCAAGGGCTTCGAGGCGCTCGACACGAGCGCGCTCGAGTCGGTGGTGGATCAGGCCATTGTCGAGCAGGCCGACGCGTGGGCGAAGTTCTGCGCGGGCGACGGCAAGGCCATGGGCGCCATCGTGGGTGCCGTGATGAAGGCCACGCAGGGCAAGGCCGACGGCAAGTTGGTCACTGCACTGCTGAACCAGAAACGGGCGTAGTCGCCGGCAGGGCGATGCGGAAGCGGCACCCTTCGCCGGGTGCGGTGAACAGCGCCAATCGTCCGTGGTGGGCGTCGACGATCGACTGCGCGATCGACAGACCGAGGCCGCTGCCGCCGGTGAGGCGGGCGCGTGAGGGATCGCCGCGGAAGAACCGCTCGAACGCCCGCGCCGCCGTGGCTTCGTCCATGCCAGGGCCGTGGTCGACCACCTCGATGATCACCGCGCCGTCGATGAGGGTGCCGGTGAGCTCGATGGGCGCGTCGGGCGGGGTGTGCACCAGCGCGTTGTGCACCAGTGCGGCCACCACTTGGCGGAGACGGTCGGCATCACCGTGGCACGGGAGCGGTGCGTCGACACCAACGGTGATGGTGCGTTCGGGTTGCACCGCATTGGCGTCGGATGCCTGCTCGTGCAGCATCGGCGCCAGGTCGATGTCGGCGACGTGCAGTTCGGCCCCTCGGTCGAGCTTGCTCAGCAGGAGCAGGTCGTTGACGATGGATCCCATGCGGTCGGCCTCGCCGCTCACCCGTCGCATCGCATCGTCGAGGCGGGCCTGGTCGGTGAGGCCACCCTGCTGGTAGAGGTCGGCGTAGCCGCGAATCGACGTGAGCGGCGTGCGCAGCTCGTGCGATGCGTCGGCAACGAACTGGCGCAGCCGTTCGTCGGAGGCTTCCTTCTGGTCGAGCATCGTGTTGAAGGCATCGGCCAGGCGCGCTGCCTCCGTTCCCGCTGGGTACGACGGCACCCGGATGTCCTTCTCGCCGGCGCTGATGGCGTCGGCCGCGGCGGTGACGTCGTTGATGGGCTTCACGCCGAGGCGCACCACCCAGGCGCCGGTGAGCGCGATGACGGCCAACACCACCACGCCGCCGATGGCCGTCGCGATGATGAGCCGTGTGTACGCGCTGTCGGCCTTCGCGAGCGAGAGCGCCACGACGTTCCAGCCCGGTTGCTCTCGTCGTTCGAACACCAGGACACGGAAGCGATCGCTCGTGCCCTTGCCGTCGACCGTGAACGCCTGGCCCGGACCCGGACCTGCCGCGTGCGCGCGGGCGTCGGCCGGCGTGACGTTGGGTGTGCCGGTGACGAGTTGCCCCTGCACGAAGGGTGTGAGCGTGCCATCGGCGGCGAGGTGGCCGATGTAGACCTCGCTGAGCGTGCCGGCGCCGTCGGGTGGAATCGGTCGGTTGCCGAGCGCACTGTTGACGAGCGGAAAGGCGCTCTGCAGCTGGCGATCGACCTGCTGTGTGAGATAGCGGCGTTGGGTGTTGGCGATGAGGAAGCCGGTGAGCGCGAACGCGAGCGTGACGGCGCCGAGGCCGATGAACAGGCGGTGGCTCAGCTTCATTCGTCGACCCGGAGGCAGTAGCCCACGCCGCGCACGGTGTGGATGAGTTTGGGCTCCACCGTGTCGACCTTGCGTCGCAGATAGCTCATGTAGGTCTCGACCACCGAGGCATCGCCGTCGAAGTCGTAGTTCCACACGTGGTCGAGGATCTGCGCCCGAGTCAGCACCCGGCCGCTGTTGAGCAACAGGTAGCGCAGCAGCTTGTACTCGGTGGGCGACAGTGTGACGGTGTGGCCGTCGCGCGTGACGCGGTGCGCATCCTGGTCGAGTTCGAGGCCTGCCAGCGACAGCACGTTGTCGGCGCCGGCCGCGCCGGTATGGCGCAGCGCCACCCGCACGCGAGCCACGAGTTCGACGATGGCGAACGGCTTCACGACGTAGTCGTCGGCGCCCGACGACAGGCCGCGCACCTTGTCGTCGAGACCGTCGCGAGCGGTGAGGAACACGACGGGCGTCTTCACGCCGTCGCTGCGCAGCCGGCGCAGCACCTCGAAGCCGTCGATGCCCGGCATCATCACGTCGAGCACGATCGCGTGCGGTTGGTAGGTCTTCACCGCAGCGATGGCCTGGAACCCATCGGCCGCCTTGGCCGTGTCGATGCCGTCGAGCTGCAGCGCGGACTCGACGAGGAACGAGATGTTCTCCTCGTCGTCGACCACGAGCACCCGGGGCTTCGAAGCGTTCGCCGACTGGTTCATGTGTTCATTGTGGCCGAGCGACCCGGCCGGAACACCCAGGAGCGCAACAGACCGAACCGTGCCACCGTCGTGAGGCCCCAGGTGAACAGCAGGACGACCACCTGGGCGAAGCTGCCGGTGACATTGGCGAGCGCCAGGCTCGACAGACCGAGCCCGGCCAGCGAGATCGCCACGCCACCCATGTAGTGGCGACCTCGCTGGCGGGTGTCGCGGTACCCGAAGGTGTATCGACGGTTCGCCCAGGTGTTGCCGAGCGCCGTCGCACCGACCGCGAGAAGGTTGGCCCACACCGCACCGACGCTGCCGCGCAGCATCAAGAACAGCACGAGCGAGACGAGCGTGCTGATCACGCCGATCTTCACGAACACCACGATCTGCCGACCGAAGTCGTCGGCGAGCGGCGGTCGAGCGGCCGTGCCCAGATCGGCCCTTCCCTCGCCGCGCACGAAGGTGCGGGCCAGCCGGGCGACGCCTCTCAGGTCGTCCGTGGCCGTCTTGGCGAGGTGGACGCTGCTGTTGGGATCGTCGATCCAGGTGACCGGCACCTCGTGCACGCGCAGCCCGTTGCGTTCGGCGAGCAGCAGCAGTTCGGTGTCGAAGAACCAACTGTCGTCCTTCACCATCGGCACCAGCACGTCGGCGACCGAGGTGCGGACGGCCTTGAAGCCGCACTGCGCATCGCGAAAGCCGTTGCCGAACACGACGTGCAGGATGTTGTTGTAGGTGCGAGAGATGAACTCGCGCCGCGGACCGCGAGCCACGGTGGCACCTGCAGCCAACCGTGACCCGATGGCGACGTCGCTGTGACCGCTGATCAGGGGGGCAATCAGCGGCAACAGCGCGTCGAGACCAGTGGACAGGTCGACATCCATGTAGGCCACCACAGCCGCATCGTTGTCGGTCCAGGCCGTGCGGAGCGCACGTCCGCGGCCCTTCTGGTCGAGGTGCAGTGCCCGTACACCGGGCAGGGTCGCCGCCAACGTGCTGGCGAGTTGCCAGGTGGTGTCGGTGGAGGCGTTGTCGGCGATCGTGATCCGCCAGGTGAAGGGGAACTGCCGAGTGAGGAACTGCTGCAGGGTGGTGACGCTCTCGACCAGCACCGCCGCCTCGTTGAACACCGGGATCACGATGTCAACGACGGGCGCAGCCTGCGGCAGGAGGGAGGGGAGAGCCGGGGCACCGGGGCGGTGCTGGTCGATCAGCGTCATGTGATGATGATGCGTGTGGGCCCTTGGCGCCCCGTGTGAGCTTGCTGGGAAGTTGCTGAGAGTCTCGATCGCACCCCGGGCCGCCGACTTCGGTCGTGCCCGCTGGTTGGGCGTGCGCGGTGCGTTACAGTGCGCCGTCGGCCACCAGGTGGATCGCGTCGGCGCACACTCGGTGGAACGCTTCGGCGGCCATCTGGAGATGGGCGTCGGGCGTGTCCTCCTCCTTGGTGTGGCTGAGGCCGGCGATCGACGAGGAGAAGATCATCACCGTCGGGATCTCGCGGGCCACTTCGCTGGCGTCGTGCAGTGCGCCGCTGGGCAACTCGACGTCGTGGCCCTCGATGTCGCGCACGTGTCGGCGAGCGCTGTCGAGCAGGGCCGGGTGGAACGGCATCGGCGGGATGCGGAAGATGTGCTCCCACTCGACGGTGCATCCCTCGGCCTCGGCGGCGCGTGCGGCGGCGTCGTGCGCCTCGTCGAACATCGCTTGCAACGACTCGGCCGAGATGTGGCGCATGTCCATGGTGATGCGCGTCTCGCCGGCGACAGCGGTGACGACGCCCGGCCAGCACTGTGCCTGACCGACGGTGGTGACGCCCTCGTGCCGTGCGCCGATCTCGGCGATCTCGAGCGCGAACCGAGCGGCGGCGCGGAAGCTGTCGCGCCGCATCTCCATCGGCATCGTGCCGGCGTGCGCTGCCTGTCCGCGGAACACGAGTCGTTCGCGCTCGATGCCCTTGGTGCCGGTGACGGTGGCGATGCCGAGACCCTTCTGCTCGAGGATGGGACCCTGCTCGATGTGCACTTCGATGTAGGCCTTCACATCGGCCATGCGGCGACGAGCGCCGTCGAGGTTGTCGATGTCGACGCCGTGTTGGGCGAGGATCTCGGGAAGTTTGCCGCCGTCTTTGTCGGTGAGTGCGCGCAGCACCTCCACGTCGAGCGTGCCCATGCATGCGCCGGACCCGAACAGGCTGCGGCTGAAGCGGGCGCCTTCCTCGTCGGCCCAGTCGACGCAGGCGACCGTGACCGGGGGAGTGCCGTTGGCCGCAACGGCGCGCAACAGTTCCACGCCCGACATCACGCCGAGCGCTCCGTCGAGCCAGCCGCCCTTGGGCACGCTGTCGAGGTGGGAGCCCACCAACACGGTGTCTGCCTTCTCGCCACGCAGCACGGCCCACATGTTGCCGGCCTCGTCCTCGTCGATCTCCACCGGCAGCGTGGCGAGCGACTCGCGGAAGAACGCCCGGGCCTGCAGCCAGTCGGGTGTCCACGCCAGTCGTCGGCTGCCCTCGGGACCGCCGGTGCGGTGGGCGAGTTCGCGGAGGTCGGCGACGACGCGTGCGGGGTCGTAGGTCATCACCAGAGATTAGGGGCGCCGGATCACGCGAGCGAGGTGGCGAGTGCTGCCTGCTGGCGGAGCCAGGCGGTTGCCTCCGGAATGCCCATCGGCTTGGCGATGTAGAAGCCCTGTGCCCACGGGCAGTGCAGTTCGTCGAGCAGTTGCAGCTTGGCCTCGCTGTCGACGCCCTCGGCGATCACGTTCAGCCCGAGCGAGTCGCCGAGCCGCAGCAGCAGTTCCACGATGGTGCGGTCGAGCCGGTCGTCGCACATGCCGGCGACGAACACGCGGTCGATCTTGAGCGTGTCGACAGTGAGTTGGTGCAGGTAGGTCATCGACGAATAGCCGGTGCCGAAGTCGTCGATGGCAACTCGCACACCCTGGTCGCGCAGGTCGTCGACCACCGACCGTGCACGCGCGATGTCGGCGACGAGGTGGGTCTCGGTGATCTCGAGATCGAGCAGCGAGGGGTCGACACTGGCACGTTTGCAGAGCATGTCGAGGAGCGATGCGAGGTTGCCGTCGACGATGTGACGGCCGCTGATGTTGACCGCCAGCCGCATGCGAGCCGTGGTGGGGTGCAAACGCCAATCGCGCATGATCTCGACCACCTGCTCGAGCACCCACGACTCGAGATCGATGATGACCCCGGTGCGCTCGGCAATGGGGATGAAGTCGGTGGGGCCGACCTCGCCGATGCCGGGCCGGTTCCACCGCAGCAGCACCTCGGCACCGATGGGCTGCTTGGTGGCCACATCGATGATGGGTTGCAGCTTCAGCACGAACTGCTCGGTGACGATGCCCTGGCGCATGGTGAGCGCCATGTCGGCGCGCTCTTCGATGACTTCGGCCAGACGCTCGTCGAACACCTCGACACGACCTCGGCCCTGTTCCTTCGCGTGGTACACGGCCGAGTCGGCCTGGGCCATCACGCCCAGCGGATCGCGGCTGCCGTCGATGAGCGCCACGCCGGCGCTGGCCGACAGCGTGAACAGTTGGCCGTCGGTGCCCTCGATGGGTGTGGAGACCACGGTGATGAGGGAGCCGGCCAGTGCGACGATGTCGTCGATCGTGCCGGCGTGCTCGACCAGCACCACGAACTCGTCGCCGCCGATGCGAGCGATGAGGTGGTCGGGACATGCCGTTCGCAGGCGTTGGCCGATCTCGCTCAGGATGCGATCTCCCTCGCCATGACCCTGCGTGTCGTTGACGCTCTTGAAGCCATCGAGGTCGAGGAACACGATGGCGCCGTGATCGCCGGTGGTGCGCGCCTGCATCGAGATGACCGCGAGGTCTTCGAGCGCGCTGTGACGGTTGGCGAGTCCGGTGAGTGCGTCGGTGCGTGCCTGCACCACCGCTGCGGCCTCGCTGGCGTGCAACTGTGAAGTGACCTCGGCGAGGTGGCTCACCGACTGGCGCAGGTTCTCGCCGAGAGGACCCGGCAGGTTGGCGTCGAGGCGGAGGTCGCCACGCGCCAGACGACGCACCTGCGACTCGTAGGCGCGCAAGGTGACCACCATCTCATTGAAGGCGCGGGTGACCACCTGGATGTCGGTGGGGCCGGCCGGCACCTCGGTGGCCACTGCCAGATCGCCCGAGCTCACCTGGTTCGACTTGCGTACGAGGCGAGCCAGTGGTCGCAGGATCGACCGCATCACCAGCGCGAGCAACGCGAGGCTGACCACGATGGACACAGCGATGACGATGATGGCATTGCGCTTGGTGGTGTCGGCGTGCTGCTGCACGGCGTCGGCGCGTGCCAACTGCGTGTCGAAGAACGTGGTGGCGTACTCCTGCAACGTCTGCAGTCGGAGGAGCGACGAGGCCACCAGACCCGTCATCAACGGTGACAGCACCGTCTGGGTGGAGTTGGCTGCGTCGGGGTGGGTGAACGAGGCGACGTAGTCGTCGAGGCTCGACTCGACCTGCTGGAACTCAGTGCCGGTGACCATCTTGTCGAAGACGGCGAGTTGCGCGGGGTCGAGCGAGCGGCGGAGCATCGCGAGCGACGCCTTCAGCGACCCGGACGCCTCGAGGGTGGCGCTCACCGAGGAGGTGCTCTCGCCGGCGAGCCCCGTGTCGGTGATGGCCTGCAGTTCGGTGGAGGCGTAGCCGAGCATCGAGTACACCTGCTCGGTCTCGCCGCCGATCTCGGCCAACTCGTTGCTCGACGCCGAGTCGGCGAGGGCGGTGCCGGTGGTGCTGCGAATGTTCGCGAGCAGATCGGTGAGCGGAACGAAGCCGGCGTTCACCTGCTCGATCGTGACCCCACCCGTGTCGTACTGCGCACGCATCGTCGCCAGTGCCGAGCGGCCGGCGGTGAGGCGTGCCCCCACCGTGGTGCCGTCGTCGAGGAGCACATCACCCTGTCCGGTGCCGAGTTGCGCCAACGCTGCATCGACCACGGGCCGTTGGTCGACCACCCAGCCCAGCAGGTCGATGCTGCTCTTCGACTTCAGTTGGTCGCGCGTGATGCCGGATGCCTGCGCCTGCGACACGGCGTGCGTGGCGATGAGTTCGAGATACAGCGGCACGACGACGCTGCCCGCCGATTGCAGCAACTCGACCTGGTTGGCCACCCGCGAGGCGGTGTCGGCGGCCCTCTGCTGGCGTTGGACTTCGCGAAAGGCGAACACCTGGAGACCCACGATGGGCACGAGCACCACGATGAGCAGGCGGAATGCGAGGGATCGGGGACCGAAACGCCCGACACGCGGCGAAGCGACGGGTGGGTGGCCGTCCGCCGGGGGCGGACTCGACAATGCGGTCGCCGCTTGCACGCGCCGAGGCTACACGCAGGGCCGCTGTCGGGTCGGTCGTGGCAGTGCCGCCCAGGTAGCTTGCAGGCATGACCCAGGCATCCCAGCCCACCCCCGGCACCCCGGTCGACGTGAAGCCGCGTAGCCGCGATGTCACCGACGGCCTGCAGAAG
>Ga0075026_100000546_pt1 | contig 15227 bp, 8 predicted proteins | sample Str012_2_FD_71392 | JGI IMG/M metagenome (GOLD analysis project Ga0075026, IMG submission 71392) | Freshwater sediment microbial communities in response to fracking from Pennsylvania, USA - Straight Creek_MetaG_SC_2012 | ecosystem: Environmental > Aquatic > Freshwater > Creek > Sediment...
AGCAGCGCGGCCGCCCAGCGGGCCAGGATGTTCGCACGGAAGAGCGCGATGCCGAAGATCAGACCACCGGCGAGGTAGGTGAGCCCGGACACCATCAACCACGGCTGCAGCAGGCCGATGTCGCCCACCGCCTTGCCCCCGCTGGCAGCCGTGAGGACGTCGTTGACGTAGGCAGGCGATCCCTTCGCCACGGTCGGGAGGACCATGGTCCCGATGATCTCGACGCTCATGAGGATCAGGTAGCCGGCACCGAAGAGCAGATAGCCGACGAGGCCGAGAATGCCCATCTGCTTCGTCTGCCGGAGATACATGCCGGTGATGCCGATGAGCGCCAGCGCGGCCATCGCGATCTTCACGCCTTCGCGGACCACGTACTCCGTGGTGGTCGCGAAGGTCGCGTCCAGGATCGGGTGCTTGATCTGGACGCCGACGAACAGCACGCCCGCCGCGACGGCACTCAGTCCTGCCGCCCGGGTGAGTGCGGTGGTGGTGATGGTCATGTCGGCTCCCTGGTTCGTGGTCCCGGGCGGGTGCCTCGGGATGTCTGCAACCTAGGGACGATCTGGGTGACCCGGCCTCACCCAACGATGTGGCCTTCGGTGTGATCTGTGCATGCTCCAGCGGGCTACATGAGCCCGATCTCGCGAGCCCGTCGCACCGCTGCTCGACGGCTGGTGACGTCGAGCTTGGTGAAGATGCTCTTGGTGTGGCTGCGCAAGGTGTTGTGCGAGATGAAGAGCTCTCGGGCCAGCTCCGGGCCGGTGAGCTCGGTGTCGAGCAGACGGAGCACCTGCAGCTCTCGCTCGCTGAGCGCTGGCGCAGCACCCGCGTTGGTACGTGTCGACGAGGTAGGAGCCTGGTCCGAGGGATCGACAGCGATGGTGAGCAGGCGTCGAGCGTGGTCACGCAGACGGGTGGGCGACCCCGCAGCTGCGAGAAGCGCTGCCATCGGCTCACCCTCGTCGAGGAACAGACGTACGTAGCGGTCGGGTTCAGGAGCCTCGCTCCACCCGAGGGCAAGGTGCTCGAGCGCCTCCGACCGCCTGCCTGCCGCTTCGCTCACCAGCGCCTGCAGGATCCGGATCTCGCGCAGGCTGCCCGCGCGGCCCGCAGAATCGGCCGACTCGGCCAGGCGACGGAGCAGTGCGTCCGCCGGGTCGAGGCCGGCGGGGCGGGGATCCTGCCGGTGCTGGGCGACCAGGAGGCGTACGAGTGTGAGGTGGTCGAACTCGCGCAGATAGCTGGCCGGGTCGTCGACGGTGAGACCTCGTCCGCGCGCCCACGCCACGGCGTCCGCCAGCTCGCCCTGGCGGATCCACACCCGAGCTCTCATCGCGCTGATCGGGCGGACGTCAGGGAAGAAGCTGGGTCGATACAGCTGCTCCGCCTGATCCAGGAGGGTCACGGCTGCGTACGAGTCACCTTCTGCCGCAGCGACGCGGCTCATGGCCACGAACCATCGATAGCCGCTCTCGCCCATCGAAGCCAGCTCTCCGAGCGTCCGTGCCAGCTCGAGGTGGCGGCGCGCGCTGGCCGCATCACCCCGCTCGCAGTCGATCTCGCTGAGCCCTGTGTGCAGATCCGCCGTCGCACGCGCCACCACGTCACCCAACGGTTCCGCTCGCTGCAGGGCGCTGTCGTAGAGCGCCACCGCCTTGCTCGGGCGCCCAGCCGCGAGCCACATGTCGCCGAGCACCAGCGAGCTGCTCAGCTCGTCGACGAGTGCGCCGGCCTCGCGCAGGCTCACCACCGCGTCGGTGAAGGTCGCCAGCGCGGTCGTGACGTCGCCCTGAGCCCAGGCGGCGAGACCGAGGAAGCCGGCGGCACCACCGCGCGAGAGATGGTCGTCGGCATCCGCGACCTCGAGCGCACGCTGGGCATAGGCGGCCGTCGCACTCGCGTCACCATGCGCCTGTGCCAGCGAGGCGCGATAGAGGGCGATGGTCGCCGGCAGCCTTCGGCGCTCTTCGGACCGGGCCGTCAGCACCGACGACGGGTCGGACTCACTGTCGGCAAGTGCCAGCTCAGCGGCCGCGAGCCAGGGCTCCACGGCGTCGAGGTCGCCCGAGACCATGCACAGGTAGCCGTTGAAGACGCTGAGCACCGGACTGCGTCGGATCGCGTCATCCGGCAGCTCCCTGAGCCAACCGAGCAACGTCGCGTCCTGCCGGTGGCGCCGCAGATCTGCGGCGGCTTCCTCCATGAGCCGCGCGGCACGGTCGTAGTCACGAGCCGTCAGCGCATGTCGGACCGACTCCACGTCGAGGCCGCGGTCGGCATACCACTGGCTCGCGCTCAGGTGCAGCGACGGGACCAGGTCCGGATCCTCGGCCGTCAGACGTGCGCGCAGGACGTCCGCGAACAGATGGTGATAGCGATACCACTCCCGCCGGTCGTCGAGAGGTACGAGAAAGAGGTTCGCGCGCTCGAGGGCGGCCAGCGTGTCTGCCCCGTCGTCGCCGCCGGTGACGGCGTCGCACAGCGCTCCGGTCAGCCGGTCGAGGACCGACGTACGCAGCAGGAAGTCGCGCACCGGTGCGGGCTGATGCTGCAGGACCTCCTCGACGAGATAGTCGACGATGAACCGGTCGTTGCCCGCAAACCCGTCGATGAAGCCGGCGACGCTGTCGCGGCCCTGCATCGACAGTGCCGCGAGCTGCAGAGCGGCGATCCAGCCCTCGGTACGTCCTTCGAGAGCTGCGACGTCGTCGGGTGTGAGCGTGAGACCGGCCGCGTCGTTGAGATAGGTCGTCGCCTCGTCACTGGTGAAGCGCAGGTCGGCCGCCCGCACCTCGACCAGCTCACCTCGTGCGCGCATCCTGGCCAGCGGCAGGAGGGGATCGACACGAGTCCCGATCACGAGATGGACCTGCGGCGGGAGGTGGTCGAGCAGGAAGGTCATACCGGGGCGGACGCTCTCGCCGTCGACCTGGTGGTAGTCATCGAGCACCAGCCAGACGTCGTAGGTCAACGAGCTGAGCTCGTTGAGCAACGGTGTCAGGACGGCGGCGTCGACGGGCTGACCCGACTGCACCAGGGGCAGCGCGCTTGACCCCACGCCGGGGGCGACGCGCTGCAGCGCTGCGATCACGTAGGCCCAGAACGAGCTCGGGTCGTCGGTCGACTCGAGCGACAACCAGGCGACGCGCCCGTCCTCGGTCTCCTCGGCGGTGAGCCAGGCGGCCAGAAGGGTCGTCTTGCCGAACCCGGCCGGCGCTGAGACGAGAGTCAGCCGCGCACCAGCGCTCCCGGTCAACCGCTCGCTCAGCCGGGGCCGCGCGACCATGCCGGGCCGCAGCCTCGGAAGGTAGAACTTCGTCTCGACCAGCGGGCTCGTCACAAGAGTCACATCATGGACCGTCCACGAGGCGGCTGTGCCAGATGGCGTCACGAACTGACAGGAACAGCCGCCTCCCGTGTCGGCTCTGCCGCGTCCAGGCCCATCGTGGGCAGCAGACGGTCGAGCCAGCCCGGCAGCCACCAGTTGGCGTCACCCAGCAGCGTCATGGTGGCGGGCACGAGCACCATGCGGACGAGCGTGGCGTCGATGAAGATCGCGGTAGCCAGGCCGAGACCGAACATCTTCGTCGCCGCGTCCTCCCCTGAGACGAAGGCCAGGAAGACCGCGATCATGATGAGGGCGGCCGAGGTGATGACCCGGGCCGTGCTCGAGATGCCGCGGACCACCGACGCGTGGTTCTCTCCCGTGGCCGTGTATTCCTCTCGCACTCGCGACAGCAGGAACACCTCGTAGTCCATCGAGAGGCCGAACAGGATCGCGAACATGAACATCGGGATGAACGAGACGATCGGCACGGTCGAGGTGAGGCCGACGATGGAACCGCCCCAGCCCCACTGGAAGACCATGACCATGACGCCGTATGACGCCCCGATGCTCAGCAGGTTGAGCACGACGGCCTTGAGCGGCACGAGGATCGAGCGGAAGACGAGCATCAGCAGCACGAAGGACATCGCCAGCACAGCACCCACGAACCAGGGCAGGCGCTCGTTCACCCGGATGCCGACATCGGCGAAGTTGACCATCTGACCGCCGACGAAGGCCTGCGCCCCGGTCCCGCTGAGCGCGGCCGGGATCACCTCGGAACGCAGCCGCTCCACAGTGTCACGCGTTGCCGCGTCCTGCGGGCCGCTCGTCGGGAAGGCGACGAGTGTGACGATCCCCGAGGGGGACGACGCCGAGGGCGCGGCGACGGAGGAGATACCGGGATCACGGCGCAGCCCATCCACGAGCCGGGGAACCGCGTCGGGAACCGATGCTGTATCGATGGCGATCACCAGAGGGCCGTTGCGACCGGGGCCGAATCCGTGCGAGACCAGGTCATACGCCTGTCGCTCGGTTCGGCTCGTGGGCAGAGCCCCGTCATCAGGGATGCCCGCGCGCAGCGCGAGTGCGGGAGCGGCAAGAGCAAGGAGGAGCACGACCACGCCGACGCCGTAGGCCCACGCGAAGCGGGTCACGTGGCTGATCCACCGCGACCACCGGGCACCGTCGTCGCGAGCCGCGCGAGCGAACCCGAACCGGTTGATCGCATGCCCCGAGAGGCCGAGGAACGCCGGGAGCAGCGTGACCGACACAGACACCATGACCGCGACCATCAATGCCAGAGCGACGCCACCTGCTGTCATGAATGGCACGCCCGCAACGGCGAGCCCGAGCACCGACACCACGACGATTCCGCCGGCGAGCACGACGGGCTGGCCCGCGGTCGCGAGCGACAGGGCAGCCGATTCGACGACAGACGCACCGTCGGCGAGATAGCGACGGTGTCGCGAGATGATGAACAGGGCGTAGTCGATTCCGACGCCGAGCCCCACCATGGCGCCGAGCACGGGCGCCCAGCTCGGCACGTCCATGACCCGCGCGAGCAGTGACATCGAGCTGATACCGATCGCGAGACCGAACACCGCCGTACCCAGCGGCAGCACCGTCGCGATCAGGGAGCCGAAGGCGAGGAACAAGATCACGGCTGCTGCGAGCAGACCTACCAGTTCGCCGACGTTGGCGGGCGATTGCTCGAAGGCGAAGAACAGATCGCCGCCAGCCTCGACCCGTAGCGGCGAGCCGGAGTCGGCCCTGATGTCGGCCACCACAGCTTTCAGCGCTGTGAGGTCCGCCGCCGAGAGCTGATCGATGGTGGAGTACTGCACGCGCACCACTGCGACCCGGCCGTCTGGGCTCACCAGACCATCGCGCGTGGCGACGTCTGCTCCAACCGTCACGGCACCTGCCGGATCGCTCACGGAGAGCACGTGCGGCAACGTCGACAACCGGGTCTGCAAGCCGGCGAGCGCTGCGGCCGCGCGCGCGTCGTCACTGAACGTCGCCGTGCTGTCTGCGGGCGTCACGACGACCTGAGCGCTCACGCCAGCCTGACCAGTGCCCGCAGACGCGATGAGGTCGTTGGCCCTCTGGGAATCGAGCCCAGGCACCCGGAACGAGTCCTCATAGGCATGCCCGAAGGCACTCGACGACCCCACGACGATGATCGCGAGAACGATCCACGCACCTATCACCGCCCAGGGGCGGCGAGCGCTGAATCGCCCCAGCCGATACAAGCCCTGAGAGATCATGACCCGTCCTCCGCATCTGCGTGACGCCGACGGCGGTCGGCGAGCACTCCGATCGTCGCGATCGCGAGCAGACGCCGTATCGGCCACGAGGTACGGAGCTGCACCGACCGATAGAGGGGCTCGACCCTGGTTCTTTCGGCCGATACGCCGGCTCTGAGGATCCCTAGGCTGGGGTGGTGATGACCGATGTCGCCCGCTCGCTGTGGGCCGAGCCACGAGCGGCCGACCCGCCGGCGCGTGTCTGGCGCGACTGGGCTCTCGTTGCGGCCCTCGCGACGTCGTTCATCCTCGAGACCGTGTTTCGGCCCGATCTCCCCTGGCGCACCGCCGGCGCGCTCGAGGTCGTCGTGCTCGCGTACGCGCTGTGGCACCGCCGCTCGCGACCCTTCGCCATGCTCGCGCTGGCCTTCGGCCTGGTCATCGTCATCGACCTGATCTCGTTCGCCGTGGGTCGGACCGAGTCGGCCAGCCCCTACTCCGCCGGCTTCCTGCTCGTTCTCGTCTACTCGCTGTTCCGGTGGGGGTCTGGCCGCGAGGTCACGATGGGCTCCGTCCTCGCTGTGACGGCGGCCCTGGTGGCACTCCTGCGCGACCACTCCAACATCGGCAACTCCGTGGCCGGGTTCGTCATCCTGACCATCCCGGCCGCGATCGGGGCCACGGTCCGGTTCTGGTCGATGTCACGTGCCCGTGAGCTCGACCAGGTGCGGCTCCTCGAGCGTGAGCAGCTGGCACGTGAGCTGCACGACACGGTGGCCCATCACGTGTCGGCGATGGTGATCCGTGCCCAGGCGGGCCGTGTTGTCGCGGCGACCTCGCCGGACGCGGCGATCGAGGCACTGCAGATCATCGAGTCCGAGGGTTCGCGCACGCTGGCAGAGATGCGCTCGATGGTCGGTGCCCTGCGCCAGGGGGAACGGGCACCGCTGATCCCGCAGACGGGGATCGCGGCTCTTCCTGACCTTGCGAGGGCTGACGGCGACGATCGGGTCGAGGTGCATACCTCGGGGGACCTCGTTGACGTCAGCGCCTCGATCGATGCGGCGGTCTATCGCATCGCTCAGGAGAGCGTCACCAACGCGCTGCGGCATTCACACCACGCAGAACGCATCCAGGTGAAGGTAGTCGGAGGTCCGGACGGCATCGACCTGAGCATCACCGACGACGGAGACCCGGTGCCGAGCAACCGCACGACCGACGGCTTCGGCATCGTCGGCATGACGGAACGGGCATACCTTCTGGGCGGGACCCTCACGGCGGGTCCAGGCATCGAGCGTGGGTGGACGGTGCGCGCTCATCTGCCCCGGACCGGTTCTGCCCCATGACCATCCGCGTGCTCGTCGCCGATGACCAGGAGCTCGTGCGAACCGGTCTGCGCATGATCCTCGACGCGCAGCCCGGGATCGAGGTCATTGGTGAGGCGGCCGACGGTCGGACCGCCGTAGAACTCGCCCGGGAGCTTCGTCCCGACGTGTGCCTCTTCGACATCCGCATGCCCCAGCTCAACGGGCTGGAGGCAACCCGGCTGCTCGCCGGTCCCGATGTGCCGGATCCGATCGCTGTCGTCGTGATCACCACCTTCGACCTCGATGAGTACGTCCACGGAGCGTTGAAGGCCGGAGCCCGTGGCTTCCTGCTCAAGGACGCTGGCCCAGAGCTGCTGGCGCAGGCGGTGCGTGCCGCTGCGCATGGTGAGGCGCTCATCGCCCCCAACGTCACCGTGCGGCTGCTCGCGGCATTCGCTGACACCTCGACCGGGGCGGCACCCGTGCAACCCATCGAACCACTCACCGTGCGCGAGGAAGAGGTGCTGCTGACCGTTGCCCGCGGCCTCACCAACGCGGAGATCGCTGACGAGCTGCACATCAGCCTCAGCACGACGAAGACGCACCTCGCGAGCCTGATGCAGAAGCTCGGCGCGCGAAACCGGGTCGAGATCGCGCTCTGGGCCTACGAGACGAAGCGCCTCACGAGCTGATCTCAGCAGATCCGGTGAAGCGGACCTGGGTCCACGACTCGGGGAGGTGGGTGTCGTTGACGCCGTGGGCGTTCGCGGCGTAGCCGAGGCCGATCGTGCGGCCGGGTTCGCGGGTCTTCAGCTGCTGGAAGCGACCGAAGAACATCCCCCAGACGTCACCGTCCCGAGGCGGCAGAGCCCGGCCGTCTGCGAGGTCGGCCAGTCCTGACCAGGGGATCCGGACGTGCGCGGTCCAGCCGGCGTCGACATGAGAATCGTCGTTGATACGCCCGTCGACGTGCACGTCCACGGTCATCCCCGGGAGGTCGTAGTCGAGGAACGCCCACCTCGTGCCGCGTGGATGAGCACCGTCCCAGAACGTCGTGCGGTCGTGGGGATGATCGCCCGCGAACGAGTGCACCGAGGGTCGGTGCACGTCGAAACGCGGGACGTCCCACCGGCTGCCCGGTAGGTAGGCGTCTCGCCACACGAAGAACACCTCGTAGACAGTGCCCAGCGCAGTGAACTCGAGCTCGTAGTAGGCGTCCCGGCCGTCGATGAAGAGCTCGAGGTCGTTCTCGAAGAACAGCAGGCTGTCTCGAGCGGTGCTCGTGGCTGAGACGAAGGGCTCCTCTGCGCGATAGCCCACGTGAAGGACGTCGTCGTCCCACAGCACGGTCGCCCAAGTGCCCCACGGCGCCGGATGCCCGTCGCCGATGTCGACGAAACGCGGCGTGGGCGGTGCGGCGCTCCACGCCGGATGATTCAACCCGGGATCGGGACCGATGAGGCCGTGGACCCGATGAGCCTCGAGTGACACACCAGGCTCGCCATACCCGAGCCGCTCGCCTGGCTCATGCCTGTCTGCCACAGCCCGGATCCTCACCGTCGTCGGGCGACCGCCTCGTCCTCGGCGTGGCCGCCTTCGCACCGTACCAAGCACACGACGCGATATCGGAGACGGTCCTGCCGCCGACACGCTCGCGACGTGTAGCTGCGTGCGGTGCACGACACCCAGATTCAGACCTGGTGCGCTCCGGGCGCGCCGGCTGCCGTGACCCAGCTCGAGGCCGTGCTGACCGGCGACGTACGCGTGCTGATCGAGTCGACCAGGCGCACGTCGGTACGGAACTCGGTCGGGGTCACGGTGCACAGGTTGTAGCCGTGGCGCTCGGCCTGGAAGTACTGCGCGTCGGGGTTGTAGAAGTTGTTGAGCGGTCGCACGATCGCGTCGGGGATGCCCTGGGTGAATCCTTGCGACGAGATCGAGGCACTCACGAACTCGGTGGCCACGACAGCGGTCGTCGTGTCGTCCGGGTTCAGGCGCAGGTTGTTGACCCAGGTGGCGTGGATGTCACCGCTGAGCACCACGGGCGACGGGCGCGTCGACAGCAGCGACATGACCTGACGGCGGAAGGGTGCGTAGCCGTCCCACTCGTCGAGGTTCGCGAGCGCCGCATCCGGTGCGGGCAACGGCTTCTGACCGGTGAGGATCGCGCCGAGGTCTGCCGGGTTGGGGAAGCGGAAGCGCCCCATCATGACCTCGGTGAGCAGCACGTCCCACGTCGCCCGGGACCGCCCGAGCTGGCCGGTGAACCACGACAGCTGGTCCGCGCCGTAGAGCGTTCCTGTGACGTTGGCCTGACCCAGAGCAGCCGGACCGACGTCGTTCGAGGTGTAGGGGTGACCGACCTGCTCGGTGCGGTACTGCCGGGTGTCGAGCGCGTAGAGCGAGGCGAGGCGTCCCCAGCGGAAGTCGCGATAGATCCGCAGGGACGGCGTGCCGATCTGGGACAGGTTCACGCGAGCGGGGGTGTTCTCCCACCAGACCTGGTAGGCACGGGCCCGCTGCTGGGCGAACTGTGCCGGGGTCTCGTACTGCGGGGTCCCCGGACGGTCGTCGACCTCGTCGATGAGGTCCGCATAGTTGTTCTCGACCTCGTGGTCGCTCCAGATCGAGATCCACGGAGCGTTCGCGCGCGCTGCCTGCAGCGACGAGTCGGAGGTGTAGAGCCCGTACCTCGCGCGGTAGTCACCGATGGTGGAGAGCTGATCCAGCGGCGCCCCGGCCTTGTAGGCCTCGGTCTGGGTGTGCAGCCGGTCCGGGAAGACGCTGCTCGGGTCGTACTCGTAGATGTAGTCGCCGAGGAACACCACGAGGTCGAGGTCTTCCGCCGCCATCGCGTCGTAGGCCGAGTAGTAGCCGTTCTGGAAGTCCTGGCAGTTGCCCGTCGCCAGACGCAGCCGGGGAGCCAGCTCGTCGCGGTCGGGCGCGGTGCGGGTCCGACCGACCGGGCTGAGCTGCCCCTGCGCGCGGAAGCGGTAGAAGTACCAACGGCCCTCGTCGAGACCGGTCACGTCGACGTGCACGCTGTGACCGAACTCCGGCAGCGCCCGGGTGCGTCCACGACGTACGACGCGGCGGAACGCCTCGTCGCGCGCCACCTCCCACTCGACGTCGATCGCCCGCGACGGAAGCCCGCCGTCGGGTGCGTCGGGCACGAGCGCGAGTCGGGTCCAGATGATCACTGCCTCGGGCAACGGGTCGCCGGACGCGACACCGAGGGAGAACAGCGAACCTGCAGCAGCGGGGGCGGCGGCGGCCGACGTAGCAGCGGCGACCGGGAGGACGCTGGCGCCGGCGAGCGCACCCGCGCCGGCCAACAGCTCTCGGCGCGACAGTCCGCGCGGCTGTGACGAACCGGTCATGGCGTCCTCCTTGGTCGGCCCCGTTCCGACGATGCTAGGCAGGCCCTCCCGCTGTCGTACGCCGAAATGCACGGTCGTGGTCCACCGTTCGCCCAACGTTCAGAGGCTCATCGCCGGAGACGGCGCTCGGGCTATCGCGCCCTGCGGGTGAGGCGTTCGGTCCGCACTGCGATGACTCGGTCGCGGAACGCCGGCTCCGAGGCCATCAGCTCGCCCATGACCTCGACCGGAATCATGAGGATCGACGCCTCGCTCACCGCGATGACGTCCGCACTGCGAAGCCGGCCGTAGCCGCTCCCCCAGTCCGATGCGGCGATCTCACCGAAGAAGTCGCCTGCTCCCAGGCGGGAGACCTCGTCGCCGTCGACGTGCGCCGTGACCTCGCCGCCGAGGACGACGTACAGGTCGCGGTCTGTCCCCCACCGGGACACGACCCTCGTGCCCACGGGTACTCGCCGCCGGAACGACCGGCTCTCGAGCCTGCGCCTCCCCACGTCGCTGAGCAGGTCGAGCAGCGATCCTTCATGGCCCACGGGCTCATCGACCTCGACCAGGATCGAATCGGGAATCTGCGTGCGAGCAAAGAAGTCCAGCGTCCACCGGACGTCGCTCTCCTGGGTGAGGTGGTTCAGCACGACCATGCGCACGGCGTAGCGGCCGTGCAGGCGAGTCGTCGACACCATCGCCCGACCTGTCGCTTCGAGTTCGGCTACGAGCCACGCGTTGATCGTGGCCGTCTGGGACTCGTCGCAGCCGGGGACCTCGCGCCGGAAGCACACGATTCCCAGGCTGGCCGGGTTCATCAGCGCCAGATCGGGGTCGTCCTCCACCACCTGCTGAGCCATCGCGGCGAGATCGAGGTTGCGGTCGACGACCTCGCGGAACGCGCCGACCCCGAACGTCGCCAGGCTCGCCCAGACCTTCAACGCCCGGGCGTTGCGCGTGAGCTGCAGCCCACGGTCGCTGAAGTCGACCTCGTCGGGTTCGCCGTGGGTGTCCGCGAGATAGTCCGGAAGCACGGCGAAAGCCAGTTCGAGGGCGCCCTTCTCCCGGACGAGCACGGCACCGCACTCCATCGGTTGGAACAGCCACTTATGGGGGTCGAGGGTCACCGAGTCTGCTCGCTCGATGCCCGACAACGCCGCAGCCCCGCGCTCGCTGAGGACTGCGAAACCGCCGTAGGCAGCATCGACATGCAGCCATACGCGGTACTCGTCGCACAGGTCTGCGAGCTCGTGGAGCGGGTCGACCGCACCTGTGTTCGTCGATCCGGCAGCGGCGATGACGGCGAGCGGCTGGCGGCCGGTGCGGATGTCCGCGTCGAGTGAGGTGCGCAAGGCGTCGGGTCGCAACCGGAACCGGTCGTCCGACGGGACGACACGCACCTGGTCCGGCCGAAAGCCCAGCAGTCGGGCGGCGCGGCCGACCGAGGAGTGGGCCTGGTCGGAGCAGTAGATGACGGCGTCGTCGGCGGCTGATCCGAACGTCAGCTCACGGGCGGCGGCGAGCGCGGTGAGGTTCGCGGCCGAGCCGCCGGAGACGAGGATCCCGGACGTTCCCTCGGGCATCCCGAGCCAGGTGCGGAACCACTCGAGCACGGTGAGCTCGATCTGGCTCGGACCGGCCGCCTCCATCCACGAACCGCAGAAGACGTTGGCGACAGCGCCCATAAACTCGGCGAGGGCGGCGGGCCACGTGGTCGACCCGGGGATGTAGGCGAAGTAGCCGGGATGCCCGACCTTGCTGGCGTACGGGAGCACGTCGTCGGTGAGTCGCCGGAGCACCTCGTCGATGCCGAGCGGTGACTCCTGGCTCGGCGTGTGCAACAAAGCCGTCATCTCGGCCGCGCTGGCCCGACGGATGACGGGGTCGGGCTGGTGCACCAGACCGATCATCGCGTCGACTGCCGCGTAGCCGCTGCGTCGCATCTCCTCAGCCGACATGGCGAGAGGACTTGCGACGACGTCACGCGACTTGTCGTCCGCACTCATGGTTCCCCTTGTGCTAGGGCGACCTTCGACGGCAGTCGACCGTTGTCGAGCAGGCTAGGACGCAGCTCCGTTGTCGCGCCGGGAAACGGAGACCCTCGACACGCCCCCTGTGTCGTCACCGAGCACAGCGATCGACATGCACCTGAGCGCGGAACTCGGCCGGTGATACACCTGCATCGGGCCCGGTTCGACGCATGAGGTCGTGACGGATCCGACCGGGCCGGGTTCGAGGGACCGATTCGCGACCCATCATCGGGCAGCAGATCTAGCCGACGACGACGGGCACCGCTCGCAGTGCCGTGTCGTCCTGGTGCGTTCCGGCGATCGGAAGCAGCTCGACGCCTCCACCGGGCACTGCAGCCGGGACCGGGCGCACTCCACGCTCGTGGCGGGACGACGCCATCGTCCGAGCGACCGCCGCGGGGAAGGGACCTAGCGCCGGCACATCCGGGTCGGCCGGTCCGAGGCAGTCCGAGGCGACGGGCCGCGAGTAGAGGTAGCCCTGCACCCAGCGGCAGCCGAGGTGATGCAGCATGAGTGCCTGCTCGTGGGTCTCGACCCCCTCGGCGACGACGTGGAGGCCCAGGGCCCGCGCCATCTCGAGGATCGCACCCACGATCTCCCAGCGGCGAGGCGCGTTGGGGGTCGGCAGGAAGGCGCGGTCGATCTTGATCCCGTCGAGTGGGAGTCGTTCCAGGTAGGACAGCGACGAGAACCCCGAGCCGAAGTCGTCGAGGAGCACCCAGACGCCCGCCGCGCGCAGCGCGGTCAGCTCGTCAGCCGCCGCGAACGCGTCCAGCACCGCAGTCTCCGTCACCTCGATGGTGAGGGAGCCGTGCGGGACGCCGGCCTGATCCAGGACAGCGATGACGCGGTCGGCCAGCCCGGGGCGTAGGTCGCGCACGGAGATGTTCACGCTGACGGTGAACCGATCGGAGACGGCGCCGCGAGCGCGCCATTCGGCCACCGTGGCGACGGCGGCTTCAAGAACGAAGTCCGTCAGCTGTCCGACCAGCCCCGAGGCTTCGGCGAGCGGGATGAAACGGTCCGGGGGTATAGGGCCGAGCACGGGATGGGTCCAGCGCAGCAGCGCCTCCGCACCGATCAGCTCGAGCGAGTCGATCGCATAGACAGGCTGGTAGACCACCGAGCACTGACCGTCAGGGAGCGCGTGGCGCAGCGCCGTCATCAGCTCGTGGTGATCAGCAGCAGCGAGCGCCATCGCGGCATCGAAGCGCACGTAGCGACTGCGCCCGCGAGCCTTGGCCTCATACATCGCGACGTCGGCGTCTCGGAGCAGCACATGCGCGCTGATCGGACCCTCCGCGACCACGACGCCGATGCTGGCCGAGGTGTAGGCCCGCTCCCCGTTGTCGAGCTCGTACGGCGTGTTGATCGCATCCAGGACGCGCGCTGCGAGCTGGTCAGGGTCGAGCTCACACGTGGTGTCGTGAGCGAGGATCGCGAACTCGTCACCTCCGAGCCGGGCTACGGCGTCCTCCTGGCGAAGCACCGACACCAGTCGCGGTGCCACCTCGATGAGCAGGGCATCGCCCGCCGGGTGCCCGAACGTGTCGTTGACGCCCTTGAAGTAGTCGAGGTCGACCAGCAGCACGATGAGCCGACCGCCGTCGCGAGCCTGCGCCTTGACTGCCTCGGCAACCCGGGCGCTCCAGAAGACACGGTTGCCGAGACCGGTGAGCGGGTCGCGACGGGATGTCTCGTGGGCAGCAGCCTCGGAAGCGCGCAACAGCTCGGTCGACCAGATCACGAAGACGGCCACGGTCACGATCAGCCCCATCGTTCCGAGCCAGTCGAGGAACTTCGGCCAGGGGTTCGCTCCGATTCCGACCAGTGCGGCGGCCAGCACCAGGCCAGTCCACAGGACGAGGCGGACTGTGATCGCGCGTCCGAAGAAGAACGCGATGTAGGGCACCATCCAGACGAAGAAGCCGCCCATGACGTTGTAGACCTCGCCGTTGACGAAATAGGCCCCGGCAAGCAGCGCCTGCAGGCCCATCACTCCGGCGATCGTCGCCGTCGGCGAGACGCGGTCAGCGATGCCGGCCACGATGGCGAGACCGAGTACGAGACCGCAGGCAGCCAGGGATACCAACGACAGGGGGGAGATCGGCGGGACCACTGCGTCGACCAGCGCGACGGCCGCGCCACCCGTGAGCAGCATTCCGCCGACCCGGGCGACCTGGCGACGTCGCGTGGTGGCGTTCTCGCCGCCAGCCCCGGCAGCCACCAGCGGATGTAGCCAGGACCATCCCCACGTACGCATCGCTGCCTCCCCATCGGCTCACGCGCGACGCTAGCGAGCGAGACTCAAGGTGAGCGCACGGGAAGGTCTCGTGGAGTCATCAGCGCAGCGAACCGCAGGGTCGCGGTGTCCGCATCCGTCAGAGCCAGTCCTTGCGCTTGAAGGTGAGGTAGAGGGCACCGGAGATGGCGACGATGAGAAGGAACGACGAGATCAGCCCGCTCGTGCTCGCAAAGCCGGGGTAGGGCAGGTTCTGCCCGTACCACCCCGTGATCGCGGTGGGGACCGCGATGATCGCGGCCCAGCTGGTGACCTTCTTGGTGATGACGTTGAGCCTGTTGCCCTGAAGCGTCAGGTTGGTCTCGAGAATCGTGGTGACCAGGTCCCGCAACGACTCCGTCCACTCGGTGGCCCGCAGGACGTGGTCGTAGACGTCCTGGTAGTACGGCGTCATCTCGTCGGTCACCAGGTGAACGTCGCGACGCATGAGGCTGTTGACGACCTCCCGCATCGGCAGCACGACCCGACGCAAGGTGACGAGGCTCTTGCGCAGTGCGAAGCTGCGCCGCTGCAGCTCCTCGTCTCCGGTGCTCTGGTCGAAGAGCAGGTCCTCGAGCTCTTCGATCTCGGCATCGAGGTCCTGCACGGCGTTGAAGTGTCCGTCGACCACATGGTCGATCAGCCCGTAGAGCAAGAAGCCGACACCGAACTC
>Ga0075026_100000547_pt1 | contig 15226 bp, 8 predicted proteins | sample Str012_2_FD_71392 | JGI IMG/M metagenome (GOLD analysis project Ga0075026, IMG submission 71392) | Freshwater sediment microbial communities in response to fracking from Pennsylvania, USA - Straight Creek_MetaG_SC_2012 | ecosystem: Environmental > Aquatic > Freshwater > Creek > Sediment...
GGCAAGGGTAACTTTACAAGGGCGCTTCTGGGATGGCCTGCCGTATACGTAAACGCGTCCTGCGCCAGGCCCGGCGATTACAACGGTGACGGCAAAGAGGATATTTTTATTGGTACAAGGAATATACCCGGCAGTTATGGTCTGGTGCCAGGTTCATTTTTACTGCGCAATAACGGAAACGGAATGTTTACCGATGTTACTGCTGCCGAGGCACCTGCCTTATTAAACCTGGGTATGGTAACGGATGCACAGTGGGCCGATATTGACGGTGATGGACAAAAAGAACTGGTGGTAGTGGGCGACTGGATGCCGGTAACCATACTAAAATACAGCGATGGAAAATTGCAGAAGACAGCTGAGATTACCAATTCATCGGGCTGGTGGAACTGCCTGACCATAGCGGATCTGAACGGAGATAGTAAGCCTGATTTGATTGCGGGTAACAATGGGTTGAACACAAGAATCAAAGCGGGTAAAGAACATCCTGCAAAATTGTATGTAGATGATTTTGATAAAAACGGGCAGACTGAATGTATCCCTGCTTATTATAAAACAGATGGCAAACTGTATCCTTATTTTTTGAAAGGCGAACTGGAAAGCCAGTTGCCCATGCTCAAAAAGAAATTCCTGCATTTTAATGATTATGCGGGGAAGACCATTGAAGAGGTTTTTACAGCAGAACAATTGCAGCATGCCGTTACACTAACTGCCCGCCAGTCGCAAACCTGTGTGTTTATCAATGATGGCAAAGGGCATTTTGATATGCAAGCCCTGCCATTGATGGCGCAGCTGGCGCCGGTATTTGCTGCCATTGCTACTGATCTGAATGGCGATGGACTAACAGACTTGTTTCTTGCCGGTAATTTTTATGGACTGAAACCACAGACCGGAAGACTGGATGCCAGTTACGGAACCACGTTACTTGCCGATGGCCATGGGCATTTTAAATACCTGGCACCGGCCAGCAGTGGCTTATGGGTAAAAGGCGAAGCAAGGGATATCAGAGAAATAAATACCGGTAACGGATCAAATTGTATCATCGTTGCCATGAACAATGAGCCACTGTATTTATTCCGCCAGAAAAAAAGCCCGGTTAATAAAAGGTAGACTAAATTTATACGGTTCATCCAGCTCCGCACCTGCCATTGATTTAACTCCGCAAACTTTATCAGTATGAAATTTTTCCGTTTCATTAGTGCCGCCGCAATCCTCTTTTCAGCAATATTGCCTTTGCGTCTCGGCGCACAGGCAAATGGGCAATCGGCCAGCAGTTTCAATCAAAATTGGAAATTCCTGCTGGGCGATGAGAAAGAGGCTGCAAATGAAAATTTTAATGATGAAGCATGGCGCAGTGTTCAACTGCCGCACGACTGGAGCATTGAACTGCCCTTTGATTCAACCAGCCCTACTGGTACCGGTGGTGCTGCATTGCGGGGTGGCATGGGCTGGTACCGCAAAACATTTGTATTGCCGGCTGCTACAAATGGAAAAAATATTTTTATTGACTTTGACGGGGTGTATTGCAACAGCGAGGTCTTTATCAACGGCCATTCATTGGGCGTTCGTCCCAATGGTTTTATTTCTTTCAGGTACAACCTGACGCCGTATTTAAAATCCGGTAACCAGCACAATGTAATTGCGGTAAAAGTTGACAATAGCCAGCAACCCAATTCGCGCTGGTACAGTGGTTCGGGCATCTACCGCAATGTATGGCTGCTGGTATCCGGCGATGTATTTGTGGATCATTGGGGAACCTGTATTACTACGCCGGCCGTTAATGATCATTCGGCGGCGGTACACCTGAAAACGGTGATACGGAACAGTAAAGACATGGCAGCCAATCTTGCCGTAGTAACAACTGTATATAATGAACAGCAGCATCCGGAAAAAACAGCCAGCGAAGTTGTTGCATTCAGCGCAGCTGGTGTACATGCGCTTGAACAGGATTTTAAGATTTCAAATCCAAACCTGTGGTCTGTAGAGCACCCGCATTTATACAAGGCCGTTACACAAATAAAACAACGTGGCAAAGTCATCGATACTTATACAACTACGTTTGGCATCCGGTATTATAATTTTGATGCGGCAAATGGATTTTCGCTGAATGGAAAGCCGGTTAAGATCATCGGCGTTTGCGATCACCACGACCTGGGTTGCCTGGGCGCGGCCATCAATACAAGTGCTTTGGAGCGGCAATTAAAAATATTAAAGGCGATGGGTTGCAATGGCATCCGTACTTCGCACAACCCGCCCGCACCAGAACTGCTGGACCTGTGCGACAAGATGGGTTTTATTGTAATGGATGAGGCATTTGATATGTGGAAGAAACCTAAAAACAAATACGATTACCACCTTAACTGGGATGAATGGCATAGAAAAGACCTGGAAGACCAGGTGCTAAGGGATCGCAATCACCCATCCGTTTTAATCTGGAGCATTGGGAACGAAATTCCGGAACAATGGGCTGGAAAAGATGGCCAGGATTCTTCTGGTATCAGCATTGCCCGCGAACTGGCTTCCATTATCAAATCGCTTGACGCGACGCGGCCCATTACTTCTGCACTGAATGATCCGCAGCCCCACAATGCCATCTACCGGTCAGGTGTACTCGACCTGGTAGGGTTTAATTACCATCACCAGGACTTCAAGGACTTTCCGCAGAAATTTCCCGGACAGAAATTTATTGGTACAGAAACGGTTTCGGCCTTGCAGACACGCGGGCATTACGATATGCCGTCCGACAGCATCCGTCGCTGGCCCAGCCGCTGGGACAAACCCGTTACCGATGCCAATGCAGATCTTACCTGTTCTGCCTACGACAATTGTTCGGCACCCTGGGGTTCAACACACGAAGAAACGCTGAAAGAATTGCTGAAATATAATTTTGCAAGTGGTATGTTTATCTGGACCGGCTTCGATTACCTTGGTGAACCAACGCCCTATCCGTGGCCTGCTCGCAGTTCATATTTTGGCATCATCGATTTGGCAGGCTTTCCAAAAGATGTTTACTATCTCTACCAGGGATTGTTTACCAGCAAACCCGTACTCCATATCTTTCCGCACTGGAACTGGAAGCCCGGGCAAATGGTTGATGTATGGGCGTATTATAACAATGCAGATGAAGTAGAACTGTTCCTGAACGGCAAATCACTGGGGGTAAAAAAGAAAACCGGGGATGACTTGCACATCATGTGGCGGGTGGCTTACACGCCGGGAACTTTAAAAGCGATTTCCAGAAAAAATGGTAAAACCGTACTCGAAAAAACAATCAGCACGGCGGGTGCCCCTGCAAAAATTATTATAACTGCCGATAAAAATAGTATTCATGCTGCCGGCAACGAATTGTCTTTTGTAACCGTACAGATAACAGACAAGAACGGCAACCTGGTACCCGATGCAGGCAACCTCGTAAAGTTTACTCTTATTGGCAATGGTAAAATTGCGGGGGTTGACAATGGCAGCCCAACCAGCATGGAATCCTTCAGGGCCGGTAACCGGAAAGCATTTAATGGGATGTGCCTTGCCGTTATAGCCTCCAATGGAAAGCCAGGCAGCATTGCCCTGAAAGCAAGCAGTGAAGGGCTGGTTTCTGCCACCACCATGATTACCGTAAAGTAACACTCTAAAAAATCACTACAATGAAACAAGCAATGATTGCCGGCTGTTTTTTGTTTGCGTTTGCAGCAGGCAATGCCCAGTCCGCAGAGAATGCCATCCGGATAAACCAGCTGGGGTTTTATGCACAGGCACCCAAAATTGCTATCGTTACTACCGCCACTACAGCCAGTGATTTTTACCTTGTTGCTGCTACCGGCAAAGACACTGTGTTTAAAGCCACACTCAGCGCTGTCATGGCATCGGCCAATTCATCAATTAAAACCAGGGTGGCAGATTTTACTTCGTTTCAGCAACCAGGCACTTATACAATCGTTGTTCCCGGATTGCCGGCTTCTTATTCCTTTGTCATCAGCCACCATGTAAATTATGCAGTGGCGGTTTCATCTTTAAAAGGCTTTTATTTTATCCGGGCTTCCATGCCGCTTGAGAAAAGCTATGCAGGCAAATGGGCAAGGTCTGCGGGTCATCCGGACAATATTGTTTTTATACATCCTTCCGCTGCAACAGAGAAAAGGCCCGCAGGTACAGAAATTGCAACGCCCGGTGGCTGGTACGATGCCGGTGATTATAACAAATACATCGTTAACTCGGGTATCACCGCAGGCACACTCTTATCTGCCTATGAAGATTTTCCTGTTTATTTTGATACCTTAAATACCAATATACCCGAAAGCAAAGATGCAGTACCCGATATTTTAAACGAAGCCCTGTACAACCTGCGCTGGATGCTGACCATGCAGGATTCCTATGACGGTGGGGTTTACAATAAATGCAGCAATGCTTCTTTTGATGGTATGGTAATGCCGGGTGTAACCAAACTGCCACGGTATGTGGTGCAGAAGGGTACCGCGGCTACATTGGATTTTGCCGCTGTGATGGCGCAGTGCAGCCGCATCGTAAAAAAAATGGAGAAGCAATTACCGGGCCTTTCAGACAGTTGCCTGCGTGCTGCAAAAAAAGCATGGCAATGGTCTTTAAAAAATCCCGACCTCGCATATAACCAGGATTCCATCAACCAATTGTACGAGACAAAAATAACCACTGGCGGCTATGGAGATCACAATTTTGCAGACGAATGGTTTTGGGCAGCGGCCGAATTGTACAGCACTACAAAGGAAAAGCAATTTCGTGCTGCGGTGGTTGATAAAATAAACGAAGCGATGGAATTGCCCAACTGGGGCAATGTCCGGATGCTGGGCTTTTACACACTGCTGCGCAATGCCGCCTCCTTGCCAGATGAATGGCTGCCCCGTGTTCAGCAGTTAAAAGAAAAGCTGCTGCAGTTTGCTGACGGCTACCTGCAACCGCAAAAGGATAATGCTTTTCAGACCGTAATGGGCAGAACAAAAAGAGACTTTAACTGGGGAAGCAATTCCAATGCGGCCAACCAGGGCATTGCACTCATCAATGCGTATTTTATTTCCAAAGACAGAAAATACATTGACGGGGCTTTGAGCAACCTGGATTATGTGCTGGGCCGCAATGCGACGGGTTACTGTTTTGTAACGGGAACAGGTAGTCGCTCCACCATGCATCCGCACCACCGGCCTTCAGTGGCAGATGGTATTGCAGACCCGGTGCCTGGTTTGCTGGCTGGCGGGCCCAATCCGGGTATGCAGGACAAATGCCATTATGATTTTACCGAGCCGGAAACCGCTTATGCCGATATTGACTGCGCTTATGCCAGCAATGAAATTGCCATCAACTGGAATGCAGCATTGGTGTATCTTGCCAATGCCATTGAGGCACTTCAGTTTGAAGTGAAGTACAGTGTAAATAAATAAAACGGGAACTTGTCTGGCAGCACGTACAATCCAATCTAAACAATGATAAAAAAAATTGCGCCCCTGCTATTGTTATTGCCAGGACTCTTTTCCGCAGTAAATGCACAACAAACTATACAGCAATACCTGTCCGGTACAGATAAAGACCATACCGTGCAATGGGATTTTTTTTGCACAAAGGGAATGAACAGTGGCAAATGGACAAAAATTGCGGTGCCTTCCAACTGGGAGCAGCAAAGCTTTGGCGGTTACAGTTACGGACACGACAAGGTAAAAACAGATGAGCAGGGTTTGTACAAATACCGCTTCAATGTAATAAAGAACCGGAGCCCGCAGCACGTGTTCATTGTGTTTGAAGGTTCCATGACAGACACTGAAGTAAAAATAAACGGTCACCTGGCCGGGCCGGTTCACCAGGGTGGTTTCTATCGTTTTAAGTATGATATTACCGGGTTGATAAAATACGGGTCACCCAACTTGCTGGAAATAACGGTGAGCAAGATGTCTGCGCAGGCATCAGTGAATAAAGCAGAACGCAACGGCGACTTCTGGACACTTGGCGGCATCTATCGCCCTGTTTATTTAGAGATAGTTCCGCAAACATTTATTGACCGGGTAGCTATTGACGCAAAAGCAAACGGTATATTCACTATGGATGTGTTTGCCATGCAGACAAACTCCGGCAATGTGATTGAAGCGCAGGTGCAAAAATTAAATGGAGAAAATGTGGGCGGTCCCTTTGCCATAAACGCATCCACAGCACAGGAAAAGTTTGTCTTGAAAAACCAATACAGCAATCCTGCTTTGTGGAATCCTGAATTTCCCAATTTATACCAGGTGGTGGTTTCAATAAAAGATCATGGCCAGGTTATTCACCAGCTTACCCGGAAATTTGGTTTCAGAACCGCTGAGCTGCGGTTGAAAGATGGTTTCTATGTAAATGGTGCCAAAGTAATTTTTAAAGGTGTGTGCAGGCACAGCGAATGGCCGGAGAGCGGGCGTACATTAAGTAAAGACATCAGTTTACTGGATATTGGTTTAATGAAAGAAATGAACATGAATGCAGTGCGCATGTCGCATTATCCGCCCGACCAGCATTTCCTTGATATGTGCGATTCGCTTGGACTTTTTGTACTGGATGAATTAACCGGCTGGCAGGCATCTTACGATAGTATTGCCGGAAGGCCATTGGTAAAGGAATTGGTGGTAAGGGATGTCAATCATCCTTCTGTAGTTATTTGGGACAATGGCAATGAAGGCGGATGGAACCGTGCACTGGACAATGATTATGCAATGTATGATCCACAAAAGAGATTGGTGATACATCCCTGGGAGAAATTCAACGGAACAGATACAAAACATTATCCTGATTATAATTATGTAGTCAATTCAAGTTTGTATAGAAAAGATGTTTTCTTTCCAACAGAATTTATGCATGGCTTGTACGATGGCGGTCATGGTGCAGGGTTAGATGATTTCTGGAATTTAATACTACAGCATCCCTATGGCGCCGGTGGTTTTCTCTGGTCGTTTCACGATGAAGGCATTGTACGAAAAGACAAAAATGACAGCATTGATACAGATGGCAATCATGCACCGGATGGTATAGTTGGTCCGCACCGCGAGAAGGAAGCCAGTTTTTTTACCATCAAAGAAATATGGAGCCCGGTTTATATCAGGCAGGCTTCCATTATGCCGGGTTTTGATGGAAGGCTTCAGATTGAAAACCGTTACCTGTATACCAATCTCAGTCAATGTTCTTTTGAATGGAGACTGGCAAAACTGCCCGTACCGGAGAATAAGGGTACAGCGGCCGCTATTACTGCCAATGGTACAGCGTCCATTCCGCTGGCACCCGGCGAGAAAGGCTGGCTCAGTTTAAACCTGCCGGCAGGCTGGGGCAACAGCGATGTGTTGTACCTCACCGCTTATGATCCATACAAAAAAGAAATCTTTACCTGGAGCTGGGCATTAAAAACGCCACTGGTATATGCAAAAGAAAACAGCAACAAAAAAACAACAGCTGCCGCAGTAAATGAAAAAATTGAAACATCAGAAGATGACAGCAGTTTTGTAGTAAAGTTAAATGAGGTACAGTATTACTTTAACAAAGCAAGCGGCACATTGTTAAAAGTGATCAATAATAGGTCAACAATATCATTGTGCAACGGACCAGTTGTTGCCGGCGTAAAACACACACTGAAAGAATTAAAGCATTACCAGCAAGAAGATCTGTTTATTGTTGAACCCATTTACGAAGGCGAAAGCCAGTTTTTGGTAAAATGGATTTTTGCCGTAAATCAACCTGTAAAACTTGAATACAGTTATGCGCAAAAAGGCGGCCCCGATTTTATGGGCATCAGTTTTAATTACCCCGAAGAAAAAGTAACCGGTCTGAAGTGGATGGGGCGCGGGCCTTACCGTGTTTGGAAAAACCGCATGAAAGGCCAGCAGTTTGGCGTTTGGCAAAAGCAATACAACAATGCCATTACCGGCGAAAACTGGAATTACCCTGAGTTTAAAGGATACCATGCAGAATTGTACTGGGCCGTTATTGAAACAAAGGAATCTTCTTTTACCATCAGCAATGAAACCGATGGCATATTTTTACAGCTGCTGAAACCAATGAAGCCTGCCGGTGCCAGCAACGACAATACCAGCCCGTTGTTTCCGGACGGGAATATTGGACTGATGAGCGCCATTCCGCCAATGGGCACCAAATTTCAGTCTGCGGATAAACTGGGTCCGCAAAGCCAGAAAAATATGCAGTTAAATTATGCGCCGGTGAGTGGAAGCCTGTGGTTTGATTTTCGGCCGGTAATGAAGGGGTATTGATGGACGCAGGCCATTCCTAAATTGAACAGTTATAGAAATTGAAAACGTTTGTTTACATCGGTACAAGCATCGATGGGTTTATTGCCGGGGAAAACGGCGATCTTGACTGGCTGGAGAAATTTGCAATTCCGGAAGTTTTCGATGTATATAGTGCGTTCATTAAAAAGATCGACGCAATAGTGATTGGCCGGGGCACCTTTGAAAAAGTACTGGCATTTCCTGCCTGGCCGTATAAAAGGAAAGTTTTTTTATTGAGCAGCAGCATCAAAGAATTGCCAGCCGCTATAAAAGATAAAGTCACCATTCTTTCAACGAAACCTGCAGCTGTATTGGAGCTTCTATCCAAACAGGGTTTCACCGGTGTAAATATCAATGGGGGAAACGTGATACAAAGTTTTTTAAAAGAAGATCTGATTGATGAACTGATTGTTTCGAAAGTGCCGGTATTGATTGGCAGCGGTATTCCCTTATTTGGCGAGTTGAATACCGATCTTGCTTTCTCTCATATTGAAACAATGGCGTATTCAAATGGTTTGGTGATGAGCCGCTATGAAAGAAAACGCGGTCATTCAGCTACCGGGGCACAGTACGGCCTTAAATATGTTTAGCGTTCAGTTCTCTTTGGGCAAAAAATAAAAACCCCCGGCAGTAATACTGCCAGAGGTTTTCTCATGTCTCACTATTATGCTGTAACCTTATCTTTTACGCTGTCAGCCTTTGTGCCTTCCTGTTTTGCTTCTTCCGTTTTAATCAATTCTAAGTTGATATGAATTTTTACATCTTCGCCCAATACCAGTCCGCCGGCTTCTGTAACAGCACTCCAGCTCAGGCCAAAATCAGACCTCTTCAATTTGCCGGTTACTTCAAAGCCTGCCACAATCTGTCCATATAAACTTTTTTCAATTCCGCCAAATTCAACGGCCAGCTCAATTGGTTTTGTTACACCGTGCATTGTAAAATTTCCTTTCAGCACGTATTCGTTGTCATCTATTTTTGTCAACGCGGTGGAAGCAAAATCCACGGTAGGATATTTTGCAGCATCAAAAAAATCAGCCGATTTCAGGTGGCCATCCCGCTGCTCATTGCCGGTATGGATACTGTCGATATCGGCCGAGAAAGAAATTTTTGCATCACTGAAATCATCTTTTGATGTTTCAACGGCTCCTGAAAAGGAAGTAAATTTTCCGGATGCGTTTGACACTACCAGGTGTTTTATTTTAAAACCTACTTCTGAGTGTACGCTGTCTATTGTCCATTTTGTCATAGTTGTAAATTTAGAGTGTAAAAATAATGTTTAAACATTGAAACGCCAAATTTTGCGCATTTAAATTTTGTTAAAACCATTCAGCCATAAAAAACCCCAACATAAATATGTCAGGGTCAATTTTTTATAACAAGCAAGGGTTAGTCGCCCCAAATATTGTCCTCGCCTTTTATCCATTTTTTTACCAGTTCAGTGGTCACAGACTTGGGTCTCTCCAGCGGAAAACCCAGGGCCCTGTCCCAGCAAAGGCTGGCCAGCACACCCAATGCACGGCTTACGCCAAACAGCACGGTATAAAATTCGTATTCCACCAGGCCATAGTGCACCAGCAATGCACCGCTATGGGCATCTACATTGGGCCAGGGGTTTTTTATTTTGCCCAGCGATTGTAAAATGGGGGGTACTGTATCGTACACATTCCATACTGTTTGCACCAAAGGGTCTTCGGGCATGTGTTTTTTGCCAAAAGCCATTTGTGCAGTAAAGCGGGGATCGGTTTTGCGCAACACGGCATGGCCGTAGCCAGGTACCACTTTTCCTTCCTGCAGGGTTTTCTTCACGTATTCGGCTATCTGTTCATTGCTGGGCAAGTCTGTTTTTAAGTTCTCGCGCAGTTCAAAAATCCATTTAATCACTTCCTGGTTGGCCAGTCCGTGCAGGGGGCCGGCCAGGCCATTCATTCCGGCGGCCAGGCTCAGAAAAGGATCGCTTAGCGCAGAACCCACCAGGTGTGTTGTGTGGGCCGAAACATTACCTCCCTCGTGGTCGGCATGTATGGTCATATATAAACGCATCAGCTCTTTAAAAGTCTCGTCTTCAAACCCCATCATATGTGCAAAATTGCCGGCCCAGTCGAGAAGGCCATTGGGGTTAATGTGTTCGTTGTTTTTGTATTTCCTGCGATAGATATAAGCAGCTATTCTTGGCAGGCGTGCAATCAGGTCCATGGAGTCGTCGTAAACAGCGCTCCAGTAATCTTTTTTATTGATGCCTTTGGCGTATTCTTTGGCAAAATTGCTTTCTGTTTGCAGGGCCATAATACCCACGGTAAACATGGTCATGGGGTGGGTGGTCAGCGGCAGAGCATCAATGGTGGCAAACACATGGTTGGGTACATGGCTGCGGCGTTGCCAAACAGATGTCACATGGTTTACATCTTCTTCATCGGGCAATTCGCCAATCAGCATCAGGTAAAACAAACCTTCGGGCAGCGGCTCGGTACCGTCTTTTGCCTTGGGCAGTTTGTCCTGTAGTTCCGGAATGGAATAGCCCCGGAATCGAATGCCTTCCTGCGAATCCAGCAAGGAAGTTTCTGATACCAGCCCTGTAATGCCGCGCATTCCCTGGTATACCTGTGCCAGTGTCACTTCACCAATTACCTTGTTGCCGTTTTCTTTCAGCAAATCCTTTATTTCTGCATTGGATGCATCTGCTTTTGCTTTGAACCTTTCTTTAATTATGCCCATGAGAAGCGGTTTGTATATGTATGAGGAAATGATTTCAGGCTTGCGGCTAAGTTAGCCAAACTACACTGCTGAAACAAAATTTAATCGTTGAGGTTTGTCAACTGCGTTAAATACGTATTAAATACAGAAACTTACAACCGTTCTTTTGCTTTTTGGAGACCGGCAGCGGGCCATTGGGCAGCATTGTTGTGTCACTCACTTTGTGCAATATGCCAATGAGGGGCTATGGTTTTATTCTTCAATATTTAAATTACAATCTCAACTACTCTTATTGCTGGCTTTGCTTTCCTTCAGAAGAGGCATTAAGGTTGGGGTAGCAGCGGCAACTCCACATGCGTTGGGTACTGCGCCGAAAAGTAAATGGTATGAACGGCTTTTGTATAATCGCTGCCGGCCGCTTCAAAAATATTCGGTACAAACTTTTGCGGGTTGCGGTCAATTACCGGAAACCAGCTGCTCTGCACTTGTATCATCACCCGGTGGCCTTTTAAAAAAGTATGGTTGATCTGGTGCAGGTCAATCACAAACTCTTCTGGTTTGCCGGGTACCATTGGCTGCGGATTGGTAAAACTTTTCCTGAACCGGCCCCGAAAAACCTCCATGGCTACCGGTAACTGGTAACCGCTCATTAAAAAATTCTTTTGGTCAAAAGCAGGGTATTCATCAATCAGTTTTACAATCCAGTCGGCGTCAGTCCCTGTAGTACTCGCAAAAATGTGCGCGGTAATTTTGCCGGTCACGGTAAGATCTCCCGTCAGCGAATCCAGTACAAAACTGATTACGTCGGGTCTTGTATAAACAAAGCGCTGATCTTCTACCTGCCAGGGGCGCCAGCGGCTACCCCTTCCATACGTGGCTTCTATGGGTTGCATGCGGTAGGGTACAGGTTTTGCGGGGTCGCTGGTATAAGCAATATTTCCCTGTGCCGCAGCGGGTTTTTCAAACGAGGCTTTGTTGTTGGCAGCGGCATACAATTTCTTTACAACGGCTTCTTTTGGCGGCCAGCTGGTATAGGTTTTCCATTGGTTGCTGCCGGTCTGAAAACAGGTGGCTTCATCAAACTTGCCATCGCCCATGTCTTTTAACCAGTAATCGAACCATTTTTTTTGCAAAGCCCGGAAATAAATGCCGGTTTTGTTTTCAAAAGAAATTTTTCCAAGGCTGTCGCCATCTCCGTGGCTCCACTGGCCATGGTTCCAGGGCCCCAGCACAATAAAATTGCGGTTGAAAGTATCCTTCTGCTCCATATGGGCATACATCAGCTGTGGTCCGTTAATGTCTTCCTGGTCAAAATAGCCTCCTACATGCAGCTGGGGTATTTGCGCATACTGAACATAACTGAGCGGCGAATTCTTTTGCCAGAACGCATCGTAATTGGGGTGCTGTACAAAATTGTTCCAGGTAGGAATCTTGTTGTGAAAATATTTTGCGTTTACATTTTTCAGCGAGCCCAGTTGCAGGTACCAGTCAAACAAATCAAATTGCGGAAAAGGGAAATCGCTGTCCTGGGTATGGTCGGCCTCCAGCTCAAAAGAATATTCCATGCCATAGCTAAGCCGGAAAGCCCCGTTGTGGTGAAAATCATCGCCGAGAAACAAATCGCTCATGCAAGCCTGTTCAGAAGATGCTTTTAATGCCGGGTGCGGATCAACAGAACCCACCAGCGCCAGCCAGCCGGGGTATGAAATGCCGAGTATACCGGCCCGCCCATTGTTGCCGGCGATATTTTTTATAAGCCAGTCTACCGCATCATAGGTATCAGTGCTTTCATCAACGGCGCCTTTTTGCGCAGCATGTACCAATGGCTGGTGAATCTCCATACGGCCTTCGCTTTTGTATTTGCCGCGGATGTCCTGCAGCACAAAAATATAACCTTCTTTGGCCAGGCTGGCCGTATAGTCGGTGTTCAGTACACTAAAATTATCATCACGGGTGGCGCTGTAGGGGGTACGCTGTATCAGTATGGGCACGGGTTTGCTGGCATTCACCGGCGTATACACAGTTGTAAACAGTTTCACCCCGTCACGCATGGGTATCATTACTTCGGTCTTTTTGTAGGCGGTGATATTATCGGGTTGCGAAAATGCAGTTGCAAAACTTAAAACAATGGCGAACAGCAGGAAGACATTTTTCATGCGCGGTTATTTATAAGTGGTTGGCTTTAAAGTTAAGCAAGTTTGGCAGAGACCGGCTCAGGAAATTTCAGGCTTTTCCCGGTTGGTTTAATCTAACAGTACCCGTTCATTCGCAAACAACATCAACTCTTCATCGCTGCCCGGCAAACGGACTTTCTTTTCAAATGAAAATCCCAGTTTAGTAAGCAGGCCAATACTGCGGCTATTTGATTCAAGCGTAATGGCAACAATTCTTTGAATGTTTAATTTTTCCCTTGCGTGTTGCAGAATGGCGGCCGCTGCTTCCAGCGCATAGCCATTGCCGGTATATTGTGGCATAAAGGCAAAACCAAGGTCGCGGTCTTCCAGCGTATCCCTTTTTATGATGCCACAGATGCCAAGGGGCATACCCGTTTCTTTTGATACCGCAAGGCATAACCCGTGTCCGGATTTTGCATAACTGGCCATGGGACCGCTGCTGATATAGTTTTCTGCATCGGCAATATTCCGTACGCCCCGGTCGCCAATGTATTGCAACCATCCGGCCGTATTGGTGAGTGCTAAAATAAACGGGGCGTCCTCCGGGCAGAGTTGGCGGACCATTAGCCGGTTTGTTTCAATAATTATCATTCCTGCTAATATAATTTTTTATAAATGGATTGAGCAGTGCAGGCCGTAAAGAATTTTAGGGCAAGGGTCAAAATGATTATATTTAATGTCTCTCATTAACCCAAACAACTGTCATGAAGAAACTCCTTTTTATGCTGACAATAGCCGTCAGCAGTCTTCAACTAACCGCACAGGTAGACGCCCGGCTTTTCCGTTATCCCGATGTTTCAGCCACCCAAATCAGTTTTGTATACGGAGGCGATATCTGGATTGTACCCAAATCGGGCGGCACCGCTACCCGCATTACCAGCAGTACCGGTGAAGAGTCCTTTCCGCGTTTTTCGCCGGATGGTAAAACACTGGCTTTTACAGCCACCTACCGCGGCAATGCGGATGTGTATAACATGCCCGTTGGCGGCGGTATACCCACCCGGCTTACCTGGCATGCTATGACGGATAGGGTGGTAGACTGGCATCCGGATGGCAACCGTATATTAATCGCTTCATTGCGCGAAAACGGTGTGGGCAATATTGATAATTTGTACCTGCTTTCAAAAAATGGGGGCCTGCCCGAAAAGCTGCCGGTGCCTTATGGTGAACTGGCCAGTTTTTCTCCCGATGGTGAAAGCATTGCCTATGTTAGCCGCATCACAGAAAACTATCCGTTTAAAAGATACAGGGGAGGCCTGGCTTCCGACGTCGTTTTGTTCAACCTTAAAAAATTAACGGCCGAAAATATTACAGCCAATACCGCCACTGATGGCAAGCCGGCATGGTGCAAAAACAAAATTTATTACGTCAGCGATGTGGATGCCAATAAACGCCGCAACATTTGGGAATATGATCTTGCCACTAAGACACGCAGGCAAATTACAAAGTTTACCGATGTGGATATTAACCACATGAGCAGCGGGCCCGATGATCTTGTATTTGAAGCAGGTGGAAAATTATACCTGCTGCACCTGGCCAGCGATCAGTATGAAGAAGTGAAAATATCGGTGGTAACGGATTATGCCAGCCTGATGCCGCATGCAGAAAATGTGGGCAGCCGGGTGGTCAATGCGGAACTGTCGCCCGATGCAAAAAGAGCCGTTATTGAAGCGCGGGGTGAACTTTTTAGCATACCTGCAGAAAATGGCCCCGTGCTGAATCTTACAAACAGCAGCGGCGCATTTGATCAGCTGCCGGCCTGGTCGCCCAATGGAAAATGGATTGCTTACTGGAGCGATAAAAGCGGCGAGTATGAAATATGGCTGCAGGAGACACAAACAGGCACCAGTAAAAAGATAACCAGTTTTGGCAAAGGAATGGGCTGGCAACTTTTTTGGTCGCCCGACAATAAAAGAATTGCGTTTATCAATTACCTGCAGGAAATAAATTTACTCAATGTAGCCACCGGAGAAACAACAGTGATTGACAAAACAAGCCTGCTGGTGTATGGTAGCCTGCGCGGGTTCAGGATGAGCTGGAGCAATGACAACAACTGGCTTACTTATAGCAAAGGGGGCAACAACCTGAACGACGCAGTATACCTGT
>Ga0075026_100000548_pt1 | contig 15222 bp, 11 predicted proteins | sample Str012_2_FD_71392 | JGI IMG/M metagenome (GOLD analysis project Ga0075026, IMG submission 71392) | Freshwater sediment microbial communities in response to fracking from Pennsylvania, USA - Straight Creek_MetaG_SC_2012 | ecosystem: Environmental > Aquatic > Freshwater > Creek > Sediment...
AGGCACGCGCCGCGCAGCCGGGTCACCGGCTCGAACGTGTCCGCATCCACCAGTTCCACATATTCGATTTCCGCGAGCGGTTCGGCGCGCAGCATTTCACGCATCGCGGCAGTGAGCCGCAAAGCGTCGCGTTCGCCGCGCGCAATGGAAATGCGCGCCCCGTCCAGCGCGCGATATAGCACCGGCGCCGCGCGCCTCTCGTCCGGCCGCAGGTACGCATTACGCGACGACATCGCCAGCCCGTCCGCCTCCCGCACAATGGGCCCCACGATAATTTCCGTTTCCAGGTGCAGATCGCGCGCCATTTGCGCGATCAAGCGCGCCTGCTGGGCATCCTTCCGCCCGAAAAACGCTTTCCGGGGCTGAACGATTTCCAGCAGCTTCAGCACCACCGTCGTAACCCCGCGAAAATGGCCCGGACGCACGCGGCCTTCGAGGCGCTCGGATAAACCCTCAACATTCACCCACGTGCGGAATCCCCGCGGATACATTTCTCCCGCTTCCGGCGCAAATAAGTAATCCACGCCGGCGCTTTCCAGTTTGTTGCAATCCTCTTCAAACGTGCGCGGATATTTTTGTAGGTCTTCGCCGGGGGCAAACTGCGAGGGATTCACGAAAATGGATGCAATCACGGGCCGGCAATCCGCCAGGGCCGCGCGGACCAGGGACATGTGCCCCTCGTGTAGCGCGCCCATGGTCGGCACCAGGCCGCAGCTGCGTCCTTCGATGCGCGCCTGTCGCGACACCTGTTTCATCCATTCGACGGTGCGGATAATTTCCAATTGTTTGCGTGGGCTCGGCAGCGTCAGGCGCGCGCGGCCGCGGCCATCTCGCGATAGTAACCAATTAGGTCGGTGGAGACAGGTTTCACGCCGAGTTGGCGAAGCATGGTCACGATTTGCCCGCGATGATAGGACGCGTGGTTGGTGAGCTGATGCAGGCTTTGCCAAAGGGGATTGGAAAATTCGTCGCCGTTAAATCCCTTGTATTGGATCACGCGATCCAAATCTTTTTGCGTAAGCTTTGATACGTAGGCGATGTAATAGCGGTCCATTTCCTCGAGTTTTGCGCGGGCCGTGCTGAAATCCGGAAATATCGTGCCGGGAACCAGCGCCATCGGCGAACGGCCGTTAATCCGCTCGTTCCATACCCATTCCGCGCCGTACAGGTGCGTCACGGTGTCGCGCACGGAGCTGAAGCTCGAATCGATCTTGCGCGTGAATTGCTCGTTTGTGAGCGTGGAGCAGGAATCAAGCGTCCGCAGATCGGCCCACAAATTGTATTGAAACATAAAACTGAGTAGCTCAGGCGTTACCATCGGATTCCTCCACGGAATAATTGTTCGCCGTCACTTTACCACAAGCTTCGAGGAACGCCGTTCGGCGCTCAAATGATAGGATTCGCCGTCGGAGGGAAATTGCCCCTGTTGCACGTCCCGGCAATATTCCGCCGCCGCGCGGGAAATCGTTTCGCCCACGTCCGCATAGCGCCGCGCGAATTTCGCCTGGTGGCCGAAGCTCATCCCCAATAAATCGTGAATCACCAGAACCTGTCCGTCGCAATCCGGCCCCGCGCCGATACCAATGGTTGGAATTTTCAGCTCCGCCGTGATTCGCGCCGCGAGTTCACGCGGAATGGATTCCAGCACGATGGAAAAAGCGCCCGCAGCCTCGACCGCGCGGGCGTCGCGCAGAATTTGCTCGCCCGCTTCCTCCGTTTTCCCTTGCACGCGGAATCCGCCGAATGCGTTGATCGATTGCGGTGTCAACCCGATATGCCCCATGACGGGAATCTCCGCGTCCACCATGCGCGCGATCGTCTCCATGCGCCGCTCGCCGCCTTCGACTTTGATGGCTTCAGCGCCGGCTTCTTTCACGAAACGCACCGCGTTGCGCACGGTTTCCGCGTGATCGGCGTGATAGCTGCCGTAGGGCATGTCCGCCACGAGCAACGCTCGCCGCGTGCCGCGCCGCACCGCTCGTGTATGATGCAGCATTTCCTCCAAAGTCACCGGCAGCGTGCTTTCATATCCCAGCACAACCATTCCCAGGGAATCGCCCACCAGCAACACATCCACTCCGGCCTCATCCAGCAGCCGCGCCGTTGGATAATCGTATGCCGTCAGGCACGTAATCTTTGCGGGCAATGAATTGTCGTTGGGAACGCCGGACTTGCGCTGCAAAATGCCCGGCACTGTAACTTTATTGCTGCTTGCGGCAGGAACAACGCTCATTACAACCTCCGGTGCCGCTCCCTGACTTCGAGATACAGCCCAGTGAAAGTCATTATATTAGAATTTCTCTTTTTAAGGTAGGGGCATTGTGATTTGGTGAACGTCTTTCCGGTGCGTCGCGTTGCAGAGATGAAGCAGGCTGCCAGGAAAGAGGTAGTCGGCCTAGTTTACCCCCATTTCTCACATAATCGCATATTTCCTGGGAACGCCAATCTCCTGATTGGCGCGTGGCAAAACGCCAATCAGGAGATTGGCGTTCCCAGGTTTGCCACAATATAATTCGCGCCCACGTCGCTTTGAAATTTTGCAGCCCATGCCACTTTCCTGCAGCAGAGAGATCCTCGTTTGACATGGAACTGCCCCTGCCGTATTGTTCACTCAAATTCCAGCAATGGGTTTTTTCCGTGCTCTCTGCGTTAAATGACTTTCCGCGCAGCGGCAAAGATTTAACACAGAGGGCACAGAGCACACGGAGAAAGAGGAAACGTTCATGGACCAAAAGCGCCGGGATTTTCTGTCCGCCACCGCCGTTGCCGCAACATTGTCCGCAGCCGGGCCTTTGCTTGCTCAGCCTCTGCCGCCTTCGATTCCTGAAGCCGCGACCCCGCAGGCTCCCGGTCCATCGGTTTCCGTTCCCGGATACGCCGCTCCCACGGAGATCAAGAAAGTTCAGATGTTCAATCTTCGCGAACTTGAAGGCCTGGCGGAAAAAGTTATTCCCGCTGGCGGCTTCGGCTACATTTCCAGCGCAGCCGGCGACGAATGGACCAAGCGCGAGAACGAAGCTGCGTACAAGCGTCTGACGATCACGCCTCGTTATCTCAGCGGCTACAAAGAAGCCAACATGGCAACCACACTGCTGGGCGCAAAAATCGCCATGCCCATTATCACCAGCGTGATGGGAGGCCACGGCATGGCGCACGTTACAGCGGAAGCGGGTACGGCCAAAGGCACCGACGCCGCAGGCACGCTATTCCAGGTGCCCTCGCAATCCACGCTCACCATGGAAGAAATTGCCAAGGCCAGCCCCGGGCCGAAATGGTTTCAGCTTTATTTTCCCGACGACCAGGGCGTTGCAAAAGAGTTGCTGCAACGCGCCAAGGCAGCGGGATATTTGGCCATCGTCCTCACCATTGACGGCGTTATAAATGGCAATCGCGAAACCGATCGCCGAAACCATTTTGTGAACCCGTTGCCGCAAGGAAATTTTCCCGAACCCAGGAAAGGAAACGCGCGCCCGTTTAAGCCAAACCTCGGATGGGAAGACGTCGCATTCATCCAGCAGGTCACCGGATTGCCGGTAATTCTGAAAGGCGTATTGTCGCCGGAGCTTGCAGTCATGGCCGTGGACCACGGGTGCGCCGGAATTCAGGTTTCCAATCACGGCGGGCGAAATCTCGACGATACTCCGGCATCCATCACGGCCCTGCCGCGCATTGCCGACGCCGTAGGCGGGCGCCTCGCCATTATCATTGATGGCGGCATTCGCCGCGGACAAGATGTATTCAAGGCACTGGCACTGGGCGCAAACGCCGTCGCGATTGCGCGGCCCGTAATGTACGGGTTGGGACTTGGCGGATGGATGGGCGTGCAAACCGTGCTCGAACACCTGAAAGGCGAGCTGGAAATAACCATGCGTCTGGCAGGAGCGAAATCCATCGGGGAGATCAACAAGCACTATTTGACCGCCTAAGGAGAGCAAACGGGCTACGGAAAAATTCAAAATGTCGTCATTCCGAGGCGTGTTTTTCGCCGAGGAATCCCTTTTCTTCTGGGTTTCAATCAACTGGGACTCCTCGCCGAGTCTATTACGATACTTATCGGGGCTCGGAATAACGGCAAAATTGACTTTATTCAGCAGCCTGCAATGGCGCACCTGAACGCCTCGACACTTAGCCGGATTTGGCGGAATATCTGCCCATCCGCATATCTCTTGAAAAAACTAACGTAAGTATATTTTTTTGTGTAAGTTATGCCCATGCAGCGAGCGTTTATGCTCGCCCAATTCCACCTTAACGCGTGTCCAATCCGTAAGCTGTAACTGATTCCCATTCTGGCGCCGAAATGCTTGTCACCGGGATCGCCATCGCGCCTAAACTAACATAAGAAATCTTTCGGAGATCGATTCATCCTCAGCTACTGAGTGAGGTCCGCCTATGCTGATTCCACTGCGCCACGAGAACATGCAAGGCCGCCGCTGGCCCGTGATTACGTTTGGGATCATCGCCCTCAACGTCGTGATCTTCCTCGGAACCCATTGGACGATGGACAAGCAAGCTCCGGAGCTTGGCGAGGCAAAGATCCACATCATCCTGCTCGCGGCGATGCACCCGGACCTTAAGATTGAAGGCAAAGCCCAAGACCTGGTCACTACTGTCCAAATTAAAAACCCTGACCTCTGGAAGCAGGCTAAGAATCAAAACAGAGACGTGCACGATGCCTGGGACGCCAGAATGCGCATGGCGGCGGATGAGCATCCCGAAGCCATGCAAGAAGAGATGGACTCGCTTTCCAAGCGCTATGAAGAACTGGACGCGGTCTCGCTGGTCAGCAAGTACGCCTTTGTTCCGGCACATCAGACTTTCCTCAGCCTTATCACCGCCAATTTTCTGCACGGCGGTTGGCTGCATTTGATCGGCAACATGTGGTTTCTATGGCTGGCCGGGGCGTTGCTGGAAGACACCTGGGGCAGGATGATTTACCCCGCGTTTTATATGATTGCAGGCATCCTTGCGTTGCAAGTGCATGCCATGTCCAGTCCGGGAAGCTTGGTTCCAACCATCGGGGCTTCCGGAGCCATTGCGGGATTGATGGGCGCATTCCTGGTCCGCTTTCCCACGATCAAAATCGAAATGGGCTGGTTGCTGATGTTCCGCTTTTACCGGTTCAAGATGGCCGCGTACTGGCTGCTGCCGCTTTGGCTGTTGATGGAGGTTTTTTACGGAACATTATTGGGGCAAGCTTCCGGAGTTGCGCATTGGGCCCACATCGGCGGTTTTGTTTTTGGCGCATTGATCGCCGTGGGAATCCGAAAATCGGGGCTCGAGCAGTTGGCGGACAAGGGAATCCAGGAGAAGGTTGCATGGGTTAGCCACCCACTGCTGGCGGAAGCCGATGAACAGATGGAAAAGGGGGAATTGGATGCGGCGGCTACCAACCTGAAAAAATTATTGCAGGAAAAGCCGGACTCCCAGGACGCATATCGGATGCTGCAACGCATATATTGGCAGAAAAGTGATATTCCGGCGCATCAAGACGCGTTGCAGAAACTTCTTGGGCTGGAATTAAAGGCCAACGATCCCGATGGAGCGTTGCAGACCTTTCAGGATTTCAAAAATTCCGGGGGAGAAAAGCTTCCCGCGCCCCTATGGCTCGATCTCTGCCGGCAACTGGAAACACGGCCCGATATCGAACGCGCCACCCGCGAATACGAGGAACTGGCGCAAGCGTATCCCGCCGAAAAGCAGGGGCTCCTCGCGAGCATGGCCGCGGGACGCATGTATTTGAAGCGCCTCAATCGCCCTTCCGATGCGCTGCGATACTACGAAGCGGCGCAGGCTTCGCCGGTGCCGCATCCCGACTGGCAGTCCACGATTGATCGTGGCATTGCCGAAGCCAGGAAAATGGTCGAAGAGCAATCCCGGCAAGTCTCGCCCATTTCGTAATAGCAGTTCGCGGCAATCGCGCAACGGGGAAAATTAATTCGACTCGGAAAGCTCCGCAAGCCCTTGCGCGTCATGAACCATTACAAATTCCCGTCCAACGGTCACGATGCCAAGTTTTTTCCATTGAGAAAGAAGACGGCTGACGGTAAACAGCGTCGTGCCGGTTAGCTGCGCCAGATCCTCGCGTGAGAGCTGAATCTTTACCGCGTCATTGACGCGCTGCCCGATGCGATTTGCCAGCCGGGCGATCTCATGCCCAACGCGCAATGGCGCGCTCTGCGTGGACATTTCGCAAAAGCGCTCCTCCAGATCCGACAAATGTTCGCCAAGCATGCCGGATGCGTTGGTTCGCAGCATCGGGAAACGCACAGAAAGAGCCCCGAAATCGGCTGCGTTCCAGATCAGCGCGCGCGATGATGACATGACCTGCGCCGTCGCCTGATGATGGCGGACGCAAACCAGGCCATTCGCTCCGATAAGTTCGCCGGGTCCGCTCATGCGGAGGATTACTTCATTGCCGTTTCTGCCATTCTGCGTTGTTTTAACCGCTCCCGACACGAGCAGAATTACCCGCTCCATGGGATCATCCTGCATGAATAGGATCTGACGGCGGGAATAAAGTTTTTCACGTGCGGCGGAAACAATTTCCTTGCGCGCAGCCGCGGAAATGCCGGAGAACAAGGAAAAGTGCTGAACGCGGGCAATCCTCTGACTGAGTTGATTTCCATTGCCGAATTCGAGAACCGGCTCGCGAACGGTTTCGCCTGTCACAGCGTGCGCAAATCCTTGCATCATTCCCATGCAGTCCATATATAGGAAAAGCACGCGGGCGTCTGTCAAAAGTCGGACGTGTACGAAAGTGGACTATTTTCCAGATCTTGTGCGGAGGAGAATTGGCGGAAGATGCAGTCGTTTGCCGAAGGCGCGACTGCTTAGAACTAAAACTTAAAGCAGGGACATCAACGGCGTGCGGTGAATTCTCATCATTCCCCGGTTGTACTCGACGAAACCCAGGCGTTTGAGCTTGCTCATGAAACCATTGACGTGCGTGCGCGTCGATCCAATCATTTCCGCGAGCAGTTCCTGCGGAACTCGGGAAATCGTCGCATCGTCGCCGCGCTTTTCGCCAAATTGAGAGAGAAACAGAAGCGTGCGAATCAGCCGTTTTTCAGTGGGGTCGAAAAGCAAATCGATCACTTGCTGGCCGATCTGCATATTTCTTTTCAGCAGGTAGGAAATGAAATGCTCCGAGAAAGCCGGATTGGTATGAAGCAGGCGAATTAACTGCTCCCTGGGAATCACGCGCACGGTAGTCGGAGTCATGGCCGTTGCTGTTGCCGTTCTTCGGGCCTGACCTGCCAGGCACCAGATTCCACAGAAATTGCCTTCGCTCAGGACGGCCACCACCGCTGTTTTTCCGCCCCTCGATGTCACCGACAATCGCACCATTCCTTTTTCGATGAACAATACGTTCGCCGCTGGATCTCCGGCGGCAAAAATGATTCCGTTTTTACGGAAATCCTGCAGTCTTCTGGATGGCAGGAAATCGTTTAAGAACGACCGGAAATCAAACGCTGCTGGTTTAGGAGTGGGCACGGATTCTCGAATTGCTTGCGCTGGCGGTTTTCCGCGCGAGGCGATTTCATCCACACTTGCGGCTCTTTCGGATGTCATCCGGACTGAACTGCGCATATGCAGTCCCTCCCATGTATCCAACAACTTTACTCGATAGCTCGCAGGGACGGTGTGAGCGGTCTTACCAACTGACGAACCAACCAGGGCATCGATCCGTCTGGCCGAATTGTATCAAAATATCCGGAAATTGGGGCGCAGGGAGAGACTACTCCTGCCCAGTTGGAGTTCCCTCACCGGGGTTCTCCGCGGTTTCCGGCTTGGGCACTGGCGCTCCGGAAGTGACGATCTGCTGCACCGCATCAAAATATCCGCTGCCCACAAATCGCTGGTGATTAACGCCCTGATACGTGTGCTGCCCCTCCGGATGCACTTCGCCGCGGGATTCCTGTTCCTGCAAATGGGAATAGGCGGGCAAGCCGCTCTGCTGAAAGCCGCGAGCCAGTTCATACATGGAAAGATTCAGCGCATGAAAGCCCGCCACGGTAATAAATTGAAATTTATATCCCATTGCCGCAAGTTCCACGTGCAAACGGGCAATTGCTTCGTCGCCCATATTCTTTCGCCAGTTGTAGGACGGGGCGTAGTTATACGCGAGAATCTTGTTCGGGAATTTTTCTAAAACGGCCTCGGCAAATTCCCGGGCCTCGGCGAGATCGGGCTTTACGGTTTCGGTCCAGATCACGTCGGCATAAGGGGCGTAAGCGATGGCGCGCGCGATCGCAAATTTCACGCCGCCGCGCGCACGGAAGTAGCCTTCGCTGGTGCGCTTGCCCGGAATAAATTCGCGGTCACGGGGATCGATGTCGCTGGTTACCAGATGCGAGCTGATGGCATCGGTGCGCGCCATGATCAATGTGGGCACGCCCAGCACGTCCGCCGCAAGCCGGGCTGCCACCAATTTCTGAATCGCGTCCACTACGGGCACCAATACGTTGCCGCCCAGGCGTCCCACTTTTTTGATCGTCGAAAGCTGATCCTCAAAATGCACGCAAGCGGCGCCGGCCTCGATCATCGCCTTCATCAGTTCGAACGCGTTGAGGTTTCCTCCAAACCCCGCTTCAGCATCGGCCACAATCGGCGCCAGCCAATGCGTCTGACGATTTCCTTCCGCATGGTGAATCTGATCCGTTCGAAGTAAAGCCTGATTGATGCGGCGCACCAGATTGGGCACGCTGTCCGCTGGATACAGGCTTTGGTCGGGATACATTTGTCCGGCGTCGTTGGCGTCCGCAGCGGCCTGCCATCCGCTCACGTAAATCGCGCGCAGCCCGGCGCGCACCTGCTCGATGGCTTGGTTGCCGGTCAGCGCTCCCAGAGAGAGCAAATAAGGTTCCTCGTGGAACAGTTTCCAAAGACGCTCAGCGCCCAGCCGAGCGATGGAATGTTCCACGTGGAATGATCCTCGCAGCTTTTCCACGTCAGCGGTCGTATACGGACGAGTGACGCCTTCCCAGCGCGGACTTGTTCGCCACTCGGTTTCAAGATTCGATGGTTGGGGGATGTCTGTCACAATTCGTCCTTTTGAGGATGTTTCGGCCAATATGGAGCAGGCGCCGTTCTAAAACGCGCGGGCGAATCTCTACGATTCCGCGCCCTTGGCAGCTTCCACGGCTGCCTCTGCCTGATGCTGCTTTGTGGGCAATGGCATGGCGATCAATCCCACGGCCATGAGCGCCGTTAAAGTCGCGAGCGCAGCGCTGCCGTAAAACACCACTGTCCATGTGCCTGTCCGTTCAAATAGTCGTGCAGCCAGCCAAATTGCCGGGAATGCCGCCGCGCCTTTGGAACTATAAAGAATGCTGTAGTTGGAACTCGAGTTGCGCGCGCCAAAAAAATCCGCCGATATCGCGGGGAAGATCGAATAAATTTCCCCCCAAGTGAAATACACCAGCGCCAGGCACACAATAAACCCGACAGGATTGTGACGGCCCAATCGGAGAACAGTAACCAGTGCCAGCGCTTGCAGCGTAAACGCGATGATCATCGTGCGCTCTCGGCCGATATGGTCGGAAACCCAGCCCCAGAAAATGCGACCGCTCCCGTTCGCCAGCAGGTTCATGATGATCACCAACGGAAGCAGTATCTTGGCGATTCCAAGGGCGTCGGCCACAGAGCTAACCTGCGCCGTAACCATCAGCCCGCCGATCCCCATCATCAGCATCATCGCGTAGAGGACGTAGAATTGAGGAGTCATCAGCATTTCAATCGACGTAAACTGTTCCGCATGGCTGCGCAATTTGAAGCGGCTCGTTTTCTTTTTTCCCGCGATTTGCGGATCGTTCGGATCTGGGTTAATCAGGAACAACGCGGCGCAAAAAATCAGAATACCCTGCGCAATTCCGGTATAGAGAAACGCCGCGCGGTAATTCTCCACACGAATAATGTAGGCAATCGTGGAAGTAAATAATGCCGCGCCGGAGCCGAACCCCGCGGCAATCAGTCCCGAAGCAAGACCCAATTTGTCAGGGAACCATTTGAGTCCCACGGTGGTTGACCCGCAATAAATCAACGCCGCGCCAAACCCCGCGATGGAATAAAGAATATAAATTCCCGTCAGGGTATGGGCCTGCCCCAACCCGGCCCATCCCAGCCCGCATAACACGGCGGCGGCACACATGAACGGCCGCGGGCCAAACTTGTCCATCAGCCATCCCGAAAGAGGCATCATCCAGGTTTCCAGGGAGATGAACAGAGTGAATCCCAGCTGGACTTGCGACAATTTCCAGCCGTTCGCGCCAATAATCGGCTTTACGAAAAGAGTCCAGGAATACTGAAGGTTCGCGATCATCATCATCGCGACCACTGCTGCGATTAGCCGGACCCAGCGGTTCATCTTCGAGTATTCCTTTCCGTCACGATAAAAATAAACCGCTAAAAATCATCCAAAAAAAGTCTTTGTGGGTCGCGACTTCAGTCGCGACGTAAGCCGCCGTCAAGAACCGGGCTTTAGCCCCTGGTGTGTCCAGAAGGCCGCGATCCACTTGCGGCTAACGAGCCTTCGCCGCCGTTTGCCCCAGCAATTTCGTGCATGCGTACACGGCGTGCGTATTCGGCATGGCCACGCCGAGCCGTTCGCCGATTTCCAGGACCGCGCCGACCACGGCTTCCAACTCCATGGGCCGCCCGGCTTCCAGGTCCTGAAGCATGGAGGTCTTATGCTCGCCAACTTTTTCCGCGCCCGCAATTCTCTTCTCAATGGAAATGGGCAGTTCGATGCCCAGCTTGTTTGCGACGGCCTCGACCTCGGTCATGATGTTGCGCACCAGAATCAAAACTTGCGGATCGCGAACCATTTGCACAATCGTCGCGCGCGTCAAGGCGCTGATGGGATTGAACGCGACGTTGCCCAGAATCTTTACCCAGAGTTCATTGCGCAGACGCGCCGTGACAGGGCACTTGAATCCGGATTTGATCAACGCATCCGAGATGGCGCGAATGCGATCGGACTTGCTGCCGTCCGGTTCGCCCAGCGAAATGCGATTGCCCTCGATGTGGCGGACCACTCCCGGCTCGATAATTTCCGTCGCGAAATACACCAGCGATCCCACCACGCGGCGCGGATCGAAGGATTGGCCAATGATTCCGCCGGGATCAATGCGATCAATTTTGAAATCGGAAAACTCGCCCGCGCCCAGTTGAAAATACCACCAGGGAATTCCGTTTTCCGTGCTCACCACGACGGTATTTTCGCCGAGTAGAGGCTTAATCTGTGGCGCGAGCTGCGTGAGGCTGTGCGCTTTTACTCCGAGGATAATCACGTCAACCGGGCCGGCATCCTCAAGCCGCTCGATTAATGTCGGGCGCGCCTCGAAATTACCTTCGGCGCTGAGCACGCGCACGCCGTTCGCCTGCATCGCGCGCAGATGCGGTCCCCGCGCGAATAGCGTCACGTCTTCGCCTGCACGGTGCATGCACGCGCCCATGTAAGCGCCGATAGCCCCGGCGCCGGCAATCAGAAATTTCACTTTTGCTCGCCCGCGAAGGATGCAGCGACTGCGCCCCGCTGAATTTTTCCCGTTGCGGTCCGGGGAATTTTTTCAACGATGTAAAGTTTCTTGGGGCATTTGAAATCGGCGAGGCGTTCCTTGCAGAAAGCCAGGATCGCCGTATCTTTTTCCGGCGATCGCAACACCACCGCCGCCGCCACTTCCTCGCCCCACGTGGGATGAGGAAATCCAAAGGCCACCGCTTCCGCCACCGCCGGATGCGCCAGCAGCACTTCGTCAATTTCCCGCGGAGCTACTTTTTCCCCGCCGCGATTGATCAGCTCCTTGATCCGGCCCGTCAGTACGAGGTAGCCATCCTTGTCGAGATATCCCTGATCGCCGGTGCGGAACCAGCCGTTGGTGAACGATTTTGCGTTCGCCTCGGGATTATTTTCGTATTCCGTCACGACGTTGGGACCCTGAATCACGATTTCGCCGCGCTCTCCACCCGGCAAGTGATTACCGGCAGCGTCCATGATGCTTACCTTGATCCCGGTTCCCGGCCCGACCGAGCCCGCTTTGCGATCTTTCGGCGGCAAAGGATTCGAGCACATTTGATGCGACGCCTCGGTCATGCCGTAGGCTTCCAGCACTGGCGCGCCAAACACTTTCTCCATGCTTTGCATCATTTCCGGAGGCAGTGCGGCGCTGCACGAGCGGATGAATCGCAAACTTTCCGATCCCGCCGGACGTTCGCCGCCCGCGCGCGTCAGCAAAAGCTGGTGAATCGTGGGAACGGCGGAATACCAGGTGACATGGCAATCCCGCACGATCCGCCAGAAAGACAGCGGGCTGAATTTTGCCGGAAGCACCACCGTGCCGCCGGAAAGGAATGTGGAAAGCACCGATGCTACCAGTCCATGCACGTGAAACAGCGGCATGGCGCATAGCGCGACGTCATTGGGCGTCAGCGCGTAGGTGTCCGCGATATTTTTCGCGGAAGCTCCGATATTGGAATGGCGAATCGGAACGCGCTTTGGGCGGCCTGTGCTGCCGCTGGTGTGCAGCACCAGCGCCACATCGTCCGGTCCGGGAAGTTCCGCGGTTTGCGGCGTTCCAGGCGCATCCACCAGCCGCACAAATCCCTTCTCGTCCATCTGGATCGTGTACACCGGAACTTTTCCCTGAGCCGCTTTCCGCGCCGCTTCCGCTCCCTCCGCGGGGCAGATCAGAATTTTCGCGGCGGTATCCTCCAGGTAAAAACTGAATTCATCCTCGCGATATCCGGGATTAAGGGGTGCGGCGGTTCCCGCAACGGAAGCGGCAAGAAAACTGACAATCGCCGGCAGTCCGCTGGGAACGACGGTAGCGACCCTGTCCCCGCGGCGAATTCCCGCGCCGGATAAGGCGTCGGCCATGGTCATCACCTGCTCGCGCAGGCCCTTGTACGTGATGCTGATTCCCGCCTCGGGGAGAATTACCGCGATCCGTTCGTCCGGCGCCGCGCGCAGAACTTCTACAAGTCCGTTTGGATTAGACATAAGTTTATGAGCTCACTCCGTGGGGCGATATGGTATCAGAATTTCAGGCTCTTGCGATCATGCCAGGCCAAAATTTGTGGCGGTTTTCAGTGGCGCAGGCTTCAGCCTGTGGGTTTAAACTGTGCGCGAGCAAAATCCAAACCGCAGGCTGTGAAGCCTGTGCTACTCAGCCGCGCAACACTTCGGTTCCACGCTTCCTATGATAGATTACCGGATTGAACTTAGATCGCCTGCGCGGGTAGCGCGCAGCGAAAGGGATCCCATGAGCGTAAATTATTTCAGGAGCTTCAGAAAATGTGCCTCGAGCGCCGCCCTTGTTTTGGCCTGCGCTCTGATGGCGGTTGCCTTCGCCCGCGCGGACGAAATTAAAGTTGTAACGTCCGGCGGCTTTACCGCCGCCTATCTGCAGTTGGTCCCCGAATACGAAAGCGCGACCCACAATAAACTCGTCACGCAATTCGGGCCCTCCATGGGAACCACGCACAACGCAATTCCTGTCCGCCTGGAACGCGGCGAAGAAATAGATGTAGTGATCCTGGCCGCGCCCGCGCTGGACGCATTAATCAAGCAGGGCAAAGTCCTGGCGGATAGCCGCGTGGACCTGATCAAATCCTACATCGGCATGGCCGTCAAAGCCGGAGCGCCGCAGCCTGATATCAGCACCGTGGACGCGCTGAAGCGCACATTGCTCGCGGCAAAATCCATTGCCTTTTCAGACAGCGCCAGCGGCGTATATCTCTCCACTGAATTATTTCCAAAACTCGGCATTGCCGAGCAGCTCACGGGCAAAGCCAAAAAAATCGAAGCAGACCCAGTAGGCGGAGTGGTCGCCACAGGCCAATTCGAGATCGGTTTTCAGCAGATCAGCGAATTGCTCCCCGTGAAGGGAATAGACATCGTTGGACCGCTGCCGCCGGGAGCGCAGAGGATCACCGTATTTTCCGCTGGCATTCCCGCAACTTCAAAAAATCCGCGAGCGGCCAGGGCGCTCATCGAGTGGCTTGCGTCGCCCGCCGCATACGCAGCCATTAAGAAGAGCGGTGTGGAACCGGCAAAGTCCGAATAGTTTCCGGCAATCACAAACGTTCTCTCTCGGATTCAAAATTCAGGCGGGCTCCATGCGGAGCCTTCACCAGAGGTCATTGCTTGTCAAGCGCCGCCTCTGGCGCTACCATGCGCAACAATCATGAAACAAACCATCTCAACCTCCACGGCACGTCGCCAATTTTTGAAATTCATGGCCGCAAGCCCATACGTTGCCGCGCTCGGCGGAGTCTCCGCTTTTCTAAAACAAAGCGCTCTGGCCCAGACCTCCGCCCAATCCAGCACGCAGAAGACTTCGGATATTTCCGACGTAATCGCCGCTCCGTCCGAAGCCCTCGACGTTTTCGATTTTGAGGAAGCGGCGCACCGCAAAGTTCGCAATAGCCATTGGGCTTATATGGTGAGCGGCGTGGACGCCGACGCCACGTTGCGCGCCAATCGTGAAGGATACCAGCACGTCCAGCTGCGTCCGCGCCGTCTGCGCGATGCCACTCATGTGGACATGCGCGTCGAACTGTTCGGCACCGTTTACGACAGTCCGATTTTCTTGTGCCCGACCTCGGCGCACAAGGCTTTTTGGCCGAATGGCGAAGAGGCGGTCGCGCAAGCGGCCAAGGCGCGCGGCACTTTGCAGTTCCTGTCGTCGGCGTCATCCACCGGTGTAGAAGATGTCAACAAGGCTTTGGGCCGCCCAGTCTGGTATCAGGTCTACGCGCCGAGCACATGGGAAGCCTGCGAACAACTCCTGCGGCGCGTCGAGGCCGCCGGATGTACCGTGATCGCCCTAACCGTGGATAACACCACCGGCCGCAACAGCGAAACTTACCTCCGCACGCGCCCCAAAGACCTGGCTCAGTGTGCCGCCTGCCACAAAGGTGAACCCTTTACCGATTTGCACGAACTTCCGATGTACGACGGCATCAACATGAACGGCGTAACCATCCTGAATCCCGCCCTGGATTGGGATTTCGCCGATCGCATGCGAAAATTCTGGAAAGGGAAATTCTTCATCAAGGGAATCGACACGCGCGAAGATGCGCGCCTCGCCATCGAGCACGGCCTGGACGGGATACTAGTATCAAACCACGGCGGCCGCGCCACGGAAACCTTGCGCCCCACCATCGAAGCTCTGCCTGAAGTGGTGGCCGAAGTTGGCAACCGCATTCCCGTGTTCGTGG
>Ga0075026_100000549_pt1 | contig 15207 bp, 15 predicted proteins | sample Str012_2_FD_71392 | JGI IMG/M metagenome (GOLD analysis project Ga0075026, IMG submission 71392) | Freshwater sediment microbial communities in response to fracking from Pennsylvania, USA - Straight Creek_MetaG_SC_2012 | ecosystem: Environmental > Aquatic > Freshwater > Creek > Sediment...
TCATTGCTGTACCCGCGCCGAGCGCGCGCAGCACCTCGAGGTCGTCACGATTCGCCTGGAGCTGTCGGCCGATGGCCTGACCGGCGATGAGCAGCACCGCCAGCGCCGCGATGAGGCCGAAGACCCCCAGCGCGATCGCTTCGGGCTTGGTGGCTCGTTCCACTTGCGCTTCCACGACTGACGTGACATGGACAGCCTGAACGGCGCCACGAGGGAGGGCCTGAGAGATCTCCCGTTCGACAATCGCGACGTCACGACTTCCGTGATCGAGGGCCAGCGCGTAGGTCACGTAGAGCGCGGCATCGCCGAGCAACTTCTGAGTGAGCTTCGGGGTGAAGAGCATGAACGTCGGGTACCGATCGGCCGCGTCGCGCACGACCTGGTTGTTGAACACAACAATGCCGACCAACCTTGCGGCGATCCGCATGATCGGCTGCACGCGTGAGGTACCGAACGACGGCAGGCTCGTCTGCTCCAGCGTGAACGCGCCGACGGGAACCACCTGGCCGACATGCCAACCGAGGAGTCGTGCTGCCTGAGCCGTCATCACAAACTCATCGGTACGAGCCGGATCCGCCATCCGGCCCTGCGCCACCGCAACTCGGTCCTGCACGAAGAACTCCCCGTCGACACTACCGATCAGCGAGACCTCGTTGCTGTTGAGCGCGGCCGGGAACACTGCCGCGCCGTTCGCCTTCACCGGAGCGACCAAGAGATTCGGGGAACTCGCCGCGTGTCGCACACGAGGAAGACGTGCAAGTGTTCTCGTCAAGACCGGGGAATACGCGTTGATCGCCGTCGAAGACGGAGAAATGATCGTCACCTGCAAGTCCGACGCGTGCGTCTTCGCGAGATAGCCAGGAAACGCGGACTGCGTACGCCGAGCACCGGCGACCGCGCCCATCGCCACCCCGCCAACCGCTCCGAGTAGCAACACGATCGCGAGATAGCCGCCCCAGCGGAGACGAAACGTCCTACGGAACCGATACCAAGAGACCCGAACGGCGCGCCTCATCACCAGCCGTCGATGTCGCGCTCGCCGGCGACCGACTCACCAACCTCGGCGACGCAGAGGAACTCGCCCACCTCGCAAGTATCACCCACCCATCACCAACCGCCAAGGGGTGGACAGCATCTGCGCGTCACCCACCCGGGTGGGGTGCCGCCTCGAGCCACCACACGAACGACTCGACGTCGCGGAGCCTGCGCGCATTTGCCTCGACGAACTGAGCGAGCGCGTCGGCGAGCACCGCAACGTGATTGCGCGCGTGTCGCGGGAATCGGCGTGGGTGGGTGAATACCAGCCCGGCGTGCCGCTCACCGGCCACCAACGTCGACGTGTGCAGCGCGGCGAAGTCCTTGACGTTCTCGGTCACCAGTGCTCGGCCTTCGGCGCTCGCGAGTACGAGCAGCTCGCGATCCGGCAGACCGATCATCTCCGGACGCTCCTTGACCGCAACCGCATTGTGCCCACTCGCTCGGAGCCGTGCCGCGACCGCGGGGGCGTGCATCTCGTCGAGCAGCAGCTTCACCCCGACAGGAGTCGCCGCTCGGCTTCCCATGCCGCGAGTTCACGGTCGGCCGTGGCATCGTTGGCTGCGACTTCCCCATCGATCTCGTCGGGAAACTCGGCGTAGTAGCGGCTTGCCGCGCGCACCTGGCCCACGGTGAGACCAAGCTGCTCGGCGGCCCGCGCGACCCGCTTCTCGACGTTGCCGCGTAAGCCCCGGAGCAACGCCACGACCTCCCACACGTCGGGCCCGCCAGGGAGCGCGGCCCGGCGCCCGGCCGGTCCGTCCCGGAACACGATCCCGGGATGCGTCGCCATGCGGAGCCCTTCATCGATGAGCCGCTCCCCGACGCCGGAAATGGACTCTGCGTGCTGGGCGGCATGGCGGCGGAGCCGCTCGTACGCGCCGGGACGCTTGAACCGGATCGACAACACCGCCATGACGACATTGTAGTTGGTTGTCACCACATCAGCGGTGACAAGATCGCTCATCGGAAGATGGGCAAGATCAGAAGTTCGTCGGTCGTCCGGATGCCCGGCGTCGCGTCGCAGACCGCCGGGACCGCGTTCACGGCGATGTGCGCGTTGTACCCCGGCGAGATCGGGCCGTAGTTCTCCTTCGCGAAGCGCACCTCGATGTCGAGCGGCGCGTCACCTTCGACGATCACATGCCAGGTTGCATCCCGGATCTCGAACGCGGGATCGAGATCCCGGGTGACGTACAGCGTGCGACGGAACTCGAGGAACGGCTTCCCGTCGCGGAGCCCCGTCACCTGGATCTGCCACGCCCCGATGGTCCCGGCCTCGATGGTGCCCACCCCGATCTCCACCGTCTTGGTCGCGACCGCCCACGCAACCGACCTGGTCACTTCGTCGAGGGGCATGCCGATGATGTCCGCGACTTGCCGCAGGCCCGCACCATCCGCGAGCCCCAGATGCGTGGCCGGGCGACTGCGCGCGGCGTCGGCCGGGTCGAACCCAAATGTCTGCGCCAGAAACTCCGGCGATCGGCGCTCGGACAAGTCGGCGAACTGCACGATCGAGAGGCGGTCCAATCGCCGCTGGAGTTTCAGCAACGTCAACGGCAAGTCCTCGGTGATGAATCCCGGGCCCGGACCGGTTCCGTACAGCGACGCGTCACCGCGGCCGCACGCCTCCTCCAGCCGGTCCCGCACCGTGGAGTCCATGGTCGGCGGGTGGAAGAACCGCGGGACCGTCGTCACGACGTTGACGCCCGCCCCCAACAACTCGCAGAGATCATCGATGGACTCGTGATCCAGCAACGGCATGTACAACACGCAGTCGGGTGCCGCGGCGACGATGTCCTCGATAGCACTCGTGGCGATCACTCCGGTCGACGGAACACCACAGAGATCGCCCGCATCGCGACCCACCTTCGCGTCGGAGTACACACGAACACCGACCAAGTCGTAGCGCGGGTGTTCGATCACGTTGCGCAACGAGCGCGTCCCCGTGTGACCTGTCCCCCACTGCGCCACCCGATAGCGATCTCGACGCATCGCTCGCTCCGTCACTCGGGGAAGGGCGTGAATTCCAGGTGCAGGGCTTGGAGTCCACGGCCCGTGTACGACGGCGTGAACTCGTAGCGACGCGCATCAGCGGGGCCGTGCGCGATCTCGGAGATCTTGATGTCGATCGTGCGGTCGAAGAATCGCTCGAGCGTGACCTGCGCTTCGACGCGAGCCAATGGACCACCGGGGCAGGAGTGGATCCCGCGTCCAAACGCAACGTGCTCTCGCGCGGTCGGTCGATCGGGGTGGAATTCGGTCGGGGCTTCGAATCGGCCGGGATCGCGGTTGGCTGCGCTCACGAACAGGGCGATGGTGGCACCGGCCGGAATGTCGACGCCGGCGAGCGACGTGTTGACCCGGGCCATCCGGAATCCGCACTTGACCGGGCTCTCGAAGCGCAGCGCCTCCTCGATGAAGTCGGGGATCCGGTGACGGTCATTGCGGAGGAGCTCCTGCACGTCGGGGTGCTCGGCGAGGATGCGCAACGTTGAGCTGATCAGCCGCGCGGTCGTGTCCTGCCCGGCGCCGAACAGGAACGTGGCCATCTTGACCACGACATCGACGTCGGGCGTCGTTCCGTCGGGGTAGGTCGCAGTGGCCAGTTCGGTGAGCACGTCGTCGCGGGGCTCGCGTCGGCGGTCTTCGACGTACGACGTGAACTGCCCAGCGAGAAACGCCAACGGATCGTGCACGCGAACGTCGTCGCCCACTTCGGCGGCCGAGTGCGACGTCGCGAGCACCTTCCGGAAGTCCGCACGATCTTCCTCAGGAACGCCGAGCAGGTCGGCGATGACGAGGGCGGTGAACGGCTTGGCGTAGTCCTGGAGCACCTCGAGCTCGCCCCGGCCGACGAATTCGTCGATCTGTTTGTCGGCGAGGCGCCACATGAACGCCTCGTTCTCCCGCACCCGCTTGGGTGAGAACACCCGCATCACGAGCGCGCGGTGATCGGCATGCGTCGGCAGATCCTGCGTCACGACGTACTCGCTCATCGGAAGTTGGTCGCGGTACTGCTCGATGAGCGCGCTGATGTCGTCGCCTTCGGGTGTGACCGGCAGCCCCGGGAACGGACCGGTCACGGAGTTGCACGACGAGAACGTGTCCTTGTCGCGGTACACCTCCATGACTTCCTCGTGGCCCGTCACCGCCACCACGCCGTGGTGCGGCAGGTGCGTCACCGGACACTTCCCGCGGAGGTACTCGAGGTACGGATACGGGTCGGGAATGAGGGACTGGTCGGTGAAGTAGTCGACGGTGTCGAAGTCGGTCACGCGGCGTCCCGTTCTGAAGCACTGCTCATCGACTGCTCATGCCTTTCGGGCGGTCTGGAAGCCCTCGGGGGAGTCTCGTTGACGTTGACATCGTTGTCAACGGACACTTAGGGTGACACCATGACCCGCCCACTCGACATCCCGGTCTTCGACGCCGACAACCACATGTACGAGATGAAGGACGCGTTCACGCGCCATCTCCCGAAGCGCTACGACGGCGCGATCGAGTACGTCGAGATCCGCGGTCGCACCAAGCTGATGCTCCGAGGTCACGCCACCGACGCCGTCCCGAACCCGACGTTCGAAGTGGTGGCGCGCCCGGGCGCGCAGGAGGAGTACTTCCGCTCCGGCAACCCCGACGGCAAGTCGTTCCGCGAGATCATCGGTGAACCGATGAAGGTGATCCCGGCCTTCCAGCAACCCGCGCCGCGCCTCGAGCTGCTCGACGAGCTCGGCGTCGATCGCACGTTGATGTTCCCGACGCTGGCCAGCCTGCTCGAGGAACGTCTGCGTGACGATCCCGAGCTCACGCACGCCGTGATCCATGCGCTGAACCAGTGGATGCACGAGGAGTGGACGTTCAACTACGAGGACCGGATCTTCCCAATGCCGGTGATCACGCTGCCCATCGTGGAGGAAGCGATCAAGGAGCTCGAGTGGGTCGTCGAGCGGGGCGCCAAGGGCGTGCTCATCCGCCCGGCGCCGGTGCCGGGCTTCCGCGGATCGCGATCGTTCGCGCTCCCGGAATTCGACCCGTTCTGGAAAGCCGTCGTCGACGCCGACATCGTGGTGGCGATGCACGCCTCCGATTCCGGCTACTCGCGTTATGTCAGCGAGTGGACGGGCCCTTCAGAGTCGAAGCCGTTCGAGATGCAGGCGTTCCGGATGTTGACGACCGACGCCGGCCACAAGCCCGCCGAGGATGCGTGCTCCGCCATGGTGTGCCACGGGATGCTCGGCCGCTTTCCCGATCTGCGCGTCGCGGTGATCGAGAACGGCGCGAGCTGGATTCCCTCGTTGTTCAAGCTGTGGGACGAGGTCTACAGCCGGATGCCCCAGGCCTTCTTGGAACACCCGATCGACGCGTTCAAGCGGAACGTGTGGATCGCGCCCTTCCACGAAGACGACATGAGCGAGATCCTCGGCGTGCTCGACGCCGACCGCCTGTTGTTCGGCTCCGACTACCCGCACCCGGAGGGATTGGCCGAGCCGTGCTCCTTCGCCGACCACCTTCCTCCGGGGCTGCCCGACGCCGACGTCACCAAGATCATGGGGGCCAACTTGGCCGGGATCATGCGCGTCGACCAGGCCGCGTGAGCGTGGCGCCCGACACCGCGGCCGCGCCGCGCACCGGTGCTCGCGCGCTGCGGGCCGAGCAGACCCGCGCCAAGTTGGTCGACGCGGCGAAGCAGACCTTCGAGGAGAAGGGCTTCCTCGCGTCGTCAGTGGCCGACATCGTCAAGCGAGCCGGCGTCTCGCACGGGCTCTTCTACCACTACTTCACCTCGCGCGAAGACGTCCTCCGCGAGATCGTCACCGAGGCCGACGCGCGATTGTGGGCGCCGATGTACGACGTGATGCTCGACCGGTCGTCCAAGGCATCACCCGCAGACCGGATCCGCGCCGCCATGCGCGCGTTCTTGCAGACGTACCGAGACGAGGTCGCGATCATGCGCGTCGTCGAAGAGGTCTCGCGCTACGACGAGCACGTGCGCGCCGCGCGTCTCGAGCGACTGCGCGAGTACCGCGACGAGATGTCCGACTCGATCCGCAGGCTCCAGCGCCGGGGCCTCGCCGACCGGAATCTCGATCCGACGATCGTGGCCATGGTCCTCGGATCCATCACCATGCGCTTCCCGGAGATGTGGCTGGTGGAACACCTCGTCGACTGCAGCTTCGACGACGCGGTCGATCACCTCGCGGTGATCTTCATCGCCGCGCTCGGCCTCAAGGAACCACCGGACCCACCCGCGGGGTGACGGTTCTGCACCGAAGATGAGGGAGCGTAACCATGGATCAGGCGCGGTACCGGGTCGCACAGTGGGGAACCGGCCACACGGGGATGCACTCGCTGCGCAAGGTGATCGAGCACCCGCGCTACGACTTGGTCGGTGTGCGCGTGTACTCCGACGCGAAAGTCGGCCGCGACTCCGGTGATCTCTGCGGCATCGATCCGACCGGCGTGATCGCGACGAGCGACATCGACGACATCATTGCGGTCGAGCCCGACTGCGTGATGTACATGCCGCTTCTCGACCACCACTCGATCGACGACATGTGCCGGTTGCTGGAGTCGGGCATCAACATCGTCACGACCATCTGCGAGTTCCATCATCCACCCACCCTCGACGCCGAGGTGCGACGCGCGATCGACGGCGCTTGCGCGCGCGGAGCGACGTCGCTCTTCGACACTGGCGGCGCGCCCGGGTTCATCGGTGAGATCTTCCCGCTGGCGGCGATGCTGATGGAGCGTCGGCTCAACCGCTTCTCGATCGTGCAGTTCGCCAACCTCGAAGACCGCCAGTCGCCCGAGTTCCTCGCCCAGTTCTTCGGCGGCGATCCGGCGCTCGCCGATCTCACGAAGGGCGCCGAACGCATCGCCCGCACCGACGCCGGCTCGCTCCGCCAACTCGGTGATGCGATCTCGCTGCCCCTCGACGACATCACCACGTTCGCCGAGGTCGCGACGGCGGTGACCACCAAGGAGATCGCCGTCGCCACCATCGAGGCCGGAACCGTCGGCGCGTGGAAGATGGGCGTCATCGGCCTGCGCGACGGCCAGCCACTCCTGGAGTACTCCCGCACCATGTACGTCACCAAGGATCTCGACCCCGACTGGAACGTGCTCGACACCGGATGGCACGTCGTGGTGGATGGTGACGCGCCGATGGACGTCGAGATCCGCTTCCCCACCGACAACTACGGCGCGGTCTCCCCCGGCTACAACGCGCACGTCCCCGTCAACAGCGTGCCCGCCGTGTGCGATGCGGCACCCGGCATCTGCGTCACCGCCGACCTGCGCCTCATCCCGACCTTCGCGTGAGGTACGACCCCCACCATGGCTGAGCTCCACGACGCCGCCTTCGCCGGTATCGCGATGACACCGCAAGGCGACCTGAGCGACCGCGATCCTGCTGTCGTCTACTGGGAAGTGGTGCAGGACGCGCTCGCCGACGCCGGCCTCACCATCGCCGATGTCGACGGCCTGATCGGTGACGCCCCCGACGGAGTGGGTATCCGGTCGGCGCTTCCCGGCGGCGCGGTGGCCGACGCAATCGGTCACCCGTTGCGTTTTCACGCGTCGACGAGCATCGGCGCGTCGGGGCAATCTGCCGGCATCGGCCTCGCCGCACTCGCCATCGCCCACGGCATGGCGTCGGTCGTGGTGATCCCGACGGTCGCCGCCGGACGGAGCGCGGCCGCTGCGGGCGCGGATCGCGACGCGGCCATAGCGCGCATGGCGAAGTTCGGCAGTCCGTACGAGTACCTCTGGGGCACCACGCGCGTCGCCGACTTCGCGGTGATCGCTCGCCGCCACATGCACGAATACGGCACGACCGAGGAACAGCTCGCGGAGATCGCGGTGGCCGAGCGGTACGGCGCGACGCTGAACCCACTTTCGGTCAACGGGAAGCGGGGTGAGATCAGCATCGACGACGTCATGGCGTCGCCTCCGGTCGCCGAGCCGCTGAAGCGCTTCGACTGCTGCCTGATCAACCAGGGTGCCGGCTGCATCGTGATGACGTCGGCGAACGACGCGGCCGCGCAGGGCCATCACGACCCTGTCGTGCTCCTCGGCTGGGGCGAGGGCCAGAGCTACCTCGACCCGTGCAGCGCTCCGAGCCTTGCTCGCTTCGAGGGTGGGCGCATCGCCGCCGACACCGCGTTCGGCATCGCGGGCGTCGGCCGCGACGACATCGACGTCGCGGGGATCTCCGACTACTTCACCATCAACGTGATCGTCGAGCTCGAAGCCGCCGGGTTCTGCGCGCTCGGTGAAGGCGGCACGTTCGTCGCAGGTCAAGCGACGCGCATCGGCGGGCGGCTCCCGATCAACACCGACGGAGGCTTCCTCTCCGGCAGCCACGCCGGGAGCTGCGGCGTCTTCACCGTGATCGAGGTTGTGCGCCAGCTCCGCCACGACGCCGGTCCGCGCCAGGTCGACGGCGCGTCGCTCGCGTACGTTCACGGCGCCGGCGGCGTCTCGCAAGTGCAGTACGGCGCCGTGCTCGGCCGCGCGTAAACGGGAGCGCCATGGAACCGTACGAGAAGTTCGTCCCCGAGATCACCCCGCTGCACGAGCCGTTCTGGACCGCCCTGCGGGAGCATCGCGTCGAGCTCCAACGATGCAATGGGTGCGGTCGGTTTCGCTTCGTGCCGAGCGAGCTCTGCCCCTGCGGCTCGGCCGCGTACACGTGGACGCCGATCGCCGGTACGGGGGAGGTCTACACGTACACCGTCGTGCACCGCGCGCCCACCCCCGCGTACCAGGCCGACGCGCCCTACGTCATCGCCCACGTGACGATGGACGAGGGACCCCGGATGATCAGCAACCTCGTCGGCTGCGATCCGGCGTCGGTGTACGTCGGGATGCCGGTCGAGATCACCTTCGCCGACGTGACCGCCGACCTGACCCTCTACCGCTTCGAGCCCCGGTCGGCGTAAAATACTGAATGATTACAAGTATCGAACAAGGGGGAGCTTCGTGACGACGACCGATGACCGGAAGACCTTGCCGGTTCCCTTTGCCGTCACGGATGCGGCGCGCATCCCGACGGCTCGGTACCACGACCCGAACTTCTACGAGCTCGAGCGCGAGCAACTCTGGCCGAAGGTCTGGCAGATGGCGTGTCGGCTCGAGGAGATTCCGACCCCGGGCGACTTCGTCGTCTACGACATCTTCGACCAGTCAGTGATCGTGCTGCGCGACCACGACGGATCGGTCAAGGCATTTCACAACGCGTGTCGTCACCGCGGGACGAGGCTCGCCGACGACCGCGGCCACGTCGACAACGGGTTCGTGTGTTCCTTCCACGCCTGGTGCTACGGCCTCGACGGTGCCAACACGCACATCCACGCGCCGGAGCTCTTCAACGCGAAGGACATCGTCCCCGACGACGTTGCGCTGCGCCGGTGCCGGGTGGAGCTCTGGGGAGGTTCGGCGTTCATCAATTTCGACGACGACGCGCCGCCGCTGCGCGAGTCGCTCGAACCCTTCGCAAGCATCCTCGACCAGCATCACGTCGACAAGATGCGCGCCGAATGGTGGGTCGCGATCCGCGTCCCCGCGAATTGGAAGGTCTCGGTGGAAGCCTTCCTCGAGGGCTACCACGTGTTGGCGACCCACCCGCAGCTCCTCCGTGAAGGGTTGACCGCGAAGAACGCCACCTACAAGCCAGTCGTCGGCACCACGTTCAGGGATCCTCCCGCGGTCGCGGCCGTCGACTCGAAGGCGTTCATCGACAACACGATCGGCTTCCTGCGCACGACGAGCGTGGGCATGGCCGGCATGGTCCACGAAAAGGACCTCGCGGTGGCCGAGACCCTGCGTGACCTCGAGCTGCCGGCGCCGCCCGACCTCGCGGCCAAGACGTTCATCGGCACGCTCAACAACGCGATCGTCGACTGGAACGAACAGACTGGCAGGGACATCGCCGATCTCAACGACCTGCTCGCGAAGGGATTGGCGTTCCCCGCGGCGCACCCGGTGTTCTTCGGCTTCCCCAACTACTTCTTGTTGCCGGTCTTCGGCAACGCGGCCTCCTACCGCATCCGGCCGCTCGGCCCCGAAGAGTGCCTCTTCGAGATCTGGTCGCTCACCCTCTATCCCGAAGGTGAGGAACCACCGCCACTTCCGACTCCCGACGTGTGGGAGTGCGACGACCCGCGCATCCCGCCGATTCCCACCCAGGACTTCACGAACACCCCGCGGCAGCAGCAGGGCCTCCACACCAAGGGCTTCGAGTTCATGCGGCTGTCGGAGGAGACCGAGGGAGTGATCAGCAATTACCAGCGGCTGATCGACGGGTACCTCGCCGGGCTCGGCTACGAGCAGTTGGTGCCGGCCGTCCAGAAGGTGAACAGCGAGATCGAGACCCCCGCCGCCGATCTTGGATTCGGCCCGACACCGTCGGTGATCGGCCCCGGCCACGGGCACGATCCCGAGGCGGTTCGGCAGCTCTGAGCATCCCACCGCCGATGCTCCGCGTCTCGATTCCACTGTTTCCCTACGATCGCTGGCCGAGCGTGGACGCGATGATCGAGGCGGTGTCGTTCGCCGACCGGCTCGGCTACCACGCGGTGGCGTTCCCCGAACACAAGGTGATGCCGGTCACCGACAGCACGCCGGCCAGCGTCGTCTGGTACGACAACTTCGTCCTCGCCGCGACGCTGGCGGCTGCGACGTCGCGCATCCGGCTGCTGTTCCACGCGTGCATCGTGCCGTACCGCCACCCCGTCGACCTCGCCAAGCTCGTCTCCACGCTCGACGTCGTGTCGAAGGGCCGGGTGGTGCTGCTCGCCGGTTCCGGTTGGCTGCGCCGTGAGTTCGCCATCCTCGACATTCCCTTCGAGGAGCGCGGGCCCCGCACCGACGACGCGCTGCGCGCGATGAAGACGTTGTGGACCCAACCCCAGCCCTCCTACGAGGGCACGTTCTTCTCCTTCCCGCCGGTGCACTTCTTCCCGACGTGCGTGCAGGAGCCGCACGTGCCGATCTGGATCGGAGGGAACGGACCGCGACCGATGCGGCGCGCCGTCGAACTCGGCGACGGCTGGATCCCCCTCGGCGGCACCTTCGAGGACGCGGCCGAGGCGATCGCGGTGTTGCGCGATCAGCTCTCGGACGCCGGCCGGGATCCGACCACCTTCACCTTCGGGTACCTGTTGCCGTTCGGCGAGCCCGACGCCGCCCACCACGCGGCGGCGGTGCACCACGCTCATGGGCGCGAAGTCCCCGAGGCCACCACGCGCGGCGTCGCCGAGACAATCGACCGCATCGGCGAGTACCACGCCGCGGGGATCAACCACGTGCTCCTGCAGTTCGACTGGCGGAGCCCCGCCGACTACATGGAAACGCTCGAACAGTTCTCGGTCGAGGTCCTCGGGCGGCTCGAGTCCGCCGGCTGACTACGAGTTCCGGGGCACCTGCTTCCACGGTACGTCGCGGTCGGTGCGAACCTCGCCGGGAAGGCTGAGCACGCGTTCACCAAGGATGTTCTTGGCGATCTCGGTCGTGCCCCCCTCGATCGAGTTGGCGCGCGCGCGGAGGAACGCGTGCTGGGCGTTCTCCCACTGCGTCGGGGTGGTGCGCGACATCGGATAGCCGCCGGGTTTGAGCGTGCCTTCGGCCCCGAGCAGGTCGACGCCGAACGCGCAGATGTCCTGGTTCAGGGAGGCTGACATCACCTTGCCGATGGAACCTTCGGGGCCAGGGTTGCCGGTGCTCCGGGTTTGGGCGGCGCGAATGTTCGTGAGCCGGAGCACCTCGGCGCGGACCCACAGCTGTGCGAGACGGTCACGTTGCATCGCCGTCATCGGCCGCGCACGCGCGAGTTCGAGCACCTTCGAGATCAGCCCACCGCCTCGGCGCGGGAGACCACCGCCGACGGCCACCCGCTCGTTCATCAGGGTGGTCAACACCACGCGCCAGCCGTCGCCAACCGCGCTGAGCCGCTGGCTGTCGGGGACGCGCACGTCGGTGAAGAACACCTCGTTGAACTCGGCCTCGCCCGTCATCTGGTACAGCGGTCGCACCTCGACGCCGGGGGCATGCATGTCGACCACGAAGTACGTCAAGCCCTTGTGCTTTCGCGCGTCGGGGTCGGTGCGCGCGACGAGCAGGCCCCAACGCGCGAGGTGCGCGACTGTGGTCCACACCTTCTGTCCGTTCACCACCCACTCGTCGCCGTCGAGCTCCGCCCGCGTCGCCAGACCGGCGACGTCGGATCCGGCGCCCGGCTCGCTGAACAGCTGGCACCAGACTTCCTCACCGGTGAACAGCGGCCGCAAGTATCGAACGCGCTGCTCCTCGGTGCCGTGGGTCACCACGGTCGGCGCGGCCATGCCGTGACCGATGATGTTGCGCAGGACCGCCGGAGGTGCGCCAGCGCCGACGAGGGTGCCGTCGATGGTCGACTGCAGCGACGGCGAGAAACCGAGACCACCGTGGCCTTCGGGAAATTGGACCCACGCGAGCCCGCGGTCGAACTGCGCCCCGAGGAACACCTCGGCCGGGGTCGACACCGGATCGAACTCGGCGACGAGTTCGTCGCAGAGCATCTGCACGCGTTCGAGGTCGCTCACCATGGCTGCCTTTCGGGAACTGCGGGGTCGTCAGGGTGCGGCGTCTCGGGAGCCGAGGCCGCCGTCGACGAAGTACGTCTCCCCCGTGATGTACGAACTGTGATCGCTCACAAGGTAGAGCGCGAGCGCGGCGACGTCGTCGGGTTCGCCCAGGCGTCTCGCCGGGAGCTTCGCGGCGAGTTGATCGCCCATCGTGTCGACGAGCACTTGGGAGAAGTCGGTCTTGATCAAGCCGGGCGCGATGCCGACGACGCGCGTCGGTGCGATCTCGCCCGCAAGTTGCCGGGTGAAATGGTTGAGCGCCGCCTTCGCCATGTCGTACACACCGAGTCCCGCGCTCGGGTACGCACTGCCACCGGAGGAGATGTTCAGGATGACGCCCGGCGATTCGCGCATCGCGCCGTTCCACGCCGCCTGCGCCCAGAGCAGCGGACCGCGGAGGTTCACCTGCATGATCTTGTCGAACCGCGCGGGATCGATCTCGAGCATCGGTCCGTAGTACGGGTTCGCCGCCGCGTTGTTCACGAGGATGTCGAGGCGGCCGAAGCGCTGGAGCGTCGCGGCGACGCATGCCTCACCCGCAGCGACGTCACCGACGTTGGCCGCGACGATCGCGACGTCGCCGTCCATCGATTCAGCCGCGTCGCGCAGCGCGTCCTCCTTGCGCGAACAGATCATCACCTGGGCTCCGGCCGCGGCGAACGTCGCCGCGATCGCCCGACCGATCCCACGCGATGCACCGGTCACGAGCGCGACCCGGCCGTCCAACCGGATGTCCATCCGCGCAATACTCTTAGATCATTGTAAGGACTCGCAAATCGCACGCGAAGGGTTCAGATGACCACCCAACCCCGGATCCCGCCGCTGGCCCCGGACGACCGTGACGCCACGACCGACGAGCTGCTCCAGCTCGTCGGCACCGACCTGGCCGCGCTCAACATCTTCACCACGCTCGTTCGCCATCCCCGCCTCTACAAGCAATGGGTGAGGTTCGGCGCGGTGCTCCTCAACGGGTCGCTCCCGGAGCGCGACCGCGAGCTGCTCATCCTGCGCACCGCCCACCACTGCGGCTGCGCGTACGAATGGGGTCACCACGAGGAGATCGCGCAGAGTCGGGGCCTCAACACCGCGGAGATCGCGGCGGTGCGCGGCGGACCGGAGTCGTCGGAATGGTCGGGATGGTCGGGATGGTCGGCGTGGGATGCCACGCTCCTGCGCACCGCCGACGAGCTGCATGAGCACAGCCGCATCACCGACGCGACCTGGGCGGCACTGGCTGAACGGTACGACGATCGCTTGTTGCTCGAAGTACCCGCGCTGGTCGGCTTCTATCACACCGTCGCGTTCACGATGAACAGCGCCGGCGTCGAACTCGAAGACGAGTACCGGTGACGCGCTACGACGGCGTCGACGGCCTCCGCACGTTCCGCCAGGAGCTCCGCGTCTGGCTCGACGAACACGACGCGTCGTTCCCCCGTCGCGCTCCGCACGCGTCACTGGCTGAGGAAGTGGCGCGCACTCGGGCAAACCAGCGGCAACTGTGGGACGCCGACTGGCTCCGCTACGGCTGGCCGGAATCAGTCGGCGGTCTCGGCGGGTCGCCATTGCTCCGGGCCGCGGCCGCCGAGGAAGGTGCACGACGAGGCTTCTTCTACGACACCGTCTTCGCCATCACCGAAGTGCTCGCGCCGGCCGTCATCGACGCCGCGCCGGAGTTGGCCGCCGCGCACATCACGCCGTTCTTGTCGGGCGACGAAGGATGGTGCCAGGGGTTCTCGGAGCCCGACGCGGGGAGCGACCTGGCGGCGCTGCGCTGCCGTGCCGTCGACGATGGCGATCATTGGGTGGTCACCGGCCAGAAGATCTGGACGAGCTACGCGCAGTTCGCGCCGAAGATGGTGCTCCTCACGCGCACGGGCACACCGGAGAGTCGCCATCGGGGCATCACCGCGTTGCTCGTCGACATGGATTCGCCGGGACTCACGCTGCGGCCACTGCATGCGATCAACGATGTGGCCGAGTTCTCCGAGACGTTCTTCGACGACGTGCGCGTACCGAAGGACCGCGTCATCGGTGAAGTCGACGGGGGCTGGCGCGTCGCCATGGAGATCCTGTGCTCGGAACGGGGTGGCATCTTCTGGATGCTTTCGATCTGGTTGCTCGACGAGCTCCAGCGCCTCGCGGGTGAGGCCGATCTCCAACCGGCCGACGACGACGCGCTGGGCCGTGCCTTCACGGCGATCGCCGGTATTCGGGCCCGGACGTGGACAACCCAGCACCGGCTCGCCACCGGATCCATCGGGATCCCCGAAACGTCGATCGACAAGATCCTCATGGCGACGGCCGAACAGCAGCTCTTCGATCTCACCCGGGCATCGCTCGGTGGTGTTCTCGAGTTCGCCGACGGCGACGGACCCGCGGAGTTGCGCTCGCAGTACATGTACTCGTTGGCGGCGACGATCTACGGCGGCACCTCCGAGATCCAGCGGAACACCGTGGCCGATCAGTTGCTCGGTCTGCGGTCCTCGTGATCTTCGACGCCGACCTCGCCGCCGAACTGCGCCGGACCTTCGCCGCGGCGTTGCAACAT
>Ga0075026_100000550_pt1 | contig 15202 bp, 20 predicted proteins | sample Str012_2_FD_71392 | JGI IMG/M metagenome (GOLD analysis project Ga0075026, IMG submission 71392) | Freshwater sediment microbial communities in response to fracking from Pennsylvania, USA - Straight Creek_MetaG_SC_2012 | ecosystem: Environmental > Aquatic > Freshwater > Creek > Sediment...
CCTCTATCCGGCCGATCATTACGTGATGATTGACGACAAGCCGCAACTGCTCGGCGCCATGAAGTCGCTGCTGGGAGGGCGTCTTACCACGGTATTCGTGCGCCAGGGCCACTACGCCCACGAAGCGCCGTTATCATCGATCGGCAGTCCGGCCGATCTGAGCATCGAGTGCATCGGCGATCTCATTGGTCTGGCGTCGTCAACGTTTACGGGGCGAGAATGAACACATCCACGACAACGCGCATTTCCCCTTTGGCAGGCACTCCGGCGGCCGCTGCACCGTTGGTCGACATTGGCGGGCTGCTGGATGCCTATGGCGATTTGCGACCCGATTCTGCGGTTGCGGCGCAGCGTGTGGTATTCGGCACGTCCGGACACCGCGGCAGTTCGCTGCAGCGCAGTTTCAATGAATGGCATGTGCTGGCCATCAGCCAGGCGGTGTGCGATTACCGCATGGCACAGGGCGTAGAGGGTCCGCTGTTCATTGGTATTGATACCCACGCGCTTTCGGCGCCAGCGCAGCGCAGCGCCCTGCAGGTGCTGGCGGCCAATGGCGTCGAGGTACTGATCAGCGCACAGGATGAATTCACGCCCACGCCGGCGGTTTCACACGCCATCCTGCAATACAACCGTGAGCGCTCCGGCGGCCGGGCCGATGGCCTGGTGATCACGCCCTCGCACAATCCGCCCGACAGCGGCGGCATCAAGTACAACGCGGTGCACGGCGGCCCCGCCGATGCCACGGCGACCGACTGGATCGGAGCGCGCGCCAACGCCCTGCTGTCGGGGGCACTGCGCGAGGTGCGACGCCTGCCGTATGCGCAGGCGCGCGCCGCGGCTACCACCCACGAACATGACTATATGGGCAGCTATGTCGCGGCCATGGGCGCGGTGCTCGACTTCGAGGTGATCCGCAACTCCGGCATCCGCATGGGTGTGGATCCACTGGGCGGTGCCGGCGTGCACTACTGGGGGCGCATCGCTGAACAGTATCGTCTTGATCTCACGGTGATCAGCGAGCGGGTGGATCCGACCTTCAGCTTCATGAGCCTGGACTGGGACGGCCGCGTTCGCATGGATCCCTCCTCGGCCTATGCGATGCAGTCGCTGATCGGCGTCCGCGATCGATTCGACGTGGCGTTCGCCTGCGACACCGACCATGACCGCCACGGGATCGTCACGCGGCGCGCCGGTCTGCTGCCCGCCAACCACTACCTGTGCGTCGCCATCGACTATCTGTTCCGTCATCGGCCGCAGTGGAGTCAGGGCGCAGCGGTGGGCAAGACCATCGTCAGCACTGCCCTCATTGATCGGGTGGCAGCGCGGCTGGGTCGCCGCGTGTACGAGGTGCCGGTGGGTTTCAAGTGGTTCGTGCAAGGCCTGCTCGAGGGCGAATTGGGCTTTGCCGGCGAGGAAAGCGCCGGAGCTACCTGCAGCCGCCTGGATGGGGGCGTCTGGACCACGGACAAGGATGGCATGGTGCCGGCGCTGCTCGCCGCAGAAATTACGGCACGCACGGGGCGCGATCCGGGCGACTATTACGCGGATCTGACTGGCGCGCTGGGCGCGCCGGTGAGTGCGCGTATCGATGCCCCTGCGAGCGCCGCGCAGCGTGCGCGGCTCGCCCGGCTGGCACCTGATCAGCTGCGCACCCAGCAGCTGGGGGGCGAGGCCATCAGCAGCGTGCAGGGTCACGCGCCCGGCAATGGCGCTGCGATCGGCGGTATCAAGGTCGTGGCGGCGGGCGGCTGGTTCGCTGCCCGCCCGTCGGGCACCGAGGACCTCTACAAGATCTACGCTGAAAGCTTTCATGATGAAGTGCATCTGCAACAGATCCTGAGGGAAGCGCAGCAGACGGTGGATGCTGCCCTGTAGCTGCCGCGCCGAATAGCGCTAATGCCAAACAATTCAAGGCGCATGCTGACGATCAATGCTGGCTCCTCCAGTATCAGATTCGCGCTGTTCACTGCTGGCGCCGACCTGCACCGGGAGCACAGCGGGCGGATCGAGCGCATTGGTCTGACCGGAACCACCCTGCACAGCCAGGGTCCGGATCCGGCCGACAAGGAATCGCGGCAACTGCCCACCAGGGATCACGCGACGGCCACCAAGACGCTGCTCGACTGGCTGGCATCGCGCCTCAATGGCGGATCGCCGGCTGCGGTGGGTCACCGCGTGGTGCATGGCGGGCCGGAGTTCAGCGCACCGCAAGGCATCACGCCCGAGTTGCTGCTAAAGCTCAAAGCGCTCAACGAACTTGATCCGGAACATCTGCCTGCGGAACTGCAGATCATAGGCGCCATCGCTGGGCGTTTCCCGGGCGTGGCGCAGTGGGCCTGCTTCGACACTGCGTTTCACCACGAGCTGCCGCGCGTGGCACGGCTGCTGCCCATTCCGCGGCGCTACGAGGCGGCCGGTGTGCGCCGGTATGGGTTCCACGGCCTGTCCTACCAATATCTGCTCGGCGAGCTCGCGCGCCTGAACCGCGTGGAAGTGGCCAACGGCCGGCTGGTGCTGGCACACCTGGGGAGCGGTTCGAGCATGGCGGCCGTGCACCGTGGCAAGAGCATCGACACCACCATGGCATTCACACCCGCTGCGGGCCTGCCCATGAGCATGCGCTCGGGTGATCTCGACCCCGGGCTGGGCAGTTACCTGGCGCGCACCGAGGGCATGACGGCCGCGCAATTCTCGCGCATGACGAATTTTGAGTCGGGGCTGCTGGGGATTTCCGAGACCAGCTCCGACATGCGCGAGCTGCTCGAGCGGGAGGCCGCTGACGTGCGTGCGCACGAAGCGGTGGCGCACTATTGCTATCAGATCCGCAAACAGATCGGCGCCTATGCGGCAACGCTGGGGGGCCTGGACACCCTGGTGTTTGCCGGCGGCATCGGCGAGAACGCCCCGGTGATACGCGAGCGCGTTTGTGAAGGCTTGAGCTTTCTCGGCATCGTGCTGGATCAGCGCCGCAATGCCGCCAATGTGGGGCTGATATCGCCGGACTCCGCGCGGGTCAGGGTGCGCGTTATCGCCACCGACGAGGAACTGGTGATTGCGCGTGCCGTCAATCGCCTGACTGGCGGTGGCTGATGATGGCCTGGGCGATGATGGGGAGCAGGCCGTGCGCAGCAAGCACCTCACTCGGGTCGAAGCGCCTCGATAGGGTCCGTGTGCGCCAACGCGCAGACCTCGGGCAGCTGTCAGTGCTCCCATAGCGCCTCATCAAGCAGAGGAAACGTAACATGAACAAAGATCGAATTGTCGGCGCAGCCAAAGAGGCCAAAGGTGCCATCAAGGAAGCGATTGGCAAGGCCGTGGGCGACAGCAAACTGACTATTGAGGGTCAGACTGAGAAGGCCAGCGGCAAGCTGCAAAACGCCGTCGGCGGCGCGAAGGAGATGATTAAAAAGCTTTGAGGAGCCAGTTCCTGCGGGCCGGGAGGCCGAAGTGCTCCCGGCCCGGCGTCAGGTAACTTATTTCCACAGGCGCATTGCGTTGTTGACGATGCCGGCCAGCACGGGATTCCGGGTTAAGCGCCGGGCAGGTTTGCGTGCCGGCTTTTCCGGCATCAGGTGCAGCGAGCGTGTCTCCGGCTCCGGACTCGACCTCATGGCGGGCGCCACGCTGGGTAGGCGGGGTGTGTACATTCTGGCCTCGACATCGGGTTTGCGACCGAATGTCGCCAGCGCACAGTGCCCGCTGCGCGATTTGGTGTCGGTTCGTTATCGAACAGACCGTCAGCTGGGAATTGCGCAGCCTAAGCCGCTGTGCCTCAGCAACCTAAGGAACGTGAGTTACACAGTGTTGGCAGCTCCCAGTACAATCAGGAGCTGTCGCTTGACGGCTGTCAGTAAAATTGCCGTGTAGAACTCATCATCGAGAATCTGGCAGTCGCCCAACGCTAAGACGTGCAAGACGATCAGCGCTTTCCAGCCATATGCCATCAGGCGTAGCGCTGTGGGGCGTGCTGTGTGCGACGCTGATCTGTGCGGCATTGGTGACGCGGGCGCAGGCCGAGGAGCCGAGCGCGCAGGTCACGCTACCGGCCGTGCCGGCCGTGCCGGCCGAAGAGCCGGCGCATGTGTACCCGGCGACCGGGACGTTTTCCGGCCTGCGCCGGGCCTCAACCGTCGCGGTGCACAGATTCGGTGAGCGGCTCGACAAGGGACACGACTGGCTTTATAGACGGCTCCAGAATTTTCTGGTGAAGACGGACAGGCGCTATGCCGACCCGCAACGGACCGCGCTGGTGGTGCCGCTCTCGCCGCTGCGCATTGATTTCGACTCGGAATTCCTCAACCGTCAGCATGGCTTAGGGTTCGCACCCCGACTGAATTTCGACGCTACCGTGCGCCTGCCCAATATTGAGCGACGCCTGCGGATTTTCATCACCAGCAACAACCTGTCTGAGGCACCGGGCAATGCGGCCCAGGAAAACAATCCAGTCCGCGCCGGACTGCGCTTCGTACCGCGCTCGCATATCGATTTCGACATTGGTGTACGCGTCAAGCTCAAGCCCGCGGCCTTTGCCGCATTGCGCTGGGCGCCGCAGTACGACATTGGCACCGCCAAGCTCTACCCGCTGATCAAACCCTACGTGGAGAGCGGCCTGGGGCTGGGTGTGAGCGCGGGCCTGACACTTGAGCAATGGCACGGTCGCTGGGTGCTGCGCTCGTCCAGCTATGGCAACTGGCTGCGCAACACGGCGGCGACGGGCTGGGCGCAAACCCTGCTGATCGGCCACGCGCAGTCGACCATCCAGGAGCGGCAGTACGGCAAGTTCACCGCGGGCCGCGACCTGGGCTGCGGCACGGTGGCGGCGGTGACAGCCTCCGGCGATCGCCTGTCCAGTGCCTCACTGTACGAGTTCAGCGTGACGTTCAAGCGTCCGCTGCATGGTGGCTGGTTGTACGGCTACTTCGAACCGCTGGTGCGTTGGGAGCTGGGTTCAGACTGGCATCCGGACGCGGGTTTTCGCATCGGGCTCGATGCCCTGTTCTGGGGCCTGGCGGCCGACCCCGCCAAGGCAGTTACCGTCTGTAGCTAGTATGGCCCGCGTATGTGCGACGACGTACAGAACGGGGCGCGCCGGGGGCGCATTCTCGCCCTTTGCACCTACGGAAACACCACCATGAACAAATTACTGGTCGTCGCCGCGGCCGCGCTCATCAGCGCCACGGGCGCGGCGCCACTACTGGCCGCCGATCTGGGCGTGTCGGTCAGCATTGGCGAACCCGGGTTTTACGGGCGCCTCGACATCGGCGACTTTCCGCAGCCGCAGTTGATCTACCAGCGCCCGATGGTGATAGAGCGGGTGCCGGGTGGCGAAGTGCGCGCGCCACTGTATCTGCATGTGCCGCCCGGCCACGAGCGGCACTGGAACAAACATTGCGCTCAATACAACGCCTGTGGCCAGCCGGTCTACTTTGTACGGGACAACTGGTACCGCGACACCTACGTATCGCACTATCGCGAGCGCAATCGCCACCAGGAACGTCATGGCGATGAGCATGATCAGGGCCGCGACCACGACCAGTCGCATCATTGATGCCTTCCCCGCCGCTAACCATCAAACGGAGCTCGAGAACATGAGTGCAGGTGTAACGGTTAACGACACACTGGATCACGCCCACAGCGGCGCGCGGCGTGTGGGCCGGGAGCTGGAGCGTGGCGCCGAGCGCGTCAAACGCACCGCAGCCACCGAATTGAGCGGCCTGATCGCCGACGTTGAAGATCTGCTGCGTAAGGTCGCGGACGTCGCGGATGTGGATGTGGCCACGCTGCGCAGCAGCGTGCAGGAGCGGATTGCCTCAGCCAGGGACACGCTGGCGGCGGGTGGCAAGCGGCTCAGCGAGAGTGCGCGCATGGCCGCGGGCGTCACCGACAATTACGTGCGCCGCAGCCCATGGCAGGCCGTGGGTATGGCCGCCTTGGCGGGCGCTGCGGTGGGCTATTTGTTCTCTAGGCGATAACGATTCGGTAACTGCAAAGGAGTCAGGATATGTTAGCAACTATTGCCGTCGTGCTGCTGGTGCTGTGGGCGCTGGGGCTGGTCACCTCGTACACTATGGGTGGGTTTATTCACATCCTGCTGGTGGTGGCGGTCGTGATGATATTGGTGCGGTTCATTCAGGGCCGCAGGATTTGAATTTGCCGGCTACGGCGATGCGGATTGTCCTGTCAGGAGAGCGACGCATGACTATGCAGCGAATGGTGGCGATCCTGTTGCTGGTTGCCGGCGTGCTGGGCCTTGCCTACGGCGGGTTCAGCTACACCCGGTCGACGCACCAGGCGGACATTGGATCCTTGCACCTGTCGGTAGACGAGACCCGGCACGTCAACTTTCCAGTGTGGGGTGGAATCGGGCTGATCCTGGTCGGTGGATTGCTGCTGGTAGTCGGCCGGAAGAACTGAAGGCGGCTCCGGGAGCGGTCTCTCAGGAAGGTACGATTGGCGTCGACTCGGGGTCGCCGTTGCGGGCCGGCGCGTGATTCAGCAGCTGCGAAAGCCAGGTGAGCGCCGGCACGCGATCCGCGATTACTTTCATGGTCATGACCATCGGCGCCCCCAGCAGCAGGCCGGGGAGGCCCCACAGCCAGGCCCAGAACAGCAGCCCCACAAACATGGTGGCCGCGTTCATGCGCACCGATCTACCGGTGAGCCATGTGGTCAGGGCGATGCCTATCGCCGTGGACAGGCCCAGTGACACGCCCGCAATCAGCAATCCTTCGCCGAACGACTCGAATTGCACGGTAGCGGCCAGCGCTGAGGCGGCGGCGATCGTCGCCGGGCCGACATAGGGGATGAAGTGCAGCACGCCGGCAATCAGCCCCCAAAGCGCGGCGTGACTGAGTCCCAGCAGGCTGAAGGCCAGCCAGGTAGCCAGGCCCAGCAGGGTATTGGTGACTACCAGCACGCCGATGAAGCGCTGCACCTGGCTGCCGATGGCCTGCAGGATCTCGCTGGTCACCAGGCGTGACTTGCCGGCCACGGGCAGCCTGGCGATGAGCAGGAAGTAAACCAGAAACAGCACGACGACCAGCTGGCCCACCAGGGTAACCGCGCCCAGCGAGCCACGCATCAACGTGGCCTCGAAATCCAGGGTGGCGGCCGATACCGACAGGCTCGACCCGGCATTGGCCGCGTCAGACGCTCCCGCCCCGGCACTGCGTGCGATGACGTGCAAACGCTGCCACCACCCGGTGCGTTCACTGGCTGCGGTGGCCAGCAGATGACGCAGGTGACGCGCCGAGGCGGGTAGCTGATTGAGCAGGTCCTGGGCGTCCTTCTGCAGCGACAGCATGGCGGTGACGGCGAGTGCTACGAACGCGCCCAGCACCAGCGCCGCGCCCAGCGGCCGCGGCATACCTACGCGTCGCAACCAGCTTACGACCGCATTAAGACTCAAGGCGAGCAGGAACGAGAATGCCAGCGGTATGAAAAAGGCACGGCCCCACTCGAGCATCGCCACGGCTGCAAACACGCTCAACAGGCCGATCCCGCGCTTGATATGCCTCAGGATGTCAAGGCGGGACTGCATGAACGACTCGGGCGTACTGGGCCGCCCCGGCTCCTGTGATGGTGAAATCATTGAGTGCTTCAAGCGCTGATGCGCATGGCTATTCCTTCAGAGCGCCGCCGGCGTGACACCCTGGCAAAAAAAACCGCCGGCGCCCTTGCGCGGGCGGCAGCGGTTGAAATCTGAACCTGACCCGAGTGTTCGCCTCGACGGGAGGATCCAGGGAGCTCGTGGCGGGCCCATGCCCAAGGTTCAGCTAGGGAGAATCAACAGGTGTGGATTCTGCCATTTGGCGCAGTGCGCCTTCTGTGCGCTGACGTACACTGAGCCGTATTGGGCACGGCGTCGTCTATGTGCGCTGGCGAGCAGACCGGCGTCGGCCCAGAGTTCAGCCTGCGCTGAATATCAGGAGTGCGCAATGCAATCGGACCGGCAGATTCAGCGGGCGGTAGTCGACAAGCTGACCGCCGTGGCACCTGCCAGCGTCAAAACGATCGCGGTCGCGGTGCAAGCGACCGTGGTAACGCTGAACGGACATGTCTATTCGGACGCGGCGCGCCTGCAGGCCCAGCAGACCGCGCAGAGTGTAGTGGGCGTGCAGGCCCTCGTGATCGAGGTTGATGTGGTACGGCCCGGCGCGATTACGCGGCCGGATAACGAAATACTGCTGGCGGTACGCGGTGTCCTGCAGTGGCTGACTGCGGTGCCACTCCATAAGATCAGCGTGCGTGTCAGGCACGGTTGGGTTTCTCTGGGCGGTGAGATCGAGGGTCACTATCCACGGCAGAAGATTGTTGATGCGGTGCGTCGGCTGGTCGGTGTCCGGGGCATTCACGACCAGGTCGTGCTCAGATCGCACGAGGTGGTCGTCGCGGGTGTGCGCCAGGTTTACGACCTACTTGAGATTCACTCCTGATGATAAAGAACAGCGACGTCTTCCTGCCCGTCACCTTTAACCGCCTGAGTAAGTGGCCCGGTCACAGCTCCGGCACCCGGACCCGCCTGCTCGGCATTCTTGACGCGGCGGCGCGGCGTCCCGGCGGCCTGTCGCTCGCCGAGCGGGCCCTGCTTGCGGTATGTGAGTTCTGGTCGGCCGTCGCGACCCGATCCCTGGAATGGCATCTGGGTGCCAATCCGGAGCAGCGCTTGCGCTCCGTGGCCATGGTCTACACGGCCATGGGCGCCAAGCGCGCGGCACGTGCCATGGAGTGCACGCTCAGCGAGCTGGTGCGCACTCACAATGACGATCAGCGCCAGCAGCGTATCGCAGCACTCGAGCAGGTAATGCTCAGGGCGCGGGGAACTGTGGACGAAATGATCGGTCGCTTTGCGATGCGCCTGCAGCCTGCCGCGCGGGAAGCTGCGCGCCGTCCAGCGGATGTCGCCGTTGTCGCCACCGCGGCGGCAGCTGCAGCTGTGGTGGTAGTTGCGCGCAGGCCAGCCGTAGCCACAGTGCGACGGCCTGTCACCCGATCCTATGTGCGTTGGCGAACTGAAAACCAAGGCGCCGAGCAGCATGATTGAGCCTGGTTACATGAACCTGGCTCTATATGAGGAACGACTATGAAGACTAGATTTGCGCTGACCTGTCTCGCTGCCTGCACGCTGCTCGGATCGGTCGTGGCACTGGCCGCCGAGGATACTGACGCTGACCGCTCACACCCCGGTGTCTACGTCGCGGACTCCGCCATCACCATGAAGATCAAGACCAAGCTGGCTGCGGAACACCTGACCAGCCTGGGACGCATCCATGTGGATACGGACAAAGACGGCGTGGTGGTGCTCAGTGGCAGTGCCCGCACCAAGGAAGCCATCGACAAGGCGAAGTCGATCGCCCGCGAGACGGAGGGTGTGGTCTCGGTGACCAGCACCGTGACAGTCAAGAAAGACGACTGATAGTTCGTTCTTGACCTGCAGGCTTAGCTAGGGGCGTCGTCCGGGTAATGCCGGCGGCGCTCCTGGCGCGATTGCGGAGCAACCGGTCCCGCAACCATTGATCACTGGGCTCAACTGCATTGCCAGGGCAGCGGATCTGGTACGCTTGGCCGCTAAGACTGCTGCGGGTCGCGGCCCGGGTGATGAAGTCCTCAGCCGTGGCGATCTGATCGCGCCGCGCCAGATCCCGGTATTTCATATCTAGATGGGCCTGTGCGCGTTTTGCGTCATACCAGGTGCCGTTCCGGTAAAATTCGCAGCCCGATGTGCCAACGTCCCTGAGCAGGGTAGTGATCTCCAGCTGCGCGGCTGCTGGCGGCGCACCACGTGCCCCGACGCTCGGCGCCAGAGCCAGCAGCGCGCAGCACAGCGCCCTGGCGCCGCTCACAGCTCGCCGGCGAGTGGTAACCACGATAGCAACCACACCTTGAAGCGTTGCCAGTTGCCGCCTCTGGCGGGTTCATGCTGGTACTCAACCGCCGCGCCGCCTTCCTCGGTGCGCCAGGACAAGCGTGACCCACCCCCGGCAGCGCCATCGCGCCATTGCAGGGCATAGGAGTTGCCCGGCTGCACCATGGCATCGAAACGCGTGGCGGTCTGTGCCGCCAGCTCCGGGCTGTCGATTATCAATCCCACCTCCGTGTTGATATGCATTGAGCGCTGATCGAAATTCATGGAGCCCATGAACAGGCGCTCGCGATCAAAAACATACATCTTGCCGTGTAGAGCATAGTTGCCGTAACGCGATACGCCAACCGTCTGACCGCTGCCCCTGGTGTTCGCCAGCTGCGAGCGCACCTCGTAGAGCTCGACGCCGCTGTTGAGCAGCTGGCTCCGCTTATGGGCATACCCTGAATGGGCAAACAGGTCGGGTGCCGATTCCAGCGAGTTGGTGAGGACTCGTACCCGAACCTGGCGGGCACGCAGGGCATCCAGCAGCTGCAATTCCGCCTTTGCGGGCACCAGATAGGGGGTCACCAGCAATAGTTCTCCGCGCACTGCAGTGCTCGCCTCGGCCACGGGCTGGCGCATCAGCAAGCCCACCCGTGCGCCACTGTCCACCGCCTTCTTCTCCGGGCTGTCGCAGACCACCTGGGCATGCGCCCACACCAGCGGCAGCTTCCCCGAAAGCAGCCCGGCGTAGGGCTCGCCAGCAGCGACCAGCTTCAGGTAGTCAATAGAATCAGCGCTGACCTGCTGCAATTGCCGGCCAGCGCGTGCCGTGGTGCCGCTGCCATGGGCTGGCACCGGCTCGCGGCCGCGGTGGGCCGGACGCAGCGCTTCGGCCGGGATGGCCAGGGCACTGTTCCAGTACTCGTCAAAGGTCGCCGACAGTTGCGCGGCGATGGGCCCGGCGGCAAACACGTCATCGTCGGCAAACTGGGATTCGGGATCGAGCTGAAAGTACTGATTGCCGACATTGCGACCTCCAACCAGCGCAATTGAATTGTCGGCGACCAGCAGCTTGTTGTGCATGCGGTAGTCGAGTCGGCCCTTGTGCAGCAGAAATTCAACGGTGCGCGGCAGGCGGTGGTGTCCGCGATAGGCAAAGGGATTGAAGACGCGTACTTCGATGTTCGGATGCGCGGCCATCTCGAGGACCTGTTCGTCGCCGGGCAGCGTGTCACCATCGTCGACCAGCACTCGCAGCCGCACACCACGATCCGCAGCGCGCAGCAGGGCGGTGGTCAGCAGCCGACCGGTTTCGTCGCCTCGGAAAATATAGTACTGCAGGTCCAGGGTGCGTTCAGCGGCATCAATCATCTGCGCTCGCAGCAGAAAACCATCAACGCCTACTGTGATAATACGGTACGCCGAATTGCCGTCATGGTCGTGGGCCGCGGTGCTGAACTGGCGGCCGCTGCGGGTTTCTTCGGGGTGCGCGAGCGCCGCGCTGGCGACTCTTGGATAGGCGGCGCCCGGCGGCAGTGTGGCGCAGCCGCCTAGAACTGCGCCGAGCAGCAGGAATATTCCGAGGCGAGCAGTAGCGTTGCGGTCGGTCACAATACGCCCCAGTATCGGTTTTCCCGCCGCCAAATCTGTGCGTTGGCGTACGCAGGGCGGGCGACAGCCGACGCGGTGTACGGCAGCGTACAGACGGGCGCCGCGGCCATGAGCAGACTCCAAGGCTGATATCGAACCGGAGTAGCGATCATGCGCAAGGGGCTTGTTCTGCTGGGCATGCTGTTATGGTCGGCGACTGCGGCCATGGCGCAGCTGAACATCGGCATCAACGTGTCCTTGTTTCCGCAGCTGGTGATGGTGCCGGGCTACCCGGTTTACTACGCGCCGGATCTTGATTCGAACTACTTCTTCTTCGACGGCGCGTATTGGGTATACCAGAACGACAACTGGTATTCGAGTGCCTGGTATAACGGACCGTGGGAACTGATGAACCCAGAGTTCGTGCCGCTGTATGTGTTGCGGATTCCAGTGCAGTACTACCGCCGGCCACCACAGTATTTCCGTGGCTGGCAGACCGATGCGCCGCCCCACTGGGGCGAACGCTGGGGTAATAGCTGGTCGCAGCGCCGCAGCGGGTGGGACCAGTGGGACCACCGTAGCGCGCCGGCGGCTGCGCCGCTGCCTGTTTATCAGCGCCAATACAGCGGTGACAAGTATCCGCCGGCAAGTCAGCAAAAGGAGCTGCAGTCCCGGAACAACAACTACCGGGGACAGAGCGGCCGGGACGCGCAGGCCGAGCGGAGCTCGCAGCGCGACCGGCCTCAGCAGGCTGGCGAACGCGGCGCGCCGAAGGTCTCCGCGCCACCCATGAGCCACGCGCCATCGCAGCAGTCGCCGAGGGAGCAGCAGTCGCCCAGGGACGCGACGCGCAATTCGCCGGCCAGCTCGCCACCGCCGCGGCAGGTGTCGGCTCCGCACGAGGAGCACGGGCGGCCGCCAAAGTCAGAACAGGACAAGAGGCCTGAGCACGGCGAGCAGCACGGCGACAAGCACTGAAGCCGCGCTCGCCCCTGGCGTTGGCTAGAGTTTGTCGACCACCACGCGGCCCTTGGTATCCACGAAGACGTGGTAGCGGTTACCGTCCTTGCACACAGCCAGGTAGTCGCTGTCAGCCGTACGCGTCGAGCTGACAATCTGATCGCAGGGCTTGCCCTGCAGGGCGATGGTGACCTTCAGGTCCCTGGCCATGGAGGGGTCTTCAGCGGCGAGCGCCACCGGGATACTGGCAACTGCCGCGGCGGTCAGGGCAAGCATTGTGAGGTGCTGGTTCATTGGATTTCCTGTCGAGGCTTCAGATGGAAGCAAACTTCTGCGGATCAGCAAGTATGGCCCAGATTGCTTCCCGCGAGGACGCGATGGCGGTGGCCAGCGGTGGGTCGCCATCCTGCAACAGCGTGAGCACCTTCAGCAGCAACAGGTCATAGCGCTGACGCAGTGGCGTCAGCGGACCCCGCGGCTGACTGCGGTAGAGTTCCCGAAACTGATCAAGCAGATCATCGACCTGATTCTTGAGCGACAGCTTGGTAAACACGCCCACCGCGTGGGTGTCTCTCAGGCGCTGCTCGAGTGCCGCCAGATCAAGCGTGGGCGTAGTCGGGCGGGTCTCCGCAGCGCTGGCTACCACTGAAGGCTTGATCGGTTGGGCCGCTGCCGTTCGCGACTCGCGTGCCCTGACTTTTGCGGTGACGGGCTCGGAGGCCGTGGCTGCAGGCGGCAGCGGCGGCGACACGGCCTGGCTAGTCGGCGGCTCCACGACCACGGGGTTAGGCAGACTGGGTGTTGCCGCGGTGCTGCCAGAATCGGCGGGCGGCGCGGCAGGGGTCGTGGCGACCGTGTGCACTGGCGCCACGCTCGTCGCCTTGGGTGCCGGGTGGGTACAGGACCCCACACCCAGGACGAGAGCGCACAGGCTCCCCATCCATGCCAGTGATTTCCGTGTTAACTCAGGAATGTGCAGCCACCCGGGTGCGTCGTTGGCTGCCAAGGGTACTACCGAACAACTCCACAGCATAGCGGGCCAGCAGCCTGTCAACCGGATCGTCGGTCTGCGGCAATTCTGTTCGGCTCAGTCGTGACACGGCTGCGTTGGGCAGCGCACGGACCGCGGTCGGTACCCGGTCTAGAGTGCGCTTAAGTTGCGAGGACATCATGAACGCATGGCCAATACCGATTCTGCTGACATTCACCCAGCCTGATGCGCGGGCGTTACCGGCAGCGGAGCCCGATCAGGATGTGGTGGCGGCGGGGACGGTTGCCGCCGGGGATCTGGATGCCCCAACGGTCTTCTCGTCCGCCGATGACATGGACTTTGACATCGTGTCGACGCGACGCTGACTCAGATCAGACGAAGTCGCTTATGTTCGGCACCAGACAGACACGATCCGGCACCTGAGTTTCAATACTGCCATGATGCCCTTTCGCGTGCCGGGACCAGAGTGCCAGAGCGTCCTGATAGTCCAGGGCGATGCCGCGGAAGTGCTGGCAGTTCGCGAGGCGCTGGCTGGCTGGGATGATGACGAGTTCAACATCAGCTGCGTCCGCAACTGCGCCGCCGCCCTTGAATGGCTCGCGAGCGATGCGCTCGGCCATGCCGCGCGCGACCATCGACGCCTGGCCATTGTGGTCGACCTGTTTTTGTCCGATGTACAGGGTATTGAGACCTTTGCGCGACTGCATCGCGCGGCGCCACGGGTACCAATTCTGGTGTTGTGTCGCCGGCAGGACGAAGCTCTGGCACGCATTGCGGTGCAAAACGGCGCCCAGGAATACCTGCTCAAGGAGCGGCTGGACAGCTATCAGCTCGGTAAGGCCTTGGCCAGCATGATCCAGCGGGCCATGCTCGCTGACGCCAGCTACCAGCGAGACGAGCAGGCACGTATCACGCTCGACTCGATTGGCGATGCCGTCATCAGCAGCGACGTGCGCGGCCGCATCACCTACCTCAACGGCGTGGCCGAGAGCATGACCGGCTGGACCCTCGCGGGAGCCAGCGGGCAGCCGATCGAGAAGGTGCTGCGGTTAATTGACGCCGACAGCCGTGAAGCGCTGCCGAACCCGATGGCGCTGGCCCTGCGCGAAAATCGCACCGTGGCGCTCGGCAGCAACTGCGTCCTAAGCCGCCGCGATGGTGGCGAGGCATTTATTGAGGATTCCAGCGCTCCGATACGCGACTCCGCGGGTCGGGTGACCGGTGCGGTGATGGTGTTCCACGACGTCAGCGCACTGCGCGCGCAATCGCGACAGATGTCTTTTTTGGCGCAGCACGACAGCCTTACCGACTTGCCCAACCGGACGCTGCTTCAGGACCGGCTCACCCAGGCGCTGGCGCTGGCGCTGCGTCACCCGGACCGGACCGTGGCAGTGCTGTTCGTCGATCTGGATGACTTCAAGGCCATCAATGACTCGCTGGGGCACGCAATTGGCGATCTACTGCTGAAATCCGTGTCACGGCGCCTGCTGGGCTGCGTGCGCAGTACCGATACGGTTTGCCGGCTCGGCGGCGATGAGTTCATCATCCTGCTCCCGGATCTGGCTCATGAGCGGGATGCCAGCGCGATCAGCGAGAAAGTACTGCGCGCACTGCGCGCGCCGCATCGGATACTTCATCACCTGCTGCGCGTCACCGCGAGCATCGGCATTGCGACGCTGCTGGATGGCGATGCGGACGCCCACCTGCTGCTGCATAACGCGGATCGGGCGATGTACCAGGCCAAGGCGAGAGGGCGGAATACCTATCAGTTCTTTGAACCGGCCCTGGCTGGGCGATCCTCGGAGCCGCAGGTC
>Ga0075026_100000552_pt1 | contig 15195 bp, 15 predicted proteins | sample Str012_2_FD_71392 | JGI IMG/M metagenome (GOLD analysis project Ga0075026, IMG submission 71392) | Freshwater sediment microbial communities in response to fracking from Pennsylvania, USA - Straight Creek_MetaG_SC_2012 | ecosystem: Environmental > Aquatic > Freshwater > Creek > Sediment...
GTTTGAGGTCGGAGCCGCAGATGCCGCACGCGGCGACCCGCAGCACGAGTTCGCCGGGCCCGGGTGACGGATCGGCGACGTCGGCAACTTCCAACTCGTGGTTCTCGTTCAGCACTGCAGCACGCATGGCCGCACCCTACGCTCGTAGGCTGCCACCGTGCCCGAGCTTCCGGTGTTCGTCCGTGGTCTCGACTTCGGCGAGGGGCCGCGTTGGCGCGACGGCCGCCTCTGGTTCTCCGACTTCCACCAGCACACGGTGTCGAGCGTCGGCGACGACGGCGCACGGGTGACCGAGCTCCGCCTCGACGACGATTTTCCGAGTGGGCTCGGCTGGCTCCCCGACGGTCGCCTCCTCGTCGTCGCGATGGAGTCGCGCCGGGTGCTGCGAGTGGAGGCCGACGGCACGGTCGTCACCCACGCCGAGCTCGCCGCGGTCGCGACCGGTCGGTGCAACGACATGGTCGTGGCCGCCGACGGCACCGCGTACGTCGGCAACTTCGGCTTCGAACTCGGCGGGGCCGAGCCGATGCGTTCGGCGACGCTGGCGCGCGTGACCCCCGACGGCGAGGTGTTCGCCGCCGCCGACGATCTCGAATTCCCGAATGGCAGTGTGATCACGCCTGACGGGCGCACGCTGATCGTGGGGGAGACGTTCGGCAAGCGGGCCACCGCGTTCACCATCGCCGAGGACGGCTCGTTGCACGATCGTCGCATCTGGGCCGATCTCGGTGACGTGCTGCCCGACGGTTGCACGCTCGACACTGAGGGCGCGATCTGGTTCGCCGACGCGCGCGGCACCGCGGTGGTGCGCGTACGGGAGGGTGGCCAAGTCACCGATCGGGTCGACGCCGGCCAGGCCACGTTCGCGTGCGCGCTTGGCGGTGACGACGGCCGCACGCTGTTCGTTGTGTGCGCCGACAGCGCGCGCGACGAGGACGTCGTCGGGAAGGCCACTGGGACGATCCGCACTCTGCGCGTCGACGTCCCGCACGCGGGCCGGCCGTAGTTCGGTCCTCAGACTGCCAATCAGACAGCCTCGAGCCCGAGCGCGCGGCGCAGCACGGTGATGCGCTCCGCGGCTTCGCGCTGGGTGACGGCGGCGCCGGTGACCACCGCCGAACCGTGGAACGTACCCGGGAACGAGTGCAACTCGACCGACACCCCGGCCGCCAGCAGCTTCAGCGCGTACTGGATGCCCTCGTCGCGCAGGGGATCGAACTCCATGGTGGAGATGTACGCGGGCGGCAGGTCCGCGAGATCGGTGGCTCGGGCCGGTGCCGCGTAGGGCGACACGTCGTCGCTCCCGTGTAGGTCGCCGAGGTACCACTCCCAACTCTTCTCCGCGGCGGGCCGTGACCACATCGGCGTGTCGTGGAAGCGCTGCATGCTCGGCGTTTCGAGTCGATCGTCGAGCTCGGGGATGCCGAGGTACTGGAAGCACAACGCCGGACCGCCGCGGTCGCGCGCCAGCAACGCGAGCCCCGCCGCCAACCCACCGCCGGCGCTTCCACCGTTGACCGCGATGCGCGTCGTGTCCACGCCGAGGTCGTCAGCGTGCTGATGGAGCCAGACGAGCGCGGCGTAGCAGTCTTCGAGTCCGGCGGGGAAGGGGTGCTCGGGCGCGAGTCGGTACTCGACCGACACCACCACGACGCCCAGTTCCTGCGCGAGGCGGGCGGCGATGCCGTGTTCCATGTCGATGCTGCCGAGGTAGAACCCGCCGCCGTGGATGTAGAGGATGGCGGGCACGGTGGCGGCACGCGCCGCGGGCGAGTACACGCGCACGGTGACGTCGGGATCGCCCGCCGGGCCGGGGACGACGCGATCGTCGATGTCGAGTTCTGAGGTGTCGACGTCGACGGCCAGCATCGCGAGCATGCCCTCGACCTGCGCGCGCGACGCGACCGCGTCGGTCGGTGGCGGGGTCACCGCAGCCGCGGCAATCGCCGCGAGCTCGGGATCGAAGGCGTACGAGGGTGTGGAAGGATGATCGGCCATCGCCGGATCGTAGGGGGAAGTGCGGATGCCACGCTTCGAGGAGCTCGGGTTCTACACCTTGGCCGGCGCGCCGGAGTCGACGGGCGCGCTGGTCGACGAGGTGCGCGACGCCGAGGCCCTCGGGCTCGGCCACGCCTTCATCTCCGAGCGCTTCAACGTGAAAGAGGCGGCGACGGTGTCGGGTGCAGTCGGCGCAGTGAGCACCGAGATCGCCATCGCCACTGCAGCCACCAACCACAACACGCGCCACCCGACGCTCATGGCCGCGTACGCGACCACCATGCACAGCCTCACCGGCGGCCGGTTCACGCTCGGGATCGGTCGGGGTTTCGATCGCATGTTCGACGCCATGGGCCTGCCTCACGTCACGACCGCGCAGATGGAGGACTGGGCCGGGATCATGCGGCGGCTCTGGGCCGGCGAGATGATCCTCGGGCACGACGGTCCCGCGGGGAAGTGGCCCTACCTCAACCTCGACGCCATCGAAGGGCTGCACATTCCGCTCGGGCTGGTGGCGTTCGCGCCGCACTCGCTCGCGTTGGGCGGACGCGCCTTCGATCAGGTCGTGCTCCACACGTTCTTCACCGACGAGACCACGGCGCGGTGCGTACAGGCGGTGAAGCGGGCAGCGGAACAGGCGGGGCGCGATCCCGACGCGGTGAAGGTGTGGTCGTGCTTCGCCACGGTGGGCGATCACGTCGCGCCCGATCTCCGGCTGAAGAAGACCGTCGGCCGCCTCGGGAGCTACCTGCAGGGTTACGGCGACCTGCTCGTGCGCACGAACCAGTGGGATCCGGCGGTGTTGGCGCGGTGGCGTGCCGACGACATGGTCGCGAACTTCCAAGGTTCGATCGACGGCAAGGCCACGACCGAGCAGCTCGAGTACCTCGCGACCCTGATCCCCGACGAGTGGTTGGCGCCGATGGCGGCCGGGTCGCCGGAGCAGTGCGCCGCCGCAGTGCGCAACCAGCTCGCGCTCGGGTGCGACGGCGTGATTCTCCACGGCGCGACGCCCACCGAGCTGGTGCCGGTGGTCGAGGCGTACGCCACCGTCGCGGGCTGAGTAGATCCCAAAGTGTCCGAGGGATCGGTAGCGCGAATCAGCGGTAGATCAGGAGAGGGGCAACCCGCCGAGACTCGCCGGATGGAAGAGCCTCGCGTACGCGTCGAGTCCGTGCGGGAGCGCGCTCGCTACCGTCGCCGAGCGTGGAGCAGTGTCCCCCGAGCACCCAGCAGCTCGTCACTTCTGGCGCCGAGGTCTACGGCCGACTCACCGAGATTGCGCGATGCGGGTAGCCGTCTTGCCCCGGGGTCTCGTACGTGAAGGTGATCGCGTCGCCACGCTTCAGGGTCCGGTAGCCCTCGCCCTTGATGTTTGAGAAGTGCGTCCACACCTCTCCCTTGACGCTCTTCGAAGCGAGCACGCCCCACCCGAGCTCGTCGTGCCAAACGACCACTCGCCCATGGACTCGTGGGTGCTTCACCGGGGTGCGTCTCGTGTCGGCCGCGTTCGGCGAAGGAAACGCGGCCGAAGAGAGCCAACTACCACACGTCCGGTTACTTTCGCGGAAAGCGCGGTCCAGGTTTTCGGCCTGCTCATTCGTGAGGCGTTGGCCAAGGACCGCCGTCATGCAGCGTCGGTGATCCGGTCCGACTACTGCCCACGTCAGAAGCCCAAGCACAACTGCTGAGAGGACGAGCAGAACAACGACCCTTGACCGTTCGCTCATGTCCGGATCTGCGCTCCCGCTCGTCGTCTCCAGGCCTGCACCGTCATCGGCAGGAATACCAAACCGCATGAACGCTCCCACCCAGCACCAATCAGGCAGTTCTGGCGTGCTCGGTGGGCTCAGTTTCGGTCTGGCGGAGGATCGAACAAGGCCAACTCCGCAGCGTCGGGTTCCTGAAAGGTCGACGCCCATTCGACAAGGTGGGTGCGGAGGATCGGCTGCGTGACCCAGGGTGGCTCCAAGTTCCGGGTCTGGATACGCCGCCAAAGTTCGTCGATAGGCGCGTTGACGTAGTGCAGTTCGACGCCGACTTCAAGGCCGCGAGCCACGGTTCGCTTCTCGTCGCGCTCGACTCGCGCCCAGAGACCGTACTGGCACGCCGCGCATCCTGAGCTTGTCGAGGGAGGGGAGCAGCACCGCGTACCGATCGGCCACTGTCTCGTCGGGGAACCACTTGAGAACGACTGGTGCGCCGTCGGGCGCGGGGGCGAACCACGCACCCTGGGACTCGCCACTGGCAGCGCGCGCACGCAGCTCGAAGCCCAACTCGCTCAGCTGCGTGCGGTTCACGTCCCTAGTGCCACTGATGTCTCCTCGCCGCGCTGGGGATCGATCACCAACGCACAGTGCTCGTTCTGGATCGGGCCCGCCACGACACCCACCCCACCCCAGTGTTTCCCATCGTCACCCGAGCGCGGGTGCAGAACCGGCAGATCTGGCGCGCGGCGACGGAATGCCGGGGCTCGGTGCGACCAGATCAAGCTTTTGCGATAGCGCTGATCAGGTCCCAGGTCGCGCCGACCTCGTCAGGGTTTCCGAGGGGGATTGCGGCGACATCCGTCGCGCCTCGAGAAGGCAAACCGGTAAGGGCGGCGCCAACTTCGTCGGCGTTACCGATGATCGCGACATCGACTGCGTCGGCGGCGCCCTCTCTTTCGAGCATTGCCTCATACGACGGGATGCCGCGGTAGCCGCCGATGACAGCACCCAGCGTTTCGCGAGCGCTCGCAGCATTGTCGGTGACGCAGACGGGCAAACACACAACCACCCGAGGGTCGGGACGACCAGCCGCTTCCGCGGCTGCTCGGATCGTCGGTGACACGTAGTTTTCGATTGTCGCCGGGCCTGTCATCCATGTGATCGTCCCCGCGGTTCGTTCACCGGCAAGCTGCAACATCCGTGGCCCGAGAGCTGCAATCAGCACGGACGGCGGCGTCGGCAGCAGCTCGGCGCCGAGGCGGGTCGAGAACGCGAAACTCTCGTTCGGCGTCGCTCGCTTCCCCGCCATCAACGCGTCGAGCGTTGACAGGTAGTCCGCCAAGTAGCTCACGGAACGGCGACGAGGAAGTCCGTACAGGCCCTCAAGCGTGTCCGCATGCGCGAGGCCAAGTCCGAGCGCCAACCGACCACCACAAAGCGCTTGCGCGGTGAGCGCCTGCTCCGCGAGCACCACCGGATGTCTCGTCTGGACGGGTATCACCGCAGTGCCGACTTCGACATCGCCATCGACGCCCCAGGACGAGATGAGCGTCAAGGCGTCGAACCCGAGATGCTGCGTCATCCACACTGACGACACGTCAGCAGCACGCGCCTGCTCATACTCCGCGACCAACTGAGAAAGCGTGTCGCCATAGCCTCCAGGCCGACCAATCACTACACCAATCCGCATGACGGAGACGCTAGACGTGCCACTTCAGGGCGACCGAAGGGCGACCAACCGCGCACCGTCCACTGGGCGCACCACCCAGCCTCACGACACGAATACTCGTTGCCCGTACTGGAGCGGGTCGGCCACGACACCGCAGCGTGTCCCAATGACACCCGAGCGAAATGCTCACCAGCGCGATGTTCCGGGTCTGGCTACCGTTTTCGCCGTTGCCGGCGCGATCCGAGGACGCTCACGCCCAGCACTGCATCAGACGCGGTGCTCGCGCTCGTCGAAACCCTGGGTCCCTCAGAGGTCGAGTAACTCACGCATCCCGGTGCAGCCTTCTAGAACCAACGGACTCGTCCCGGCAACAGCCCGTACGCCCACCCCAGTGTGCGTAAATGTGCCCCGACCGTGAGTGCAGATGGCAGTTCGGCGCCGCTGAGGCCCGTTGGTTATCCGGAGCCGTCGTACATCCGCCGCCGCCACCATCTCGGCATCACTGCGGCGGCAACGAATCCGACGAGTCCGAGCACGATCAAGAGCACGTCGCCGTTGACGATTCCCAGCACGAGGAGCGCAGCACCGAGAACCCAGCCGAACCGCCAGTACCAAATCCACGCTTGCGGCTTCACGGTTGACGCCTCCTCCTCATGCGATCTACGTCGAAGCCTTTACGATCTGCGAGACGCCTCGCTACCGGGCCTCCGGGCCAAATGAGGAGTAGATCGACCGCGAAGATGCCGACGCCCGTACCTATGCCACTGACTGCGCTGCGAAACACCAGGCCGAGAAACACAGCGGCGAACACGCCGCTCAGGGCCGCGTACTCGAATGGATGAAACAAGCACCAGGTCGTGAAGGTCCGCTCCCGCTCTTCCCGACTGCGACCCATGAACCCATTATCGACCGGAGAGCAGAGCTGCATGAGGCCGAGCAGAATGCGCTGGAGCGGCCCCGCCACGACACCCCAGCGTGCGCAAATGTTCCCCGAGCGCGGGTACAGAACAGCCAGATCTGGCCCATGGTTCGGCTCGCGCCAATCGACGGCCGCGAACGGTTGGCGCTACGTTCGCAGCTATGGAGGAGGTGGTCCGTCCGCACAGCGAAGACGCGCTGAAGGAATATCTCGCCCGTATGGGGCTCAGCGACGGGCGAGTCAAGCAGCAGCCGCTCAGGGAGGCGCTCCGGTCCATCGTCGGGTTCTGCGACCACGACCAGGAGCGGCTGCGCGATGACACGCTCTTGCAGGCGATTCGAAGCGTCGCCGAGCGGGCCCTGGAAGCCGACCCCGATCTCGACGAGGGACGCTGACTCCGTAGCTATCCAAGCTCTGGCGCTGCCTCTACGTGGGCCACATCAGCCGCGTCGGATCTGCCTAGGCGCACCATGTTGCCCGAATCGGGGACGTGATAGCTGCCGCACCCCAGTGTGCGCCAATGTCACCCGAGCCGAGTGCAAGTGGATTGCAGCAAGTCCCCGTCCACCCAGTCACCGACAACGGGAGCTGCTCGAGCCTCGTCGCATCGCGCTGATTCGGACGACTGCGCCAGCGGCCGTGCGACCATGAAGCTCGGGGAAGTGAAGGCACCCGATGGGCTTGCCGAGATCGCTTCCGCCGCCATAGACCACGCAGGCGCTTCTAGCCGGGTCCTGAAACGGGTTCACCTGTTCTCGTGAGCCTGGGATCACCGTCACTGCTGTGTCGGCGCAGTTATCCAGTGTCCCAGCGGCGCCAGTGTCGTTTTGCACGTAGGCCGTTGTCGTTGGGGTATGCGCACCCGGTACCAGCCACAGGAGCGCAACAATCACAGCACCACCCAGCACAGCCAGGGCGCCGATCCTCCAAGCTCTCAGACGAAGCGTCACCGTCCCGAAGATACGGGGAGGCGACTGCACGGACAATGCGCGGGGTGTGCAGATCGCGTGAGGATTCCCCACACGCGCCTGGCAGGCGCGCCAAAGAGCAGCATCACGTCAGCGCACCCCAGCGTGCTGTCGCTCCAACTAGTTGTTGACGTCGAGGACGCGACCCGGCAGCGCGCCGGTGAGCTCGCCGCCGGCCTGCACGAGCACGCCGTCGACGATGGTGGCGCGGTAGCCGCCCTCGGGCCGGCGGAACCTCTTCGCGCCGCTCGGCATGTCGGCGACGAACTCGTCGTCGTCCCAGTGGAGCTCATCGAGCGCGAACACGACGAGGTCGGCGACGGCGCCTTCGACGACGGTGCCGCGGTCGTGGAAGCCGAACGCGTCGGCCTGGCGGCCGGTGAGCTCGTGGACGGCGTGTTCCAACGTGAGGTCACCACGATCGCGCACATGTTGCGTGAGCAGCAGCGTGGTGTCGCCCGACGCGCAGAGCATCTGCACGTGCGCGCCGGCGTCGGACGAGCTGATGAGCACGTGCTCGTCGAGCAGACCGCGCGCCACGAGGTCGAGGTCGTCGTTGGCGACGCCCACCGCGACGATCCCGGGTGCGCAGTCGTTCGCGAGCACGAAGTCGGCGAAGACGTCCGACGGATGACCGCCGCGGGCCGCAACCAGATCGGCGAGCGACTTCCCGAGCCACTTCTCGTCGTCGGGATTGGTCACCTCAACGATGCGGACCCGCTCGATGCGCGTGTTCGGGAACATCGACTTGTCGACGGTGTCCCACTCGGTCCGCGCGACGGCCCGCCAGTCGGGATCGGTGAGGAACGCGCGCTTAGCGTCGGTGCCCTCGGCCTGCACGACCCGGTGCCAGCCCAGGGCCATGCGCATGAACATCATGCTGCTGTCCCAGTTGATGCGGAAGTCGACGCTGCGAGGCGACAATTGCGGCCAGAGTTGCACGCCCTGGTCGCGGTACTCGCGGGTGAGGTCGAGCCACTTGTCCATGCGACCGTTGGCGTTGCTGGCGGTGAAACCGGTCCAGGTGAGCGGGATGCCGCGCTCGCCGCACCGTGGTGCGAGCCGGTGCATGCCGACCTCGGGGTCGGGACCGAGCAGGTCGGGGACGAATTCGACCAAACCGCGACCGCGGCGGCCGAGCACGTCGAGCAGGGTGTCGAGCTCGGCGTCGTCGGCGAGACGCGACGGAACGTGACGACCATGACGGTCTTCGTCGAAGAACGACGTCGACAGACCCCACGCGCCCGCGGCCATCGCGGTGTCGAGAATCTGCGCCATGCGCGCGCATTCGTCAGGGGTCGCGGCCCGCTCCCACGCGTCGTCTCCCATCACGACGAGGCGCAGTGGTGAGTGGCCCATGAGCGCGGCGATGTTGATGCCGGCGCCGCGCGCGTCGATGGCGTCGCGGTACCCGGCGTAGTCGGTCCACGTCCACGGCACGTGGTTGATCAGCGCGTCGGGTGGGACGTCTTCCACGAACGCGAACATGTCGGCGATCGGGATGCGTTGCTCGTCATTGACGGGGAACAGCGACAACGAGCAGTTGCCGACGAGCGCGGTGGTCACGCCGTGCTGCGGTTGGGGATCGCACGCGGGGTCCCAGAACACCTGAGGGTCGAGGTGGGTGTGGAGGTCGAGGAATCCGGGGGCGACGACTGCGCCGTTCGCGTCGAGCTCGGACTCGCCGGCCGGCGACAGATCGGGGCCGATCTCGGCGATGCGGCCGTCACGCACGCGCACGTCGGCGGCGTATCCAGGTGCACCGGTGCCGTCGACAACCGTGCCGCTGCGGAGAAGTAGGTCGCGAGCAGGAGATGTCATCTCCAGAGGATGGCACACGCCCGCGAGATTGGCGTGACGACGCGCCCTACCCTGACGGGCTGAAGTTGCTCTCCGAGCCCGGAGGTCGTGGGTGTTCGACAAGAAGCGGATCCTCAAGAAGGGCGAGACGGCCGAGGCCACGGTGCTCTCGGTGACGGAGCGATCGGCCACCACGAGCAACGAGCTCAGGGACTACGACCACGTGCTCGAGGTGCGGCCCGACGACGGAACGCCGTCGTTCCAGGCGACCGTGCGGGAGAAACTGTGGATCGTCGGACTTCGCCCGAAGGCGCACGACGTCCTCCGGGTCCGCTACGACCCGAAGACGCACGAGGTCGTCTTCGACTTCGCGGGTGACCCGCGCTACGACGTCGACGCGCTCAAGGCGCAGACCGAGCAACGGCGCGTCGACAACGAGGCCGAGCGAGCCGGGCTCGACGACTTCAAAACGCGGCTCATCGAGTCGGGCGGGATGTCCACGGGCGGCGCGGGGTCGACCGATCCGGTCGATCAGATGGAACGGCTCGTGAAGCTCCGTGACCTCGGTGCGCTGACCCCCGAGGAATTCGAGGCGCAGAAGGCGCGCATCCTCGGCTGATCCGGTGCTAGGAGCGTTCGAGCGACGGGAAGGCGAAGGCGACGACGGCGCGGTCGGGGCGCGCCAACGACGAGTAGTCGCGCGCCACGAACCACCACTGGCCGTCGATGCGACGGAATCGGTCGTGGTACACGCCGTAGACCACCGACCAATTGTGCTCGGCGTGGTCTTGGCGCAGCTCGCTCATGTACATGCGCGCCATCGCAGCATCCGGATCGCCTCCGTGGTTCAGGTACACCCGGGTGTTGAGGATCACGAACTCGAAGAATTCGAAGCGATCGACGGCTGCGCTCACGAACTCCCGGAACGCGTCACAATCGTCGAACGCGTACGGGTCGCGGTCGCGCAAGTCCACCGTGATGGGGATGTCGGGCACGAAGATCTCGTCGAGCTCGTCCCACGCGCGACGCGTCGCAATGTCGGCGTACGCGTGTTGCAACCGGTTCACCGCGACGTAGTCGATCGTCTCCTGGCTCACGTCCATGACCCCACCCTACGTGCACGCTCTGGGTGCAATCCGTCCCGCGGCGCTACCTTCGGCGGTCGCACGCCGTCGACGGGAGCAGCCATGACCGACACGACCCAGCACGAGGCGCTCGAGCTGACCCGCACGATCCGCGTCCCGCCGTCGGTGAGCCCCGAAGCGCAGGCCGCGATCGCGATGGGCAGCGCGGCGGTGCCGGCCCGACTCGCCGAGCCGGCGGTGTTCCCGGCACGCGACGACAACGCCGGTTGGAAGGCAACGATCGCGATGATGGACGAGAACATCGCCATGGGCTTCGGCATGCGCGCCGACGTCGACGCGGCCGTCGCGAAGACCCAGGTCGGTGAGGTCGACGTTTACCGCATCACGCCCGCGGGGGCCGACGCGTCGGCTGACGCGCCGGTCTACTACGACATCCACGGCGGCGCGCTCATCGCCGGCGGCGGCGACGTGTGCCGCATCATGGGGCTGTCGTCGGCGGCGCGCGTCGGGCTCGACACGTGGGCCGTCGACTACCGCATGCCGCCGGATCATCCGTACCCTGTGCCGCTCGACGACTGCCTCACCGTGTACCGCGCCCTGCTCGACGTGAAGCGGCCGGAGCAAATCGTCGTGGGCGGAGGCTCGGCCGGGGGCAACCTCGCGGCCGCGCTCATGCTGAGAGCCCGCGCCGAGGGACTTCCGATGCCCGCGTGCCTGCTGCTGATGACGCCCGAGGCCGACCTCACCGAGTCGGGCGACACCTTCGACACCAACGCGGGTGTCGACTACGTGCTCGTCAATCGGCTCACCGAATCGATCGACCTTTACGCGCACGGTCACGACCTCACCGATCCGTTCATCTCGCCGTTGTTCGGTGAACTGAGCGGCTTCCCACCCACGTTCTTGCAAGCAGGGACGCGTGACCTGTTCCTCTCGAACACGGTGCGCATGCACCGCAAGCTGCGCGCCGCCGACGTCGAGGCCGAGCTCCACGTCTGGGAGGCGATGCCCCACGGCGGGTTCTTCGGCGCGCCCGAAGACGCCGAGATGGGCGTCGAGGTGCGCAAGTTCATCGCGAAACACCTGCCTCACGCGTGATCGATCCGAACCTGCACGTCGTCGAGCACCCGGCTCGGGATGCCGACGCGCCCGTCGTCGTACTGGTGCACGGCGTGCTCGACTCGAGCGTGAGCTTCGAGGGTGTCGTCGAGGCGTTAGTGCCCGACTTCACCGTCGTCACCTACGACCGGCGCGGTTGGGGACTGTCGCGCGATGCGCCGCCGGCGACGTCGCTGGCCGAGCATGCCGACGACCTCGCATCGGTGATGCGCGAGCGGCGCGGCACCGTGGTCGGGCACAGCTACGGCGGTGCGGTCGCGATGCTCACGTCGGTTCGGCGTCCTGAGCTCGTTGCGGCCATCGGGGTGTTCGAGCCCTCGATGCAATGGCTCGATTGGTGGCCGTCGATGGACACGATCGTCGCCCAGTCACCGGACGAGCAGGAGCATTTCCGTCACGGACTCGAAGGCCGGCCCCAGCGCACGCCCGAGGAACGGGCCTGGGACCAAGCGCTGATGGGGGAGGAGCTCACCTTCATCGCCGACCCTCCGTTCGGCTTCGACGACATCGCGGCGCCGCGCGTCGTGGGGCGGGGCGCGCTGTCGGCGCGGTGGCGCTTCGGGGTCACTGACCGTCTGCACGAGGAACTCGGCTGCACGCTGGTCGAGATCGACGGTGCCGGGCACACCGCGCACCGCATGCAGCCGAAGGGCTTTGCCGACTTCGTCCGGAGCGCCGTCGCGCTCGGGGGGGCCAGCTGATGCACGCCGTCGAGCATCCAGCCCCCGATCCGGACGCGCCGCTGATCGTGCTCGTGCACGGTCTCCTCGACTCGGGCGCGAGCTTCGACGGTGTGGTCGCAGAGCTGACCCCTGAGTTCACGGTCGTCACCTACGACCGGCGCGGCTGGGGCCAGTCACGTGACGATCCACCACCGACGTCGCTGGCCGATCACGCGCAGGACACGCTGTCGCTTATCAGGGATCGGCGCGCCACCGTCGTGGGCCACAGCTACGGCGGCACCGTCGGCTTGATGGCCGCCTTCTTGGCGCCCGAGCGAGTTGCGTCGCTGGCCGTGTTCGAACCCACCGTGCCATGGACCGACTGGTGGCCCGACTACGACGAGATGATGGAACGGTCGGCGCCGTTACAGCCGATGTTCCGGCGGTGGCGAGAGGGCGTGGCCCCTCGCACACCCGAGATCCGCGCCGTCGATGAGGTGTCGACTGCCCGCGACTTCTCGTTCGTCGCCGAGCCGCCGTTCGACCTCGCCGAGCTCGCGGTACCGCGGCTCGTCGGCGGTAGCGTCGACACCACTCCGTGGGACTACGAATCGGGTGAACGACTCGCCGACATCCTCGACGCCGATCTCGTGCGCTTCGACGACGCCGGCCACACTGCGCACCGCACGCATCCACGCGAATTCGCCGCGTTCGCTCGTCGTGCCGCCGCGCTGGCGCGCTGACTACTTCGGGCCGAACCGCACGGCGCCGTCGATGCGGATGACCTCGCCGTTGAGCATCACGTTGGTGCAGATGTGTTCCACCAACGCGGCGTATTCATCGGGGCGGCCCATGCGCTTGGGGAACGGCGTGAGCGACTCGAGGTGATCGACCATCTCGTCGGGCATCATCGCGTAGGCCGGGGTGCGGAACGTGCCGGGCGCGATGGTGACCACTCGCACCCCGATCGCCGAGAGGTCGCGCGCCAACGGCAATGTCATACCGATGATGCCGCCCTTCGCCGCCGAATACGCGGCCTGACCGATCTGGCCCTCGATGCCGGCGATCGACGACGTCATCACGATGACGCCGCGCTCGTTGTCTTCGAGGGGGTCTTCCTTCGCCATCTGCGCCGCCGCCAAGCGAGAGACGTTGAACGTGCCACTCAGGAAGGTCTTCACCGTGAACTCGAAGCCCTCGAGCGACGCCGGGGAGCCGTCGCGCCCCACGGTGCGTCCACCGGCGCCGGCTTTGCCGCCGCAGTTCACCGCGACCCGCAGTGGGCCCCGGCTCGACGCCACCCGCACGGTCTCCTCGACCTCTTCGGCCGACGTGACGTCGGTGCGCACGAACTCCGTGCCGCCACCGAGCTCGGCGGCGATCGCCTTCCCGCGCTCCTCGTTGAGATCGGCGATGACGACGTTGGCGCCCGCGGCGGCCAGCCGTCGTACGGTGCCTTCGCCCAGCCCCGACGCGCCACCGGTGACAATTGCTCCTACACCCTTGAGTTCCATCCGCCGTGCTTACCTCACCTGCCAGTCTCGGGGCGAAATTTGACCCCGACCAATTTGCGGACTGGCGCTCCGACAGGGAACGCTGGGGCCACAGCCAACTCTCCGGGGGGACCACGATGACGACGATCAACGGCCTGCGCTACATCGATTCCGACGGCCACATCCTCGAACACCCGACGGCGATGCCCGACTACGCGCCGGCCGAGTACCGCGATCGCGTGTGGCACATCGAGACCGACCAGGACGGGGTCGAGCACCTCCACTACAACGGCTTCGTCATGCCGTCGAACGGTTTGTCGCTCGCCGGCACCGCCGGTTTCCCCGACGAGGAGGTGCAACGCGCTCGCAGTGGCAACATGCGCTACACCGAGGTGCGTCCGGCGGCGTACAACGCCAAGGCGCGGCTGCAAGACATGGACACCGACGGCATCGACCTCGCGGTGCTCTACCCGACGTCGATGCTGGGGCTGCAGTCGATTCCCGACGAAGACTTCGCGCGCGTGCAGGCCCGCGCCTACAACGACTGGGCGTCGGACCACACCCAGGAGGGTGAGGGCCGGCTGTTCGCGGCGGGCGCGGTACCGCCGATGAACGACGAAGACGGCGTGCGCGCGGTGGCGGAGGAGATCCGTCGCGTCGCCGAGAAGCCGGGCATGGTGAGCGTGTTCCTGCGCCCGAACCCGTCGGTCGACTGGCGCCCGTTCAACGACAAGATCTACGACCCGGTGTGGCAAGCCGCGGCGGAGACCGGTCTCGTGCTCGCGTTCCACCCGTTCCTCATGCCCGACCTGCCGGGCGCGTGCCGCGGGCTGAAGCTCGGTCGGCCGTTTGCCGGCGGGAGCTACGCGCCGTCGTCGGAGGAGCCGGAAGGCGGGTGGGAGCTGTCGAACATCCTCTTCACCCAGGCGATCGCCAACCCGGTCGACGTGATGCACTCCATCGCGTACGTCACCGCCGGGGGTGTGTGCGAGCGCTTCCCCGACACGAAGTTCCTGTTCCTCGAGGCGAACGGTGGTTGGTTGGTGCCGTGGCTCGAGCGGCTCGACCACCACTCGAAGAAGTTCCAATGGGACGTGCCGTGGTTGAACATGCTGCCGTCGGAGTACTTCCGGCGTCAGTGCTGGATCAGCTTCGACCCCGACGAGTCGATGCTCGCGTTCACCGCCAACTCGCCGCTGTGCGGCGCCGATCGCATCGTGTGGGCTTCGGACTACCCGCACCCCGACGCCAAGTTCCCCGGCGTCACCGAGGAGCTCTCTGAAGCGCTCGAACCGCTCAGCTTCGAACAGCAGAGCATCATCACCAGCGAGAGCGCGCTCGCGTTGTACGCCATCGCGTGATCGAAGAGCTGGCGCGTCCGCCGAGGAGCCGGTCGTGACGGAGTTCGGCATCACCGGAGACATCGATGTCTTCGCGAAGGGCCTCGAGGTGCAGCAGCCAGAGTTGCTCCACGTGCTCGAGACCACCCCGACGGTCCGGAACGGCAAAGCCGTCACCGTGATGCGGATGGCCGACATCGTCTCGGTGACGCATCACCCGGACGTGCGCAGCACGCCCGCGCGTGAGAGCGGATTCTTGGGCGCACCTGACGCGCTCATACCGCTCCAGATCGACGGCGACGCGCACCGCAACTACCGGCGCTTGCTCGATCCGTTGTTCGCGCCGCGAGCAGTCGCGCGGCTCGAGCAGCATGTGCGCCGACTTGCGAACGAGCTCATCGACGCGTTCGCCGACAAAGGCGAGGTCGAGTTC
>Ga0075026_100000553_pt1 | contig 15194 bp, 12 predicted proteins | sample Str012_2_FD_71392 | JGI IMG/M metagenome (GOLD analysis project Ga0075026, IMG submission 71392) | Freshwater sediment microbial communities in response to fracking from Pennsylvania, USA - Straight Creek_MetaG_SC_2012 | ecosystem: Environmental > Aquatic > Freshwater > Creek > Sediment...
GGATAAAATCGGCCCCCGTGCTTTTTCTAAAGAGAACAGTTATTTGTGGGAAAGCGATACCATTAAACGAAAAAGATTTTCATTCAGCGACCGGATACGCAAATCGACAGAAAACGACAACAAAGCAGTTCGTTTTTATTTTTCTAACACACGCAATAAGCGGCTCTGGTTATTGTTTACCGGGCTGGTATTTTTTTGCTGGGTATTTTACAATTTCAACAGTCTTAAAAAAAGAGGAAAGACCGGTGTAGTAGCGCGGTTCAATTTTAAATACGTCCGGCTGCTGCCTTTTGCTGCCAGTTTTATCTGCATGCTAAGCCTGGCGCCGTTGTTTGATCTTAATGCACCTGCTATTTATATAGAGGTTTGCCAATTTCTGATCATGCTGATATTAACAGCTATCTTCTACCGCAGGTGGCAGCGTAAAATATTTTACTACTGGTGTTTTATTGTGTTGCTTTTCCTGCTCCTTTCATTTACAAGAATAGCCGGGCTTCCGCATTATATCCAGCGCTGGTGGGTATTGTTTATCAACCTGGGGGCGGTTTTTTTTGGCGTGTTTTTCTGGTCACGCTTAAAGCAAACAAAAGCAGAAAGGATTGTATTTCTTGCCACCCTGCTTTATGTCACATTCAACTTCCTGTCGGTGGTTTGTAATGTATTCGGCCGGCTTACCCTGGCCCAGGTATTTGGCTATACTTCCATTTATGCATTTGCGCAGGTAATCAGCCTTACTGTTTTTGTGCAATTGCTGGAAGAAGCCTTCCTGCTGCAGATTGTAAGCAGCCGTGTTAGAAAGCGTTACCCCGAAGATTTTGATGCTGTACTGGTAACAAAAGGGGTAAACCGGATTGCCGTAATCCTGGCCGTCATAATATGGGTTATAACGTTTACCACCAACCTCAATATTTATAATTTTGTGGAAGAGCAATTAACAACGCTGCTGGCATCGCCGCGTGAAATAGGCAGCATCTCCTTTACATTTGCTGGTGTGGTATTGTTTCTTGGAATTATCTGGCTCGCCAATTTTCTGCAAAAATACATTGCTTATTTTTTTGGCGATACCGGCGATGATGCTGCATTTGACAACAAGGGGGAGCGTTCAAAACTGATGATTACAAGACTGGTGCTGCTGATTGCAGGGTTTTTGCTGGCGGTGGCCGCATCGGGTTTACCAATGGATAAAATAACGGTGATTCTCGGTGCACTGGGAGTTGGTATTGGCCTGGGCCTGCAAAGCATCGTCAATAATTTTGTATCGGGTATTATTTTAATTTTTGACCGGCCGTTGCGCATAGGCGATACCGTTGAAGTGGGCGATAAAAAAGGAAGGGTGAAAGAAATCAGCATCCGCTCCAGTACCCTGCTAACGCCGGATGGGGCGGAAGTGATTATTCCCAACGGTGATTTACTATCGCACAATATTGTGAACTGGACGCTGAGCAATAACCATATCAGGGTAGAACTGCCGGTAACTGTAGAAGGATTGCCGGATCCGGAACTTATCAAAAAGGGATTTGCAGAAATTCTTAAAGACAATCCCGATGTTTTAATGCAGCGCCAGCCCGAAGTGTTATTTACTTACCTGAAAGGGAAAACAGTGCAACTGACTTTCTCCTTCTGGTGCAAAGATGTATCAAAACTGGATGTGACCAAAAGTGATGTCAGCAAAGCGGTGTACAGTTTGTTACAGGAGAGGGGGATTAATATTGTGTAATCAGACGGGTTGGCGACGCGCTATGAACGCAGCTAAAACAGATTGAACTGATTTAATCTGTTTATCCGTGCAGCGGGCTATCCGATTTCCTTCAAGCTATCTTTTGCCGCAGCAATGGTGGTATCCAAATCTTCTTTGGTAAGCGCATTGTTGAGGAACCAGCTTTCAAATGCAGAAGGGGGTAAATAAATACCGCGATCCAGCATGGCATGAAAGAACTGGCTGAATTTTTTATTGTCGGCCGCAGCTGCGTCTGCAAAATTATTAACCGGCTTATCGCTAAAGTGTACACTTATCATAGAGCCCAGCTGGTTGATGATAAAAGGGTTGCCCCATTCGTTGAGTACTTTTTTCAAACCATCGTGGAGATAAGTGGTCTTTTGATCCAGTGCTGTATAAATAGAAGGATTGTTTTTTAATTCGGTGAGCATGGTATATCCGGCAATCATGGCAATAGGGTTACCGCTTAAAGTGCCCGCCTGGTAAACATTTCCCAAGGGGGAGATGTGCTGCATGATGGCTTTTTTGCCGCCAAATGCACCCACCGGCATTCCGCCGCCAATTACTTTTCCATAGGTTACCAGATCTGCATTCATTTTTAATTTTTCCTGGGCACCACCAGGTGCCAGCCGGAATCCGGTCATTACTTCATCAAAAATTAAAACGATGTTTTCCTGTGTGCATATTGCCCTCAGGCCTTTTAGAAATCCTTCTCCGGGCAAGATGCATCCCATATTGCCTGCCACGGGTTCAATAATAATAGCCGCTATTTCATTTTTATTTTCATTCACCAGTTGCTGCACGGCATCCAAGTCATTGTATGCACAAGTCAAGGTGTCGTTGGAAACGCCGCCTGTAACACCCGGCACAGTTTGAATATTAAAGGTTGCCAGCCCGCTGCCGGCTTTTACTAAAAACGGGTCTGCATGACCGTGATAACAGCCTTCAAATTTGATGAATTTATTTTTGCCGGTATAACCCCTTGCCAGCCGCAGGGCACTCATACAGGCCTCGGTGCCGCTGCTTACCATGCGGATGAGGTCTACATTGGGTGTCATGCTGATGATGAGCTCGGCCATTTTTATTTCCAGTTCTGTTGGGGCCCCGTAAGAAGTGGAAAACGCAGCCTGTTCACGGATGGCATTTACTACGGGTTCATAAGCATGGCCCAGAATCATGGGTCCCCAGGAAGCGATGTAGTCAATGTATTTATTTCCATCGGCATCGTACAGGTAAGCGCCTTTTGCGTTTTTAATGAACAATGGTGTGCCGCCTACGCTCTTGAATGCACGAACGGGCGAATTAACGCCCCCGGGTATTGATTTTTGTGCTCGTTCAAAAAGCGTTTTGCTCAGCTGTATGTTCATTGTTCTGTTGTTTATTTTGCGGGTTGTAAAATAACTTCATTTCTATATTGCCGGCTTATTGTCCGTAAGCCCTGAATAAAAATGTTCCTATCTTATTTTCATTATCGAGGCCCAGATAAAATGACAAAGAATCCGAAGTAAAATTAGCCTTGTATTTATTTGCAGCATTTCCAAAAGCCTCAAAAGTAGTTGTCATTGGTCCAAGCGGAAATAATTTCCCGGTGCAGGCAGTTCTGAAATCTGCCTCTGTAAGCTGTTTCTTAAATTCAAGGCCCGCCATTGCATAGATTTTGTCAGCATTTTTTTCTGCCCAATATTTTTTAATTAACTGACAGGCAGAATCAATTTTTTGTTGTTGCGTTTTTTGAGCAGATACGATGGCAGTGGCGGAAAGAAAACTGAGTACGAGTATAATTTTTTTCATGACTTGTTTTTTATGTAAAATGAATATACCCGCAAAGTTTTTAAAAGACGGCTTTGCCATCCATAAGATTTCCTTAAAGTAATGAACCGAAAAAAAGCTGCAGTACTAACCGGGAATGCATCCGCGGTTATAGTGCCGCAAGCAACGCAGGTTTACTATGGTGTGTTTTCAGCACCAGCTCTCCAAACAATGTATTGGCCCAGGCAAACCATTTGCGGCTGAATTTGGTTGCATCATCTTTGTGAAACGATTCATGCATAAAACCCGTACCTGCATTTGACGCTAGCAGCATTTGCAGACATTTTTTTATTTCTGCATCGTTGTTACTGGTGAGTGCACGCATGGTAATACCGAGCGGCCAAATCATTTCCAGGCCGGCATGCGGACCACCAATGCCTTCCGCAGCCTTGCCCTTAAAAAAGAAAGGGTTACTATCCGATAAAATTAATTTTCTTGTATTCTGGTAAATGGGATCCGCTACTGGTTTTGCATCCAGGTAAGGTAATGATAGTAAGCTGGGCACATTGGCATCGTCCATTAAATTATAACTGCCGAAACCGTTTACTTCGTAGGCATACACTTGGCCAAACTGCGCATTTTGTACTATTGCATATTGCTGCAAAGCTTTTTCTACTTCCGTAGCCAGTTGCAAACATTCATTGGCCAGTGCGGTGTCTTTATTTATTTTAGCAACCATTTCAGCCGCCTGCTTCAACGATACTACCGCAAAGAAATTGGAGGGAATCAAATAAGGGAAAATGGTAGCATCATCGCTTGGTCTGAACATGGAACAAATAAGGCCAACGGGTTTTGTGGGATAGCCATAACCACCCAGCGGCACACCATCCGTAGCCCAGGCGGTGTTGCGCTGAAAGCTATAAGGCCCTTTTCCGTTTTTACGCTGCTGTTCTTTAAAAGTTTTTACAATCAGCGCAATGGTTTCCTTCCAGCTATTGTCAAAGGGCGTTGTATCGCCTGTTAGTTGCCAGTATTTGTGCGATAGGCGAATGGGGTAACACAAAGAATCGATCTCCCATTTTCTTTCGTGGGTGCCCGGCTTCATATCTGTAATGTCAGAATGTTTCCATTCGCTTACTTTATTTTCATCTTTGTAGAATGCATTGGCATAGGGGTCTTTCCGGATGCATTTTCCCTGGCGGTTGATTACGCCTGCTACCAGCTGCTGTAGCTTTTCATCTCCTTTTATCAGCGACAAATAAGGCCATACCTGCGCAGTACTGTCGCGCAACCACATGGCGTCAATATCGCCCGTAATTACATAGGTGTCGGGCTTGCCCTCCAGCATTTCAAAATCAACGGTAGTGTCCAGTGTATTGGGAAAACAATTTTCAAACAGCCAGGCAATTTCTTTTCCGGGCAATGATTTTTTTATGGCTTCTATCGCCGCTTCAACATGCGGACTGGTAAATTTTCTTTGTGCCAGCGGTGGACGCTTGCTTTCAAAGTCTGTAGTTCCCTTTGCGAAAAGAGTTGTATTGTGCAACAAGATGCCTGCGCTTAATACACTACCTGTTTTAATAAATTGTCTCCTGCCGGTCATGGTTGTATGATTTATGTATGCTGTTGTTTGTTGCTGGTTTTTACCACAGCGGTAAAAAGGCGCCCCAAACAGAAGGGGCAAATATCCAGTAAATCTTATCAATCTCAAAAATCACGGTTCAGACAATTAATCTCACTGCATCCCTTGCAAAATAAGTAGCTATTAAATCTGCGCCTGCTCTTTTCATGGAAGTAAGTGTTTCAATGATGGCCTTGTTTTCATCTATCCAGCCCATTTTGGCAGCGGCTTTTACCATGGCATATTCTCCGCTGATATTGTAGGCACTAACGGGTACCTGTACTGCATTTTTCACTTCGCGGATAATATCCAGGTAAGACAAAGCCGGTTTTACCATCACAATATCGGCGCCTTCTTCCACATCCATCAGGGTTTCTTTTATGGCTTCTATACGGTTGGCGTAGTTCATCTGGTAAGTTTTTTTATCGCCAAAACCCGGCGCACTGTCCAGCGCATCGCGGAAGGGGCCATAGAAACAGGAAGCGTATTTGGCGCTGTAGGCCATGATGCCGGTCTTTGTATAATTGTTTTCTTCCAGTGCTTTGCGGATGGAACCGATACGACCATCCATCATATCGCTGGGGGCTACAAAATCGGCACCGGCAGCGGCATGACTAATGCTCATTTTTACGAGGGCTTCTACAGTTTCGTCGTTTACAATTTCGCCGTCTTTTACAATGCCATCGTGCCCGTAAATAGAGTAAGGGTCCAGCGCCACGTCTGTCATCACAATCATTTCCGGTACGGCATCTTTGATGGCTTTGATGCTGCGTTGCATCAGCCCGTCTTTATTCCACGCTTCTTTACCAGTGTTGTCTTTGGTATCGTCTTTTGCTTTTACAAACAATAAAATGCATTTTATACCCATGCTGTACAACTCTTTCACCTCTTTTACTGTCACATCCAAACTATTGCGATAATAGCCCGGCATAGAAGCTATTTCGGTTTTTAGGTTTTGTCCTTCATCAATGAAGAGCGGTGCAATAAAGTCGTTGGGGGACAAAGTTGTTTCTGCAACAAGACTTCTGATGGAAGGGCTTGTACGAAGAATGCGGTTTCGTTTTTGTAGATACATATGATGGCTGATGTCTGATGTGAAGATGGCTGATTTCTTTTACTTGGTTTTACTATTTTTTTGCAACGGCATATTTTGGACTGATTTATTGTTCGACATCAGGTATCGGAAAATCAGGGATCAGACATTGCTCAATTACACCCATTCCCTGGGCTTCAAACAAACCTGAAACAACTTATCTTCCTCACTGCCTGGTGCTGGTTTATAATCATACTCAAATCTTACAGTGGGCGGCAAACTCATTAGTATACTTTCCGTACGGCCATTTGTTTTTAACCCAAAGATGGTTCCCCTGTCGTGCAGTAAATTAAATTCTACATAGCGGCCTCTTCTTATTTCCTGCCAGTGTTTTTCACCTGCTGTAAATGGAAGATCTTTTCTTCTTTTTACAACCGGCACATAACCGTCAAGAAAAACATTGCCATTGGCTTCCTGAAACAGGCGCAATCTTTCTGCATCTGCATCGTCCTTTGGTCGCAGGTGATCATAAAACACGCCGCCAATGCCACGGGTTTCATTGTTGCGGTGGCTGTTTACAAAATATTCATCGCAGCGTTTTTTATAGGTTGGATAAAGGTCTTCGCCAAAGCTGTGCATGGCTGTTTTCAGGGTCTGGTGAAAATGCCTGGCGTCCTCTTCAAACAGATAATAGGGGGTGAGATCAGTACCGCCGCCAAACCAGCGATCGCATACATTGTCATCTGCATCGTACAATTCAAAATAACGCCAGTTGGCATGCACCGTAGGAACATAAGGATTTATGGGATGAATGACCAGCGACAGACCGGCAGCAAACCATTTTGCTGCGCCCGCTGCCTGCAATTGTGTTTTCATCTTATCGGTTACGTGTCCGTAAACAACAGATGTGTTTACGCCTCCTTTTTCAAACACATTGCCATTGCTGATAACCCTTGTTTTGCCGCCACCGCCGCGGCCTTCGGCTCTTTGCCAGTTGTCTTCTTTAAAGCTTGCCTTTCCGTCAATGGCTTCCAGCCCACTGCAAATTGTGTTCTGCAGCTGATAGATGTAGTCAATCCATTGCCCCCTGAAAGCGGCAGTGGATGTTTTATAGTTGGGAGCGGTATCCATATTGGTATTTTAGAAGCATTTTCGATACATTAACAGAACGCAGCTTTCTTTTTTAACCATGCAAGCCTTTTAATCATACAAATCTGTGTTATATGCTAATCGCGCAGCGTTATTTTTTTTTATATTCTTTCACCGTATCCACAAAAGCCCTTGCATGATCAACGGGCACGTTGGGTAAAATGCCATGGCCAAGATTGGCAATATAGTGTCCGTGGCCAAATGCATTCATCATTTCGGTCACTTCCTTTTTTATAACCGGAATCGGGGATAATAATTTAGCCGGGTCAAAATTACCCTGTAAGGTAATGGTATTCCCTGCAAATTTCCGGGCCATTGGCGCAGTAATGCACCAGTCAATGCCCAGGCCATGCGCACCCGTTGCTGCCATTTTATCCAGCGAGTGCCAGGCGCCTTTTGCAAAAATGATCACCGGCACTTCGTCTTTCAATGCGGCAACAATCTGGCGGATGTATTTAAGTGAAATGTTTTCAAAATCATCCGGACTTAACAAGCCACCCCAACTGTCAAAGATTTGAACCGTATCTGCACCGGCTGCCACCTGTGCTTTTAAATAAGCGATGCTGGTATCGGTAATCATTTGCAACAACTGGTGGGCCAGTACCGGTTGCATATAACAAAACGCTTTTGCTTCGTCAAATGTTTTGGAGCCCTTGCCCTGTACCATATAACAAAGCAGGGTCCACGGGGCACCGGCAAAGCCAATCAGGGGCACACGGCCATTCAACTCCTGTTTAATTAATTTGATGGCGTCAAAAACATATTGCAGGGTTTCGTGCACTTCGGGTACCCGTACCCGTTGTAAGTCGGCCATTGTTTTAATGGGGTCTGGCAATATCGGGCCTTTGCTTTCTACCAGTTGCACTTCTAGCCCCATGGCCTGCGGCACCACCAGTATGTCTGAAAACAAGATGGCTGCATCTACGCCAATAATGTCTACCGGCTGCAGTGTAATCTGGCAGGCCAGTTCGGGCGTCTGGCAGCGTTCAAAAAAGCCATATTTTTCGCGCAGCACCATGTATTCCGGCAGGTAGCGGCCGGCCTGGCGCATCATCCACACGGGTGTTCTTTCGGTTGCTTCTCCGCGAAGGGTCTTTAAAATCAGGTCGTTTTTTATGGTAGTTGTCATCATAATGCTGAAGTCATTGTTTGGGTGCTTGCTTCAAATTGAACCCGGCTGATACGGTTAAGATGAATTTTATTTTTTGCGACACAAAAAATCCATGAAAACCTTTTGTAACATTTAACAAATGAATTTTCACGGGCATTTTTTCAATGTGTGCGATTGCTATATGTTCGTTTTATCCGGGATTCGAAAACCGTGTCATCGCTCACTGTTTACAAAATAATTAATTGCTTTCTCCACTAAGCTTTCTTTTCCCGGCCTGTCGCTGCTAATAATACTATTGGTTGTTTTCTTTTTTATTGCAGCGGCTGTGGTACTGCCAATGGCAAACAACATGGTTTCTTTTTTAAGTTTGTTTTTTAAAAAGAAACTCTCCACGGCACTCGGGCTAAAAAAAAGAATGCCATTGTATGTTTTACTGATAGCATGTGGCGTAGCAATGGTATGGTACACCATGATCTCAGTAACCTCTATTTCATTGCCGCGCAAAATATCCGGCAATTCGTCGCGTCGCTGATCTCCGCAAAAAAAGATGACCTCATCGGTGTATCCTTCTTCAGCTATCAGTTCTGCAAGTCCGGCCGCATTGTCGGCAATGCCAGCAATGCTTTGTTCGCCAAAATATTTTTTAACCAGTTGCTGTGTTGTGTGTCCAATGCAGTAAATGTTCCAGTCGGGCATTTCATCATTCATGTATTCCGCTACGGCTTCTACCGCATTCATGCTGGTAAAAACAATGCTGGCCGATTGCAGCAGCGACTGTTCAATTTCCTGTTGTACTTCTATTGACTGTATGGCCTCTGTTTCAATAAATGATTGCACCTCTATTTCAATGCCCTGCTCCAGCGCTTCTTCAATCAGTGTTTCGCTAAGGGGGCGGGTAGACAATATGGTGATCTTATTTTGCTGCATGCTGAATGCTGTCTGTAATTGCCTGTCCGCCTTTTTGTAAAATATCTTTTGCTGCCTGTATGCCCAGGCCTTGTGCATGACCGGTAGAAGCCGTTGCGCTTGTTTCAACTTTTGTTATACCATCGGGCGAAACAATATTGCCCCTGAAAATGATATTGCCATTGCTAATGGCAGCCAATGCACTGATGGGTGTGGAGCAGCCGCCCAGTAGCGTTTTCAGAAATTCGCGTTCAATCTTTACGCAGACAGCCGTTTCGGCATCATTAAAATGCACGCAGGCTTCCAGGCAAATCGTATCGTTTTCCCTGCAAACCACCATAATGGCGCCTTGTGCCGGAGCGGGTAGCATCCAGTCCAGTTCAATACAATTTTCCGGCCGCAGGCCAATTCTTTCCAGGCCGGCAGCGGCAAAGATGGCGCCCTGCCATGGTTTGTCGGTTACTTTTTTCAGTCTGGTGTTTACATTGCCGCGCAGGTTCTCAATGGTATGATGCGGGTAACGGTGCAGCCACTGTGCTTTTCTGCGGGTGCTGCTGGTAGCAATCACCGCATTAGAAGTATTGTCTTCCAAAAAAGAAGCCGATGCTTTGTATACCAGTAAATCTTTGTAAGAAGCTCTTTTTAAAACTGCCGCCTGTACAATTCCATTGGGTAATTGCACAGGTACATCTTTCATGGAGTGTACGGCAATGTCTATTTTTTGATTCAGCAGGGCAATATCGAGGCTGCGGGTAAAGATGCCTTGTACACCAATTTCGTAGAGGGGCGTTTGCAAATCAATATCGCCTTCGCTTTTTATATAAACGAGCTCAGATTCAAAACCATTGGCTGCCAGCAATTGCTGCACGGTTGTGGCCTGCCAAACTGCAAGCTGGCTTTCTCTTGTGCCAATCCGTATTTTATTTTTCATGAAAACGATTAATTTGTACCGGTGGCCATAAAGTCATTAATGGCTTCAATGTACTGGCAACCCCGCTGGTTCTGCTGGCGCATTTTTACAGCCATGGTAGTTATCACTTTTTGAATCCTGGCTTCAGGTTTTTCGGATGCAAAGTTAATAAAGGAAGTGCTGGAAAAAGCACCGGTATCTACCTGGCAGGAATGTATTTGTTCAAGTTTATCTCTTACCGCTTTTAAAACGGGCACATGTTTTCGCATATCGTACCAGGCGGTAAATTCCAAAACATGCTCAGCTATAATAGCTTTTGCTTTTGGTACTTCTGCTTTTCTGTTCTGCAGGGTTTCATCTTTCAGTTTGGAAAGATCGTCCACATTTACCAGGGTTATATTGGGCAGCTGTTGGGCGGCTGCTTCAACATTATAAGGAATGGATAAATCGATGATCAGTTTGTCGCCGCAACCGTTCAGGTGGCTGGCAAGAATTACCGGTTCTGCAGAATTGGTGGCCACCAATATAATATCTGCCTGTGCAACCTGCGCTGGTAATTCCGAAGCAGGCACATGCTGCAATCCCAGTTCAATAGCCAGCTCTGCCGCTTTTTCAGGGCTGCGGTTGATGAGTGTAACATTACTGGTTTGCAGGTAGTCTACCAGGTTTTTGCAGGTATTGCGTCCAATTTTACCCGTGCCCAGCAAAACAATTTTTTTACCGGCAGGGTTGATGACATGCTCTTTTATATACTGCACTGCGGCAAAGGAAACCGATACGGTTCCACCGCTTAGTGTCGTCTGGTTTTTGATGGCTTTTGAAGATTGCAAAACCGCGTTTACCATCCGGTCGATGGTGGGACCTATAAAACCATTTTCACGGGCTTTTTTCACAGATTGTTTTATCTGGCCAATAATTTCATAATCGCCCAGTATCTGCGAATCCAGGCCGGCTGCCACATTAAAAAGGTGCTCAACTGCTTCAGCACCCTTCTTTATATAGGCCATTTCATTAAACGCCGCAGCATCACCGGCGGTTTGTGTGCAGAGCAGGTCAATCAGTTGCTGTACATTTTCGCTAATACCATAGATTTCGGTGCGGTTACAGGTAGAAAGGATGAATAAATTGTGCAGGCCAAAACCAGGTGCCAGTTCCAGTACGGCATTGTACTGGTCGGGTCCGATGGCAAACCCGCCGCGCAGCGAAGCATCCGTTTTTTTGTAGTTGATGCCTGCTATGCAGAAATTCAGAATGTCGTTATGGTCGTTTCCTTTCATGTAAACAGTTTCTGTAATCAGTACGGCGAAATTAATCCAGGGTTTTCCAAAAAACGAATATCCGTGTCATTGGACTGTCATTTTTTGGGATGAACTGCGTTATTACGGCTATTGACGCAGATCATGGTGCATTATATAAGCGTATGAACTTTCGAGTGAGAGAGTGGTTACATTTGCAAATATTTAAATGTTTATGGGCCAGCAAGTAAAAAGAGGGATTATGCTGATGAACCTCGGTTCGCCAGATTCTACGGATGTAAAAGATGTAGCGCGTTACCTCAAAGAATTTTTGATGGATGAACGGGTAATCGATTATCCCTACCTGATGAGAACCTTGCTGGTAAAAGGTTTGATTGTACCATTCAGGGCGGCTAAATCTGCGGCGGCATACAAAACTATCTGGACAAAAGAAGGATCGCCCCTGGTAGTGCTTACAAAACAATTGCAGCAGGCACTGCAAAATGAAATCAGTGAAAACGTAGTGATCAGCATGCGCTATGGCAACCCATCGCCCGAAGCTGCTTTTGAAGAATTGCTGCGTAAAGAACCCGGATTGCAGGAGGTTATACTAGTGCCTTTATACCCGCATTACGCCATGTCGAGCTTTGAAACCGCTGTGGAATATGCAATGGAAGTGTACAAGAAGAAAAAATACCCGTTTGCCATCAGCACCCTGAAGCCTTTTTTTGACGATCCATATTATATTGATGCGATGGTGGCCAACATGCGGCCCTACCTTCAGGAAGCATACGATCACATTCTTTTCAGCTATCATGGTATACCCGAGCGGCATATCAAAAAAAGCGATACTACCGGAAACCATTGCCTGCAAATGGCGGATTGCTGCAATGTTTCTTCAGCAGCGCATGCACATTGTTACCGCCACCAGGTATTTGCTACCACGCAAAAAGTAGTAACGCAATTGCAAATTCCAAAAGAGAAATACAGCATTTCATTTCAATCGCGTTTGGGAAAAGGATGGTTGCAGCCTTTTACGGATATCCGTTTTGAAGAAATGCCCAAAGAAGGCATCAAAAAAATACTGGTCATTTGTCCGGCTTTTGTAAGCGATTGCCTGGAAACCCTGGAAGAGATTGAAGAACGGGGAAAAGAAAGTTTCATGGCAGCAGGAGGTGAGCGTTTTACAATGATACCCTGCCTCAATACGCACCCGTTGTGGGTAAAAGCCATTGCCGCCTGGGTGAGGGAATATGTTGCGGGAAATAAAGAAAGAATGATGGCTTAGCGCGTTGCCGGAGGGCTGGCTTGCCCCGCAAACATGCTGGTCTTTTCTTTAATTCGTGAAATTAGTGTCGTATGTATCTGTATATAAAAGCACTGCACATTATTTTTATTGTTACCTGGTTTGCGGGCCTGTTTTACATGCCGCGCCTGCTCATTTACAATACAGAAGCAGCTGAAAAACCTGAACCAGCAAGAACCGCCCTGCGTGAGCAACTAACAGTAATGATTAAACGTTTGTGGTGGGCCATAACCTGGCCATCGGCCATTCTTACCTTAATTTTTGGTGGCAGCACCTGGTATTTAATGAACAGCCTGCCCACCTGGCTCTCCGTCAAACTATTTCTTGTGGCCGGTTTGTACTTTTATCATTTTTCGCTGCATATAATGGTGAAACAGCAGGTAAAAGGCATTTTTAAATATACTTCTCAGCAGCTCCGGATTTGGAATGAAGTGGCTACCATCTTCCTGGTGGCCATTGTAATGCTGGCCGTTGTAAAACAATCCCTCAGTTTTGTATGGGCCATTGCAGGATTAATTTTATTCATCGTTGTGCTGATGAGTGCTGTAAAAATTTACAAGATGCTGCGCAACAGAAAATAATTTGTAGCAGGTAAACTCCTCACCAAAAAAAATCAGCGGCAACCTGTAGCCAGCAAACTTTCCATAAAAAAACCTTTCATCCGGAGATGAAAGGCCATTCATTTGGTTACAGAGCCTTACAGTTTCTGAACCTGGTTTATCTGTAGCATTGGATAGATCATTTTGCGGAAGTGCAAAGGTTTTTTTCAGACAGCAACCGGAAATTAAAAACGGGTTGTAAAAAAATTCAAAAATGGGCTCGGTAAAAAAAGGAAGGGGAGTAGGAATACCCCCCTTTTAACCCCTAAACCCTAAACCGTAGAAAAACGTGTAATATCTTATACTTACGAATAAATAGTTGTTTTACTAGATCCGACCGTATTTTCAACATATTGATTCTCACACTCCCCAGACCTGTTTGCTCACATGCCAGTAACTTTCAGAAACTATGCCAAAGCCATTAAATGTGGATAATTGTTCCTGCTGTTCAGCCATAAGCCTTGCACATTTAAGGGTTTCTTTAACAAAAAGCAAGGCTAACGGCTTTGGCAGGTATTTGCAAGGCCGCTTAGGGTTTTTTTGAGAAAATCAGAACTGTAAACTGCGATTATGGTGCCAGTTTTAGGTCCTTTTTTTCCTTTCGGGCAAATATTAAAATCTATGCAGCTGCTTTCTTTTTCACTTCATATTTACCGTACCTTTGCACACCATTAAAAAATCGTTGATCCTGCCCCTTTTACCGAACTACAGACTGTTTATATATGGCATCCAAATACAAAGAATTTAAGGGTTTACACTTACCAACTATAGAGCAGGAAATGCTTGCTGCCTGGGATCAGCACCATGCATTTGAAAAAAGCATTGAACTGAGAGCGGGCGCAACCCCTTTTGTTTTTTATGAGGGCCCCCCCAGTGCCAATGGTTTGCCCGGTATTCACCACGTTATTTCAAGAACATTAAAAGACCTGGTTTGCCGCTACAAAACCATGAAAGGCTTCCAGGTAAAACGCAAAGGCGGATGGGATACCCATGGCCTGCCCATAGAACTGGGTGTTGAAAAGGAGCTGGGCATTACCAAGGAAGACATTGGCAAAAAAATCTCTGTAGAAGAATACAACCGAAAATGCCGGGAAGCCGTAATGCGCTATAAAGACAAGTGGGACGATGTAACCAAAAAAATGGGTTACTGGGTAGACTTGAAAGATCCCTATGTAACTTTTAAGAATGAATACATAGAAACACTCTGGTGGATATTAAGCGAATTGTACAAGAAAAATTATTTGTACGAGAGTGTTAGCATACAACCTTATTCTCCCGCAGCAGGTACGGGCCTCAGTTCTCATGAATTGAACCAGCCCGGCACGTATAAAATGGTAAAGGATACGAGTGCGGTAGCGATGTTTAAAGCAGTGAAGAATGATAAGAGTCAATTTTTGTTTGACGCCTTAAAGGAAGAGAAGCAAGAAGGTTCAAAGGAAATTTTCTTTATGGCCTGGACGACGACACCATGGACGCTCCCTTCCAACCTTGGATTAACTGTTGGTGGAAATATTGACTACGTACTGGTAAAAACTTTTAATCCCTATACGCACCGGCCGGTAAACCTGGTATTGGCAAAAACCTTGTTGTCAAAATTTTTTAAAGAGGAAAGCAAAGACGGCGATTTTGATGCGCACAAAGACGGCAACAAAATCATTCCCTGGAAAATACTGGCAGAATGCAAGGGCCGGCAGCTGGAAGGATGTATTTACGAACAACTGCTTCCTTTCGAAGCAAACTCATTGGAAAAAATACAGGAGATAACGCCAGGCGCAAAACCATTCCGCGTAATGGTAGATAGCTTTGTTACTACCGAAGATGGTACAGGTATCGTTCACACTGCTCCTGCTTTTGGAGC
>Ga0075026_100000554_pt1 | contig 15182 bp, 15 predicted proteins | sample Str012_2_FD_71392 | JGI IMG/M metagenome (GOLD analysis project Ga0075026, IMG submission 71392) | Freshwater sediment microbial communities in response to fracking from Pennsylvania, USA - Straight Creek_MetaG_SC_2012 | ecosystem: Environmental > Aquatic > Freshwater > Creek > Sediment...
GGCGTATCGGCGCCGGAGCGTGGCCCGCTGAGGCGCAATCAGTCAACCCGAGGGTCGGCGTCTATCCTGCGCCGTCGTGCATTTACTCTCCACGATTCTCGCCCTCAGCCTGGACCCCAAGTCGATCCTCAGCGACCTGAGCCCCTACGGCGAGATCGGCCTGATGCTGATCATCTTCGCCGAAACCGGCCTACTGGTCGGCTTCTTCCTGCCGGGCGATTCGCTCCTGTTCACCGCCGGAATCCTCGCCAACCAGGGCAAACTGAACCTCGCGGCCGTCCTCATCGGGTGTTTCGCCGCCGCCGTCATCGGTGACCAGGTCGGCTTCACCATCGGGCAGCGGATGGGCCCGGCGCTGCTCCGGCGACCGGATTCGAGGCTGTTCAAGCGGGAGTACATCGACCGCACCGAAGACTTCTTCGACCGGCACGGGGCGAAGACCATCGTGTTGGCGCGCTTCGTTCCCGTCGTGCGGACGTTCGCGCCCGTCGTGGCGGGCATCGGCAAGATGACCCGGCGCACGTTCGTCAGCTTCAACGTTGTCGGCGCGTTCATCTGGGTGTTCGGCGTGACACTTGCGGGGTACGCACTCGCCGACGTGATCGGCGACTCGATCGACACGTACCTCTACCCGCTGATCGCCGTCATCATCATCGTGTCGCTGATCCCGCCGTTCATCGAGTGGCGCAAGGCGAAGAAGCAGGGACCGCGGAACTACACCCAGGCGCAGGCCGACGCCGAGGCCGTCGCCCTCCACGAAGTCGTCGAAGACGACTGACCCGCGACACTGGGCACCGGCACCGGCACCCACCCCCAACCACATTTTGGCGTCACTCAACCATCAAATCTGATGTTCGAGTGACGCCAAAATCCTGCAGCTACTCGCCGGCGGAGGCGCCCTCGCCGCGACCGTGTTCGGCCATGGCTTCGGCGACGATCTCCGACTCCTCCCCGAAGCCGCCGCTCTTGCGCTTCGAGAACATCACCGCACCGATCAGCACGACCAGGCAGACGCCGGCGATCACGAAGCGGATGTCGTCGTCCTTCAGGCTGATGATCGCCGGCAGCACCAGCAGCGAGACCAGGTTCATCACCTTGATCAGCGGGTTGAGCGCGGGGCCGGCGGTGTCCTTGAACGGGTCGCCGACGGTGTCACCGATGACGGCTGCCTTGTGCGCCTCGGAACCCTTGCCGCCCTCGTTGCCGTCTTCGATGTACTTCTTGGCGTTGTCCCACGCACCGCCGGAGTTGCTCAGGAAGTTGGCCATCAGCTGACCGGTGAGGATCACACCGGCGAGGAACGCGCCCAGCGCGAGGTAGTTGATGCCGAACCCGATGATCAACGGTGTGAGCACCGCGAGCAACGCGGGGGTGGCGAGCTCACGGAGCGACGCCGCGGTGCAGATGTCGATGACCGGGCCGTAGTCGGGCTTCTTGGTGCCGGCCATGATCTTGCCGTCGGCGAACTGGCTGCGCACCTCTTGCACGACCACACCCGCGGTGCGGCCGACGGCGCGGATGGCGAGCGCGGAGAACAGGAAGACGACCGAACCGCCGATGAGCAGCCCGATCAACGTCTTCGGGTTGGCGACGTTGATCTGGGTGAGGATGTTGTTGAACAGCCGGTTCCCGGTGATGTTGCTCAGCGGGTTGAGCTCACCGCCGATCGTTTCGATGTAGGAGGCGAACAGGGCCACGGCCGCGATCACGGCGGAGCCGATGGCAAAGCCCTTGGTGACGGCCTTCGTGGTGTTCCCGACCGCGTCGAGGCTCACCATGATGCGCTCGGCCTCGCCCTCGAACTCGCCCGACATCTCGGCGATGCCGGCCGCGTTGTCGGCGACGGGGCCGAAGGTGTCTTCCGACACGATCACGCCGGTGGTGGCGAGCATGCCCATACCGGTGAGGGCCACCATGTAGAAGGTGAACTGCGTGTTGCCGTCGCCCAACCAGATACCGACGGCGAGCGCGGCGGCGATGGCGATGATGGCGTAGACGCTCGACTCGAGGCCGGAGCTGATGCCGGACAGAACGACGGTGGCCGGGCCGGTCCGGGTCGCCTCGGCGATCTCCCGCACGGGCGCGGTTTCCGTCGACGTGAAGTACTCGGTGAGGCGGCTCAGCAACTGGGCGAGCACGAGACCGGTGATCACCGCGCCGAAGCACTTCCACCCGGCGTCGAACTTGTCGTTGCCGACGTAGCCGAAGGCGACGACCGCGGTGCCGACCACGGTGAGCACACCGGCAGTGATGAAGCCGCGGTTGATGGGCGCCATCGCCGACTTGTCCTTGTCGGTGGCCCGCACCGCGAACACGCCCACGATCGACGCGAGCACGCCGATGGCGCGGGCGGCGACGGGGAAGATCAGCCCGAGGGCCGGGTTCATGCCGATCGACTTGAACGCCGCCACCCCGAGGATGATCGACGCGACCAGGGTGACCTCGTAACTCTCGAAGAGGTCGGCAGCCATACCGGCGCAGTCACCCACGTTGTCGCCCACGTTGTCGGCGATGGTGGCGGGGTTGCGGGGGTCGTCTTCGGGGATGCCGGCCTCGACCTTGCCGACGAGGTCGGCGCCGACGTCGGCGGCCTTGGTGAAGATGCCGCCACCGACCCGGAGGAACAGCGCGAGGAGCGAACCGCCGAACCCGAACCCGATGAGGATGGCCGAGGCAGTGTTCTGGAAGATCATGATGATGACGGTGGCGCCGAGCAGACCCAGGCCCACCGTGAACATGCCGGCGACGCCACCGGTACGGAACGCGACCTTCAGCGCCGCGGGCAGTGAACCTGACTTCGCCGCCGCCGCGGTGCGGACGTTGCCGCGCACCGCCAGGCTCATCCCGATGAAACCGGTGAGCCCCGACAGCACGCAACCGGCGATGAACGCCAGGGTGCGGAACAGGCCCGACTGCGCGAAGGTGAGGCCCGAGGACGCGTTGGGTCCGGCGACGAGCGGCTTGACCACCTCGGTCGACGTCACGAACACGACGATGCCGAGCGGGATCAGGATGACCGCGATCGTCTTGAACTGGCGCCTCAGGTAGGCCATCGCGCCTTCCTGGATGGCCGACGCGATCTCGATCATCTTGGGAGTTCCCTGATCGGCGGCGAGCACGCCGCGCATCAGGAAGACGCCGACGCAGAGCGCGAGCAGCGCCGTCATCGCCGAGAAGATCAACCAGAACCAGGCTTCCCCGTTCAGGGTGAAGACCTGGTATCCGCCTTCAGCAGCCAAGCTGATCATGGAGTCACAGTCCTCTGGAGTACGTGGTGGGTGGGGCGCGCAGATCGGTGGACCAGCGCAGGGAAGCGAGGGAAAAGTAGGGGCCGGGACTCGTCCGAGTCCAATCTGTCGACGAGTTTCAGACGAGGAGTGGTCATTCCAGGTGGTAGGGCAATGAGGTCACGACCGTTCCCTTACGGAAGAGCAGCCGGCCCTTCAGCAACAGCGCGGTCTGGTTGTGGAGCAGGTTGCCCCACCAGTGGCGCACGACGAACTCGGGGAGCAACACCGTGATGACGTCGTTCTCCCACCGCGCGTCGAGCTCGTCGACGTAGCGGAGGATCGGCCGGGTGAGCTCTCGATACGGGGAGTAGACGATCTCGAGCGGCACGTCGATACCGAACTCTTCCCACTGCCGCTCGAGCCGTTCCTGGTCTTCTTCGTCGGACACCACCGACACCGCGACGAGGTGACTCGGCGACAACGAGCGGGCGTACGCGAGCCCTTCGAGCACGCCGCGATGCACGCCGCCGACGAGTACGACGACGGTGTGGTTCATGCTTCGGGGCCTGTAGTCGGGGGTGACGCGCAGGCCGTCGGCGACGGTGGTGTAGTGCCGCCTTATCGACTTGAACAGCACGACGATCACCGGGATCACCACGAGCGGAACCCACGCGCCGCTGGTGAACTTCGTTCCGCCCACGATCAGTAGCACGACGAACGTGGCGACCGCGCCGACCGCGTTGATCACCATGTTGCGCTTGTAACCCCGCTCGCGCTCCTTCTGGTGATGTTTCACCATGCCGGCCTGCGAGAGCGTGAACGACAGGAACACGCCAACTGCGTACAGCGGGATCAGCGCGTTCGTCTTGCCGCCGAACGCGATGATGAGCAAGCCCGCCGCGGTCGCGAGCACCAGTACGCCGTTGGAGAACACGAGGCGATCGCCGCGGTTGGCGAGCTGCCGAGGCAGATAGCCGTCGTGGGCGATGATCGACGACAGCCGCGGGAAGTCGGCGTACGCAGTGTTCGCGGCCAATGTGAGGATCGCCGCCGTCGCGAACTGGAGCACGACATAGAGCACGGTGCCGCTGCCGAAGACTGCGGTGCCGAGCTGCGACATCACCGTGGTCTTGTCGCTCGGGTACGGACCGAGGCGGTGCGAGAGGATCTGCACACCCATGAACAGCGTGCCGAGGATGACCCCCATCCACACCAGCGTCGCCGCCGCGTTCTTCGACTCGGGGCGACGGAAGGCCGGCACTCCGTTGGAGATCGCTTCGACTCCGGTGAGCGCGACCGCGCCCGACGAGAAGCCCTTCAACAAGATGAACAGGGTGAGCGTGCCGCCGAAGATGTTGCCACCTTCTTGCTTGAACGGCAGCGGGTTGATGCGATGGATGTCGTCGATCACGAAGCTGCGGAAAAGCCCGTAACTCACGAGCGCGGCGAGGACCGCGATGTAGATGTAGGTGGGGACGGCGAAGATCCGACCCGACTCCTTGATGCCGCGCAGGTTGGCGAGACTGATGAAGACGATCAGGATCAACCCGATGGCGACGCGATGCGGGGCGAGATCCTGGAACGCCGGGATCGAGACGATGGCCGCGACACCTGCGGAGATCGAGACCGCGACGGTGAGGATGTAGTCGACGAGGAGCGACGCGCCCGCGACGAGCGACGGGTTCTCGCCCAGGTTCTCGCGGCTCACGACGTAGCTGCCGCCGCCGCTCGGGTAGGCGAAGATCGTCTGCCGGTACGAGGTGACCACGATCACGAGCAGCGCGGCCACCGCGATGCCGATCGGGACCAGCTTGCTCAGCCCGAGCGCCAGGCTGGAGCCGCCCACGGCGACCACGAAGAGGATCTCCTCGGTCGCGTAGGCCGTCGACGAGATGGCGTCAGACGAGAACACCGCGAGCGCGATCGTCTTCGGGATCCGCTGGTGTTCCATCTCCGTGGTCGCCAACGGCCGACCGACGAGTACACGTTTGACGAACGCCACGCCCTTGAATCCCCTCCCAGGCCCCGAACGACCGGGTGGTACAGCTTGCCATCTCGATCGCCGGCACCGCGGATCGGTCAGACAGCTGTCACTGATTGCGGATCGCCGACCCGGTACCGATAGCCTTCGCCAGGCTCAGGCGTCGGAGGGAGCGGTCCGTGCACGTCGTCGTAGTTGGATGCGGACGGGTGGGCAGCGAGCTCGCGCTCAGCCTCGAGCGGAGCGGCCACAGCGTCGCGGTGATCGACAAGAACGCCGAATCCTTCCGCAAGCGCCTCCCCGAAGACTTCTCCGGGCAGAAGATCGTCGGCTTCGGCTTCGACCGCGATCACCTCATCGAGGCCGGCATCGAACGCGCCGGCGCCGTGGCGGCCGTCACCAGCGGCGACAACTCCAACATCCTCACCGCCCGCATCGCGCGCGAGAACTTCTCGATCGAGCGCGTCGTCGCCCGCATCTACGACCCGCGCCGCGCGGTCATCTACCAACGGTTGGGGATCCCGACGGTCGCCACCGTCTCGTGGACGACCGATCAGGTGATGCGCCGCTTGCTGCCCACCGACGAACAGCCACACGAATGGCTCGACCCGAGCGGCAAGGTGTGCCTGCTCGACTATCCGATTCCGGCCAAGTGGGCGGGGAAGAAGTTGGCGTCACTGAGCGAGCCGGGCGTGTTCTGGCTGGTGGCGATCACCCGTCTCGGCACCGCGCAGGTCAGCACGCCGAGCGCGATCGGCCAAGACGGCGACATTCTGCACTTCGCCGCCGACGTCGCCGCGCTCGACTCGCTGCGTGATCGGCTCGAACACGGGGAGGAGCACCGCTGATGCGGGTTGCCATCGCAGGCGCAGGGAACGTCGGCCTGTTCATCGCCAACGACCTCCGTGCCGCCGAACACGACGTCCTCATCATCGAGCAGAGTCCGGCCGTCGTGAAGCGATCCCAATCCGCCGACGACGGGATCGTCTGGCACGTCGCCGACGCGTGCGAAGTGAGCTCGCTGCGCGCCGCGGGGCTCGATTCGTGCGACGTCGTGGTCGCCGCCACCGGCGACGACGAAGACAACCTCGTGGTCTCGCTCCTGGCCAAGCAGGAGTTCGCGGTGCCCCGGGTGATCGCCCGCGTGAACCACCCGCAGAACGAGTGGTTGTTCAACGAGAACTGGGGCGTCGACATGTCGGTGTCGACACCGCACCTCATCACCGCGCTGGTCGAGGAAGCGGTCACCGTCGGACGGCTGGTCCGCATCCTCCAGTTCGAGGGTGGTCAGGCACGCTTGGTCGAGGTGACGTTGGCCGACAACTCGCCCGTCATCGACCGCGCGCTGCGTGACATCGACGTCCCGCGCAACGCCACCATCGTCGCCATCGTGCGCGACGAACACGTGGTGATGCCGCGCGGCGACTCGGTGTTCGAGGCCGGCGACGAGGTGCTGGCGATGGTCACGCCCGAATCAGAGGACGAGGTGCGCCGAATCCTCACGGGCGCGGCTGCGTAAACCACCCTGCGGTCAGCCGAGCAGCTCGTACGCCGGGTTGTACACGAGGAAGCGCTTGCCGTCGCGAGCGGCGACGCCCTCGAAGGCGACTCGGCGCCCCGGTGACAGACCGGCGATCTTGCGCCGACCGAGGAACACTCCCACGATCGAGCCCCGCCCATCGGTCACGGTGATCTCGAGCGCGGGCGCGCCGGCGCGGGGCACGATGCGCACCGAGCGCACCTCACCGCCCACCCGCACGCGATTCCGGGCGGCGACGGTGTCCATCGCCTCCAGCAACTGCGCGTCGCAGAACGCGGTCAGTTGCTCGCGGTCGAGCTCCTCGACCGGCTTGGTGAGCCGATCGACCATCTTCCGGAACGCCATGGCCCCGGATGATACGACGCCGCAACCGCCGCCGATCACGCGACACCACCTCCTAACCTGACCACCGCGATGGACGCCACTCCCTCCCGGTCGGATCGACGCGACCGAGCGCGCCGGCGCAACCGCACCGTCGCGCTCGTCGGCGGGGCCGCGGTGCTCGTCGCGGTGATCGTGGGGGTCGCCGTGATGGTCGCGGGCGGCGGAACTTCGAGCACCTCCTCGCCACCGTCGGCGACGGGCTCGCGCGCGACGAAGGTGGGCCTGACGCTCGGCGACGTAGCCGCTGACAGCGCCGGGGCTCCGGTGACGGTGAGCACCGAGGCCTCGCACGCCGTGCTCGACCAGGTCGACGCCTACGTCCACGACGCCACCGTCGTGCCGCTCCGTTCGGGCGCCGCGCCGGCGACTGCTCTCGCCTCGGTGTTCGACGCCTCGACGCTCGCCACGGCCACCACGGCAGATCGAGGCGCTCTGTTCGACGAAGGCATGCCCAAGGTCACCGGCTCGCTCACGATCACCGCGCCACCGATCAGCGTGCTCGGCCTCGGTGATCAGAGCGGAAAGCTCACGCTCGTGATCGCGTCGATGGTGCTCGACGTCAAAGGCGGCACCGCGGCGAAGGATCCGCTCCACATCGTGCGCAAGGTCGACTTCACGCTGGCGCCCGACGCCACCGGCGCGTGGAAGGTCACCGCGTACGACGTGGTCGTGACGCGCGACGGCGGCGGGCTCGCGGTGACCGCCACCACGCAGGCCTCCAAGTGACCGGTCACCGTTCGTCACGCCGACGCGCGCTCACCCTGCTCGTCGTCGGGCCGCTGGCGTGCGGACTGTTCGTCGCCGGTGGGATCGCGGCGACCTGGCTGGCGCTCGGTCGCCCTGCCCCCGCGCGGGGCGCGGTGTGGTTCGAGGTCGCCAAGGTCGGCACGGCGCGCAACCCGGGCGCGCCGCAGCAGCCGTTCTTCGCGCTCGTGCTCGGCACCGGCGCGCGTTCCGACGACCCCGCGCAGTCGCCCGACGATCCCGGCCTTGCCGACGCCATCCACGTGATCGGCGTGAACCCCGCGCTGAAGACCGCGACCCTGATCGACATCCCGCGCGACACCGAAGGGCCGGGTGGCAACAAACTCAACTCGTACATCGTGAACAATCCGGGGGGCAACGACCTGCGCGCCGAAGCCGACGCGGTGTCGTCGGTCGTGGGGGTGCCGATCACGTGGGTGATCCGGGCCAACTTCCCCAACTTCCAGCAGATGGTCGACGAGATCGGCGGCATCGACGTCAACATTCCCACCGCGATGGATGACGACTTCTCGGGCGCGCACTTCGCCGCCGGACCCGCGCATCTCAACGGCGAGCAGGCGTTGCAGTTCTCGCGCGACCGTCACTCGTTCCCGAACGGCGATCTGAGCCGTTCGAGCAACCAGGGCCTCCTGATCGTCTCGGCGCTGCAGACGTTGCAGCAGAAGCATCCCAGCGCCGGCGACACCGTCCGGCTGATCGCCACGCTCGGGCGCCACACCAAGCTCGACGGGGTCGGGATCTCCGACCTGTTCCACATGGGATCGCTCGCGCTCACCTTCGATCCGGCCAAGATCAAGAACGTGGTACTCCCCGTCACCGACGGCAGCGGTAGCAACCTGGTGAAGACGGCCGCGGCCAACGCCCTGCTCGCCGACTTCGCCGACGACGCCGTGCTGCAGGCAACGCCGTGAGCGCGCTGACCACACCACCGGTCGGCGCCCGGCCCGACGCGTGCGACACCCTCGACGAGCTTGCATACGAACACTTCGACCGCGTCGTGGCGAACGCGGTGCTTCCCGCGCGTGCGGCACAACCGGCAACCGCCGCGCTCGACCTCTCGCCCGCGGTTGCCGCGCGCTTGCGCGAGCGCGGGATCGACACGCTGTGGTCGCACCAGGCCGACGCGGTCGACGCGCTGCGACGCGGGCACAACGTCGTGGTAGCGACGGGCACCGCGTCGGGGAAGTCGCTCTGCTACCAGCTGCCGATCGCCGAGTCGGTCGTCGCCGGCGGCAACGACACCGCGCTGTTGGTGTTCCCAACGAAGGCGCTCGCGCAAGACCAGCTGCGATCCTTTCGCCAGTGGCTCCTCCCCGATCTCGTCGCGGCCACGTACGACGGCGACACTCCGGCCGGCGATCGCGCCTGGGCGCGCACCCACGCCAACGTGGTGCTCACCAACCCCGAGATGCTGCACATGGGGATCCTCCCGGCGCACGATCGTTGGGCCACGTTCCTCCTCCGACTGCGGTACGTGGTGATCGACGAGCTGCACACACTGCGCGGCGTGTTCGGCAGCCACGTCGCCCACGTGCTCCGGCGACTGCGACGCTTGTGCGACCATTACGGCGCCGCGCCCACCTTCTGTTTCACCAGCGCCACCATCGGCAACCCGGCCGAGCTGGCGTCGCGGCTGTGCGGCCTTGATGTGCGCGCGATCGACCTCGACGGATCACCGCAGGCCGAGCGCAAGTTCGCGGTGTGGCAACGTCCGCTCATCGACGCACACACAGGGACGCGCGCGTCGGCCAACGTCGAGACCGCGATGCTCCTGGCCCGTTTCGTGGCCGACGGACACCAGACGCTCGCGTTCACCCGGAGCCGCAAGGGTGCCGAGCTTGTCGCCGCGCAGGCGCGCCGTGCACTCGGCGAGCGGACCGCGCGCGGGTCGGATCGAACGCCGGCGATCGCGGCGTACCGCGCCGGCTACCTCGTCACCGAACGGCGCGAGCTCGAAGCCCAGTTGACCAGTGGCGAGCTCGGCGGTGTCGTCGCCACCAGCGCGCTGGAGCTCGGCATCGACATCGGCTCGCTCGACGCGGTCGTGCTCAACGGGTTCCCGGGCACGTTGTCGTCGATGCGCCAGCAGGTCGGCCGGGCCGGGCGCACGACCCGGCGCGCGGCGGCAGTGCTCGTCGCGGGCGACGACCAGCTCGACCAGTGGTACGCCCGCCACCCCACCGAACTGCTCGACCGTCCGGCCGAAGCGGCGGTGGTCAACCCCGACAACCCGTTCGTGGCTCGGGCCCAACTCTCGTGCGCGGCGCACGAGCTGCCGCTCACCACCGCCGATGGTCGCTATTTCGGCGACGTGCTCGACGACACCGTGCGCGAGCTCGTGCTCGACGATCTCCTCAAGCCGCGCGACGGCCGCATGTTCTGGGCCGGGCGCGAGCCGCCCGCGCCGCGGGTGGGGCTGCGCACCGGCTCGTCGGTCGAGTTCCAGCTGGTCGACGTCGACGGTCACCTGATCGGCACTGTCGACTCCGCACGCGCGTTCCACGTTGCGCATCCGGGTGCGATCTATCTGCACCAGGGCCGTCAGTACCGCGTGGGCGAGCTCGACACCGACCATCACGTCGCCACGCTGGAGTCGGCCGACGACGCCGACGAGTACACGCAGCCCCGGGAGGAGACCGACATCGCCATCGTCGCGACCGAGCACACCGCGCCCGCGGGCGCGGGCACGGCCGCGCTGGGCGCGGTCGCGGTACGTCACGATCTGGTCGCGTACCAGCGGCGGCGCACGTCGACCAACGAGGTGTTCGACGTCGTGCCGCTCGACTTCCCACCGCGCGAGCTCACGACCCGCGCCTGCTGGTACACCGTGCCGGTCGACGCCCTCGTGCGCGCTGGCATCGATCCCGGGCGGATCCTGGGCGCGGTGCACGCGGCCGAGCACGCACTCATCGGGCTCCTGCCGTTGTTCGCGATCTGCGACCGTTGGGACGTCGGCGGCGTGTCGATGGCGCAGCACCCCCAGACCGGCGCGCCGACGATCTTCGTGTACGACGGCTACCCGGGCGGCGCCGGCATCGCCGAGCTCGCGTTCGCCGAGCTGCACCACCACGTGCGCGCCGCGCACGAGCTCGTGCTGGGATGTCCGTGCGACGACGGATGCCCGTCGTGTGTGCAGTCACCCAAGTGCGGGAACTGGAACGAGTACCTCGACAAAGAAGCTGCGATCGTGCTGCTCGAGGCGCTCGGCACGACTGCTCTCCCTGATTCGGGTTGATGTCGGGTCGGCGTTGGATCGCGCTCGTGGTGCTCGTTGCCATCGGCATCGGGTTGCTCGTAGCCATCGTGGCCATGCCGTGGGACGACAACGGCGGTGCGCGCCTCACCCGCTTCGTGGAGCTCCCGGCGCATCGGGCACCCAGCAGTTGACGTTCCGGGCAGTGGGGCCCGGCGCGTCGACGCTGGTGCTCGAGTACTCGCGCTCCTTCGAACCCGGTGTGCCGCCGGCCAAGACCGCGAAGTTCCCGCTTACGGTGACCAAGTAGCCGTCAACACCCAGGGAGATCGACGACGCACTCCGGTCGTACCTCGGCCTGGGCTCGACCGCGCGCCGGACCGAACAGCGCGGCCCACGCAGGCAGGTCGACCTCCACCGTGACCTTGGCGACAGTTCCCGCGCACGCGCACGACACCAGCCGGGCCCGGTTGCTCACCGCCGTGGCCGCCGCCGCGTCGCGCGCCGCGCCCGGACCGTCGCCCAGCGCGAGGCGATCGGCCGCGGCAAGCGCAGCAGCATCGGCCGCGGACTCCGCCCGAGCTCGCCCGACCAACGCGCCGCCCAACCGAGCCGCGCCCATCGCGAGCACCAGCCCGACGGCGAGGACGGCCAACATGACGATGCTCACGCCGCCGCGTTCGCGCCGGTTCACCGCTCGACTCGCATCACCGACGTCGCGTGCAGGTCGGGATCGGGGAAGAGCACGCCGACCAGCGGAAGGTCGGTGACCGACGTGTAGTGCACGGTCACGCTGATCTCACCGCCAACCTTCGGACGACTCCCCACGTCGACGCTTGCACCCGGCAATGTGCGGTGTGCAGCCCGCACCGCACGACCCGGATCGGGATCGACGCTGGCCGCGCGGGCCGCCTCGCGCGCCGCGTGCACCACGCCCAGTTGATCGCGCACGACCAGCCCCACCTGCACGACAGCCAGCAGCGCCAACACGAGCAGCGGCAGCACGAACGCGAACTCGACCGTGGCCTGCCCCCGCTCGCGCTCGCGATCGCGATCGCCGACGCGGTGCAGATGGCGCCGGGTTCCCCCGCGACCACCGCGGGGGACCAACGACGCCCGTTCACGACGGCAACACTTTGTTGATCACCGAGTCGAACAGCTTCGAGATCGCGTGACTGCCCGTCGCCCAGGTGATGAGCAGCGTCGCGATCGCGACTGCACCCAGGATCACCAGTGCGTACTCGGCGGTCGACTGGCCGGCCTCACTCGCGGCGATCCTCGTCGCACCGGCGCGCAGCCGCGCCATGCATCGAACCAACATCGAACGAACCTCCTCAGAGTCTCCGGATGGGAGGGAAGGGAAGGGGAAGGAGGGGAAGCGCGGGGAACTGCGAGGGGTGTTGCAACTCAGAGACGACTGAGCCCGGACGCGAGGCCCGGAACCACGGTGAGCAGCACGAACGCGGGAAGCACGAGGAAGACCAATGGGAACAGCAACCGAACGGGAACCCGCCGCGCGCGGGTTTCCGCGGTGCGGCGCAGCGCCGTCCGCTCCTCGTCGGCGAGCCGGGCCAGCACCGGGCCGACCGGAGCCCCGAGCCGGTCGGATGCGAGCAACGCGTCGGCCAGCGGACGCAGAAGCGGTGCCGCGCGCGCGGTTTGGTCGAGTGCGGCGTCGAAGCTGAGGCCCAAGGTGCAGCCGCGGAGCGCGCCGGCCAGCGGGACCGCGACCGAAGCCGGCGCCCACCGCGCCGCGACTTCCAGCGCGAGGTACGGGGTGCAGCCGGCGCCCACGGCCACCGCGAGGAGGTCGATCGCAACCGGCAGGTCGCGCGCCAACGCCGCGTCGGCCGTGCGCGCGCCCCGACGACCAGTGATCGAACCGAGCACGCGACCGACCGTGCCCTGACGCCGCGACTCGAACGCGCCGCGTGCTGCAGAAACGAGCCGACCCGGCGCGCTGCCGCCAAGCGAGCGCGGCTCGGGCGCGATCACGAGCGCCGACGCGCGAGCTGCGGGAATCACCCGCCCGGCACGTCGCGCCAGCGGTACCGCGAGCATCACGCCCCAGGCCAGGCCCAGCGCGCAGAATCCCACCGTCGACGGCATCACCGCACCGACCCCAGGATGCGGCGAATCCAGAGCGCGGCCAGGGCCTCCAGCCCGAGACCGACCACGAGACACACGCGACCGACTCCGGTGTCGATCAGGGCTGTGACGGCACGGGGATCGACCAGCGCCGAGAACGCGAGGTACCCGAGGGGCGCCGCGCCCACGACGATCGCCGACAGCCGGGCCTGCGCCGACAGCGATCGCGCCTCGGCGATGGCGTCGAGCCGATGGCGCAGCGACGCCGCCAATCCGTCGACCGCGTCGGCCGCTCGCCCACCCATCGTGACCGCGACCGACAATGCGCCCGCGCTCGCGCGCACGCCGACCACATCGTGTTCCGCGGGCCATGCGCCCAACGCGTCGGCGAGCGGGAGGCCGAGTTGCGTCCGCACCGTCACGCGCCGGAGATCGGCGGCCACGGCGCCGTCGCCGGCACCGATGCGTTCGATCGCGGTGGCCACGGTGCCCCCGCCTCGCAGGTCGGCGGCGATCTGTTCGAGCGTGGACGGCAACCCGGCAACGAACGCGCGCTCGCGACGGAAGCGACCGAGGCGCAGCGCGAGGGGACCGCCGACTGCCGCGGCCACCAATGCCGGAACGACCAGCGCGGGCGCGACCGCAACGGCGAGCAAGCCGACGGCCACGACGGCGATCGCCCAATACTCGACCGCGGCTTCCGGCTCCCACTTCACGTCGGCATCGAAGAGCGCGTCGGCGAGTGGAGTGCGCAACCGGCTGGGGAGCCGCCAGGGCAAGCGGGCCCGGAGCGTTCGCGCTCGGCTGGCCACCGACGCGCGACGGCCGGCCACGACCAACGCGACACAGACTGGTGGGCCCACGACGGCGACGGCCACGGTCAGCACGCGAGAACCTCCGCCGGCGACGGCGCATCGGCGCGCCGCGCCGGGCGCGACGGGCGCCCGACCGCCACCAACTCGTGGGACCGTCGCTCGAACAGCGGGCACACCCCGGTACCGTCGCGTGCGTCGACCTCGGCGATCGCCTGCACTCGCCGCCCACCGCCGCGACCGCGCGCGACGAAGACCACCGCGTCGATGCTGGCCACCATCTGCGCGCGCACGGCGGCGAGCGGCAGGCCCGAGTCGGCGAGCAGCACGAGGGTTTCGAGCCGAGCGAGCGCGTCGGCCGGGCCGTTCGCATGAATCGTTGACATCGAACCGTCGTGGCCGGTGTTGAGCGCCTGGAGCATGTCGAGGGCCTCGCCACCGCGCACCTCGCCCACGACGAGCCGGTCGGGTCGCATCCGCAACGCGGCCCGCACGAGGTCGCGCACGGTGACGCCGCCGGTGCCCTCGGCATTGGGTGGGCGCGCTTCGAGTCGAACCAGATGTGGTTGCGCTAGCCGAAGCTCAGCGGTTTCCTCGATGGTGACGATGCGTTCGTGGTGTGGAATCGATTGCGACAGCGCGTTGAGCAACGTGGTCTTCCCCGCGCTGGTGGCGCCCGCGACCAACAGGTTCCAGCCCGCCGCGACCGCCGCGCGCAACAGGCCGGCCGCGTTCGCGTCGACACCGAACTCCTCGAGCGTGACCGCGCGGGCGCCGAAGCGCCGGATGGTGACGCACGGGCCGTCGACCGCGAGGGGTGGGATGACCGCATGCAGGCGCGAACCATCGGGCAGGCGGGCGTCGACCATGGGCGACGAACGATCGAGCCGAAGCCCGAGAGGCGCGACCACCCGCTCGACCAGATGCAGGATCGCCGCCGCATCGAGCCCGAGCACGACCGGCTCGAGCCGGCCCGCACGCTCCACGTAGGCACGCCCAGGGCCGTTGATCATGACCTCGGTGACGGTTGGATCGGCGAGCAACGGTTCGAGCACACCGAGGCCGACGATCTCGTGGGTGAGCTGCTCGAGCAGCGTCTCGAAGCGCGCCGCCGACAACAGCGGCTGCTCGTCGCGGAGCAGTTCACCGAGGCGGGTCCGCAGGACGGCGGCGTCGGTGACTCCGAGCT
>Ga0075026_100000555_pt1 | contig 15167 bp, 16 predicted proteins | sample Str012_2_FD_71392 | JGI IMG/M metagenome (GOLD analysis project Ga0075026, IMG submission 71392) | Freshwater sediment microbial communities in response to fracking from Pennsylvania, USA - Straight Creek_MetaG_SC_2012 | ecosystem: Environmental > Aquatic > Freshwater > Creek > Sediment...
CGGCGCTGCGCAGCGCCGCCACGATCAGATCGGCGGCCTCGGCGGGCGGCACATCCGCGGTGCGGATGTGGATCTCCGCGTGCTCTGGCGCTTCGTACGGAGAATCGATGCCGGTGAAATTGCGCAGCTGTCCGGCGCGCGCCTTGCGATACAGACCCTTCGGATCGCGCTGCTCGGCGTCGGCCAGGTCGGTGTCGATGAAGATCTCGAGAAATTCGCCCGGCGGCATCAGCGCCCGGGCCATCTGCCGCTCGCTGCGGAACGGCGAAATGAAGGACACCAGCACGATCAGGCCGGCGTCGGCCATCAGCCGCGCCACCTCGCCGACGCGGCGGATGTTCTCGACGCGATCCGCATTGGTGAAACCCAGATCGCAGTTCAGCCCGTGCCGTACGTTGTCGCCGTCGAGCAGGTAGGTGTGGCGGCCCAGTGCGTAGAGCTGTTTCTCGACCAGGTTGGCAATGGTGGACTTGCCGGCGCCCGACAGGCCGGTAAACCACAGCACGCAGGCCCGCTGGCCCTTCTGCGCGGCACGGTTGTCCTGGTTGACATCGAGCGCCTGCCAGTGCACGTTTTCGCTGCGCTGCAGACCGCGTTGCAGGAGCCCCGCGGCCACGGTACTGTTATTCAGGCGGTCGATCAGGATGAATCCGCCGGTATCACGGTTCACTTCGTAGGGATCGAAGGCCAGCGGCTGATCGAGACTGAGCTGGCCGACACCGATCTCATTGAGCCGCAGCTCGTTGGCCGGCTGCTGCTCGAGCGTATTGACGTCCACCTTGTGATGCAGCCGCACCAGCGAGGCCGACACCGTCGCGGTGCCGCACTTGAGCAGATACGGCCGGCCGGTGAGCAGCGGTTCATCGCTCATCCACACCACGGTGGCTTCAAACTGGTCCGCGACCCCGGCGGGCGCGTCGGCTGCCGCCAGCAGATCGCCGCGACTGATGTCGATCTCGTCCTGCAGCGTGAGCGTCACGGACTGACCGCTGTGCGCCTGCTCGAGATCGCCGTCAGCCGTCACGATGCGCGCGACCGTGCTGCGCCGGCCCGAGGGCAGCGCCACCAGCGCGTCGCCGGGTCGCACACTGCCGGCGGCGATCACGCCCGCGAAGCCGCGAAACTCCTGATTGGGCCGGCTCACCCACTGCACTGCCATGCGGAACGGTTCGCCGCCCGCGCCGCCGGCGAGCGGCACGGTGTCCAGATATTCGAGCAGACAGGGTCCGCGGTACCAGGGCATGGCGCTGCCGGCCTTGATGACGTTGTCGCCACGCAGGGCCGACAGCGGGATGCAGGTAATATCGCTGAGGCCCAGTTGCGCGGCGAACTGCCGGTACTCGGCCTCGATGGCCGCACAGCGGGCCTCCGAATAGTCGACCAGGTCCATCTTGTTGATGGCCAGCACCACGCGGCGGATGCCGAGCAGCGCCACCAGGTAGCTGTGGCGGCGGGTCTGCGTGAGCACGCCCTTGCGGGCGTCGATCAGGATGATGGCCAGCTCGGCGCTCGAAGCGCCGGTCACCATGTTGCGGGTGTACTGCTCGTGACCGGGGGTGTCGGCAACGATGTATTTGCGCCGTTCGGTGGCGAAGAAGCGGTAGGCGACATCGATGGTGATGCCCTGCTCGCGCTCGGCGCTCAACCCATCCACCAGCAAGGCAAAATCAAGCTCGCCGTTCTGCGTGCCGATGCGCTTTGAATCGCTCTCCAGGGCACTGAGCTGGTCCTCGAACAGCGCGCGTGCCTCATACAGCAGCCGGCCGATCAGCGTGCTCTTGCCGTCATCGACGCTGCCGCAGGTGATGAAGCGCAGCAGCTCCTTGCGGCTCTGCGCGGCCAGGTATTCGGCCAGCGTGACCGGCGCGGTGGCAGCCAGCGCCGCCATCAGAAGTACCCTTCCTGTTTCTTGCGCTCCATCGAGGCGCCGGCATCGCGGTCGATGACCCGGCCCTGGCGCTCGGAGGTGGTGGCCACCAGCATTTCCTCGATGATCTGCGGCAGCGTCGCGGCCTCGCTGTCGATCGCACCGGTCAGCGGATAGCAGCCCAGGGTACGAAAGCGCACCTGCCGCAGCGAAGGCTGCTCGCCAGGCTGCAGCGGCATGCGCTGGTCGTCCACCATGATCAGGGCGCCATCGCGCTCGACGATCGGGCGCGGCGCGGCGAAATACAGCGGCACGAGCGGAATGTCTTGCTGGTAGATGTATTGCCAGATGTCGAGCTCGGTCCAGTTCGAGAGCGGAAACACCCGCAGGGATTCACCGGCGCTGCGCCGCGTGTTGTACAGGCGCCAGAGCTCCGGTCGCTGGCGCTTCGGATCCCAGCGATGCTGGGCCGAGCGGATCGAGAACACCCGCTCCTTGGCGCGCGACTTCTCCTCATCGCGGCGCGCGCCGCCAAAGGCGGCATCGAAACCATAGCGATCGAGCGCCTGCTTGAGACCCTGGGTTTTCATGATATCGGTGTGCAGCGCCGAGCCATGCACGAAGGGATTGATGCCCATCGCCACACCCTCGGGGTTGACGTGCACGATCAGGTCCATGCCGACGCGCCGCGCGGTGGCGTCGCGGAACGCGATCATCTCGCGGAATTTCCAGGTGGTGTCGATATGCAGCAGCGGAAATGGCGGGCGCCCCGGAAAGAAGGCCTTCTGCGCCAGGTGCAGCATCACCGAACTGTCCTTGCCGATCGAATAAAGCATCACCGGCCGCGCGCACTCGGCCACCACCTCGCGCATGATGTGGATGCTCTCGGCTTCGAGCCGCTCGAGATGTGACAATCGCTTCATGGCTTCCCTGACACCGGCCGGGCTGCGATTTTATAGCCTCGCGCCTGGCATATCCTTATTCTAGATGGCCATGTCAGACCCGCCGCTCTACCACCGACTCATCGCCGTGCCCGAGGCCCGCGAACTCGATGTGTTCGCAGCGTTGCTCGAACGGCGCGGCGCCCAGGTGCTGCGCGCGCCGCTGGTCGCCATCCACGACGCGCCGGAGCCCGCGCCGGTGCTGGCCTGGTTGGAGGATTTTTCGGCCGGCGGGTGTGACGATCTGATCCTGCTGACCGGCGAGGGCCTGCGCCGCCTGCTCTCATGCCTGATGCGCTGGCGGCCCAATTTGCGCCCGGCGTTCCTGCAGGCGCTGTCGGCCGCACGGCGCATCACGCGTGGTCCGAAGCCGGCCCGCGCGCTGCGCGAGCTGGAGCTGGGCCCGGATATTGAGGCACTGACGCCCACCACCGCCGGTGTGATCGCCAGCCTGAAGGAACTGTCGCTGCACGGACGACGCGTGGGTGTGCAGCTGTACGGCACTGAAGCCAATCGGCCCCTGCAGGATTTCCTGCTGGCCGCTGGCGCGCAGCTGAAGACCGTGGCGCCTTACGTGTACGCCAGCGCCAGCGACGACGAGGCGGTGCGCGAGCTGCTGCGCCAGCTGGGCAGCGGGCGCGTGGACGCCATTGCCTTCACCAGCAAGGCACAGGTGGAGCGGCTGTTCGCGGTGGCGGCGCCCGACGCGGTACGCGCGGCGCTGGCCGCTACGCAGGTAGCGGTGGTAGGTCCGGTGGTAGCCGAGGCGCTGCGCCAGCACGGCGTCAGCGTCGATGGCATGCCGCAGTCGGCGTGGTCGATGAAGCCGCTGTCGGCGGAGCTGGCGCGACTGCTCAGCGCCAGTTAGCGCTCAGGCATATAGGCGCTGCAGCAGGCCCAGCAACTGCTCCATCTCGGTACGGGTGAAACGGCTGGCCATCTGCCGCTCCAATGTACGCACCTGCACGATCAGCTCTTCCAGTTCGGCGCTGCCCCGGTTGGTCAGGAAGATGCCCTGGCGCCGCCGGTCGCGCACCGAACGGCAGCGTTCCAGCAGGCCGGCCTTCTCCAGCCGGTCGAGCAGCGCGACGATGCTGGCCTTGTCGATGCCGAGGTGGGTGCCGAGTTCGATCTGTGCGATGCCGGGGTTGGAGCCCACCAGCACCATGAGGCTGAACAGTCCGGGCCGCAGCTTCTGTTCGCCGATCACCGCAACGTACTGGCGCCACGAGGCCAGGTGCGCGCGTCGCAAGGTGTAACCGAGCAGCCGCGGCAGGCAGCCCAGATCCACGCGGGCGCCTTCGGCGCGTTCGATCCGTGGTGCCGCGCGACGGCTGCGCGAGCGCGTCGCCGCCGGGACCGCCCGCTCACCCGCCGCCGTCGCCACCATGTTCAGTCCCCCGCAACAACCGGCGCCGGCCGGTATTCGCGTCGCTTCGCAACAGTATAGGTTCGTTATTGTTGAGCTTGCAAATGATTGGAATTACTGCACTGCATTCAAATTCAGCGCACGCCTTCACCGCCGAGGCTGCCGATCAGTCCGTAGTGCGCGGGTTGCCGATCGCGGAACAGGAACCAGCCTGCGCGTCGCCGCCGCAGTTGCGCCAGATCAAATTCCGCCAGCAGCACTGCCTCCGCATCGGGCGGCGCCTCCACCACCAGCGCGCCGGTTTCATCAGTGATGAACGAACTGCCGTGGAAGCGGATGTGCAGCCGCTCCGGATCCTGACGCGAGTGCTCGGTGCCGACGCGATTGGCTGCCAGCAGCGGCATCAGGTTGGCCGCCGCATGGCCCTGCTGCACGCGCTGCCAGTGGCGCCGTGAATCGACCGGCGGCGCGGGTGGCGGCTCGGTGCCGATGGCGGTCGGATACAGCAGCAGTTCCGCACCCTGCAGCGCCATCACACGCGCACTCTCGGGAAACCACTGGTCCCAGCAGATCGCCACGCCGATGCGCCCGACCGCGGTGTCCCAGACCCGAAATCCGGTGTCGCCGGGGCAGAAGTAGAATTTCTCCTGGTAGCCTGGACCGTCGGGTATGTGGGTCTTGCGATAGCTGCCGAGATTGCGGCCGTCGGCATCGATGATCGCGATCGAATTGAAATAGACGTTGTTGGCGCGCTCGAAAAAACTCACCGGCAATACCACCTTGAGCTCCGCCGCCAGCGCCGCGAACTGGCGCAGCACGGCGCTGTCTCGTGCCGGCTGCGCCAGCTCCAGGTAGGCCGGATCCTGCTCGATGCAGAAATACGGCGTGGCAAACAGTTCCTGCAGCAGGATCAGGCGTGCGCCGTCGGCGGCGGCGCGGCGCACCAGACGCTCGGCGGTGGCCAGATTGGCGGCCAGATCCCAGCTGCAGGCGAACTGGGTGACGGCCACGGTTAGCGGCGGGGACTGCTTCACGATGCTTCTCCATTCACGGCTTTGCTGATGGCGACAGCGGTACGGAGCGCGCGCATGCCATCCTCGCCGCTGACCACGACCGGTGCCTGGGCGCGGCAGCTGGCGACAAAGGCGATGATTTCACTGCGCAGTGCATCACCCTGCTCAAAGGAGCGTTCCTCGATGCTCACCGGCAGGCGCGCCGCGCCCTCGGGCTGCGCCTGCTTGCGAATCACCGTCAGGATCTTCTGCTGCAGATCCAGCGACAGATAGGCATCGTCCTGGAAGATGCGCAGCTTGCGCTCGGTCTTGAGACTGACGCGGCTGGCCGTGGCATTGGTGACGCAGCCGTTGGCAAAGCGGATGCGCGCATTGGCGATGTCGATCTCCTGCGAAAATACTGGCGTGCCGATGGCATCGACGGCGACGATCTCACTGCCAACCATGCTCTGCACGAGGTCCAGGTCGTGGATCATCAGGTCGAGCACCACGTTGACATCGGTGCCGCGTTCGCGAAACGGCGCCAGGCGCTGGCACTCGATGAAACGCGGTGAGCGCAGCGCGGGCTCGGCTGCGATCACCACCGGATTGAAACGTTCGAGATGGCCCACCTGCAGTACCCGCTGGCGCTGCCGCGCCAGGTCGATGAGCTGCTGGGCCTGCGCCACGGTCTCGGTGATCGGTTTTTCCACCAGCACATGGGCACCATGTTCGAGGAACGCGCGGGCAATGTCGAAGTGCAGTGGTGTCGGCGTAGCGATGCTGACCGCATCCACCTGGCCCAGCAGTTCGCGATAGTCGCTGAGTGCGCGCACGCCGAGCTCGCCGGCCACCCGCGCGGCGGCTGCCGCTCCCGGGTCGACGACCGCGGCCAGCACGATCTCCGGGAGCGTCGCGTATTTCTGGGCGTGAAACCGGCCGAGGTATCCGACACCGATGACCGCAGCGCGCAGTTTTTCCATGACGGGTATTATGCCCGCTTAAGGCCGGAGGGAAATCGGGCATGGCGTCGTTGCTACACACCTGGAAACGCTTTCGACGCACGCGCGGCGTGCGGCGCGAACTGCTCACGCTGCTGCTGTGCCTGGCGCTGGGCCTGTTGTTGGTGCCAGTGCTGATCTGGCTGGTGGGTACCAGCACGCTCGGCGCCTATACCAATGGCGGCCCCTTCAGCCTGTGGCGCGACTATCTCGCGGGCCTGCTGCATGGTTCGCTGGCGTTCTGGCTGGTGGCGTTGGGACCCTATGTCGCGGTCTGGCTGTGGCGGGGGCTGCGCTGGGGCTGGCGGCACCGGCGGTCCGGAACTTGAACTGCGTCACAGATTGCGGGTCAAACGGCCATTGGAGCGGATTTCATACGCCCTCAATATGTCCTTGAGCCTGGGTAGGTTTGCAGGACGGGTGCCAATGCAGTACGACCGCGACAGCATTTATGCCAACAGCCGGGATGCCGGCCCGCAAGAGGCTGCTGAGCCCGATCGCCAGCGCCAGTACGTACTGGCGAACATCAAGGCAGCCCTGGTCACCTCGCGCCTGACGCTGACGGCCAACAACGCCGGCGTGGATCCCTACAACAGTCGCCTGGGCAGGTGCCCGAAATCAACCTGGCAGGGCTATCGCCGTTGACGGCCAGAAGCGCCAGGCCAACGTGGCCAGCGTCAGCAGCAACAGCAGCTGGCAGGGGTGCCGCCAGCGGCTGCCGCGCAGCTCGCCGATAAAGCTGCCGCCCGACAGCGCCACCAGGCCCCAGGACCAGGCGAGTCCGGTGTAGAGCGGCGCCCGCTCGCTGGCCAGGCGTACGGCGTACTCGGGCAGCAGCACGAATACGATGGCGGTCATCCCTAAGGATACCGCCAGGGCCACGGTCGAACCGGTGATGATGCCGAGCAATACCGCAAAGGGCTTCATGGGGTGCACATGCGATTTTCTAACCGGTCCACAGTTCAGCCGCCTATGACTGCCCGTTTGGGCGCAAAAATGTCAGACTGAGCGTCCCGAAGGACACTTTCACCTACCGAGAGCAGTACGCCGCATGGCACGATCCCACAACCGCCTGTTCAGAGCCCTGCTGCCCCTCGGGCTGGGCGCCACCTGCCTGTTGCTGCTCGCGGCCACCGGTTCCAGCGGCACATCGGTCGCGACCATCGCGCTGCCGGACGGGGCGCTGCGCCCCACGATCCGCCAGCAGCTGCTGGCGCCACGTATCGCCAGCATTCTAGAGCAAATGCATTACAGCCGCCGGCTGATCGACGACGCGTTCTCGGCCCAGGTCTTCGAGCGCTACCTGGATGCGCTGGACAGCCAGCACAGCTACTTCATGGCCAGCGACATCGCTGCGCTGCAGGGCTGGCGCAACGCCTTCGATGACATGATTCACACCGGGCAGATCGAACCGGCCTTTGCGATTTTTGCCCGGCTGCAGCAGCGCAACCGCGAACGCATCAAGTTCGCGATCAGCCAGCTGGACAAGGAACCTGACTTCAAGCTCACCGAGAACTACAACTTCGACCGCGACAAGGCGCCCTGGCCACGCGATCGCGCCGAGCTCGACGAACTGTGGCGTCTGCGGGTCAAGAGTGACGCGCTGTCGCTGATGCTGGCCGGCAAGAGCTGGAAGGACGCGGCCGACACGCTGCGCAAGCGCTACGAGCGCGTCCTGCAACGCGTCGGCCAGGTCAGCGGCGACGACGTGTTCGAGTCGCTGATGAATGCTTATGCGGCGGTCTACGATCCGCACTCGAATTATTTCTCGCCGCGCAGCTCCGAGGAATACAAGATCCAGATGAGCCTGAGTTACGAGGGCATAGGCGCCTCGCTGCAGTTGGTCGATGACTATGTCACCATCAGCTCGCTGCTGTCCGGCGGCCCGGCGGCCGCGGCCGGCACCATCAAGCCCAGTGATCGCATCATGGCGGTCGGTCAGGGACACGAGGGTCCGCTGAGCGACGTGGTCGGCTGGCGTCTCGATGACGTGGTGCAGCTGATACGCGGCAAGGTCGATACCGTGGTGCGTCTGCAGATCCTGCCGGCCGGCGCCGCTCCCGGCACCAGCATGCACACCATTGAACTGGTGCGCGGCAAGGTCACGCTGGAGAATCAGGCCGCGAAGAAGGAAATACGGCAGATCAAGCTCGGCGATCGCATGCTGCGGGTCGGCATCATCACCGTGCCGGGCTTCTACGAGGACAACGACGCGCGCAATGCCGGCGATCCGAATTACCGCACCACGGCGCGCGACGTGCGCCGCCTGCTCGACGAACTGCAGGCCAGTGGCGGCGTCGACTCATTGGTGCTGGACCTGCGCGCCGACGGCGGCGGATTCCTGCCGGAGGCGCAGGCGCTCACCGGTCTGTTCGTGGGTCACGGACCGGTCGTGCAGCTGAAGAACACCGACGGCCATATCGACGTGCTGCCCGATCTGGGCCCCGGGCAGGTCTACAGCGGCCCGCTGGCGGTGCTGGTCGATCGCACCAGCGCCTCGGCCTCGGAGATCTTTGCCGGCGCGATTCAGGATTATCACCGCGGCGTGGTGGTAGGCCAGACCACCTTCGGCAAGGGTACCGTGCAGAATCTGATTCCGCTCGATCGCTGGTCGCGACAATCCACCGACGGCCAGCTGACCGTGACGATCGGCAAGTTCTACCGTGTCACCGGCGAGAGCACGCAATTGCGGGGCGTGGAACCGGACATCGTGCTGCCCTCGCGGGTCAACATCCGTGATGTCGGCGAGAGCTCGCTGGAGCTGCCGCTGCCCTGGGATCGGATCGCCGCCGTGCCGTTTCACGCCACGACGCCGCTGGCGGAGGTGGTGCAGACGCTGGCGCGTGAGCAGGGCACGCACGAGGCGCACGATGCGGACTATCAGTGGTTGCTGGCGGCGCTGAATTCGCTCGAGCAGAGCCGCAAGGATCACAGCCTGTCGCTCAACCTGCAGACCCGCATCAAGGAACGCGATGCGCAGGAACAGCAGGCGCTGGCGCGCGAGAACGTGCGGCGCGCGGCTGACGCGCTGCTGCCGCTCAAGGCGCTGGCCGACGCGCAGCCCGAGGATCAGCCCGACGTGGTACTGGCCGAAGCCGCAAGGATTGCCGCGATGCTGACGCAGAATTCGGCCGCCGCGCCGCTGACTGCCGCCGACGGCGGGGGCACGCGGGGACCGCCGGCCCCCAACCCTTAGGCCCGCCAGCGCTGAGCTACCAGGGTTCAGCGCAACAGGACCCGGGCGATGTCCCAGGTGTCATCGAGCAGCACCCGGGAAGCCACTCCCAGGCTACCGCCGCTGAGGCTCTCGGCTTCGGGCGCCACGTCGCCGGCCTGGCGATAGCGGGCGATCGCGCGCAGCGCATCGGCCCGTACGCGGATCTCCGCCAGCACGTCCTTGCGCTGCTCCAGCAGCACGCGCGCGCGCTGGATTTCCTGCATCAGCCGTTCGCAAGCGGGGCGATCGCCGTAGGCATCGGCGGGCGGCTGGCTTTCAGCGGCCGCCTGCTGCGTATGCTCGGCCAGCCGGGTCGTGAGCAGGCGCTCGAACAACACCTGGCCGTAAGAGATCGTGGCCAGGTTGATGGCGCGCCGCGCCTCGGTGGACAGACCGGCAAAGCTCCCCTGCTCGCCTTCGATGGCATCGCGGGCGCTGCGCGCCTCGCTTAAGCCCTGATCGGCCAGCAGCGCCTGCACGGTGGCGGCATGCAGCAGGGTACGGGTGTGGCGCCGCTGGAAGTAATGCCAGAAGCGCTGCAGCCCGGCGAGCTCGCGCTCCAGCTCCGAGGCGCGCGCCCGCGCGGCGGCGGCGGCGGCGGTGGCATCCAGGCAGGCCTGCTCCGCACTCTGGCGGCGCGCGAACTGGCGCCGGTTGAAATCCGCGAAGAACTGGCGGCGTTCGCGATCGAGCTGCTGTGACTCGAGTTCCGTCAGGAACTGGCGCAGCAGGTTGCGCCCGAGCGACCACAGTTCGCGCAGGTGGTAGAAGACCAGCGCCGGATAGGCGCTCTCCGGGTTGCCCAGCCGCGCCTCGAGCTCCTGCAGCAGTTCCTGCACCCGCGCGGTGGCCCCTTCCTGCTGCTTGACGCGATCCTTGAGGCGCTGCACTTCCTCGACCGCGCCACTGAAGGACTTCTTGAGTTCGGCGCGGTTGCGGAACAGATGCATCACGCGGCCGTCGTCTTCGCCAGCGCGCGTCGATTTGCGAGCCACCTGCAGAAAGCCAAGTTGCCTGATCAGTTTCATGGTGTGCGCCAGCCAGCGCATGACAGTGGGCAGCTTTACGCGGATTGTGCCGGCGCGAATCGGTGTCCGCGCTCGGCACAATAGTCCAGCCACTTGTTTAACAGGAGATTGCGCGCCCAGCGCCGATCCAGTTCACGCTCCGCGCCGGCCGGCGCCGTGTCATGCACCGCGAGCAACCTGGCATCGTGATAGACACGCAGCCGCAGGTCGGGGACGCGCTCCGGCAGCAGGTAGGTCAGCTGCAGTTCGCTGGTATAGGGCGCGCGCTCGCGCACAGTGAGCAGCAGGTCACAGTCGCCGGGAACCGTCGAGAGCCGGGTACCTGCCAGCGCCGCCAGATTGCCCGCCAGCCGCGCCAGGCGCAGGTAATTGCTTTCATACAGCCCCATCAGGGCCGGAAAGCTGCGTGGCGCCGTGCGCCACGAGACCGGCAGATTGCAGTCAGCGTACACGTCCTGAATATAGCACGCGTCCCATGACTGCCAGAGCCGCGCGCCGCCAGGTCGCGACCCGCGTCACGTCGCGGTCACGAATATCCGGGCGCGATAGTGGCGCAACTCAGCAATTGATTCGTGGATGTCGGCCATGGCCCGATGCGCCGCAGCCTTGGCAAAGCCCGCCTTGGCCGCCGGATACCAGCGCGCGGCGAGTTCCTTCAGCGTGCTGACATCGAGATTGCGGTAGTGGAAGTAACGCTCGAGTTCAGGCATGCCGCGGGCCAGGAAACGCCGGTCCTGGCAGATGCTGTTGCCACACATCGGCGAGGCGCCGGCCGGCACATGGCGCGCCAGAAACTCCAGTGTGCGCTGCTGCGCATCCAGCACGCTCACGCGGCTGTCACGCACCCGCTGCAGCAAGCCGCTGCCGCCATGCTGACGCTGGTTCCACTCGTCCATGCGCGCCAGGATCGCTTCGGGCTGGTGTATGGCCAGCTCCGGACCCTCGGCAACCGGCGTCAGCTCCTTGTCGGTCACCAGCGTGGCAATCTCGATGATGCTGTCGCTGTCAGGATCAAGCCCCGTCATTTCCAGGTCGATCCAGATCAGGTGTTCGCTCTGGCTCACGCGCGCCCTCCTTGCAATCAGGCATGATAGCAGGGTGAATTCCCGGGATCGTCTTCGCGCTCAGGTGCTGGTTTCGCACGGCGCCATGGCGCGGCTGCGCTTGCCCGATGGCAGCGAAGTGCTGGCGCGCGCGGCCGGCCGCGAGCTGCAGTTCGCCTGCGGCGATGAGGCCTGGTGTCAGTACGATGACCGCCACGATCAGTGGCAGGTGCAGGAAGTCGCGCCGCGGCGCTCGGCCCTGTATCGCACCAACACGCGCGGCCGGCCGGAGCTGGTGGCTGCCAATCTGGACTGCCTGGCCATTGTGCTGGCGCCGCTCCCGGAACCCGATCTGTTCCTCGTCGATCGCTATCTGGCCGCGGCGCAGAGCGCGGGGATTGCCACGCTGCTGTTGAGTAACAAGGCGGACCTGGCATTCACCCCCGCGGCGCAGACCGAGCTCGCGGCCCTAGGGCGCACCGGCTGCGAGGTGCTGGCCTGCTCGGCGCAATCGGGTGCGGGTCTGGAGGCATTGCGAGTGCGGCTGCGCAATCGGTGCTCGATGCTGGTCGGCCAGTCCGGGGTCGGCAAGTCATCGCTGCTGCGCGCGCTGGTTCCCTGGGCTGAGGCGGCCATCGGTGCGCTGCTCAAGGGCGATGAAGGCCGCCACACCACCAGCGTGACGGTCCTGCATGACTTGCCGGGAGGCGGCACGCTGATCGATTCCCCCGGAGTACGCGATTTCGCGCCAGCCCTCGAGTACCTGGATGCCCGCGATTTGGGATTCGCCGAGGTCGCCCTGCTGGCGCCGCAGTGCCGTTTCGCCGATTGTGCCCATCTGCAGGAACCCGACTGCGCCGTGCGCCAGGCGGTGGCGAGTGGCGCGATCAGCACCCGGCGTTACGAGAGTTACCGCCGGCTCCATCGCCTGCATCAGCAATTGCGCGCGCGCCTGCCGCGCGGGCGGCCGCGGCGCCGGTAGCGAGCGGCTAGAGCGCCAGCCGTCCCGCCATCGCGTGCGCCAGCGTGCCGCCGTCCACGTATTCCAGTTCACCACCCACGGGAACGCCGTGAGCAATACGGCTGGCCTGCAGACCGTGCTGGCGCACCAGCTGCGATAGAAAATGTGCGGTCGCCTCGCCCTCGACCGTGGGGTTGGTGGCCAGTATCACCTCGCGCACCTCCCCTGCCGCGAGCAGCTGCGCGAATTCACCCGCACCGAGCTGCTCGGGGCCGATGCCATCGAGCGGCGAGAGGTGACCCATCAGCACGAAGTAGCGCCCGCGATAGCCGCCGGACTGTTCGATGGCCACCACATCGGCGGGTGATTCGACCACGCACAGCAGCGCGCCATCGCGCTGCGGGTTGGCGCACAGCCCGCACAGTTCACCCTCCGTGAGCATGCGGCATTGCCGGCAGCGGCCGACGCGCTCGAGTGCGCGCTGCAGCGCCTGCTCGAGCAGTTGCGCGCCGCTGCGCCCTTCCTGCAGCAGGTGAAAGGCCATGCGCTGGGCGCTCTTCGGGCCCACGCCCGGCAAGCCGCGCAGGGCATCGATCAGCGCCACCAGGGCTGGTGAATGCTGCATAGAGCAGGTCAGCTCAGAACGGCATCTTCATGCCGGGCGGGAGTTTCAGGCCGCCCATGGCGTTGCTCATCATTGCCTGGGTAGCCGCCTCCAGCTTGTGAACCGCATCGTTGAACGCGGCGGCCAGCAGATCCTCGAGCATCTCGCGATCCTCGCCATAGACGCCCGGCTCGATCTGCACGCGCCGTGCTTCGTGCCGTCCGTTGATCGTGATCTTGACCATGCCACCGCCCGCTTCGCCCGTGATTTCCAGCTGGGCGATCTCCGCCTGCACCTTCTGCATGTTGTTCTGCAGGGCCTGGGCCTGTTTCATCATGTTGCCGATATCGCCGCGCATGTTTGCTGTTCCTCGTGTCGTTAGCCCGGGCCGCGCAGGCGCACGGACTCGGGATTGAGCGTGGCCGCGAAGCGCTCCTGCAGCGCTTGCACCGTGGGCTCGGCCAGCAGCTGCGCGCGCGCCGCGGCCAGCGCCTGCTGCGTCTGGCGCTCGCCGGCCTGCGCCGGGGTCTCCGCGGCACCCTCGCCCACCTCGAGTTCGAGGCGCAGCGCCTCACCAAGATGGCGCGCCAGCGCCTGGGTCAGTTTCTCCTCGCGTGAGCGCGTGCGCGCGCTCAACTGCCTGGGGTCGAGTCGCAGGCGCAGCACGCCGGGGCGGCGCTCCAGCAGTACGCAGTTCTGCGCCAGCATACGCGTCGGCCCATCCAGCTCCAGCGCGGCGATCAGCTCGCTCCAGTCGATTACACCGGCGCCGCCCGATGCAACAGTGGCCAGGCTCGGCGCTGTGGGCGGGTCCGCGGCGCGTGTGCCTGGCGCCGCGCCCGCCGGCGCGCTGCGCCCCGCCGGCGTAGTGCCGGCCGCATCCGGCCGAAACGCCAGCATGCGGATCAGGGTCATGCGAAATCCGGTGCGCGGATCGGGCGCCAGCGCCAGATCGCGCCGCCCGAGAATGGCCGTCTGGTAGTACAGCTGTACATCCTCGGCGCCAAGAGCGGCGGCCAGCTCGCGCACCAGAGCGAGGTCGAACAGCTCATCGCCGGCGTAGTCCGGCAGCAGTTGTTGCAGGGCGACGCGCTCGAGCAGCGCCGCCAGCTGATCGAGCAGCGCGCCGAAATCCGGCGACAGTTCTTCCAGTGACTGCAGGCCCGCCAGCAGTGCGCCCGCAGCGCCTGCCGCCAGCAGGCGGCCGAGCTGGGCGACATGATCGAAGGCCACGGTACCGAGCATCACGCGCGCCTCGGCCTCGCGCGCTGCGCCATTGCCGAAAGCCAGCAGCTGATCCAGCAGCGAGAGCGCATCGCGCAGGCTCCCGTCGGCCGCCTGCGCCAGCAGCTGCAGCGCCGCAGCCTCGTAGGCTATGCCTTCGGCATCGAGTATGTGGACGAGACGCGCCCTGATCAGCGGCACCGACAGACGCTTGAGATTGAACTGCAGGCAGCGCGAGAGCACGGTGACCGGGAGCTTGTGCGGATCGGTGGTGGCCAGCAGGAACTTCACATGCGGCGGCGGCTCTTCGAGGGTCTTCAGCAGCGCATTGAATGACTGCGTGGTGAGCATGTGCACCTCGTCGATCAGGTACACCTTGTAGCGGCTGCGCGTCGGGGCATACTGCACGTTGTCGAGCAGCTCGCGCGTATCATCGACCTTGGTGCGCGAGGCCGCATCGACCTCGATGACATCGACGCTGCGCCCGGCATCGATCTCGCGGCAGCTCGCGCACTCGCCGCAGGGCTCGGCGCTGACACCCTGCTCGCAGTTCAGGCACTTGGCCAGGATGCGCGCCACGGTCGTCTTGCCCACGCCGCGCGTGCCGGCGAACAGGAAGGCATGGTGCACGCGATCGCTGTTCAGCGAATTGCCGAGTGCGCGCAGCACGTGCTCCTGGCCGGTCATCTCGGAGAATTTGCGCGGTCGCCAGCGGCGCGCCAGGGCGGTGTAAGCCATCGCGCCTCAGCCCCGCGTGCGGGAGGCAGCCCGCGCCGGCAAAACTTCGGCGCACGACATCACCGTTACCGCTGCTCCCTTCCGGGCCTGACGGGATTGGCGGCTCGTCGTCGCGAAGGAACCGGCGCGGACCACCATGGAATCATGGCGGAGAGGGTGGGATTCGAACCCACGAACACCCG
>Ga0075026_100000556_pt1 | contig 15160 bp, 11 predicted proteins | sample Str012_2_FD_71392 | JGI IMG/M metagenome (GOLD analysis project Ga0075026, IMG submission 71392) | Freshwater sediment microbial communities in response to fracking from Pennsylvania, USA - Straight Creek_MetaG_SC_2012 | ecosystem: Environmental > Aquatic > Freshwater > Creek > Sediment...
GACATACCATCAATGATTTCTACAAGATCTCACAAGGTTTCCTGGAGGCACTCACAAAGCGAAAGGAAATCCAATATGCGGCATCGCCTTTCAATCCGAACTTTCCTCAATATGAACTTGAGGTAAATGTCGCAAAGGCGAAAGAAGCAGGCGTTAATGTAGATGCCATTCTTAGCACTATGCAATATTATTATGGAGGGGCCTATGCCTCCAACTTCAACCAATTCGGTAAGCAGTATCGAGTGATGGTTCAGGCCGATACCAATTTCCGAGCAAACCTGGAAGGACTGAATAAGATATTTGTACGCAATGTCAATAACAAAATGGCGCCCATCACTGAGTTTATCAACATGAAGAGAGTGTATGGCCCGGAGAGCATTTCCCGCTTCAATCTTTTCACTTCTATTTCCGTAAGTGGTTCTCCGAAAGTTGGAGTGAGTTCGGGAGAGGCGTTAACTGCCATTAAGGAAGTGGCAGCCCAAACACTGCCTGCAGGATACGGATATGAATTTTCCGGTGTGAGCCGGGAGGAGCAAAACAGTGGCTCACAGTCCATTTATATTTTCATGCTGAGTCTCGTGTTTGTATACCTCCTGTTAAGCGCGCAATACGAGAGTTATTTATTACCCTTCGCCGTTTTGTTGTCACTGCCGGTGGGTTTATCGGGCGTTTATCTGTTTGCGAAAATAGCCGGCATTGGAAACAATATTTACATGCAGATATCCCTGATCATGCTGATCGGATTGCTGGCTAAAAATGCCATCCTCATGGTTGAATTTGCTTTGGAACGGAGACGAAGGGGTATGAGCATTACCAATGCTGCGATTGAAGGCGCTAAAGTGAGGCTACGCCCTATTCTCATGACCTCTTTTGCATTTGTATTTGGTTTGATGCCGCTGATGTTTGCAACCGGCGCAGGTGCTTACGGTAACAGATCCATTGGCACCGGCGCCATAGGGGGGATGCTGATCGGAACCGTACTGGGTGTTTTTGTGATCCCTTCATTGTTTATCATTTTCCAAACGCTGCAGGAAAAAGTAAGAAGCCATGATAAACAGGATGAACAGGACGCTGCCAATTCAATAATTGTTTGATCCAAGAACTGAATAATGCCAACAACGGATAATAAACTGCGCTTACTGGTACTGGTTATTTTATTTGCTTCCTGCAAAGTTACACAGCCATATCAGCGTCCAACGGATGCAGTAAATAACAATCTATTCAGAGATAGCACTTTCGCCGATACCTCCAATATCGCTACCGTCCCCTGGGAACAAATGTTTGGTGATACCTTGTTACAATCACTGATCCGGGAAGGAATTCAAAATAACCTCGACCTGAAAATTGCGCAGGCAAGAATTCACAAAGCCGAGGCGAATTTTAATCAGAGTAAGTCGGCCCGGCTTCCAAGTCTCAATTTTTCGGCAAATGGTACATTGCAGGAGTTATCGCCTGCACAAGGCGGAGCGCTTCTCCCTTCTCAGTCGTACCAGGTTTCGCTGATCTCCAGTTGGGAGCTGGATCTCTGGGGAAAATTGAGAAGCAACCGGCGAGCAGCATTGGCTTCATTGCTTCAAAGCGATGCCTTTAGGCGGGCAGTGCAAACCCAACTGGTCTCCGATATTGCAACAAACTATTTTGCGCTGCTGGCATTGGATGAACAATTAAGAATTACGGAGAAGACCATTCAAAACCGTACGAAAGATGTTGAAACGGTCAAAATCTTGAAAGAAAGTGATGTGGTTACCGGTGCCGCCGTTGTGCAAAGCGAAGCGAATCTTTATTCGGCTGAAGTAACGATACCTGATCTCAAACAACAGATCCGGGAAACAGAAAACGCCATCAGTGTTTTGCTCGGACACAATCCCGATTCCATTTCCAGGAGTTCACTGGATGAGCAAGTAGTTACCGTGGATCTGAAAACCGGGTTGCCCATGCAACTACTCGCCAACAGGCCCGATGTTCAACAGGCAGAATTCCAATTGAGGTATAATTTTGAACTGGTAAATGTTGCTAGAACTTATTTCTATCCTACGCTTACCATCACAGCGCAGGGTGGATTATCGAATGGAAATATCTTTCAATTCCTAGATGCTTCGTCACTTTTCGGAAATATAATAGGGGGATTAACCCAACCTATTTTTAACCAGGGATTGAATAAGCAGCGACTCAGGCAGGCAAAGGCAAACCAGGAGGAAGCACTTTCTACTTTTAAACAATCGGTACTTTTAGCCGGGCAGGAAGTATCCAATGCACTCTTCAATTACCAGGCTGCCCTGGAAAAAAAGACCCTTAGATCAAAGCAAATCGGCTCACTGCAAAAAGCGGTGGATTTCACCAAAGAGCTGCTCAAATATTCGTCTTCTACGAGTTATATCGACGTATTGACTTCCGAACAGAGCCTGCTCTCCGCACAGCTCAATGGTATCAGTGATAAACTGCAACAACTTCAGGCCATCGTTGCCTTGTACAGAAGTCTTGGCGGCGGCTGGCGTTAAAGAACCACTGTTCTTATTAATAAATAATTATTTTGCAACCACCTTGTACAGTATTTCATATTTAAACTAACATGAGTTTATACGTTCTGGTGCTGGTACTCACGGCTGCTGTTCTTCATGCTTCATGGAATTTACTTGCTAAAAAAACAAAAGGTAAAATTCCTTTTATCTGGCTTCAGTATATCGTCAGTAATATCTTGTATTTGCCTTTTTTATTCTTTCAAAAAAACCAGTGGCATACTTTCTATTCGCAGTCACTGTTATGGTTTTCTTTCAGCAGTGCTGTGCTGCATCTCGGGTATTTCATCATACTACAAAAGGGTTACAGAAATGCCGATCTTTCTGTGGTGTACCCGATCGCCCGGGGGTCAGCTCCGTTGGTTACATTTATAGCTGCTATTCTGTTTCTACACGAACAATTAAAGGCAGGTTCTGCAATTGGCTTGTTCTTAATCATTGCGGGTGTATTAACAATAACCGGGTTAAGTTTTAAAAAGGAAAATAACACCAAGATAATGACCGGCATTACTTACGGATTGCTTACCGGCTTGTTTATTGCCATTTACACTTTTAATGATGCGGTTGCGGTAAAAAGATATGGTGTGTCTCCTTTAATGCTAACACTGGCTACAAATCTATTTAGTGCCGTTTTGCTGTTGCCATTCGTCCTCCGGCAAAAAGATGAATTGAAACGGGAAATAAAAGTGCATAAATGGATCATCCTGTTCATTGCCTTACTAAGCCCCGGTGCTTATATATTGGTATTGGAAGCATTGAAATATGCGCCACTAACGGTTGTTGCGCCGGCCAGAGAAACAAGTATTTTGTTGGGTGTATTTATGGGGTCAAGAGTATTAAATGAAAAGGACGGAAAAAGAAGGCTGATTGCAAGTGTGTTAATACTTGGAGGTATAATTGCGTTAAGTTTTAGTTAGCTCCCATTGAATATGGAAACAATATGGAAGGATCAAGGATGAACTCCCTGGGAAATTTGGCAGGAATTTCGATGTTAATAGTTCCATGAGGCGTTTCGTTATACATCCAATTTCGACTTTTACCGGCATCATTGTGCCGATACGTTGAGTAAAAATATAGAAGACGCTTTTGCGCCAGCCGGATCGATTGCGCTTACTTTGATGGAATATTTTCCTGCATCAGGGGCTTTCCCCGAGATTATTTTCTGAACAGCATCAAATGTTAACCAGGCCGGAAGGGGGTTGCCATTAGACTGGCTTGCTGTGTAACGCAACGTATTATTTCCGTCATCATCCACGAAAGTTGTTTCGGGAATGATTATTGAAAATTTCTGGCCCTTTGTTGCAGTTTGTACAGCGATGGGCAATTTCACATAGGGTGCAAAATTGCTATGTTTCAATTTCTCCAAAAGCTTGTCAAACCTCACCCATAGAATACCACAGTCTTTTGGACTGGTGCCGTGACTGTAAAAAAGATATTTCCCATCCGGACTAACGTACTCGCCCCAGCGATGTGCATTGCCATCATTGATTAACGGACCTAGGCTTTTGGGATTGGTCCAACTTTGATCGGCTTTTCGGAAACTAATCCAAAGCTCACACTCGAAGTCAGGTTTTTCTTTGGCGCTTATGATCATATAAGATTCGTCCGGAGCAATATAAAAATCTCCATCAAATCCCGGTGTGTTCACTGGAATTCCGAGACTTTGCACGGAAGTGTCGCTGAGTGATACTGGCAAAATACAAATATCATATGTCTGATAGTTCATCGCATTCCCTCCATTACCATTGCTGCCTACGTAGCTATGTCCAGACTGAGTAGTCATGAAATCATATAATCCATAACTCCGTTGAAAATACTCCGCGGGTTCGCTCCAACCGGAGTCTGTCCTGATCGAATACAAAACAGATTTTCCTTTTCCATTGAAGAACATTTTATTTCCATCCGGAGAAAAAGAAGGAGCATAGTAACCTGCATTGAGAACCCGCGGTGCAGTCCAATGCTGTCCATCAAAATGACGATAATAGATTTTCAGATCCTTCGAACTGAACCAGGTGTTGTTGGTACAGTAATAGAAAGTTTTACCATCGGAAGAAAACGCAACACGATCCATGGGGAAATATCCATTCGGCGCAAGTTGCCCGGGTGCAAAAAGGATCGGCTTGTCGCCGGGTGGTATTTGCCGTATATAAGCATCGGCACTGCTAAAGAAAGAATTCTGTGCTTTTAGATGAGCGCCAAGCAAAATGGCTGAAATGGTGAAAAGAGTTAAGCGCTTTTTCATATTAAAAGTGTTCGATTATGATACAGTTTTTAGCTTTTATTTTTTTCTGTTAATTCCAAAAAACCTTCGCTGAAATTGATCTAATTTTGTCAGCGTGTTTTTCACAAACATAGAATGGATATGGTGCATCTTCCAAAGAATTTGATGTTCAAGTTTTTTCAAGTTTTATCATTCTGATTGTCAATGTTGCCTGATTTAGAAAATTTATTGGGGAAAATCGAGGAGAAGCTCGACTGGGGCAAGAGCTCCGGTTGGCAGGGCCGTGATTTTGAAGACCTGAATGAACTTATTTTAGAACAAACAGGTGTTTCGCTGAGCGCCAGTACGCTAAGAAGAATTTGGGGAAAAGTGGAATATAAACATCTTCCCAGCTCCACGACACTCGACACCCTTGCAAAATTTGCAGGCTTTGAGAGTTGGAGACAATTTCAGAAAACAAAAAAACTTCAGCAGCCTGCCACAATATTAGCGGCTGTACCACCTACTGCCGTTAAAAATACCAGGAAGCCCTGGACGAAAATGGCCTGGGTCGCTGTGGCCGCACTCGCCATTGCTGTGGTGAGCATTTTTGCCGGGAAAAAATCGCGCAGACCTATCAATCCGTCAGAATATAAATTTAGCAGCAAACCACTCACCCGGGATATTCCCAATTCAGTTGTTTTTACCTACGATGCGACCGCAGCGCCATCCGATTCGATCTTTATTCAGCAATCATGGGATTCACGAACGAGAACCGTTGTTGGCAAGGATCTTCATCAGCATACTTCCATTTATTATGAACCGGGGTATTACAAGGCTAAGCTTTTTGTAGATACGGTGCTCGTGCAGGAACACCCCTTACTCATTCCTACCAATGGATGGCTGGGCCTCATCGAGAATCGCCCGGTCCCGATTTATCTAAAGGCATCCGAATTTATTAGTAAGGATAGTCTCAATGTTGAAGTATTGGAAATCACGCAAAAAAACGTGTCCATGCAACCCATGCCGCCGGAAGTCAGGTTTTCCAATGTGGGTAATTTCGATCCGGTTCCGGTAAGCTCGATTTCTTTTAGCGCGGAAATAAAAAATAAGTTCCGCGAAGGATCCGGCGCCTGCCAGATGTCGTCCATTGTGCTGATAACAGACGGCAATCCGATTATTATTCCTCTCTCTGTAAAAGGTTGCGCTTCCGACCTGGGTTTACTAAGTGTAGACCAATTCGTATCGGGAAAGCGAGCTGATCTCTCAGGATTTACGGCAAATCTTGCGACCTGGGCTACCATTTCATGTAAGTCAGACTCGGGAAAGATTCATTACTATGTTAATGACAAACTCGCCTACGAATGCCCACTGCCGAAGAAACCTGTCCAGGTCCTGGGCTTGAGTTTCGCTTTCTCGGGGACCGGTGCAGTGAAAAATATTACTCTATTGAATAATGGCAAACAGGTCTTCCATGCTTTCTAAACTGCAGGGTTTCGCGTGAACAGCGGGAAAAATGTATTGAGCCAAAAGTTCAAATCGTACAATCAGCGTATCGAAACCGAACATTTTTCTTTTCCTCCCTTTTCTAATTACTTGAATCGCAAACGATAGTATTCTGGCATCGGGTTGGTGCAACATTGTTCTGCGTATCGTGCCTTTGTAATGTTATCTATGTCTCCCATCAAATCAACCCATGTTTAAAAACAATCTCAAAATCGCGTGGCGAAACCTGGCAAAGGATTCGCGATTTACTTTATTGAATTTAATCGGGCTCTCCACCGGGCTCGCCTGCGTCCTATTGATCTGGATCTGGGTGCATGACGAGAAACAGGTCGATAAATTCAACGAGAAAGATGAAAGACTCTACCAGGTACTTCAAACCATTCCATTGGGCGATGGTTCGCCAATGACCATGGAATATACTCCGGACCTGCTGGGTGCTGCATTGCAAAAAGAGGTCCCCGAAATAGAAGATGTACTAATGATTAAATCCCCCGATCAGGATGGGAGCTCTGCAGGGCTGATTACATCGGGCGACAAAACCGTGAAGGCGCGGGAGCTCTGCGTGCAAAAGAATTTTTTTAACCTATTTTCTTACGAAATAATCGAAGGAAGTAAACATGAAGCACTTTCGGGAAAATCCAATGTGATGATATCCGATAAGCTGGCTGAAAAATTATTTCACTCCACTAAGAACCTTATCGGAAAATCAATTACCTGGGATAGGGGATTGGACGATCAGAAGATGAATGGGGCTTACACTATATCCGGCGTTTTCAAAGCACCCCCTGACAATGCTTCCAAACAGTTCGACATACTATTCAACTATGCAATTTATTTCGACAATATCAGGCACGGCATGAATTGGTTTAACAGCAATCCCGAAACCTATGTGTTGCTGAAAAAAGGAATAGATGCTAACCAGCTCGATAAAAAGATGAGAGAATTTATAAAGTCCAAATTAGTCGCCGGGGCGCCGGATAATAAATGGGCAGGAACTTTATTCCTCCAAAAATATTCGGACAAATATTTATACAATCGATATGAGAATGGGGCCGTTGCCGGCGGAAGGATCGAATATGTGAGGCTCTTTTCTTTCATCGCCATTTTTTTGTTGGTCATTGCTTGTGTCAATTTCATGAATCTTTCCACGGCAAAGGCTTCGCGCAGAATGAAAGAAGTAGGCATCAAGAAAGTGGTGGGTGCCAGTCGCGGAGCCATCATGCTCCAGTATATCGGTGAATCTATGATCATGTCCTTTGCTGCACTTATATTGGCAATCCTGTTGGTAACCGCATTGCTTCCTGCTTTCAGCAATATTTCAGGAAAAAATCTTAGCCTTGTCTTTAGTGGTTCTTTTCTAACAATGATCATAAGCATCACGGTCATAACAGGGTTGATTTCCGGAAGCTATCCTGCATTTTACCTGTCAGGATTCCGACCTGCGTTGGTGTTGAAGGGCAAACTGAATAATTCAGGGTCGGTATCATGGATAAGAAAAGGACTGGTGGTGTTTCAATTCATCATTTCCATTATACTCATCATTTCAGTACTCGCAGTGTCCAAACAAATCAATTTGATCAGGACAAAGAGCCTGGGCTATAACAGGGACAATGTGATTCGCTTTGCGAATGAGGGAAACCTGCCAAAAAATTTTACTACATTTCTCGCGGCGGCTAAGAATATTCCAGGCGTATCGGGAGCATCGGATATGGAAGGAGATATGATCGGCAATCATAGCGGCGGCGGTGGCATCGACTGGCCGGGAAAGACGGAAAGCCTGGAATTCAGTGGGCTCTATGCTGATAATAATTTTATGGAGACGATGGGCCTACAGATGAAAGCAGGCCGCACTTTTTCCGAAAAATTTAAATCGGATAGCGCAGCGGTCATATTTAGCGAAACAGCGATCGCCGATATGAAGCTAAAAGATCCAATCGGTAAAACGGTGAAAATGTGGGGAGTTCCCTGTCAGATCATCGGTGTAGCAAAGGACTTTCATTATGAATCTCTATATAAAAAAATGGGGCCCTTCTTCCTGATGCTCCGAAAAAACAATTCAAAAATTCTCGTCAAAATAAAATCAGGAGCAGAAAAGCAAACATTGGCTCAACTGGCTAACTTATATAAAGTTTACAATCCCGGACTTCCTTTTGAATATAAATTTCTCGATGAAGACTATCGGGCACTTTATGCTGCAGAAGGGAGAGTGGGCGTGTTGTCAAGATATTTTGCGGGTGTAGCGGTGTTGATTTCCTGCCTGGGACTTTTTGGACTTGCTGCCTTCACTGCAGAGAAAAGACAGAAAGAAATTGGTATCCGGAAAATCATCGGGGCGTCGGTATCCGAACTGGTGATGATGCTTTCGTCTGACTTTCTCAAATTGGTTTTAGTGGCACTCCTCATTGCATTACCCATTTCCTGGTGGCTGATGAATCATTGGTTAGATGGATTTGCTTATCGTGTTAGTCTAAGTGCAGATTTGTTCCTGGTTGCCGGAGTTTCTGTCATTTTGATCACTTTGTTTACGATTTGCTTTCAAACTATTAAAGCTGCGCTGGAGAACCCGGTGAAAAGTCTGCGTTCCGAATAATTATTAAAATGGCAAATTCCAACATTCACACAGTCTTTCGAACATGAGAAAATACCTCGTTTGGCTATGTTTTATTATTTCAGGCTTTTGGAATACGACCGCCGTTGTAGCACAAGCAAAAAGGGACCTAACGCGTTTTGCATCCGGACTTGAAACGATTCGGGAAAAGTTACAGATCCCGGGCATGGCTGCCGCGGTCATGGAAGGAGACTCCGTTGTTTTTGCAAAAGGATTTGGATATGCGAATCTAAAAAATAAGATCAGGGTGACGGAACAGACGAGTTTCCGCGTTGCATCCATTACTAAAACTTTCACATCCACTTTGGTGATGCGACTGGTGGAGCAGGGAAAACTGAATCTCGATGATCCTATTTCAAAATATGGCTTGGATCTTGGTAACCCACGCATCACCGTTAGAAACCTGATTACGCATACTTCCGAAGGAGAGCCCGGAACAGCTTATCAATACAATGGATTCCGATATGGCCAACTGGGGCCAATACTCGAAAAAATCACCGGGAAACCATTTTATCAATTGTTGATGGAAGAGATCGTTCAACCACTCGGCATGTCTTCGACTGCGATGGGACCGCCGTTTGCAGACAGCTTCAGGTATATTGTAGAGAGAAAAGATATGAAGCCATTCTACGACAACGCGGTGTCTTATCTGGCGAAGCCGTATGCACTGGATAGCGCCGGGAATACTTTAGAGATTCAATACCTCAATCAATATGGCGCTTTTGGAGGACTCACAACTACTGCCATGGATCTTCTTAAATATTCTTCAGCCGTCGATCGTCATCAGTTTATAAACAGATCTACACAGGAACTGGTCTTTACGCCAAACAAGACCACCAATGGTGCCGTCACGCCTTATGGACTGGGGTGGTTTTGCTCCAGCTATCGTGGATTGAATTTTTATTGGCATTACGGCCAGACACCTGGTGAGTCTGCCATGTTTTTGAAAATTCCGGACCTTAAACTGACACTCTTCGTGACGGCCAACACAGATAAACTCAGTCAGCCTTTTCCGATGGGCGATGGAGACCCGCTCATGTCGCCGGTAGTTGAATTGTTTTACCGGTATTTTGTGAATGAAGACAAGGCACTCAGGCCTATCAGTTATGACCAGCCGATTTCAGTATTGAAGAAGGAATTTGCTTCACTGAAAAACAATCCTTACAAAGAATTTTACAATAAGGAGCTTATCGTGCAGGAAACAATGGATATAATTGCCGGGGATTCGGCTCGTGCACAGAGGTTACTTGATATCTATGCAGGTTTAAATGGTCTAAAGCTGAATAATATTCCCAAAGGAAAAATCATTGCAGATTTGATCAATGTGTCGATCAATAAAGAGCTGTCTAAGGATTTTAAACTTCAAAAAACCACCCATCTCAGGGTCTATGGGGCCGGGGAGAATTGTTCTGCTGATTTTTCTTTTTGGTGCGATTATGGTTGGATTGAAGATTCTGTAGGCAAAATAGTTTGGCAAATGCCAGGACATTCCGCTGTGCATGCCGGAGGCGCGATCAAGAATCAACGCGTCGATACAGTGATTGATTTACCAGCTGGCAATTATAAATTGCGATATAAATCCGATACAGGACATGCTTATAACAGTTGGGATTCTCTGCCTCCGGATGATTTCTTTTGGGGAATTATACTCCTGGATGAAAAGTATAGGTGATAGTCAACCAACATATCCAGCGACTATTTACTACCCACTAACTACTATTAACTATTTTTACTTTCTCCGTAACCTTTCCCGAAACTCAAGGTTACTATTCAAAACAATACAACACCAGACTAAATAGCTTGGATACGCTTTCAGACAATGCCCTCATGCTTAAGGTAAAAGACGGCGATTTGGATAAAATGAGCCTGCTCTTTGAGCGTTACCATAAACCATTGTTTGGTTTCCTGTTTCGCATGACTGGACAAAAAGAGAGCAGTGAGGATCTGATGCAGAATGTTTTTTTGAGGATGCTGAAATACCGGAATGGATTTGCCGGAACCGGGGAATTCAAAACCTGGATGTACCATTTAGCAAGAAATGTTTTAAATGACCACTTTACAAAAAACAAAAAGATGCCAGTTCATCAAGAATTGACTGATTTTGAAGAAAAGATAGCAGGAGAGGACCATGCTGGTCGCCAGGTTGAAAGAAGGCAGGAAATGGAAACACTCTTGTCTGCCATGAAACTCGTGAGTACGGAAAATCGCGAATTGCTCGTCCTTTGCCGGTTCCAGGAATTGAAGTATAGCGAGATCGCACAGGTGCTGAATATTTCGGAGGGTGCGGTGAAAGTGAGGGTACACCGTGCCCTGGGCCAACTCAAAGAATGTTACTTGAAAATCGCAAAATAGTTTACATGCAATGCTCCTACGATAAAGAATTATTGTCACAATTACTGGCGGGTTCGCTGCATGATGAAAAACAGCAGGAAGTGGAAGCGCATCTGGCAGGATGCGCCGACTGCCAGGCCGAGTTAACTACTCTGCATTCTCTTTGGTTACTGATGGGAGAATTGCCGCAGCCACAGGCTTCAGAAAATGCAAGGTCGAATTTCGACGGCGCGCTTAGGGATTTTAAAAAAGAAGTTGATCAACAAAAGAACGGATGGAGAGAAAGACTGAGCGCACTGTGGAATATTCAACCCCGTTTTAAACTGGCTTATGGCTTTGTACTATTAGCTGTTGGACTGGGTTTGGGGTTAATGGTGAGCCGCTCCGGCAATCAGCAACTGGCTTACAATAAACAGGTCGATTCGCTGTCGGGCCAAATGGCAGAAATGAAACAAATGATGATGCTTTCGCTCTTACAAAATCCTTCAGCATCGCAGCGTATGCGGGCGGTAAGCTACACAGATGGGATGGACAATGTAAACAAGAAAGTCATCGACGCTTTGCTCACGACGCTTAATGAGGATCCGAATATCAATGTAAGGCTGATGACACTCGATGCGCTGGTAAAACTCGCCGACGCGCCGGCCGTACGGGAAGGACTCGTGCAAAGCATCACCCAGCAGGATTCACCACTCATGCAATCTGCCATTGCTGATGTGATGGTGAAACTACAGGAAAAGAAATCCGTCAAATCATTGCAGGAACTATTACAGAAAAAAGATCTCAATGAAATGGTCAAATACAAGATTGAACAAAGTATTCACAAACTGACTTAAAAAATCCTCAACAAACAGTTATGAAAAAATTATTCTTTTCCGCCCTGGCGGGACTGGCACTGTCTTGCGCATCCTTGACGATGCAGGCGCAGGAATTCAAACAACATATCTCAAAAGAATTTATACCGAAAAAAAATGCCGCTGCTACCATACTCGCGATCTACAATTTTGATGGATTTGTAAAAGTGGAAGGTTATGCGGGCGATAAAGTAACGATGGAGATAGACGAGGTTATCTCCGCCAAAAATGAACGCACCCTGGAAATAGGCAAAGACGAATTCAAACTTGAATTTGATCAGCAGGATGATACCATCATGGCTTATCTCTCCGGACCATTCGACTCGCGGCCAAACCGGGAACGCCATCGCTGGAACGACCAAAGAAAGATAGAATACAAATTTAAACTCCAATTCACGGTGAAAGTGCCCTATTCTATGAACCTGGATGTTTCCACAGTAACCGAAGGAGATGTTACGGTGAAAGATGTAGCCGGTGAACTGCGCGTCAACAATGTAAACGGGGCTGTTTCGATTGTCAATGCAAAAAACACTACGTATGCGCATACCATCAACGGGAACGTTGACGCGAACTATATTAAGAATCCTTCGGGGCCTTCATCCTACTATACCATCAATGGACAGATCAATGTCACTTATCCAACCAATCTATCGGCCGATCTTCAATTCAAAAGCATGAACGGTCAATTTTACACCGACTTTGATGATGCCCAGATGTTACCGGTTTCTGCAACGAAGACAAAGGAAGACAATGATGGGGTAATAACTTATAGGTTGAATAAGAATACCGTTGTACGGATCGGCAATGGAGGCGCTACTTTCAAATTCGAAACACTCAATGGAAACATCTACATTAAAAAACAGTCTTAATAAATAACTATGAAGAAGATTCAAACAGGCCTTTTATTTTTTCTGAGCCTTTTTAGTGTTAACATTTATGCGCAAACGACAACACAGGCTACCGAGCAACTTGTTGTGCCGTTGAGCAATCCCGGCAAATCCTACTCATTGAAGGTTGGATTGATGAACGGATCAATAAAAGTCACCGGATCTACCGGAAAGGATATTGTCATCGATGTGACCCCGGATGCCACTGCAAAAAAAGAACCCATAGAAGACCAGGGCAATGGGATGAAGAAGATTAATCCGAAAACAGGTTATGATATTACCGCGACAGAAAACAACAATGAAATCAACGTCAGCAGCAATTCATTTATGCGATACCTGAGCCTGAGCCTGAAAATTCCACAAGGTGTCAAACTCACTTTATCGACAGTTAATGGAGGGGATATCATTGTGGACAATATCAAAGGTGAACTCGAAATCAATAATGTAAATGGTGGTGTCAAACTAACGAACATCAGCGGCTCGGTAAGTGCGACTACCGTCAATGGTGATGTAATAACCACTTTCAAAGAAATAGAACCCAGTGCCCCTATGGCCTTTAGTACACTCAATGGGAAAGTGGATGTAAGTGTGCCCGCCACGGCCAAATTGAATCTCAAAATGAAATCTGATCGCGGCGAAATCTTCACGGATTTCGACGTCGAAATCCAGAAAACAGATGAGAAGGTCACCAAAACCAGCGGATCAGGAATGTACCAGTTGAAGAAAGATGATTGGGTTCTTGGCAAGATCAATAGCGGCGGCCCGGAAGTGATGATGAAAAACATGCAAGGCAATATCTATCTGCGTAAATCAAAATAAGAATTCATGATCAGGAACTATCTGAAAATCGCCTGGCGTAATATTTATAGAAACAAAAGCTACAGCGCGCTGAATATTGTGGGACTCGGTATTGGAATGGCCATCGCCATGCTAATCGGGCTTTGGGTTTATAATCAGTATTCTTATGATAAGTTCCTGCCGAATTATGAAAGACTCTATGAAACACGAATAAATTATTATGGCAATGGGGACACGATGAGTTTCAAAGCAAGTTCACTTAAACTGGCAGATGCACTGAGAACACAGGTTCCCGGCATCGAAAGCGTATCAGAAACAGATTATTTCGGTCCGCATGGATTGAAAGTGGGGGACAAGAAATTCTATATGAATGGCGGCCAAACGGGAAGTGATTTTCTAAAGATGTTTCAATATCCCATGCTGGCCGGGAATGCAAACAGTGCTTTAAATGATCCTTATTCTATTGTGCTAACCGAGAGCACGGCCAAAACATTGTTTGGACAGGAAGACGCCATGAATAAAACGGTACGGTTCGACAATAAACACGAGATGCAGGTAACCGGCATACTAAAAGATATCCCGGCCAATTCCAGTCTGCAATTTAACTATCTCGTACCCTTCAGTTATTATGAGGCCAATGATGAAATGACCGGCATTGCGCGCCACAGGAATTTTCAATGGAACGGATACAAGTCTTTTGTTTTATTGAAGCCGGGAGTTTCTTTTGCAACGGTTGCCAGGCAAGTGAGGGATATTGAAAAATCCGAGACCGACAATATCATGTCGCCAAAAACGAATATCCTGTTGCAACCGATGTCGCGCTGGCGTTTGTATGACCGATATGAAAATGGTGTAGAGGCCGGAGGGTTTATTGAATATGTTCGCATGTTCACGATTATCGGGGCACTGATTTTACTGATCGCTTGTATAAATTTCATCAACCTAAGCACCGCTCGTTCGGAAAAACGCGCAAGGGAAGTGGGCGTGCGAAAGACAATTGGATCGCTGCGAAGGGACCTCATTGCTCAATTTCTCCTCGAATCTGTTTTACTCACTTTGCTTGCATTCCTGTTTTCAGGCGCGTTGGTTTGGATCAGCCTCCCTGCTTTCAATGCACTGACCGGTGGTCAACTGGTCATCCCATTTTCAAATGGAATTTTTTGGCTGGTATTGGTATCCGGACTCCTGACGACAGCATTGGCAGCCGGCAGCCGACCTGCGTTCTATCTTTCCTCCTTCAACCCTGTTAAAGTACTCAAAGGCACATTTCAGACAGGAAAGACCGCGGGCTGGTCAAGGAAATTGCTGGTCGTGATTCAGTTTAGTTGCTCGATTGCCCTCATCGTAGCAACAGCCATCATTTACCAGCAGATTCAATATGCACGAAGCAGGCCTTCCGGGTTTAACCTAAATCGTTTGTTGATGACCGATATGAATCAAGACCTGGGTCATAGTTACGC
>Ga0075026_100000558_pt1 | contig 15097 bp, 15 predicted proteins | sample Str012_2_FD_71392 | JGI IMG/M metagenome (GOLD analysis project Ga0075026, IMG submission 71392) | Freshwater sediment microbial communities in response to fracking from Pennsylvania, USA - Straight Creek_MetaG_SC_2012 | ecosystem: Environmental > Aquatic > Freshwater > Creek > Sediment...
ATGCCGGCGCCGATCACGGCGATGGTGTCTTGCTGGCTCACGCCCATACCGTATACGATCTACGATCCATCAATCAATGCCACGCTGCAAGGTTGCCATGCCACGCTCCATGCGCTGCACCTGGTCCGGGGTTTTCCCGGCCGCTACCACCCAGTTCGACGCCGCGCTGGCGCTCGACCTGCCTGCCACGCAACGGGTGCAAGCCGCGCTGATCAAGGACGGCGTCCACGGCCTGGTACTGATGGGCACCGTCGGTGAAGGCAATTCACTGCGTGCCGAGGAGAAACGCCGGGTGCTGGCGGCGGCCGTCGAGGCGAGCGCCGGCGCGGTGCCGGTGATCGCCGGGGTGTCCGAGTTCACCACGGCCGCGGCCGTCGAGTTCGCGCGCGATGCCGAGCGGCTCGGCGCCGACGGCCTGATGCTGCTGCCGGCCATGGTGTACGTGCCGACCAGCGCTGAACTTGAGTATCACTTCAGGACGGTCGCCGCAGCGAGCGGCCTGCCGATCATGCTGTACAACAATCCGCCGTCCTATCGGGTCAACATCGACGTGGCGACGCTGCAGCGGCTGGCGGACGTGCCCAGCATTGTCGCGATCAAGGAATCGGCGCCGGACACGCGCCGCTACACGGACATATACAATGCCGTCGGCGAGCGTTACGTGATGTTCGCGGGCCTCGACGATGTCGCCTTCGAGGGACTGACGCTGGGCGCCAGCGGCTGGGTATCGGGACTGACCAATGCCTTTCCGGCCGAGTCGCTGCTGCTGTATGCAGCGCTGCATACCGGCGATCTGGCGCGTGCGCGCCAGATCTACCGCTGGTTCATGCCGCTGCTGCATCTGGATGCGGAGCACGATCTGGTGCAGTCCATCAAGCTCGCCGAGCAGGTGATGGGCCGGGGCTCGGAGCGGGTGCGGCCGCCGCGGCTGGTGCTGGCCGGCGAGCGCCGCGCCGCCGTGCTGGCGCTGATCGAAACCGCCCGCAACGCCCGGCCGCACTGATGCGCTCGATACGCGTCATCGATTCGCATACCGCCGGCGAGCCCACGCGGCTGGTACTCGAGGGCGGGCCAGAGCTTGGCGAGGGCCCACTGGCCGAGCGCGTGCAGCGCTTTCGCAGCCAGTTCGATGCCTACCGCTCCGCGATCGTCAACGAGCCGCGCGGCTCCGACCCGCTGGTCGGCGCGCTGCTGGTGAAGCCCCACCGGCCAGCTTGCGCACTGGGCGTGATCTTCTTCAACAATGTGGGGTATCTGGGCATGTGCGGGCACGGGACGATCGGTCTGATCGCCTCGCTCTATCACAGCGGCGCCCTGGCGCCGGGACCGGTCAGCATCGACACACCGGTCGGCGCCATCAGCGCTGAGCTCGCCGCCGATGGTCATGTCAGTGTCGCCAACGTGGTCAGTTACCGTGCGGCGCAGCGCCACAGCGTCGAGGTGCCGGGCATCGGCAGCGTGGTCGGCGATGTGGCCTGGGGCGGCAACTGGTTTTTCCTGGTCGCCGAGCATGGACAGACCCTCGATCTGCCGCACGTGGAGACCCTGACCGATTATTCGTGGCGCGTACGTGAGGCTGTCAACGCCCAGGGCTATCCGCTGGTCGATCACGTGGAGCTGTTCGGCGCGCCGAGCCAGCCCGGCGTGCACAGCCGTAATTTCGTGTTGTGCCCGGGCAAGGCCTACGACCGCTCGCCCTGCGGCACCGGGACCAGCGCCAAGCTGGCCTGCCTGGCGGCGGACGGCAAGCTGGCAGCCGGCGAACCCTGGGTGCAGGAGAGCGTCATCGGCAGCACGCTGGTGGGTCGCTTTCAATGGCAGGATCGCGCCAAGGGAGAAATCGTTCCGACCATTACCGGCACCGCACACGTGACCGGCGAAGCCACGCTGCGGCTCGATCCACGCGATCCCTTCTGCTGGGGTATCCGCGTGTGAACCAGCCCCTGGTGCAGTCGATCACCAGCCAGCTGATCGTACGGTTGCGCAATCGCATACTCGCTGGCGGCTACGCGCCCGGCGCCGCGCTGCGCCAGGACACCCTGGCGGCTGAATTTGGCACCAGCAAGATTCCGGTGCGCGAGGCGCTGGTGCGGCTGCAGTCCGAGGGACTGGTCAACATCTTCCCGCATCGCGGCTTTCAGGTTCGGCCGCTGGCGACTGCTGAGCTGGAGGAGATCTTCAGTCTGCGCCTGCACGTCGAGCCGGCGGCGGCGGCCGCCGGCGCGAAGCTGGCGACCGCAGCCGATCAGCGCGCGGCGCTCGAGGCGCTGGAAAATCTGAACGCCGCGATGGCGAGCCGCGACTGGTCAGTGTCCGGGCAACTGAATCAGACCTTTCATCTTCAGCTGCTGGTGCCGAGCGCGCAGCCGGTGGCGGCCGAGATCCTCGGCCGGCTGCACACGCTGGCGCAGCGCTATGTGCAGAGCCACCTGCAGCCCGAGGGCAGGGTGAAGCGCGCTGCCCGTGAACATGCCGCACTGCTACAGGCGTGGCGGGCACGAAAACCCGCGCGCGTGCGCACGCTGCTGCATGCGCATATCAAGTCGACGCGCGACGACCTGGCGCGTGCGGTCGGCGGATTCTGATTTACAGCTTGTGGGTCGAGAGCAGCAGGCTGGTCTCGGTGCGGGCGATGCCGTCGATGCGGCGAATCCGGCTGATGGCCTGATCCAGCGCGTCGACACTATCGACGCCGATTTCGGCGATCAGGTCCCAGCGGCCATTGGTGGTATGGAGCGTATGCACCTGCGGATCGCCGCGCAGCTGGCGCAGCACCGCCTCCAGATGGTTGCCGGCCACTTCGATGGTCATCATCGCGGCGATGCGATGGGTGTCAGCCAGCGGGCGCAGGCGCACGCTGTAGCCGGCGATGGTGCCGGCGCGCTCGAGTCTGGCGATGCGGTTCTGCACCGTGCCGCGAGCCACTTGCAGCGACTTGGCGAGCGAGGCCACGGTGGTCCGGGCGTTGGCCCGCAGCAGCGCAATCAATTGGCGGTCCAGGTCATCCATGGCGTCACGTTGATCATAATGTCAAAGTACTATGGCATATTGACCAAAGAATGTGAATTTCGGAGCATATTGCTGTCTTCTTGTTAGCTCCGAAGCCGCCGATCATAGGCTCCCGCAAAGGAGAGACTCCCATGGTCGACTACATAGGCGTCAGCGATGTCGCGCGAATCATCAACACGATGGGCGCGGGCAATTTCATCGAGCGGCTGGCCGGGGAAATTGAAGCCGACTATCGCCGCTGGAGCCAGTTCGAGAAGTCGGCACGGCTGGCCAGTCATTCGCCGGTCGGCGTGATCGAACTCATGCCGACCAGCGACGGCAGCCTGTACTCCTTCAAATACGTCAACGGCCATCCGAAGAACACGGCCGCGGGCCTGCTGACCGTCACGGCCTTCGGCGTGCTGGCCGATGTCGCCACCGGTTACCCGCTGCTGCTCTCGGAGCTGACCGTCAGCACGGCGCTGCGCACCGCGGCGATGTCAGCGCTGGCGGCCAAGTGGCTGGCGCGCCCGGATTCAAAGGTGATGGCGCTGATCGGCAACGGCGCACAGAGTGAATTTCAGGCCATAGCCTTTTGCCGCATGCTGGGCATCCGCGAGCTGCGGCTGTTTGACGTCGATCCGCTGGCCACGGCCAAGTTGGAGCGCAATCTGCGCGGCATGCCTGAGCTCGCGGATCTGAAGATCGTCCGCGCGGCGTCTGGTGCGGAAGCCTGCCGCGGCGCCGATATCCTCACGACCGTGACGGCCGACAAGCGCAATGCCGTGATCCTGACCCCGCCGATGGTGCGTCCGGGCATGCACATCAACGCCGTGGGGGGTGACTGCCCGGGCAAGACCGAACTGCACGCCGACGTGCTGCGGATGCCCGGCATCCACGTGGTCGTGGAGTATGAGCCGCAATCGCGGATCGAAGGCGAGATCCAGCAGATGCCGGCGGACTTTCCGGTCACCGAGTTCACGCGCGTGTGCAGCGGCCAGGGCGCCGCGCGCGCCTCCCGGGAGCAGATCACGATCTTCGATTCGGTCGGTTTCGCGCTCGAGGACTACTCGGTGCTGCGCTTCCTGCACGCGCTGGTGAAGGAGCAGCGTGCCGGCCGGCAGATCGATCTGGTGCCGGCGCTGGCGGATCCCAAGGACCTGTTCGGCGGCACGCTGGGGGGTGCCCGCGCGATGCCATTGCGCCGGGCTTCGTAGCCGCACCGTGGCCACTCGCGTCTCGCTCATCGGTGCCCCCACCGACATCGGCGCCGGCATGCGCGGCGCCTCGATGGGTCCAGAGGCGCTGCGCGTCGCGCGACTTCGGGCCACGCTCGAGGCGCTGGGTGTGGCGGTCACTGACCGCGGCGATCTCGCGGGTGCCGCGAATCCCGATCTGCCGCCCGCGGATGGCTATCGTCACCTGCAGCAGGTGGTGGCCTGGTGCCAGGGCGTGCACGATGGCGTGTACGCTGAACTGCGTGCCGGCACGCTGCCGATACTGCTGGGCGGCGATCATGCCTTGAGCATCGGCTCGATCAGCGCCGTGGCTCGGCACTGTCGCGAGCAGCAGCGGAAGCTGCGCGTGCTGTGGCTGGATGCCCACGCGGATTTCAATACCAGCCAGCTCACGCCCAGCGGCAACCTGCACGGCATGCCGGTCGCCTGCCTGTGCGGATTCGGCCCGCCGGCACTGACCGGGATGAGCGGTGCCACCCCCGCGATTGACCCGGCCTCGATCCGCGAGATCGGCATTCGCAGCGTCGATCAGGGCGAGAAGCGTTTCGTGCACGAGGTCGGGCTGGAAGTATTCGACATGCGCTACATCGACGAGGTGGGCATGCGGCGTACGCTGGAGGTCGCGCTCGAATCGCTCCCGCGGGATGCTCACCTGCACGTGAGCTTCGACGTGGATTTTCTCGATCCGGATATTGCCCCCGGCGTGGGCACCACGGTGCCGGGCGGACCTTCCTATCGCGAAGCGCAGCTGTGCATGGAAATGATCGCCGACACCGGGCGCCTGGCCTCGCTCGATGTCATGGAGCTGAATCCGGCGCTGGATGTGCGCAATCGCACCGCCGAAGTGGCCGTGGACCTGATCGCCTCGCTGTTCGGCAAGAGCACGCTGATGCGCCGCTGAGTGCGCAGCGTGCCACGTGCCGCGCGCCGCGCACCGCGCACCGCGCACCACAACGCCGTCTCAGAACACCCCGAGCGCCAGTCCGGCCGCGAAAGTCTGGCCCAGTTCGCGGCAACGTTCGAGATCCTGTGGCTGCAGTTCGCCGCGCGCAATGATTGGCGACGCGACACATTTCCAGCGGTAGCCGAGCGCAATGCGCTCGATGGCGCTGACTGCACCACTGCCGTCATTGCCGGCGCTGACGAACAGCGCGTAGGGCAGAGCCTCGACCTTGCCCTCTACGGCGTAGAAAGTGCGATCCATGAAATCCTTGACCGCGCCTGACATGTAGCCGAAGTGCTCGGGCGTGCCGATCAGCAGGCCCTGGGCCCACAGCAGATCGGTAGCGCCGGCCTCGAGGGCCGGCAGTGCGCGGCACTCGAGCTCCTCCTGCGCCAGGTCAAGGCCCTCGCGCACGGCCTGCACCATGGCCGCCGTGCGCCCGCCGGGGTGGCCACCGTAGATCAGCAGTATGCGGGTCATGAGCCATTATGGGCCGGTGCCGGCGGCGACGGAAAATCGACGGCTCCCGGGCACTCACCCGGTCTGGAGCGAGAACTGGGTCACAGCCCGGCTCCGGCATGCACCTTGCATTGTTTCAGGCAACCAACGCGGCTGTCGCCACGAGGATGGTGTTGCTATGAATGCTGGCGCCGAAGTGCTCGACCAGGAAGAGATTGATGCCCTGCTCAAGGGCGTCAACAGCGCTGAGGTACAGGTGGAGGGCGGGGCCTCGGTACCGGGCGAGGTACGCCCCTATGATCTTGCGACCCAGATGCGCAGTGTGCGCGGACGCATGCCCGAGCTGGATCTGATCAGCGATCGCTTGGCGCGCTCGCTGCGCACCGGACTCTACAACATGATCCGGCGCAGCCCGGAAATCTCCGTGGTGCCGCTGCAGGTCCTTAAGTACGGCGACTACCTGCAGACGCTGCACTCGCCGGCCAGCCTGAATCTGGTGAAACTGCCGCCACTGCGCGGCACTGCACTGTTCGTGCTCGATGCCAAGTTGGTATTCACGCTGGTGGACAATTTCTTCGGCGGCACCGGCCGGCTCGCCAAGCTCGAGGGCCGCGATTTTACCGGTACCGAGACGCGCATCGTGCAGATGGTGCTGCGCCAGGCCTACGCCAGCCTGCAGGAAGCCTGGGCGCCGGTGCGCCCGCTCCAGGTCGAATACCTGAATTCCGAGACCAATCCGCAGTTTGCCAACATCGTCAGTGCTGCCGAGGCGGTGCTGGTCACCGCGTACAAGATCGAGCTCGAAGGCGGTGGCGGCGAGTTGCACCTGGTAATGCCCAACTCGATGCTCGAGCCGGTCAAGGAATTGCTCGACGGCGGCATGCACGGCGATCGCGGTGGCGCCAATGACAGCTGGACCCAGGCGTTGCGCGAGGAAATCAGGGAAGTAAGTGTCGAAGTGGTGCCCTTTCTCGGCCAGTCGGTGCTGACCGTCGGCCAGTTGCTGAACCTGAAGCCGGGCGATGTGATTCCCTGCGACTTTGACGGCCATGCCACGCTGCTGGCCGATGGCCTGCCGCTGCTGCGCGGCACCTACGGCGCCTCGCGCGGCCAGCAGGCCATCAAGGTGCAGGGTCAGGTGCAGCGCCGCAAGGCGCCGCGCGCCGGCGACGCGGCGGACAGCGCGGCATGAGCGCGTCGACCCCTGCGGTGGCCCCGGCGCTGGAGACTTTCAAGGCCGGCCCGGCGGGCAATTCGGGCGAGGAATTCGCCAGCCTCGATTCGCTGCTGGACCTGCAGGTCACGCTGGCCATGGAAGTGGGGCGCACGACCCTGACGGTGCGCAAGCTCCTGCAACTCACGGCCGGTTCGGTGCTCGAACTGGAACGCGAGGTCGGTGAGCCCTTCGATGTGCTCGTCAACGACACGCTGCTGGCGCGCGGCGAGGCCGTGGTCGTCAATGAGCGCTGTGGCGTGCGGCTCACCGAAGTCGTCCAGCCCAACGAACGCCGTCAATATCCCGGGCGCTAGCACGCGCCGCCATTGCACGCGGCACCCGAGGCGCTGACAGGGTAAAGTGTGTCGCCAATCGCCACCACGAATGGTGGGGGTCTTGCACATGCATCCGCTAGTGGCCCTTCAGTTCCTCGACGATCGTTGCCTGACGTGGCTCAACAGCTTCCTGGGCCGCTGGCCGCTGTTTGACAAGATCGTGGGTTACCTGCAGGGCACCGACGAGCTGAAGTTCGGCGTGATGGTCGCCGTATTCTACTGGCTGTGGTTTCGCTACGATCCACCCGACCAGCGCAAGCGCGCGATACTGGTCATGACGGCACTCGGCAGCATCGCCGGGCTGTTCCTGACCCGCGTGCTGGTCACGCTGCTGCCGTTCCGCGAACGGCCCTTTGCGCGTCCCGAACTGCACTTCCATCTGCCCGCGGGCTTCGACACGGGGCTGCGCACCTGGAGCGCCTTTCCAAGCGACCATGCGGTGATGGCGTTCGCGCTGGCCACGGGATTCTGGATGGTGTCACGCCCGGTCGGCCTGCTGGCCTACTTGCATGCGGCGCTGGTCATCTGCCTGCCGCGCGCCTACTACGGAATGCATCATCCCTCCGACCTGCTGGGCGGCGCGCTGATTGGCATGGCGTTCGTGGTGGTGCTGACTCGTGAATCCGTGTCGCGTCCGGTGATGGTGCGCGTGCTGTACTACGAGCAGCGTCACCGTGGACTATTTTATCTGTGTTTCTTCCTGCTGCTGCAGCAGACCGTGGTCATGTTCAACAGTCTGCGGGTGATCGCCGCCGCGGTGTTGAAGGTGCTGCGCGCGACGGTGACCTAGCCTGATTGCTCAGCCGGCCGGCAGACCGTCGAAAAACTCCACCAGCCCGGTCTCGAGCGAATACTCGGCGCCGACCACCAGCAGGCCGTCGTCCTGGATGAGTTGCTCGAGTATTTCCGAGCCATGCCGCAGGTGGTAGGCCGAGACCCGGATATTGGCGCGTACCGCGTGACGTAGCAGTGCATCGTGGTCATGGCGCAGCTCGGTCTCGAGCAGCGTCTCGATCGACGGCCGCACCCGATCGACGATGGAGCGCAGGTTGCGTGAGCGCTGGTCGCTGGGCCGCTGCAGATCCTCGAGCGTGGCCTGGATGGCGCCGCATTGCGAGTGGCCCAGCACCACCACCAGGCGCGTGCCGTAGCGCTCGGCCGCGAACTCGACGCTGCCGATCTGCGAGGCGGCGATCACGTTGCCGGCCACGCGGATCACGAACAGGTCGCCCAGGCCCTGGTCAAACACGATCTCGGCCGGCACCCGCGAGTCGGAACAGCCGAGAATGATGGCAAAGGGTTCCTGGCCCGCAATCAGCTCGTGCCGCCGGACGCGTCCCTGCGGTTGCCCGTCGCTGCGGGTTTCGGCGGCGAAACGGGCGTTGCCGGCGCGCAGCCGCTCGAGCGCCTCAGGTGCCGGAACCATCGTTACATCGGCTCCAGCTTGGCGTGCAGCGTGATCTCGGCGCGTAGCAAGCGTGATACCGGACAGTTTGCCTTGGCGCCGGCGGCGATCTCGGCGAACTGTGGTGCGGCGATGCCCGGCACCCAGGCTTCGGTCTCCAGGTGCACCGCGGAAATGGTCCAGGCACCGGCCACCTGCTCGAGCGTCACGGTGGCCTGGGTGGCCAGGCGCTTGGGCGTGTAGCCGGCCTGGCCCAACGCCACGGTCAGGGCCATCGTAAAGCAGCCAGCATGCGCCGCCGCGATCAGCTCTTCGGGGTTGGTCTGCGCGGCGCTCTCGAATCGCGAGGCGAAGGAGTAAGGAGTGTCTTTGAGCACGCCGCTGTGCGTGGCCAGGGCCCCGGCTCCGCTCTTGAGGTCGCCGTGCCAGATCGCCGATGCGCTGCGTTTCATATTCCAGATCCTCCCGGGGTCATTCTTTGAGGGCAGGAAATACCCTCTTCAGCTACACTAGACGTTGGCTTATGTCATGTCTACACCCTTGAGTCAGCAGCTTTTTTTGAGGATTGCCAGCCGATGGGCCCGACTTTGGCAGAACTGATCGCCTCCACGCCGCTGTCCGGCGGCAACGCCGCTTATGTCGAATCGGTATACGAGCGCTACCTGGAGAATCCAGACTCGGTCGACGCGCAGTGGCGCGAGCTGTTCGATGCGCTGCCTGCCGCCGGCAAAACCGAAGTGGCGCACGGCGGGATTGTCGCCGCGCTGACGCAGCGGCTGCGCTCGCCGGTGATCGCGAGGCCCGCGCCGGACAGCACGCTGGCCGAGAGCGAAAAGCAGGGCGCGGTGTCGCGCCTGGTGCAGACCTACAGCAACCGCGGCCATCTGATCGCGCACATCGATCCACTGGGGCTGATGGAGCGCGAGCGCCCCTATGTACTCGACCCCGAGTATGTCGGTCTTACGCAATCCGACATGGATACCGAGTTCTATACCAGCAGCCGCAACGAGTGGCTGCCGCGGCGCGCGCCGCTGCGGGAAATCCTTGCGCGACTCGAGCAGGTGTACTGCGGCCCGATCGGCGCCGAGTTCGCGCATGTCTCCAATACTGAAGAGCGCCTGTGGCTGCAGGATGAGTTCCAGCTGGGCCGCGTGCGCCAGCGGTTCACGCCGGAAGCGCGCCGCAACATACTCTGGCAGCTCACCGCGGCCGAAGGCCTGGAGCGCTACCTGCACACGCGTTTCGTCGGCCAGAAGCGCTTCTCGCTCGAGGGCGGCGAGGCACTGATCGCGCTGCTCGACGACCTGGTGCAGGAGAGCGGCCGCGGCGGAGTCGAGGAAACCATCATCGGCATGGCGCATCGCGGCCGGCTCAATGTGCTGGTCAACGTGCTGGGCAAGTCGCCCGGCGAACTGTTCTCGGAATTCGAGGGCAAGCATCACCAGCCGGCCGGTTCCGGCGACGTCAAGTATCACAAGGGCTTTTCGGTGGATCTGCGTACCCCGGGCGGCAATGTGCACGTGGCGCTGGCCTTCAACCCCTCGCACCTCGAGATCGTGAATCCGGTCGTCGAAGGCTCGGTGCGCGCCCGCCAGGAGCGGCGTGGCGATGCCGCCGGCGACAAGGTGCTGCCGGTGCTGATCCACGGCGATGCGGCATTCGCGGGTCAGGGCGTGGTGATGGAGACGCTGCAGCTCTCGCAGACCCGCGGCTATTCGACCGGCGGCACGATCCACGTGGTGATCAACAACCAGGTGGGCTTCACGACCAGCGATCCGCGCGATGCGCGCTCGACGCTGTATTGCAGCGACGTCGCCAAGATGATCGAGGCGCCGATCCTGCACGTGAACGGCGATGATGCCGAGGCGGTGATTTTCGTCACGCGCTTTGCGCTGCGTTACCGCCAGCGTTTTCACAAGGATATCGTCATTGACCTGGTCTGCTATCGACGCCTCGGTCACAACGAGGCCGACGAGCCGGCGGCCACGCAGCCGCAGATGTACCAGGCGATACGCCAGCATCCACCGGTGCGCAAGCTCTATGCCGAGCGGCTGGTCGCCGATGGCGTGCTGACGGCCGCCGATGCCGAGCGCATGGTCGAGCAGTACCGCAGCGCGCTGGACGAGGGCCGCCACCAGCTGCACCCCTCGCTCGGCATGATCGGCAATCAGTTCACGGTCGACTGGTCGCGGTATCAGAGTGTCGATAGCCAGGAGAGCGTGCGCACCGCGCTGCCGGCAGCAAAACTCGCGAGCTTAGGGCGGCGCATCCTGCAGTATCCGGAGGGCTTCACACTGCATCCGCGCGTCGCGCAGATCGTCGTGAACCGCTCGAAAATGCTCGCCGGCGAGCTGCCGCTGGACTGGGGTTGCGCGGAAACACTGGCTTATGCGTCGCTGGTTGACGCTGACATTGCACTGCGCCTGTCGGGCCAGGACGTCGGTCGCGGCACTTTCTTCCACCGCCACGCCGTACTGCACGATCAGGGCTCAGCGCGCCGCTATATTCCGCTGCAGCACATCAAGGAGCGGCAGCCGCGCGTGAGCATCATCGACTCGGTGCTCTCGGAAGAGGCCGTGCTGGGATTCGAGTACGGTTACTCGAGCACCAGTCCCGATTGCCTGGTGATCTGGGAAGGGCAGTTCGGCGATTTCGTGAACGGCGCGCAGGTGCTGATCGACCAGTTCATCTCCTCGGGCGAGGCCAAGTGGGGGCGACTGAGCGCCCTGACGCTGTTCCTGCCGCACGGCTATGAAGGCCAGGGTCCGGAGCATTCCTCGGCGCGACTGGAGCGCTTTTTGCAGCTGTGCGCCGAGAACAACATGCAGGTGTGCGTGCCCTCGACACCGGCGCAGATGTTTCACATGCTGCGCCGGCAGATGCTGCGCCCGCTGCGCAAGCCGCTGATCGTGATGACGCCCAAGAGCCTGCTGCGCCATGAGCTGTCAGTGTCGAGCCTGAACGATCTGTGCACCGGCGGCTTTGACAGGGTGATCGATGAGATCGATGCCCTGCCGGCCGAACAGGTCGAGCGCGTGGTGTTCTGCAGCGGCAAGGTCTACTTCGACCTGCTGCGCACCCGCCGTGCGGCCGGCAGCAGCAACGTGGCGCTGGTACGCATCGAACAGCTCTATCCCTTTCCGGTGCAGGAATACCAGGCGGTGCTGGCGCGCTTCCCCAACGCCCTTGATCTGGTGTGGTGCCAGGAAGAACCGCAGAACCAGGGCGCCTGGTACCAGATCCGTCATCGTCTGCAGGAGCTGGCCGGCGAGCGCCGGCCGGTGTACTACGCCGGGCGCGCCTCGGCCTCGGCGCCGGCGACCGGACTGGCGCGCATCCATGAGAGCGAACAGCGCCAGCTGGTGCAGACTGCACTCAGCGGCGATTCGGCCGAGCACGCCGCGCGCCCACAGACGCGCCCCACGGTGGTCAGCACGGTGACCAAGAGGAAGAGTTCATGAACGTTGAAATTCGTGTTCCGCAACTGCCCGAGTCGGTCGCTGATGCGACGCTGGTGGCGTGGCGCAAGCAACCCGGACAGAGCGTCAGCCGGGACGAGAACCTGGCTGACCTGGAGACCGACAAGGTGGTGCTCGAAGTCCCGGCCTCCATCGCGGGCGTGCTGCAGGAAATCCGCGTGACGGCTGGCACCAGCGTCAAGAGCGGCGAGCTGCTCGCCATCATCGCTCCGGGTGGCGCAGTGACTGCGGGCACACCCGCCGCGGCGCCGGCGGCCACGCCGGCTCCGAAGCTGGGTCCTGCCGCGCAACGGGTAGCAGAAGAACTGGGGCTCAGCGGCACGGTGATCGCCGCCGCCGCCCGGGGCGGACGGGCCTCGAAGTCTGATCTGGTTGCGGCCGGCAACGGCAGCTCCTCGCCGGCCAAACCCGCTGCCCCGGCTGTCCCGGCTGTGCCGGCGGCCAAAGCAGTGGTGGCGCGCGGTGCGCGCGCCGAGCAGCGGGTGCCGATGACGCGCCTGCGCCAGCGCATTGCCGAGCGCCTGGTACAGGCGCAGTCAACGCAGGCACTGCTGACCACCTTCAATGAAGTGGATCTCAGTCACGTCAACGAACTGCGGGCGCGTTACAAGGACGGCTTCGAGAAGCAGCACGGCGTGAAGCTCGGCTTCATGAGCTTCTTCATCAAGGCGGCCGTCGAGGGACTCAAGCGTTACCCGGTGCTCAATGCCTCGGTCGAGGGCACCGACATCGTGTATCACGAGTATTTCGACATCGGTGTCGCGGTGTCCACCGAGCGCGGCCTGATGGTGCCGGTACTGCGCGATGCCGACGTCATGGATTTCGCCGCCATCGAGCGCGGCATCGCCGCCTACGCGCAGCGGGCGCGCGAGGGCAAGATATCGCTCGAGGATCTTAGCGGCGGCACCTTCAGTATCACCAATGGCGGCACCTTCGGTTCGCTGCTGTCGACGCCGATCGTGAACGCGCCGCAAAGCGCCATTCTCGGCATGCACAAGATTCAGCAGCGGGCGATGGTGGTCGATGGCGCCGTGGTGGCCCGGCCGATGATGTACCTCGCGCTCAGCTACGATCATCGCATCATCGACGGGCGCGAAGCGGTGCAGTTCCTGGTCACGGTCAAGGATTGCCTCGAGGATCCGGGCCGCATACTGCTGGGAGTGTGATCCGATGAGTGCCAGCATCGATGCCGAGTCGGCTGATTTTGATGTGGTGGTGATCGGCGGCGGGCCGGCCGGCTATCCGACCGCGATACGCGCCGCGCAGAATGGCCTCAAAGTGGCCTGCGTCGACGGCTGGAAGAATCGCGACGGCGGCCACGCATTCGGCGGCACCTGCCTGAACGCCGGCTGTATTCCGTCCAAGGCCCTGCTGGAATCCTCGGAGCTGTGGCATCGCGCGCACGCCGAGTTCGCCGTGCACGGCATCAAGGCCAGCGGCCTGACGCTCGACCTGGCGGCGATGCAGAAGCGCCGCGCGGGCATTGTCCGCAACATGACCGGCGGCATCGCCTCGCTGCTCAAGGCCGCGGGCGTCAAGGCGCTGGCCGGCCACGGCAGATTGCTGCCGGATCGCGTGGTCGAAGTCGTGGCCGCTGACCAGTCGCGCCAGACCTTGCGCGCCCGTCACGTGGTGCTCGCCAGCGGCTCGGTTCCCACGGAACTGAAGTCGCTCCCCTTTGATGGCAAGCAGATCATCGATTCCTGGGGCGCACTCGAGCTCGAGGCCGTGCCCAAGCGGCTGTGCGTGATCGGCGCGGGCGTGATTGGCCTGGAGCTGGGCAGCGTCTGGTGCCGGCTGGGCGCGGAAGTCGTGATGCTTGAAGCCCTCGATGCGCTGCTGCCGATGGCCGATGCGCAGGTCGCCAGCGAGGCGGCACGCCATTTCAAGAAGCTGGGCCTGGACATCCGACTCGGCGCCAAGGTCAGCAGTGCCAAGGAGGCCAGGGATGGCGTGACGGTGCGCTACTCCGACGCTAAGGGCGAGCAGAGCTGCCAGGCGGATGTGGTGGTGGTGGCGGTGGGTCGCCGCCCGTATACCGAAGCACTTTTGGGCGAGGGGAGCGGTGTCACGCTCGATGAACGCGGCTTCATCAAGGTCGACGAGCATTGCGCCACCGCAGTCCCGAACGTCTGGGCCGTGGGCGATGTGGTGCGCGGACCGATGCTGGCGCACAAGGGCAAGGAGGAAGGCCTGGCGGTGGCCGATCGCATTGCCGGCAAATACGCGCACGTGAACTACGCGCTGGTCCCTTCGGTGATCTACACCGCACCTGAAATTGCCTGGGTGGGGCAAAGTGAGGCGCAGGCGAAGGCCGCGGGCCTCACCATCAAGACCGGCGTATTTCCGTTTGCGGCCAGCGGCCGCGCGCGCGCCATGGAGGCTACGGCAGGCTTCGCCAAGGTGGTGGTGTCGCAGTCCAGCGATGAACTGCTGGGCGTGCATATCATCGGACCGATGGCAGGCGAGTTGATCGCCGAAGCGGTGCTGGCGATGGAATTCCGTGGCAGCGCCGAGGATCTGCAGCGCACGATCCATGCGCACCCGACGCTCTCGGAAGCCCTGCATGAGGCGGCACTGGCCGCGGACAAGCGCGCAATCGACAATATCAATAGATAGCCTTGAGGGGAGGGCGCGAGATGAGCAACCACGATTATTCGCGGCGCGAGTTTGTCGGCTGGTCCGCGGCCGCGGGGCTGGTGGCGGCCAGCGCATCGGTCGCTGCGGCGCCCGCCGCGGTGGTCGAAAACGATGTGCTGATTAAAACGGCCGACGGCTCCTGCGACGCGGCCTTCTATCATCCGCGCAAGGGCGCCAACGCCGGCGTGCTGGTCTGGACCGACATCTTCGGATTGCGGCCCGCGTTTCGCGAGCTGGGCAAGCGCCTGGCGGCTGCCGGGTACGCGGTGCTGGTGCCCAACCCCTTCTATCGCACCGCGAAATCGCCGGTGTTCACTGACATCTCCAGCTTCAGTTTCATGAACGAGGCCGATCGCGCCAAACTGCCGCCGCTGGTCGCCCCGCTCAACGCTGC
>Ga0075026_100000559_pt1 | contig 15093 bp, 15 predicted proteins | sample Str012_2_FD_71392 | JGI IMG/M metagenome (GOLD analysis project Ga0075026, IMG submission 71392) | Freshwater sediment microbial communities in response to fracking from Pennsylvania, USA - Straight Creek_MetaG_SC_2012 | ecosystem: Environmental > Aquatic > Freshwater > Creek > Sediment...
ACGGAGCGTGTTGGCGCCTGCTGTTGGCACCACGTCGATTGGGTAGCCCCGAAGCGGCAGAGCGCCGTTGCAACTCTGGCCGGGCGGTGCCTTAGAAAGATCTTTATAATCAATGATATATGATGCGAGGGACTGTCCGATATCACATCTGGATGGACGGAATCACGGTCTCGGCAGCCTCAGTGACGTTCGCCTCAGTCGCCGCGTGCCGTGCCGGCTTCTTCCTCGAACACGTCGCGACTCAAATCCCGCAGGAACTCACGCACCTGTGTCGTTGTGAGAGTGCGACTCTCCATCAGGGCACTGAGCAGCGCCGCCAGGTGTACGCGTAACGCCAAGGCCAGCACTGGTTCGGGATATCTCGTCAGCGTGTCAACAAAACCATCCAGCTCATCGACGCATTCCTCAATGGTGCCATGTGACATTAGTTTCTCCCGGGCGACCTCATAAACCAACAATACACCATCAATTGCGCTTGTGAATGTGGCGCCGCGCCGCGCCGACATTTCTGCGCATTGCCGACAGTTTGTGCACTACCGCGCGCGGTCCGAAATCAGGACACTGCGCGTCCTGCGATGTCGATCATCGCCGCAGTCACCAAGGTCAAGGAGAAACGTTCATGAACAGTTTTACGCTTACCGCCGTTGGCAACCTCGCCAAGGATCCGGAATGCCTCGACAAGGGGGATACGCCCTACACGCGTTTCTGCCTGGTTGGCAACGACTACGCGGGTAAAGACGAAGAGGGTAGTGCCCGCGAAGTAGTGACCAGTCTGTGGTTCGTGGCGTTTGGCGCACTGGGCGAAGCCATAGCCCGGAACTCGCGCAAGGGCGATCAACTGATTGTCGATGCGCGGATTCGCGCCAATAACTGGACCGACAAGCAGGGCGAGAAGCAGTACGACTATTCCTATGTAGTACAGGGGTTCCGCTTTGGTGCGCCTGGTCGCCTCAAGCGCGAAGAGCTCGACGGCCGTCGGGCGGAGCGTACCGAACACCAGGCGTTGGAAGCCTGAGTCAGCCGGTAGCGGCAATGCATAAGGGTGGAATGCCGTGATCAAAGCAAAAGACAAAAACGCAGTGGGCGGGTGGGCAGACCTGCGCTGCGCTGCAGCGCTCGCAGCTGCGCTTGGCGCACCGGGGCTGGTGTGGGCGCAGGCCTCACCTTTCATGACAGGCATGACGTCCCTGCAGAGCAACGTCCTGGCCTGGCTGACGCCGTTGGCGATCATCCTAGTGATGGTGCTGGGCGCGATGGCGATGGCAAGCCGAGTGTCCTGGGGTTGGTGCATCGGTGCGATTTTTGGCATAGCCATCGCCTTTGGTGCGCCGCAGATCGTTACATGGATACGCGGCATGTTCGGCGTGTAACTGCCACAATGAGCCAGCGCAATCCCGGATTGATCTCCGAACCTCTGTTCGTCGGTGCGACTCGACCGGCGATGCGTTGGGGTGTCACTTATCCGGCGTTGTTGTGCAACATGGTATTCACCCTGGAAGCATTTCTGCTCACGAGAAATCTTCTGGTGATGCTGCTGTGTGTGCCAATACACGGCGTCTGTCTGCTACTGTGTGCGCACGATCCGCGCTGCTTTGATTTGCTGGCGCTGTGGTGTCGTACCCGCCTGCCTGCACTGCTCGCCAATTACCGGTATTGGCGGGCCAGCAGCTACTGCCCGTTGGCACTGGATCTCCCGAATCGCAGGGGAAGGCGGCGTGCATGCCCGCCGCAGCTACCATGCTAGGCCGTAGTCGTCAGTCGGCATTGCGTCATGAGCCAGAGTCAGCGCTGCATATTCCTTATGTGGCGCATGTCTCCAGTTCCTTGGTGAAGACTACCGCGGGACATTACCTGCAGGCATTCAGGCTGGGCGGCGCGAGTTTTGAGAGCATCGACGATGTGCGACTCAACGCCTGGCATGAGCGACTCAATGTGCTCTGGCGAAACATTGCCAGCCCCAATGTGGCGCTGTGGACTTATGTGATACGCCGCCGCGAGAGAACTCACCCGGTGGAGGGTGCCGCAGCCGATTTTGCCAGCCTGGTGCACAGAAAATACCGGCGGCGTCTGGCGGAGGAGGTGCTCATGGTCAATGAGCTCTACCTGGCGGTGCTGTACCGGCCGACTGCGGGCGTAGCGAGCAATGCGGCCGCACGAATGCTGCGCGGCACGCGGGACTGGGTGCCTATCTCAGACGACGTCGAGGCGATCGATGCTTGTGGAAAACTGGGGCAGACGGTCGGCGCTGCACTGGCGCGATATGAGCCAGAGGCGCTGGGCACCTATTTCAAGTCCGGCCGCTGGTATTCGTCATTGCTGGAGTTTCTGGCGTTGTTGGTAAACGCCGAGTGGCAGCGAGTGCCTTTGCCGTGCGGTCCGCTCAACAGGGCGCTGGCCACCAGCAGGCTGCTGTTCGGCAGCGAAGCGATTGAATATCGCACGCCAAGTGCTACGCGCATTGGCGCAATGCTCGGCATCAAGGAGTATCCGGCGGCGAGCGTCGTGGGCATGTATGACCGATTGCTGTCCACCGCGTTTCCATTGGTGCTAACGCAATCCTTTGTCTTTCTCAGCAAAGCCGCTGGTCAGGGGCTGCTGCAGCGACAGGCGCATCGCCTGGCAAACGCGGGGGACCATGCCGTCTCGCAGGCGCAACATCTCAACGCCGCTCTCGACGCCCTGAGCAGCAACGAATTTGCGATGGGCGACCATCACCTGACGTTGCAGGTGCTGGCGGACATCCCGCCACATGAGCAGACGGGTTCCGGAGCACCGCGGCTGCATGCTCTGAATGCCAATGTCGCGACAGCCCGTAGTCTCCTGGCCGACACCGGAATGACCGTCGCCCGTGAAGACCTGGCATTGGAGGCGGCCTACTGGGCGCAATTGCCCGGCAATTTTGCCTTCCGTCCGCGCAAGGCCCCCATCAGTTCCCGGAATTTTGCTGCGATGGCGCCGTTTCACAACTATCCCTGTGGTCGGGCGCATGGCAATCACTGGGGCGATGCGCTCACGCTGCTCATGAGCAGCGCACAATCGCCCTATTACTTCTCACTGCACGCCAGTGACCCCAGCGAGGCGGACGGGGGTAGCCGTAAGGATACTGGCCACACCCTCATCTGCGGTCCCACCGGCTCCGGCAAGACGGTATTTGTCGGCTTCATGGTTACTATGCTGTCGCGCCTGGGCGCGAGCCAGGTCGTTATCGACAAGGATCGCGGCCTCGAGGTACTGGTGCGCGCTCTGGGCGGCGACTATCTGCCGCTGCGCAATGGCGAGCCAACCGGCTGCAACCCCCTGCAGCTGCCAAACACACCGGAGCACCTGGAGTTTCTGAAACTTTGGTTGCGCACTATGGCGCGACCTCCGGAATGCGCGACGCTGACGGTACGCGAGCTGGCTGCTATCGACCAGGCGCTGCATGACGTAATGGCCCTTGCCCCCGATGCGCGCCGTCTCTCCAGACTGATTGAGCATCTGGATGGGACGGATCCGGGGGGCGTACATGCGCGTCTGGCTCCGTGGTGCGAGGTCACAAACGGCGCCTACGCATGGGTCTTTGACAACCCAAGGGACGCGTTGCTCGCGCGCCTCGGCGCTGGCGCGCTTATCGGTATCGACGTCACCGACTTTCTGAATCATGAGTTGGCGCGCCCGCCACTAACGCTGTACCTGTTCCATCTGATTCGGCAGCTGCTGGACGGCCGGCGCATGGTGTGCTGGCTTGATGAGTTCTGGCGCTTGCTTGCTGATCGGGCGTTTGAGGATTTTGCCAAGGATGCACCGAAGACCTGGCGCAAATTGAACGCCGTGATGTGCTTTGCAACCCAGAGCACCAGTGACGTAATTGCCAGCAGTATTTGCCGAACGGTTGTTGAACAGACCGCGACCAAAATACTGTTTCCGAATCCGGATGCAAGTGCTGCGGAATACATGGAGAGCTTCGGACTGAGCGAGCGCGAGTTCAGGCTTATCAAGGAGCACCTCGAGCCCGGCGCCCGTCAGTTCCTCGTCAAGCAGGGGCATCACAGCGTTGTTTGCCAGCTCGATCTGCAGGGGTTCGATGCCGAACTGGCGGTGTTGGCGGCACGCCGGACTGGCCTCGAACGCATGTGGAGTGCCATGGCCAAGTATGGCACCGACCCGTCGAGCTGGGTGCCCGGATTCCTGAGTTCAAACGATCAACTCTGATTCTCAAGGAGTGGCCCATGACAATGAGCGCAACCCGACGTGCCCTCTTGTGGTTACTGGTAACGTCCGGCGCCCCTATGGCGCAGGCACAGTTTGCGGTTATCGATGTGCATGCGGTGGCGCAGCTATTGACGCAGGTGCGCATGCTCGAACAGCAGCTGACGACCGCTCGCGATCATCTTGCGCAAGCCCAAGTGGCTTTCCAGTCCATGACCGGCAATCGAGGGATGGAGCGGCTGCTCGGCGGAGTAGTGCGCAACTATCTACCGACAGATTGGGCGGAGGTCGAACGCGTCATGCGTGGCAGCAGCAGCGACCCGAGTTATCAGGCGCTGTCCACGCGCGTGCAGCAAGTCGTGAACGACATGTCGGCGCTGTCGGTGCCGCAGCTGACGGCGCTGGCACCGGAATCGCAACGCCAGATCACTGCCACGCGTGGCTCCGTGGCGCTGTTCCAGGTGCTGACGCGCCAGGCGTTGGCAAGCACCAGCGCCCGGTTTGCATCGTTGCAACAACTCATTGACGTCATACGCAGCGCTAGCGATCAAAAGGCAGTGCTGGACCTGCAGGCTCGCATCGGTGCGGAGCAGAGCATGCTGCAAAATGAACAGACCAAGCTTCAAGTGTTGCACCAGGCTGCTCAGGCTGAGCGCTGGGCCCTGGAGGAGCAAGCACAAGAGCAGGCTATCGCCTGGCAGGGTCAGTTTGCCACGCGCTTTCAGCCGGTGCCCTGAGCGCCGTTGCCGGCGGAAGCACCGTGGGTTTCTTTCAGACCTTCTGGAGTTGGCTGCACGCGCAGCTGACGGGCTACATCGGTGAGCTCACCGCGCGTGTGGCGTCGGCCCTGGAGCCGGCGGTATTCACGCTGGGAACCCTGTACGTCATGGCTTGGGGTTACCTGCAGATGAGCGGTCGGATTGAAGAGCCTCTGCTCAGCGGACTGAAACGCATCTTGTCACTGGCCCTGGTGTTCGGCGTGGGTTTGAGGCTGTGGCTCTACAACAGCGTGATTGTCGATACTTTTTACCAGGCGCCGACTCAGTTCGCCGCAGCGGTCATCGGCGCCGCTGATCCGGTCACGACCATCGATGTCATCTGGGACCGGGGCGGGTCCGTCGCCGGCCAGCTGTGGGACCGAAGTACCGGTTTCTCCACCAGCAGCCTCGGCTTCATGGTTGCCGGGCTGGTGGTCTGGTTAATGGTGGGGCTGCTGTGTATCTACACCATGTTCCTGATCGCTCTTGCCAGCGTGGCCCAGGCGGTACTGTTGGCACTCGGTCCGCTGTTTATCGCAATGCTGTTATTTGAGAGTACCCGCAGGCTGTTTGCGGCCTGGATTACGCAATTGATCAACTACGCATTGATCTCGATCCTGAGTGTGTTGGCTGCAGCGCTGCTGCTGAGAATTGTGGTGGCCTACGCCACCCAGACCGCAGCTCGTGGCGCGGCAATACTCACCATGGATGCCATAAACATGGTGCTGATATCCGTGCTGGTGTTCCTGTTCATGCGCCAGGTGATGCCGATTGCCGCCGGCCTCGCCGGCGGCGTGGCGCTCAGTTCGTTCAACGCCATCAGCAGAGCGGCGGGCTGGTCCAGGGCTGTGGGGCGCGGGCGCGCAGGCGCATTTGCGGCCGCCGCGTTTGGTTTTGTCGCTGGCGAGTCAACTACCGGCCCGACGGCCACAACTGCGGCACCCCCCAGGGCACTGGTCGCCCGGCCCGATAGCTCGATTTAGCCAGCGTGCATTCAGGTGTTCGTTCCCAGTGCTAGGAGGAAAATCATGAAGCTGTGGCTTGTAGTCGGACTCTTGCTGCTGCAAGGGGGCTGTGCCAGTCACGCTGTGTCCTGTTCAACGAGATTGCGACCGATCAATCCGCCCGCAGTTACCCCCGGCGTGGTGCGCGCATCCCCATGAATGCGGATCAGGCCCTCGAGCACTACTTCGTTGCAGCGCGGTCATGGGACCTGGACCGTGTGGTTCAGCGCCAACGCGAATCGCGCCTGGCCTGGATCATTGCAGGCGCCGGATGGTTGTGTGCAGTAGCCTGCGCTGTGGCACTGGTCATGCTAGCGCCGCTAAAGCGAGTTGATCCCTTCGTAGTGCGGGTCGATAACAGCACCGGCATCGTCGACGTGGTGCCGACCTACAGGGGAACTGCGGCGCTCGATCAGACCGTTACCCGCTACTTTTTGACGCATTACATCACCGTTTGTGAGCGATTCAGCTATGTGACGGCCGAGAGCGACTATGAGGAGTGTGGGGCGCTGCAAGGTGCGTTGCGCAATCAGGTGTGGAGTGCGCTCTGGGCACCGGGCAATCCCGCCTCACCGCTCAATGTGCACCGGGACGGCAGTCTGGTGCGTGCGCAGGTCGTGTCGGTTGCTTTTTTTGATCGGGCCAGTGGCGTTTCGGATCTGGCTCAGGTGCGTTACCTGAAAGCGGAGCGAGCGGGTATCGGCGCTCCCGAACATATAACGCACTGGATCGCCTCGATTCAGTACGCCTACACGGCACCGGCGCAGGATGCGCGGGTACGAAGCTGGAATCCGCTGGGCTTCAAGGTGGTGGGGCTGACCGCGGAGGCCGAAGTGCCCACCGCGCCGGTCAGCGTCACGCAAGGTCCCGGCATTCAGGGGCAGGAACCATGAACGCAGCGACTCGCATGTTGATCGTGGCCGCGGTGCTGAGCGCACTGCCTGCCTGGGGTGCACCTGACAGTCGTCTACGCACAGTCGAGTACAGCGCCGACGAGATCTATCGCCTGCGCGGCCAGGTCGGATTTCAGATCGACGTGCAATTTGAATCCGGGGAGACCTTCGTGGGCCTGGGTGCGGGCGATCTGGCGGGGCTGGCCTTTTTTGCCCAGGACAATCACCTATTCATCAAACCGAAGGCGGCGCAGGTCGTGACCAATGTAACTGTGCTGACTAGCCGTCGGCACTATCAGTTCGACTACTCGACGGCTGCTCATGGCGAAGCAGTCATGTACGCACTGAGGTTTGCGTATCCGCTGGAACCTGGGAAAACCAGTGCCACCACCGCGCGACAGGTTGATGCCAGCTTGGCAATTGGTGCCCCGGAGCGAGTACGCAACAGCGATTATTGGTATTGCGGTGCTGCGTCGCTCATGCCGGTCGCGGCCTGGGATGATGGCGTACACACGCGGCTGCAATTCGCAGCGCGTGCCGAACAGCCGGCCGTGTTTGTGCGCAATGATGATGACAGCGAGTCGCTGCTGAATTTCAGCATGGACGGCAATGAAGTGGTGGTGCAAAGAGTTGCGCGTCGCTTCGTGTTGCGGCGCGGAGCGCTCACGGGCTGCATCGTCAACAAGGGCTTTGTGGGAGCCGGTGAGCGCTTGAAGTCAGGCACCGTCTCGGGCGCCGTGGAGCGCGTGCTCTCGGGTGCCACACCGTGAACCAGCGGCATGGACCTGAGGAAGTCGTTCCGGGCGAGCGCGGCGTGTCCCAGCTCAGGACGACGGGATCGATGCAGGCCAGGGCCACTCATGCGCTCGCAATCGGCCTGATGCTCACTGTCGGTCTGAGCATGCTCGGCTGGTATTACAGCAAGGCGCTCGGCAGTCACAGCCGGGCACCGGCGCTCGGCGGTTCGACTGCGGCCAGCCCGGGTCAGCGCGAGATGCCGTTGCCGTCGCTCGGACGCATTGATGCCCTGCCCGTGACGCCGCCACCCGAGTTTGCCGGTCGGCAAACCGCCGTGGAATCGAGCGACCCCGCAACACCTGAACCGGTTCCGGCGCCACCTCCGTGGCTGGCTGGTGAGCCAATCGGCGACAGCACCAGAGTGGCAAGTGTTCCGATGCCCGGGCCGACGCAGCCGAATGAGGACCGGAGGCTGTCAGCAGCTGTGTTTGCCGGCGGCACCGCAGTCGCTGCCGTTTCAGTACCGGCTGGCGTGCCGGGGACGCAGCTCGTGGGTACCGGCGACCCACCGGCCGGTGCCGAGTCCGGTAATAAGGAGTCATTGAGCGCATTGCTGCGCTCGGCGCCGACACCCGCGGTTCTGGCTCTGCAGCTGCCGGATCAGAGGCTGCTGCTGGCAAAGGGCGCGTTTATCGACTGCACGCTTGAGACTGCGATCGATTCGACGCTGCCCGGCATGACCACCTGCATTACCGCCACCGACACCTTCGGTGCCGACGGGACGGTAGTGTTGATGGAACGCGGCACGAGGTTGATCGGCGAACTCCGGGGTCAGGTGCAGCTGGGTACCGCACGCGTCTTCGTGGTGTGGAATGAAGCGCGTACACCCACGGGCGTCGTGGTGCCACTGGCCTCGCCGGGCGCCGATGAACTCGGTCGCGCCGGTCTGCCCGGCAACGTGAACCGGCATTTCTGGGAGCGTTTTGGGGCTGCCATCTTGATCTCCTCCATTGGTGGCGCCGTCCAGTCCGTGGCGCAGTCCGGTAATCACAGCTCCGGCGCCGTGGTCTACAGTCCAGGCGGCCCGGAAGGTATCGCGACGGAAGTGCTGAAAAGCACTGTCGGCATTGCACCCACTGTGATCAAGCGGCAGGGTGACCGAATTCAGGTACTGGTCGCTCGCGACCTAGATTTTCGCACGGTCTATGAGCTGCGCCCAAGCGCCGGCGGCCGCTAACCGCTGCGTCGAATCCGCAGACGTGCCGGCGCTGCAGCTGACGCTGCGCGCGCTGCGGCCGCTGTTGGCCGACGTGAATGTCACCGAGCTGTGTATTAATGGTCCGGGGGAAGTGTTCATCGAAACCGCCGACGGGTGGCGTCGCGAGCCGTTGCCGGTCGCCGACTATGCCTGGTGTATGCGTCTGGCCAAATTGATTGCCAACGCCACGCACCAGCGTGTTGACGAGAGCTCGCCGCTGTTGTCAGGCTGGCTGCCGAGCGGCGAGAGGGTGCAGCTGGTCTTGCCACCCGCCACTACTTCAGGCTGCGTGGCGATCTCAATTCGCCGCCCGGGCGACCGCGTGTGGTCCATTGAGCAACTGGTCGCGCGGGGTTCGCTGCGTATCGCGCCGAGCGGCGCATCAAGACTCGACGATGCTGAAGTCGAGTTGCTGCGCCTGGCGTCCGCCCATGAGCACGAGCAGTTCCTGCGACTGGCGGTAAGGAGTCGGCGCAACATTCTGGTATCCGGGCCGACAGGTTCTGGCAAGACCACGTGGACCAAGGCGCTGATTCGCGAGATTCCGGACCATGAACGTCTGATTACGATTGAAGATACCCGGGAACTGGTGCTGGATCGGCACGCCAATCACGTGCGGCTGTATTACAGCAAGGACGATCAGGGGCAGGCGCGCGTGACGCCCAAGCAGCTGTTGGAATGCTGCCTGCGCATGCGGCCGGATCGTATTCTGCTGGCGGAGTTGCGTGGTGGGGAGGCCTTTGACTTTCTGCGCTGCGTGAATTCGGGCCACCCAGGCTCCATTACCAGTGTGCACGCGGCGAGCGCTGAGCTGGCATTCGAGCAGATGGTGCTGCTGGTCAAGCAGAGCAGCGGCGGACGCGAACTCACGCGCAGCGAAATCAAAAGCCTGCTCTACCTGCTTGTGGACGTCGTCGTGCAATGCGGGGTTACCGACCACCAGCGCTTCATCAAGGACATCTGGTATGCGCCGGAGCGTCGCTTCGATCATGAACGCCATTGACATGCCTGGTTGGCTGCACGGCTGGTCAGGTATGGGCGTGGCCTATGGCACGGTGCTGGTGCCGATGCTGGCCGGATTGGGTCGTGGGCGCGCGAACCTGCGCAAGTGGCTGTTCTCCCCCGTGCTTGCGGCGCCCCTTACACTGGCTGCCAGCGCTGGCACGGCGGTACTTGCCCCAATGTTTAGTGGCATCGGTCTTGCCAGCGGCGGACTGCTTCAGGTTTTGTTGACTGCCGGGGCAACCGCTGGCCTGGGTTACGCCAGCGGGCGGGCGCTGGCACGCCGGCGTGACAGCGTTGCAGCGCTCCATCAACGGGGCGCCCTCATTGCAGATGCGGCAACGGCGAACTCCGGGCCAATGCAGCGCAGTCGCGCGATGGCGCCTGCCGGCTACTCGGCTGGCATCAGCCTGGCGGGCGTCGACGTGCCAAGGCAGGACGAGACCAAGCACTTCAAGTTCATCGGTACCACCGGTACTGGCAAGAGCACCGCCATCATGGAAATACTCGATGGCGCATTGCGCCGAGGCGATCGGGCGGTCATCGCCGATCCGGACGGTGGCTATCTACGTCGCTACTTCGACGAGCGCCGCGGCGATGTCATTCTGAACCCGTTCGAGCCGCGCGCCATGAAATGGGACCTGTTTGGTGAAATCAAATCAAGCTACGACGTTGACCAGCTGGCGCGTTCGCTGATACCCGATGGCGGTGGCAATGACCGCAGCTGGAGCAACTATGCGCGCACCTTCCTGGTGGCAGTCACGCGCCAGGCGCATGCCGCTGGAATCGGCGACGTCGGTGAGCTTTATCGGCTGCTGGTGGCGGCAGATGTCAACGAACTCAGAACCCTGGTACGTGGTACCGCGGCACAGCCGTTTCTGGAGGAACACAACAGCCGCATGTTCGACTCCATTCGCTCGGTTACCAGTTCGGCGGTCGGTGCGCTGGAATACGTGGCGCAGCAGCGCACGGCTCTGTTCTCGGTACGGCAGTGGGTTGCGACTGGTACTGGCGTGCAGCAGGGCCGAGTGTTGTTTATTCCGTACCAGGCCGGGCAGATAGCGGCCTTGCGGTCGACCATCTCGGCTTGGATGCGTCTGGCGATCTTTGCCGCCATGGATCAGCAGGAGGGGGATCAGCGTCTGTGGTTCGTCATTGATGAATTGGACGCACTGGGACAGATCGATGGGTTGAAGGATGCCCTGGCGCGACTGCGCAAGTTTGGCGGCCGTTGTGTACTTGGCTTCCAATCCATCGGCCAGGTCGCGGCTACCTACGGTAGTGGTGAAGCTCAGACAATCGTAGAAAACTGCGGGAACACGCTCATTCTGCGTTGCTCGAGCAGTCAGCACGGTGGCACGGCGAACTTCGCCTCCAGGCTGATCGGGCAACGCGAAGTGCTGCGCACCGCGCTATCACGGTCCAAGCGCACCACGGACTGGTTCGCCTCGACGACGCGCTCGGAACATCTTGGCATTGAACCAGCCGTCATGGACTCGGAGATCGAGCAGCTCGCGGATCGCCAGGGTTACCTGAAACTTACGTCAATGCCGCAATGGCTGAGCGTGTCGTTGTCTCTGGCGCCTCCGGTACCGTCACGCTTTAGTGCCGAACGCGGATCGCAGGCACCCGCACCGAGCGCGGCGAACTCCCCGACGTCGCAGGCAAGCGCCGAGGCCAGGGAGGTATGGCGGCGGCAGCGCACGGCGCTGCGGCCCGCACAGGCCGCGCCTGTGACACCGGCGCCGAATTCGCCCGAGTTGGCATCTGTGCGGGGCAGGAGACTGGCGCGGACTTCTTCAACACCACCGGAGGTGGTGCGTGGACGCTGAAACCATGACAGCAGGGCTGCTGATGGAGGCTGTGCAGGGGCAGCAGCGCCTGGCCGATGCCAGTCTCAAGAAAATGAAGGCACAGGTAAATGAGCTGGGCGCACTGGTGCGCGAGGAGGTACGACGTACCGTGATCGAAGAGTTGCAGTGCGTCGCGAGCGACAGCCGGCACGCCGCCGAAGCGCTTCGGAAACTGCGACGCTCGGCTGGGCTGAGTCTGGTGATGTGGAGCCTCGCGCCGACCGCGCTGTGCTCGGGCGTGGCGCTGGCGATCGCCGTGTGGGTGCTGCCCTCACGCGCCGAGGTCGCCACGCTGCGGATGCGGCGCGATGAGTACTCGCAGGCAGTGACCAGTCTCGAACGGTTGGGTGGGCGCATCGATCTGCGCCACTGCGGAAGCAGCCAGCGCCTGTGCGTGCGCGTAGACCGGCAATCTCCAGCTTATGGTAGTGCGGCCGAATACCTGATCGTCAAGGGCTACTGAGTCGATGAGTGTGATGCAATTTGCGACAGCGGTATTGGTGACTATCGTCGCCTGGCGATGGCTGGCCCCTGAACGCCTGGACACCCACAAACGCGGCGCGCGCATTTCCCGGCAGCGGCAGTCGGGACAATGGCAGGCGCTCTGGCGCCCTCGGCGACCGTTGACCCTGGGCGGCAGGCCGATTGCCGCCCTTGACGAGTGCAAGCACTTCAAGCTGATCGGTACCACCGGCACGGGAAAGTCCACTGCCATCGCTGAGCTGATTGGTGGCGCCCTAGAACGTGGCGACCGGGCACTGATCACGGACCCAGACGGAGCCTATCAGGCCCGTTTCTTTGACCAACATCGCGGTGATGTAGTGCTCAATCCCTTCGATGCAAGCTCAGTGAGATGGGATCCGTTCGCCGAGATTCACGAATCCTATGATGTCGAGCAGCTGGCGAGCGGACTGATCCCCGATAGCGACGACCCTGCAGGGCGTGAGTGGCGGGGCTATGCACGGACATTTTTTGTAGCCATCGCGCGGCATTGTCACCAACGGAAGTGCCGCGAGGTTTCGCAACTGTGGCGCCTGCTGGCGATCGCGCCGAACCGTGAGCTGCGGGCACTGGTCGCCGGCACTCCGGCGCAACCCTTTCTCGAACCTGACAATGCCCGCATGCTCGGCTCAATACGATCTGTCGCGGCCTCAGCCGCGGCAGCGCTGGCAATCATTCAGGCGCAACGCGGCCCGGCGTTCTCGGTGCGCGAGTGGGTGCGCTCTGGCCGCGGCGTTCTGTACATTCCCTACCGGGCCGGTCAGATTGCCGCGCTGCATTCGATCATCGCCGCCTGGGTGCGCCTGGCTATCTTCGAAGCGATGAGTTGCGCGGAAGCTGATCAGCGCCTGTGGTTTGTCATGGACGAGCTCGATGCCTTGGGTGCCATCGACGGACTAAAGGACGCGTTGGCGCGCCTGCGCAAGTTCGGAGGGCGTTGTGTGCTCGGCCTGCAATCGATCGCGCAGGTGTCCAGTAGCTACGGCGCCGGCAATGCCCAGACCATTGTGGAAAATTGCGGCAATACCTTGATATTGCGCTGCTCGGGCAGCGAACAGGGGGGAACCGCCCAGTTTGCGGCGCGCCTGATCGGCGACCGGGAGATCGCCCGGCGTCAGACCACACGGGGACGCGATGGCGAGGGACTGCTCGGTGCCTGGGGCGGGCGTCGCTCCAGCAACGTCAGCGTCCAGCACCTGACCGAAGCCGCTGTTATGCCCTCAGAGCTCGAGCAGTTACCCGACCTGCATGGATTCCTGAAGACGGCCTCGAGCCCGGCGTGGCAGCGAGTGGTGTTGGCGCGCTAGCCATTCACCAGCCAGCCAGGAACGCGCGGTGGCCATATTCTTATTTAGAACCTCGAGTGTGGGGCGCAGCGCCGGACGCACTGCGGTCGGCGCAGCCGCATACCGTGCCGGTGAGCGTCTGCGCGACGAACGCAGTGGCCAGCTATACAACTACTCTGGCCGGCAGGATGTGCTGCACCGGGAAATCACTCTGCCTGCACAGTTCTCCGCCGGCAGCGTCGGCTGGGCTGGTGATCGGGCGACGCTGTGGAATGCCGCCGAATATGCCGAGGGTCGGCGCGATTCGCGCGTGGCGCGTGAATATCTGTTGGCATTGCCTCATGAGCTGACTGACGAGCAGCGCGTGCATCTGACTCGCGCGCTGGCGCGTGAAATATCCGATCGCTATGGTGTAGCGGTGGACGCGGCGATACACGCGCCACGTGCCAACGGCGATTCGCGAAACTTCCACGCGCATCTGCTGGCGACAACCCGGGAAGTAACAGCCGCTGGGCTCGGGGACAAGGTGGGCCTGGATATGCAAGGGAGCCGGCGCTACGAGCGCGGCCTACTGTCCGGGATCGATGAATTGCGTGCACTGCGCGCCAGCGCCGCGCTAGTGATCAACCGGGAGCTGCAGGCGGCGAACATCGCTAGTCGCGTCGATCATCGAACTCTCGCTGCCCAGGGGATTGCGCGCGAACCCAGGGTGTGGCTGCCCTGGGGCGCGTACCGGGCCGAGGCGCGTGGACTGAGTAGCGACATTGCCGATCGCGTACGCACAAAATATCGTGCTCGCGTGCAGGCGCGCACGCCGGCGTCACTTGAAGATATCCGCAAGCAGGCGCGGGAGGACTGGTTGCAGATGCGCGCCGCTGAGAAACCAGCGCCAGCCTCGGCCCGGGAAAAAAATGCCGACCATGACTTCGCGCTCTGAGCCCAATCGCTCGCGACCGCCGGCACGACTTGGGTTTTGCTCCTGCTATGTCTATTCGCCGCGCGGCCTTGGTGCTGCCTCGCGTTGCTCGCGGCTGCTGCGCGCGAGATTGAAGGCTGGCGACACCACCTGGTTCCCGAGGTACGCGGCGCGCGTTTACCAACTGGTTGCCGAGCAGGGGAGATTCCCCGGTTTGTTTGGTCCGGATGTCGTACTGGTTCCGGTGCCGAGCTCTCGGCCATGCCGGGGAAACGTCGCGTGGGGCGCTGGGCGCCTGGCCGTGGCCCTGCAACAGGCCGGATTGGCGGCTGCAGTCTGGAGCGGTCTGACGCGCAGTTATGGGGTGAGCAAATCGGCCACCGCGCCTGACGGGGAGCGGCCCAGCGTTTGGGCGCACTACGAGTCGCTCAGTGTCGAGGCGACGCTGGTGGCGGCCAACCGGCTGGTGCTGGTGGACGACGTTGTGACCAAGGGCAGGACGCTGCTGGGGGCAGCCATGCGTCTGCGCGAAGTATTCTCAAATGCCGAGGTCCGCGCGTTCGCGCTGATGCGGACCATGGGTCTGGTGCCCGAGGTCGGGCAACTCCTTGAGCCCTGTCAGGGTGAGATTCGCTGGGCCGGCGAGGACGCGCACCGTGAGCCGTGAGTGGACAGCCATTGTGAAGACCGGTCGCA
>Ga0075026_100000560_pt1 | contig 15079 bp, 25 predicted proteins | sample Str012_2_FD_71392 | JGI IMG/M metagenome (GOLD analysis project Ga0075026, IMG submission 71392) | Freshwater sediment microbial communities in response to fracking from Pennsylvania, USA - Straight Creek_MetaG_SC_2012 | ecosystem: Environmental > Aquatic > Freshwater > Creek > Sediment...
TCCGAGCCGTTCTCCGCGCTCGCGTTCAAGATCATGAGCGACCCGTACGTCGGCAAGCTCACCTACTTCCGGGTCTACTCGGGCACGATCACCACCGGCTCGGCGGTCCTCAACGCCACGAAGGACCGCAAGGAGCGCATCGGCCGCATCCTCCAGATGCACGCGAACCACCGGGAGGACAAGGAGGCCGTCTTCGCGGGCGACATCGTCGCCGCGGTCGGCTTCAAGAACACGACCACCGGTGACACGCTGTGTGACCCGGCCCACCCGATCGTGCTGGAACGGATGGAGTTCCCGGAGCCGGTGATCTCGGTGGCGATCGAGCCCAAGACCAAGGCCGACCAGGACAAGCTGGGCAAGGCGCTCGGCGCGCTCTCCGAAGAGGACCCGACCTTCCAGGTCCGCACCGACGACGAGACGGCGCAGACGATCATTTCCGGTATGGGCGAGTTGCACCTGGAGGTGCTCGTCGACCGGATGATGCGCGAGTTCGGCGTCGAGGCCAACGTCGGCAAGCCGCAGGTCGCGTACCGCGAGACCATCACCCAGACCGTCGAGAAGGTGGAGGAGAAGTACGTCCGCCAGACGGGTGGTCGTGGTCAGTACGGCCATGTGGTCATCACCCTGGAGCCCACCGGACCCGGCGGCGGGTACGAGTTCGTCGACAAGATCTCCGGTGGTGTCATCCCGCGGGAGTACATCCCGGCGGTCGATGCCGGTATCCAGGACGCGATGGAGGGCGGCGTCGTTGCCGGTTACTCCCTCGTCGACGTCCGGGCGATCCTCACCTACGGCTCCTACCACGACGTCGACTCGTCCGAAATGGCCTTCAAGATCGCCGGATCCATGGCGCTCAAGAAGGCGGCACGGGCGGCCAAGCCCGTGCTGCTCGAGCCGGTGATGCGGGTCGAGGTCGTCACCCCCGAGGACTACATGGGCGATGTGATCGGCGACCTGAACTCCCGTCGGGGTCAGGTCGACGGCATGGAACAGCGCGGAACGTCCCACGTCGTGAACGCCAAGGTGCCGCTGGCCGAGATGTTCGGCTATGTTGGGGACCTTCGCTCGCGCACCCAGGGTCGTGCGACGTACACCATGCAGTTCGATTCCTACGCACAGGTTCCGGAATCGATCGCGCAGGAGATCACCAAGCGGATGCGCGGCGAGTAGCCCCGCGTCCACCCCCCAGAGTTCTGTGGCTCGGACGGAGCGCGTCCCGAGCGACGAAGCGCAATACCAAGTCAGCACGAGACGACCGCGACCCGGCTACCCCGGCGAGCAACGAACGGAGCACAGAGGATGGCCAAGGAGAAGTTCGAGCGGAACAAGCCGCACCTCAACGTGGGGACCATGGGTCACATCGACCATGGCAAGACCACGTTGACAGCCGCGATCACGCGGGTGCTGGCCGAGAAGAACCCGAACGTCCAGGCCACGGCCTTCGACCAGATCGACAAGGCGCCGGAGGAGAAGGCCCGCGGCATCACGATCAACATCTCGCACGTCGAGTACGAGACCGACCCGCGCCACTACGCGCACGTCGACATGCCGGGTCACGCCGACTACATCAAGAACATGATCACGGGTGCGGCCCAGGTCGACGGTGCCATCCTCGTCGTCGCGGCCACCGATGGCCCGATGCCCCAGACGCGTGAGCACGTCGTGCTCGCCCGTCAGGTCGGGGTGCCCTCGATCGTCGTGGCGCTCAACAAGTGCGACGCCGTCGACGACGAGGAGCTGCTCGAGCTCGTCGAGTTGGAAGTACGTGAACTGCTCAACGAGTACGACTTCCCCGGCGACGACACTCCGGTGATCCGGGTGTCGGCGCTGAAGGCACTCGACGGCGACGCGGCGGCGGCCGAAGGCATCATGGAACTCATGAACGCCGTCGACACCTACATTCCGGAGCCGCTCCGCGAGCTCGACAAGCCGTTCCTCATGCCGATCGAGGACGTGTTCACGATCACCGGTCGTGGCACCGTCGTCACCGGCAAGGTCGAGCAGGGCATCCTGCACACCGGTGACGAGATCGAGATCGTCGGTCTGCGTGACACCCAGAAGACCACCTGCACCGGTGTCGAGATGTTCCGCAAGATCCTTGACGAGGGCCAGGCCGGCGACAACATCGGCGCCCTGCTGCGGGGCACGAAGAAGGAAGAGGTGGAGCGCGGTCAGGTGCTGGCCAAGCCCGGCTCGATCACCCCGCACACCGACTTCTCGGCCCAGGTGTACATCCTGACCAAGGAAGAGGGCGGGCGGCACACGCCGTTCTTCTCGAATTACCACCCGCAGTTCTACTTCCGGACCACCGACGTCACCGGGACCATCGCGTTGCCCGACGGCACCGAGATGGTCATGCCCGGTGACAACACCGAGATGACGGTCCAGCTGCAGAAGCCCATCGCCATGGAGGAGGGCCTCCGGTTCGCCATCCGTGAGGGTGGCCGCACCGTCGGCGCCGGCCGGGTCACGAAGATCAGCAAGTAGTCCCGTTCATGTTGCCCCTTCGGCGCCGTCGGCAGTCGGATGGCGAACCGCACAGGGGAGAAGAAGTAGGACAATGGCACAGAAGATCCGGATCCGACTCAAGGCGTACGACCACGAGATCATCGACCAGTCGACGAAGAAGATCGTCGAGACGGTCGTGCGGACCGGCGCGCGCGTGCGTGGCCCGGTCCCACTCCCGACGGAGATCCACCGGTACTGCGTCATTCGTGGACCCCACGTGGACAAGGACTCTCGCGAGCACTTCGAGATGCGGATCCACAAGCGCCTGCTCGACATCGTCGAGCCGGCCGGCAAGACCGTCGAGTCCCTCCAGCGGCTGGACCTTCCGGCCGGGGTGGACATCGAGATCAAGTTCCCGGAGGTCTAGGCGCCGCGAAGATCCCGTCGGGTTGAGATCGGGACGCTCCAGCGACTAGGTTCCTCGGGTTCGTTCAATCGAAGTCCGTGGAGGCCACGCCCACCTCGGGTGCGGAACCGCACGGCACAACATGACCAACGCTCCGCCGGGATTCGTCCCGACGGAGCGTTCGCGTGCGAGATGGTCAGTCCGACCATTTCGTTGGTGACCGGCGAGCGCCGGTTACCCGGGACCGACCTTCGGGTCGGTCAGGGACCGGCACCGGCCGGTAAGTAGAAGGCGAAACGATGGCTTCCAAGGGAATCCTCGGGCGCAAGCTCGGCATGACCCAGCTCTGGGATGAGGAAAACCGGGTGATCCCGGTGACCGTCATCCAGGCCGGGCCGTGCCAGGTCGCGCAACTCAAGACTCCGGAGCGCGACGGCTACGCCGCGGTACAGCTCGCGTTCGGTGAGACCAAGGCCACTCGGCTGAACCAGCCCGAGCTCGGCCACCTGAAGGTGGGTGGTCTGAGCCCGGCGAAGCACTTGGTCGAGCTGCGGGTCGACGACCTCGCCGACTTCAGCGTCGGTCAGACGATCTCGGTCGACGTGTTCGCCAAGGGCGAGCTGGTGGATGTCACCGGCATCTCCAAGGGCAAGGGCTTCGCCGGCGGCATGAAGCGTCACAACTTCAAAGGCCAGGGCGCGTCGCACGGTAACCACAAGAAGCACCGTGCTCCCGGTTCGATCGGTGCCTGCGCCACTCCGGCGCGTGTCTTCAAGGGCATGCGGATGGCGGGCCAGATGGGCAACGTGCGCACCACCACCTTGAACCTCGAGGTGGTCGCCGCCGATGCCGAGCGCAACCTGTTGTTGGTGAAGGGATCGGTACCTGGCCCCAACGGCGGGCTCCTGTTCGTGCGCGACGGTGTGAAGGCGGGTGCCAAGTGAGCTCGGTGACCGTCAAGACCCCGACCGGCACCGACGCCGGCACGGTGGAGCTTCCCGACGCGGTGTTCGGCATCGAGCCGAACGTCGCGGTGATGCACCAGGTCGTGACCGCCCAGTTGGCGGCGGCCCGGGCCGGGACCCACAGCACCAAGACCCGCGCCGAAGTGGCCGGTGGTGGCGCCAAGCCCTGGCGCCAGAAGGGCACCGGGCGTGCCCGTCAAGGTTCGATCCGCGCGCCGCACTGGCGAGGCGGTGGTGTGGCCCACGGACCGAAGCCGCGTTCGTACCGCCAGCGCACGCCCAAGAAGATGGTGCGGCTCGCGCTCATCAGCGCGTTGTCGGATCGTGCCGCGGAGACCCGCGTCATGGTCATCGACTCGTGGAACTTCACCGAGCCCAGGACCAAGGACGCGCTCGCAGCGTTGGGTGCGATCGGTCTCCGGCCCGAGGGTCAGCGCCCGCCGCGCGTGCTGCTCGTCCTCGACCGCATGGATGAGCAGGCCTGGAAGTCGTTCCGCAACCTCGGCGATCGAGTGCAGATCATCCTGCCCGAGGAGATGAACGCGTACGACGTGCTCGTCAACGACTGGCTTGTGTTCACCAGCACCACGCTCGAGGCAGTGGTCAGCCGCCTGACCGACGCCGGTTCCTCCGAGGAGGCCGCATGAATCCCCGTGATGTGATCCTGCGGCCGGTCGTGTCGGAGAAGTCCTACGCCGGCATCGATGCCAACGTGTACACCTTCGAGGTCGCGTCGGGCGCCAACAAGATCCAGATCCGCCAGGCGATCGAAGAGATCTTCGGTGTGCGGGTCGTGAACGTGAACACCATGAACCGTGCCGGCAAGCGCAAGCGCAACCGTCGCACCGGAACCTGGGGAACCCGTGCCAATCAGAAGCGCGCCGTCGTGTCGCTTGCTGAGGGCGACTCCATCGAGATCTTCGGGAGCTGACGATGGCCATTCGTAAGCGCAAGCCCACCTCGGCCGGCCGTCGGTTCCAATCGGCGTCGGACTTTGCCGAGATCACCAAGGACAAGCCCGAGCGGTCGCTGGTCAAGCCCAAGCCCCGCACCGGTGGACGGAACTCCTACGGCCGGATGACCTCGCGTCACCGCGGTGGTGGCCACAAGCGCCAATACCGGGTGATCGACTTCCGGCGCAACAAGGACGGCGTCCCGGCCAAGGTCGCCGCCATCGAATACGACCCGAACCGCAACGCGCGCATTGCGCTGCTCCACTACCGCGACGGCGAGAAGCGTTACATCCTCGCGCCGTCGGGTGTGGGCGTCGGCGACATGCTCCAGAGCGGTCAGGGTGCCGAGATCCGTCCGGGCAACGCACTGCCGCTGCGCTACATCCCCGTCGGTACCGTCGTGCACAACGTCGAGCTGAAGCCGGGCGCCGGCGGGAAGATGGGCCGGGGCGCAGGCGCCGCGATCCAGCTCGTCGCCAAGGAAGGGCTCTACGCCACGTTGCGACTGCCCTCCACCGAAATGCGTCGCGTGCCGATCGACTGCCGGGCAACGGTGGGCTCGGTCGGTAACTCCGAGGCCGCGCTGATCTCGATCGGCAAGGCCGGCCGGAACCGTTGGAAGGGCAAGCGCCCCCACGTTCGCGGTGTCGCAATGAACCCGGTCGACCACCCGCTCGGCGGTGGAGAGGGCAAGACCTCGGGTGGACGCCACCCGGTCTCGCCATGGGGCAAGCCCGAGGGCCGGACCCGCAAGAAGGGCAAGAAGTCCGACCAGATGATCGTTCGTCGTCGCCGCACGCGCGGCAGCCGGAGGTAGGCAGCGATGCCGCGCAGCCTGAAGAAGGGCCCATTCGTCGACGAGCACCTGCGGGTGAAGGTCGAGCGCATGAACGACTCGGGTGACCGCAAGGTCATCAAGACGTGGTCGCGCCGCTCGACGATCACTCCTGACTTCGTCGGTCACACATTCGCGGTGCACGACGGCCGCAAGCACGTGCCGGTGTACGTGAGTGAGGCGATGGTCGGCCACAAGCTCGGCGAGTTCGCGCCGACCCGCACGTTCCGATACCACGCGGGCCAAGAGCGGCAGGGTCGTCGATGACCCGGGCCACGCTCCGATACCACCAGGCTTCGCCGACGAAGGTGCGCCAGGTTCTCGACCTGGTCCGCGGCCTCGACGTCGCTGAGGCACGTGAGATCCTGCGGTTCAGCCAACGCGGCGCGGCCGTCGAGGTCGGCAAGCTCCTCGACTCGGCCATCGCGAACGCCGAGCACAACGATCACATCGCGAGTGACGAGCTGTTCGTCTCCGCGGCGTGGGCCGACGAAGGCCCGACGGCGAAGCGGTTCCGGCCGCGCGCCCGTGGTCGGGGGACGCGCATCCGCAAGCGCACCAGCCACATCACCATCGAGGTCGAGCGTTACTCCGACGACGAGCTCCAGGCTCGCTCGGAGCGCGAAGCTGCGGCGGGGACGGGTGCCGCGGCCGAGCGTCGTCGTCGCCTCAGCCGGGGTCGGCGTGTCGCCGCGAGCACCGCGGCCGAGGCTGCGCATGACCACGACCACGACCATGACCATGACCACGATCACGATCACGACGAGGCCGTTGCGACCGAGGTCGACGAGGTGTCCGAAGAGACGGCGGCTCCCGCCGAGGCGTCTGACGCCACCGACGACGTGACCGCCGCAACCGACGGTGACGCCGCGGGTACGGGCGACGAAGACGGCGACGAGCCGGTGGAGGCGAACTGATGGGCCAGAAGGTCAACCCGTACGGGTTCCGACTCGGCATCACCACCGACTGGAAGTCGCGGTGGTTCGCCGAGGACCAGGAGTACAAGGACCTGCTCGTCGAGGACTGGAAGATCCGCGACTACCTGCGCGAGCAGCTGCAGCGGGCGATGGTCAGTCGCGTCGAGATCGAGCGCACGCGCGACCGTCTGCGCGTTGACCTCTATACCGCGCGGCCGGGCATCGTCATCGGCCGGCGCGGTGCCGAGGCCGATCGTCTGCGCGCTGGTCTGCTCAAGATCACGGGCAACCCGAAGATTCAGCTCAACATCCAGGAGATCAAGCAGCCCGAACTCGACGCGACGCTGATCGCGCAGGGCGTGGCCGATCAGCTGACCGGTCGGGTCAGCTTCCGTCGGGCCATGAAGCGTGCGGTGCAGACCGCGATGAAGGCCGGCGCGCTCGGGATCCGGGTGCAATGCGGTGGACGTCTGGGCGGCGCCGAGATGAGCCGCAAGGAGTGGTACCGCGAGGGTCGGGTTCCGCTGCACACGCTCCGGGCGGACATCGACTACGGCCTGGCCGAGGCGCGGACCACCTTCGGCCGCATCGGCGTGAAGGTCTGGATCTACAAGGGCGAGATCCTCCCCTACAAGACCGTCGCCGAGGACAAGATCGCGAAGGAAGCCGCGATGGCGGTGGGCGATCCGGCCGGCGGCACGGGCCGGCGGGTGGTCAGCGCCGGCGGTGGCCGTCGCCGCCCGAGCGAGGAAGCCGTGCCGGTCGACGAGGCCGCGGTCGGCGACCAGGACGTGGCCGAAGCCGCACCGCTCGTCAAGGAAGCCGACCCCGAGCTCGAGCGTCTCCTCGCCGAAGAGGAAGAGATCGAGCGTCGCACGCGCCAGCACCACGAGGCGCCGAAGTTCCACGGGGACGAGGACTGACCATGTTGATGCCCAGGAAGGTCCGGCACCGCAAGGTGCAACGCGGCCGCATGAGCGGCGTCGCCAAGGGCGGCACCAAGGTCACCTTCGGTGACTACGGGATCCAGGCGCTCGAGCCGGGTTGGATCACGAACCGTCAGATCGAAGCGGCCCGTATCGCGATGACCCGTCACATCAAGCGTGGCGGGAAGGTCTGGATCACGGTGTTCCCGGACAAGCCCATCACCCAGAAGCCGGCCGAGACCCGTATGGGTTCGGGCAAGGGAAACCCCGAGAGCTGGGTCGCCGTCGTCAAGCCGGGACGGGTGATGTTCGAGCTGTCCGGCGTCGCCGAGCCGCTCGCCCGTGAGGCCATGCGCCTCGCGATGCACAAGTTGCCGATCAAGACGCGCTTCGTGGTGCGTCACGACGAGGCCTGATCATGACCATCGCGAAAGAACTCCGAGAGCTGAACGATGCCGAGCTGTTCCAGAAGCTCGCAGAGGCCAAGGAAGAGCACTTCAACCTGCGCTTCCAGTCGGCCACCGGACAGCTCGACAACAGCTCGCGGCTCGGTGCAGTGCGACGCGAGATCGCTCGCCTGAACACCTTGCTGCGCGAGCGCGAGATCGCAGCTGCTGAAGGGCAGCAGGAGGCGTGACCGACATGAGCGACACCCCGACCGAGCGCAACCGGCGCAAGGTGCGTGAAGGAATCGTCGTGTCCACCAAGATGGACAAGACGGTGATCGTCAGCGTCGTCGACCGGGTCCAGCACCCGCGTTACCGCAAGACGCTGCAGCGCACCACCCGGCTGTACGCACACGACGAGGCGAATGAGGTCCGTGACGGCGACCGCGTCCGCGTGGCCGAGACCCGCCCGCTGAGCAAGAACAAGCGCTGGCGGATCGTGGAAGTGCTGGAGCGCGCCCGGTGATTCAGCAGGAGAGCCGACTCAAGGTCGCCGACAACTCCGGCGCGCGCGAGGTGCTGTGCATCAAGGTGCTCGGTGGCACGCGTCGTCGCTACGCCGGCATCGGCGACATCTTCGTGGCCACGGTCAAGGACGCCACGCCGGGCGCCGCGGTGAAGAAGGGCGACGTCGTCAAGTGCGTCGTCGTGCGGACCAAGAAGGAACGTCGCCGTCCGGATGGCAGCTACATCCGCTTCGACGAGAACGCGGCGGTCCTCATCAACGACCAGATGCAGCCGCGCGGGACCCGCATCTTCGGCCCCGTCGGCCGGGAGCTGCGCGACCGCAAGTTCATGCGGATCGTGTCGCTCGCACCGGAGGTGTTGTGAGCATGAAGATCAAAAAGGGCGACACCGTGCAGGTGATCGCCGGCAAGGATCTCGGCAAGGTGGGCCAGGTCACCCGGGTCATCAACGACACCGACAAGGTGATCGTCGACGGCGTGAATGTGGCGAAGCGTCACCAGCGTGCGACGAAGGCCACCATGCAGGGCGGCATCATCGACAAGGACATGCCGATCCACATCTCCAACGTCGCGATCGTGTGCACCGCCTGCGGCAAGCACACCCGCATCGGGTACCGCTTCGACGGGGACACCAAGCTCCGCGTGTGCCGCAAGTGCGGGAAGGACTTGTGACCGTGGCTGCCACCTCGAAACCTCGTCTGAAGGAGCGGTACCTCACCGACCTCCGTCCTCAGCTCCAGAGCGAGCTCGAGCTCGGCAACGTGATGCAGGTACCCCAGCTCACCAAGATCGTGCTCAACATGGGCGTCGGTCGGGCTACCCAGCAGGCTTCCCTGCTCGATGGTGCACTCGCCGACCTCACGCTGATCGCCGGGCAGAAGCCCGCGGTGACGCGAGCGAAGAAGTCGATCGCGACGTTCAAGCTCCGTGAGGGCAACGCGATCGGCGCCAAGGTCACGTTGCGGGGCGACCGGATGTGGGAGTTCTACGACCGGCTCGTCAGCGTCGCGATTCCGCGCATCCGTGACTTCCGGGGACTCAACCCGAAGAGCTTCGACGGGCGTGGGAACTACACGTTCGGCGTGACCGAACAGTTGATCTTCCCGGAGATCGACTACGACAAGATCGACACGGTCCGTGGCATGGACATCACGATCTGTACCACCGCCCGTACCGACGACGAAGGGCGCGCACTTCTCCGCGCGCTCGGGTTCCCGTTCCGCCGTGAGGCTCAGGGGTAAGGCATGGCCAAGAAGGCGCTCAAGAACAAGCAGCAGCGCACGCCGAAGTTCGGGGTCCGCGGATACACGCGGTGCCGTCGATGCGGTCGCGCGCGCTCTGTCTACCGCAAGTTCGGCCTGTGCCGGATCTGTCTCCGAGAGCTCACGCACGCGGGCGAAGTCCCGGGCGTGACCAAGGCATCGTGGTGAGGAGGGCGATCAGATGACGATGACCGACCCGATCGCCGACATGCTCACGCGGATCCGCAACGCGAACATCGCGATGCACGATCTGACGTCGATGCCGGCATCGAAGCTGAAGGTGGCGTTGGCCAAGATCCTCGAACAAGAGGGTTACATCGAGGGGTTCGAGGTCGCCGACGACCCGAACCGTCCGGGCAACAAGCTCACCATCACGATGAAGTACACCCCGGATCGCAAGCGCACCATCTCCGGGATCAAGCGCGTGTCCAAGCCCGGCCTCCGGGTCTACAGCGCCGCGCACGACGTGCCGCGCGTGCTGGGTGGCATGGGCATCGCAGTTCTCTCGACCAACCAGGGCCTGCTCACCGACCGAGAGGCGCGCAAGCGTCGGGTCGGCGGCGAAGTCCTGTGCCAGGTGTGGTGAGTCATGTCTCGAATCGGTAAAGCCCCCATCGCGGTTCCCTCCGGCGTCGACGTCACGATCAGTGGCTCGAGCGTGTCGGTGAAGGGCCCGAAGGGCGCACTCAACTGGGACGCGCCCGAGGACATCTCGATCGCGCTCGACGGTGACACCCTGACCGTGACCCGCCCCGACGACGAGCGTCGCCACCGGGCGCTGCACGGTATGACCCGCTCGCTCGTGGCGAACATGGTCGCCGGCGTCTCGGAAGGCTTCACCAAGGAGCTCGAGATCGTCGGCGTCGGGTACCGCTGCAGCGCGCAGGGCCCGTCGAAGATCGAGCTGCTCGTCGGGTTCTCGCACCCGGTGCCCATCGATGCCCCCGAAGGGATCACCTTCGAGGTCCCGGCGCCGAACCGCATCGTCGTCGCCGGCATCGACAAGCAGCTCGTCGGCCAGGTCGCGGCCGACATCCGCAAGATCCGCAAGCCCGAGCCCTACAAGGGCAAGGGAATCCGCTACGCCGGTGAGCGCGTGCTGCGCAAGGCCGGGAAGTCAGCGAAGTAGGCATCATGAAAACCAAGACGCTCGAAGGTCGCAAGCGCCGGCACCTGCGCGTGCGCAAGAAGGTTCGCGGCACCGCGGCCCGGCCGCGCCTCGCGGTCTTCCGTTCCAACAAGCACATCTATGCCCAGGTCATCGATGATGTCGCCGGGCGCACGATTGCCAGCGCGTCGACGATGGAACCGACCGCCCGCACGGGTGGCACCGGCACGGTTGCCGCGGCCAAGGCCGTGGGCGAGCGCATCGGTGAGCGGGCGAAGGAAGCCGGCGTGGGCACGGTCGTGTTCGACCGGGGCGGGTTCAAGTACCACGGCCGGGTGGCCGCGGTTGCTGACGGTGCCCGTGGCGCCGGATTGGAGTTCTGACCGTGGCGAATGACAGCCAGTTCGAAGAGCACGTCATCGCGATCAACCGCGTGGCCAAGGTCGTCAAGGGCGGTCGGCGGTTCTCCTTCACCGCGCTCGTGGTCGTCGGTGACGGCAACGGCAATGTCGGCCTCGGATACGGCAAGGCCAAGGAAGTGCCGGCGGCGATCCAGAAGGGTATGGAAGAGGCGAAGAAGAACCTCTTCGCGGTTCCGCTCGCCGGTTCGTCGATCACGCACGAGATCGTCGGTCGTCACGACTCGGCGCGAGTGCTGTTGAAGCCGGCCGCTCCCGGTACCGGGGTCATCGCCGGCGGCGCGGCGCGAGCGATTCTCGAAGCTGCGGGCGTGCACGACGTGCTCGCCAAGTCGCTCGGCAGCTCGAACGCGATCAACGTGTCGCGGGCCACGATCGCGGGTCTGGCCGGTCTGCGTCGACCCGACGAAATCGCCAAGATGCGCGGGAAGTCGGCCGAAGAGGTCAGCACCGTCGGGATGTTGCGCGCCTATCGCGAACGCAACGCCAAGAAGACAGAGATCACCGAGGTCGCGTGATGAAGTTGGAAGTCACCCAAGTCCGATCGTCGATCGGAGTGAAGCCGAAGCAGCGCGGCACTCTGCGCGCGCTCGGGCTCCATGGCATCAACACCAGCCGGGAGCACGAGGACACGCCGGTGATTCGCGGCATGATCGCCAAGGTTCCGCACCTGATCAAGGTCGAGGAGCACTCATGAAGGTCCACGATCTCAAGCCGGCTCCCGGTTCCCGCCGGCCCAAGAAGCGCATCGCGCGTGGTATCGGCGGCAAGGGCGGCAAGACTGCCGGTCGCGGTACCAAGGGCCAGGGAGCACGCGACACGATCAAGCCTGGTTTCGAGGGTGGCCAGACGCCGTTGCACCGGCGGACGCCGAAGGCCAAGGGTTTCAAGAACCCGTTCCGGGTCGAGTACCACGTCGTCAACCTCGACACGCTCGAACTGTTCGACGCGGGGAGCGAGGTCTCGCCCGCGACGTTGCGCGGCCGCGGCCTGGTCGCCAAGCAGGGTCTGGTCAAGGTCCTGGGACGCGGCGAACTCTCGAAGAGCCTGACCGTCAAGGCGCACGGGTTCTCGGCCTCGGCCAAGCAGGCGATCGAAGCGGCCGGTGGTTCGGTCGAGATCGTCCCGGCGCCCTGGGGCGACCGCCGTCCGCCCGCTCGCGGGAACGCGCTCACCAACCGATAACCTCGGACCTTTCGAGGTCTGGTCGAGGAGGTCGTCACACCCATGCTGTCCCGTCTGCGGAACATGTTCCGGGTGGCCGACCTGCGCAAGAAGATCCTCTTCACGATCTTCATCGTGTTGATCTATCGGCTCGGCACGCACGTGCCGGTGCCCTACGTGGACTACGCACAGATCAAGGCGCTCCAACACAGCTCGACCAATCAAGGTGTCGTCGGATTCCTCGACCTGTTCTCCGGCGGCGCGATCACGAGTGTGTCGGTCTTCTTCCTCGGGATCATGCCGTACATCACGGCGTCGATCATCATGCAGTTGCTCGGCGTGGTCATTCCCAAGCTCGAGCAGTGGCAGCAGGAAGGTCAGTCCGGCCAGAAGAAGATCACCCAGTGGACCCGGTACGTCACCGTCGGCCTGGCACTGTTGCAGTCGTCGGGTTTGGTGATCGCCCTCCACGAGGGCAAGCAGGGTCTGCTCCAGACCATCGGTTTCACCGGTCACGACATGATTCCGCACTACAACGGGTTGCGTGCGGCCCTGATCGTCATGACCTGGGTGGCTGGCACCGCGCTCGTCATGTGGCTCGGCGAGCTCATCACTCAGCGGGGCGTCGGAAACGGGATGTCGCTGATCATCTTCGCGTCGGTGGTTTCACGCCTGCCGAGCCAGGGTGGTGCGATCTTCGCCGAGGGCGGCTGGTTCAAGGGCATGACGATCGTGGCGCTCGGGATCGCGATGATCGCGGCGATCGTCTACGTCGAGTCGGGGCAGCGGCGCATTCCGGTGCAGTTCGCCAAGCGCGTGGTCGGCCGTCGGATGTACGGCGGTCAGAGCACGTACATCCCGCTGAAGGTCAACCAGTCGGGTGTGATCCCGGTGATCTTCGCCAGTTCCATCTTGGCCTTTCCGGCGCTGATCGCAACGGCCACCAACTGGACCTGGCTCCAGGACTTTGCGAACAAGAACCTCGTGCGCGGGAACAGCTGGGTCTACATCAGCCTCTTCGCGCTCATGATTCTCTTCTTCGCGTACTTCTACACGGCGATCGCGTTCAACCCCCAGCAGCAGGCTGACATCATCCGCAAGCAGGGTGGCTTCATTCCCGGGATCCGTCCCGGGCCTCCGACCGAGAAGTATCTGGCCAAGGTGCTGAACCGCATCACTCTGCCGGGTGCCATCTTCTTGATGTTCATCGCGTTGATCCCCCAACTCGTCTTCAAATTCTGGGGCGTCAGTCAGTTCCCGTTCGGTGGGACCGCGATCCTCATCACCGTCGGCGTCGCCCTCGAGACGATGAAGCAGATCGACAGCCAGCTCATGATGCGCAATTACGAGGGCTTCCTCGCTTAGGCCCTGATGGCGAATCCCCGCGGTCCTCGCATCGTCCTGCTCGGCAAGCAGGGCTCGGGCAAAGGCACCCAAGGCGCGCGCCTCGCGGCCTACTTCGGGATGCAGCATCTTTCGACCGGCCAGATGTTCCGCGACTCGGCGGAGGCGGGAGTCGCAGCCGGTGTCGAGGCGAAGTCCTACATGGACCGCGGCGAGCTCGTGCCCGACGATCTCGTCGTCGCGGTGGTCGCGGAGCGGTTCGAGAATCCGGCGGAAGTGGATCCTGGCTTCGTCCTCGACGGGTTTCCCCGCACGCGCCAGCAGGCCCTGGAGTTGGATCGAATTCTCGGGCCCCGCCCGCTCGACGTCGTCGTCAACCTCGACGTTCCGAGCGATGTGGTCATCGACCGGATGCGCTCGCGTGGTCGTGAGGACGACACCGAGGAATCGATTCGGCGTCGACTCACCCTGTACGACTCGGAGACCAAGCCCCTCGTCGAGTTCTACCGCGAACGGTCGTTGCTGACGACGGTCGACGGGCTGGCCCCCGAAGCCGACGTCGAGGCCGCGATCGTTGCCGCGGTCGTCTCACGCCTCGGCACTTCGTGACCCGACGCAAGAGCGCCGAGCAGATCCGCACGATGCGTCGTGCCGGTCGGGTGGTCGCGGAGATGCACGAGGTGTGCGGGGGCCTGGCCCGACCGGGCGTCTCCACTGCTGAGATCGATCAGGCGGCGCGTGACGTGCTCGCTCGGCGGAGTGCGCGCTCGAACTTCCTCGGCTACCACGGGTTTCCAGCGGTCATCTGCACGTCCCCGAACGATGTGGTCGTGCACGGCATCCCCGGTGACTACGTCCTCGAGGATGGCGACATCATCTCCCTCGACTGTGGCGCCATCATCGACGGTTGGCACGCCGACGCCGCGATCACCGTGGGGGTCGGGAGTATCGATGCGGATGCCCAGCGCCTGATCGAGGTCGCACGTCAGAGTCTCGACGCCGCGATCGCCACGCTGGCGACGGGTAAGACCCTTGCCGATGTGGGCGGCGCCGTCGAGGCCGTCGCCAGCTCGGGCGGTTACGAGGTGGTCCGGGAGTACGTGGGTCACGGTATCGGGACTGAGATGCACGAAGCCCCCGAGATCCCGAACTACCGCACCACCCGCGGGCGCCGCACGAAGATCGTGTCCGGGCTCGTGCTGGCGATCGAGCCGATGCTCACCGCGGGCTCGGCCGAGACGGCGGTCCTCGAGGACGACTGGACGGTGGTGACCGTCGACGGCGGGTTGGCCGCGCACGTCGAGCACACGATCGCGGTGACCGACGACGGTCCCGAGATCCTCACGTTGCCCTGACCGACCGGAGCAGTCAGGCGTCGCGGAGGTGGAGTTCTTCCTCGATGAGGTCGAGGTGTCCGGC
>Ga0075026_100000561_pt1 | contig 15067 bp, 19 predicted proteins | sample Str012_2_FD_71392 | JGI IMG/M metagenome (GOLD analysis project Ga0075026, IMG submission 71392) | Freshwater sediment microbial communities in response to fracking from Pennsylvania, USA - Straight Creek_MetaG_SC_2012 | ecosystem: Environmental > Aquatic > Freshwater > Creek > Sediment...
CCATGCTGGCGCCGCTCGGGGTCGACATCGCCATGACCACCAACGGCGTCCGTCTCCCCGAGATGGCCCACGATCTCGCAGCCGCCGGACTCCGGCGTATCAACGTGTCCCTCGACTCGCTCCGCCCCGACGTGTTCCGCGAGCTCACCCGCCGCGACGACCTCGAGCGGGTCGTCGCCGGGATCGACGCCGCGATCGACGCCGGACTGCACCCGGTGAAGGTCAACTGCGTGGTCATGCGGGGCATCAACGATGCTGAGGTCGTCGACCTGGCGGCGTTCGGGCGCGATCGTGGCGTCGGCGTGCGGTTCATCGAGTTCATGCCCCTCGATGCTGATGGCGCATGGAGTCGCGACCGGGTCGTTCCCGCCCACGAGATCCTCGAGCGGATCAACGCGACGTTCCCGCTCGAGGCGGTGCCGGTTGCGGGTACCCGCCACCGCGAGCACGTGGAGCCGGCTGAGCGCTTTCGCTACGCCGACGGCATCGGCGACGTCGGCGTGATCGCCAGCGTCACCGAGCCGTTCTGCGAGCAGTGCGACCGCATCCGGATCACTGCCGAGGGGAAGCTGCGAACGTGCCTCTTCGCGCTGGACGAGTTCGACCTGCGCCTCCTGCTCCGCGGCGAGCTGCCCGACGACCAGGTCGACAACGCCCTCGCCGCCGAGATCACGCGGGCCGTCGGCACGAAGTGGGCGGGCCACCGCATCGGTCAGGTCGATTTCGTCCGCCCCGGTCGCTCGATGAGCCAGATCGGCGGCTGAGACGAAGCGGGCCGTGCTCGGAGAGCGGGACGGCGCAGCGAAGTCGACCATCGGCGGCTGAGACCGAGGGGTCGCCCCTAGACTTCCGCCTCCCAGGGCAACGAGCGCCCGCGAGCCGGGTATCCCGGCGAGCGGCGAGTGCGACCCAGAAGCCAGAAGCAGGAGCGGAACAGCATGACGGCCTCGGAGTTCACGCATCTCGACCCGCTGGGGCGCGCCCGCATGGTCGACGTCACCGCCAAGGACGCCACCCACCGGAGGGCCGTCGCCCGGTGTCGGGTGCACATGGAGCCAGACACCGCGGCGAAGATCGCCTCGGGTGCGGTGAGCAAGGGCGACGTGCTCGCCGTCGCACGTGTGGCCGGCATCCAGGCCGCGAAGCAGACCCCCAACCTGCTGCCGTTGTGCCATCCGCTCCTCGTCGGCTCGGTCTACGTGAATTTTCGCATCGAGAGCACCCACGTCGAGGTCGAGGCGCAGGTCGATACGGTCGACCGCACCGGCGTCGAGATGGAGGCGCTCACTGCCTGTGCGGTGGCCGCGCTGACCATCTACGACATGTGCAAGTCGATCGACCGGAGCATGACCGTCGGCGAGCTCGCCCTCTGGGAGAAGACCGGAGGCCGTTCTGGCACCTACCGCCGGCCCGGGAGCGACCTCGACGATCTCGACCTCTAACGGGGTCGGTGCTCGAGCCGAAGTGGCGTCGCCTCGACCGCAGGGGGGTCGCGTGGCTAAGGTTCGCTCGGCCGCGAAGCGGGCGGCCGGGGGGCTGAGATCCACAACGGATCTCGAACAGCCGGTTACATTTGGTTTTCGGGCGGTACAACGGGGGCGTTTGCCTTGACGATTGCGGTCATCCTCATTCTCGGTGTTCTCTGGGTCGCGGTGCTTGTGCCGCCCATCCTCCGGGCCCGTGGACAGCAAACCCGCTCCGACTCCGTCGGCGACTTCCACTACAAGCTCAGCACGCTCGGTCAGGCGAATGGGAGCCACCGCGCACGACCGAGTCGCACGTCGTCGCAGCGACCGATCTTCGCGCCGATGGATCCCGCGCCGGCCACGATGAGCGCCGCGCAGAAACGTCGGCGCGACGTGCTGTTCGTGATCCTGGGTCTGGTGGCCGCGACTTTGTTTCTCGCGGCCCTCACGCGGTCGACGGCGTTCATTGCCCTCCAACTCCTCGCCGACATCGCGCTGGGCGTGTACGTCTACCTGCTGATCCAACACAAGCACCGCGCGCAGGAACAGCGCTCGAAGGTGCGGTTCCTGAGCTCCGCGTACCGCGAACCCACGCCGTACTTCGGCGCCTACGCGCCCGCCGCCCGCGAATCGGCCGGCCCGCGTCTGGTGCCTCTGCGACAGACGGCGGCGAACTAGCGAACGGGCGTCTGACCCTTGGACCACGCGGGTCAGATCGCCGATGCGGGCGTGCAAGCCCGTGAGATCCTCGAACGGAAGCACGCGGCTCGCGAGGTCACGCTGTCGGCGTCGCGGCGCGCCATCCGGGCGTGCGCGTCGGCGATCCGGGCCGTACACCGACGCGAGTTCCGCGCCGCGCGCGAGCTGATCGCCGAGGCCGCGGCGTACCTCTCGGAAGCCGAGAATGCGCTCGCCGATCACGCCGACGTTCGTCATGCCGGGTTCCTCAACGACGCCAAGAAGGAGTTCGCCGAGGCCAACCTCACGCTGGCGTTCGTCGAGGACAACGCGTTGCCGAGTGCCGACGAGCTCGGCGTCGACGTGCAGCCCTACCTCAACGGCATGGCCGAGGCGGCCAGCGAGTTGCGACGGCAGGTGCTCGACTGCCTGCGCCGCGACGAGGGCGGCGAGGCCGAGCGGCTGCTCGTGGTGATGGACGACGTGTACGGGCTGCTCGTCACGATCGACTACCCCGATGCGCTCACCGGTGGCTTGCGGCGCTCGACCGACGCGTTGCGCGCCGTGCTCGAACGAACGCGCGGCGACGTGACGACCGCGATCGTCGCGGCCCGTTTGCAGGGAGCGATCGAAGGGCGCGGTGGTACTCTCTCGGGTTCCACGGGGGTGTAGCTCAGCCCGGTAGAGCGCTACGTTCGCAACGTAGAAGTCGTGGGTTCAAGTCCCATCACCTCCACTCGCATCTGGCCACGTCAGAGCACTTTTCGAGCCTGAGGGCGTGCGCGCTCGGCTGTCCGAGCCCGCGAGGAGCCCGCGAACGTTGCCGTTCGTGCTCTTCCGCTGCTCGGTGCTCGACGAGGCGACGCACGTCTCTCACGGGAGCCTCTGCAATCTGGCACGAAGCTCGGAGAGCCGCAGTCGGGTTGGGGTCGGCGGCATCCCCATCAGATTCAACGGGGGATCGAGCCTCTCGAGCACTGCATGTTCGCTCGAGGCTAGGGACGCACGGTCGGGGTATGGAACGACGGACAAGCGCAGATGTTCGCGCATCCAAAGGGACACGACGTTGTTGCTCTCGCGGTCGAGGGAACCTGACCGGCGCAGGTGGAGCTCGAGTGCCTCGAACAGACACGCGCTCAACGTCTTGCGGAATGTCGACGAGCTGATGTTCCCCCGGAGATGGTTACTTCCGATGCGTGAGGCCAGCGTCGCCCGACGTTCGGTGTGGCTGCGCGTTGAAGTAGCGCCGGCTTGGCCGGCGTAGATCAGTTTGGGAAGTCGGGTATCGAACACGACCGCAAGGGCGTCCAATGCTTCGCTATCAGCCCACCATGAGTAGAGACCAGGTTGGTCGCAGCCTTCGTGCTCTCGTGGGAAGTTGTCGACTGACCGTGCGCCGGCAGGATCAGAGAGTCGGCTCACGAGTCCGCTGATGACGCTCTCGCTCGGATTCATGCGAGGGTCTCGAGGCTCAGCGCGAGGCCGTCGGTACTCCGCCATGTCCGGTCGAGCCGACCGGCGAGAAAGGCTGTGAGCGCCTGGCCCGCCGCTCGGGGTACGAGGACCTGCGCGCCACCCTGGTGCAAAGGGTCGGGACTGGCGAGGAGGGCATTGATGCTCCGGCTGCGCCAGGGAGTGTGGCGGAGGAGTCGCGAGTAGTGGGTGGTGCGCGAACAGAACGAGATCATGTTTTGCGCTCCGCACGCCTCGACATATTCAAGGAGGCAGTCCTCGAGCAGATCTCGGGGCCAGTCCGTTACGTGGAACTGGCGGTTGTACATGCCGATCCGCTCGTCGCTGGTTACGAGGCCGTAGCCGCCGGAGATGATGACGACGGGCGAAGACTGCGATACCGAGCTGCGGAACTCCTCAGCCGCGGCGTACAGCGTTCCACGGTATCGACCTATCGCTGGCAGGAGGCGCGACTCGTCGAGACGGGCTGCGCGCGCCACCTCACGACGCGCGGCCCGCAGCCTGTCGGCCAGCGCGCTCGGAAGGATCTCGAGGATCGACGGACCATTCGTGACCGCGGTGCCTCCCTCTTGTTTGCGTGCGGAACAAGGCAGCACGATCACGGTGTTCGTCCGCTCCGGGATTAGATCCACTGCTTCGCTTGTGGCGGTCAGAGTCGGTCGAGCCGCAGGAGTTCTGTTCGATGGGTAGACGTCCTCAGCCGGGCGTTGGATTGGTGTCGCGAAGTTGTGGATGAGCCCGTCCGTTCCTCTTCTCCGGATGAGGAGCCCTCCCGATTCGAGGCGCCGACAAATCTGATTCACCTGCTGATGGGGTTGGATGCCTGTCTCGTTACGAACTTCGGCGTCGGTAAGGCCCGGATGTTGTTTGATCGCGTCGAGCACGCGTTGCGCGTTCGTCACCGCGATTCCCTTCGCGTAAGCGTCGTGAGTCGACGACTCGCGCACTCGGGCGCCCTGTCGCTATCCCGCTGCGCGGAACTGCTCGTAGCGCTCCTCGAGTCGGATGGGGTCTGGGCGGTCTTCTGCCCTGCGGGGCAGCACAAGCAGACGCGTCCCGTGCAGGTCCTGCAAACCGTAACGGAGCATCGGACCATCGCGTTCTTGCAGAATGTCCGGGCGGATCTCGACGAAGTGGTCGGGTCTGATTCCAAGGATGTTGGTGTCGAAGGCAGCGTGGTGAATCTTGCATAGCGCGAGCCCATTGGGCACAACGGGGTCTCCGTGTTCGTGCTTGTCAGCGAGGATGTGGGCGGCATCGAGCAGTCCGCCGTGGTGCAGGCGACAGACAGTGCAACGCTGCCGGTATGCACGGAGCACGATGCGACGAAAGCGAGCCTGGTGAAGGCGGACCATTGCCATGCGAGTGACATAGAGGCGTCGAGCAGCGTCGGCGGCTTGCGGCGCGATTCCCGGCCGAAGCGCCTCGACGTCCTCGCACGCGCAGGTGAACGTGAGTGTGCCTGGGTCGTCATGCACAAGCACCATCGGCCACAGCGCGCTGTACCAGCCCTTGTCGACTGCCCGGAAGTAGATGAGCGGTCGGCCTTCGTGAAGACAGCGCCGCAAGCCAGCGTTGTCCGGATGGGCAGGATCGGGCCCGAAATACCGGTAGTGGAGGAGCCCGTCCTCGTTAGCCACGTCACCGTAGGGATCCTTTGGGCTGGTAGTGATCGAGATCGGTAGGTCGAGGGACGCCGGCTTCCAAATCCCACGTGCCCCGATCAGGGTCACCCTTTGCCCGTCGACCTCGATGCCGTCCCGGAGCGGCGCCCATGGGAGCACGTCGCCATACTCGATCGCCAGGTCCTCGAGGAAGTGGAAGACGTGCTGACGCACCAACCAGTCACGATCAGCCAATGCCACGATCCGAAGTCTGGCCCACGCAGACCGAACGCTGCGTCATGACGCTTGCTGGAATGCGTCAGTGCAGGCATTGTCGCTCGTCCGGTAGGCGTTACTCGGAGACTGAGGCGAGGCATGAACAACCTCGGGCCCGATGAAGTTGGATCCCAACCCACAGATTGCACACGAGTTGCGCGAGCCCTTCGGGGTTCGCCACGTCGGCGCGTCCCCAAAGGCATGGGCGCTTGCGGCCGTAGAGTCCTTGGGCATGGTGTCGCTGCCAGGGACGTACCGCGAGGCCTACCGCCAGGCTGTCTCAATGACTGACGCGAAAGCAGCCTGGATTCCTCTGGCGCGAGAGGCCTTGCTTCGGGTTGCCCGCGTCTATCACGGGCTCATCAACTACGGAGAGCTCGCAGACGAGTTGCAGACTCGGTCGGGGATCAAGACCCGACAGTTGATGCACTACTGGATCGGTGATGCGCTTCTGTCCCTCCCGTTGCTCTAGTATTCCACGGATTAGTAGAGTATCGTGGAGTCACGGAGGTGAACGTGAGCGACACGACGGCGAAGCGGGCGCTGTTCGAGCAGCTCGCCCGGATTCCTAAGGCGGTCGCGCACCCGGCACGTCTCGAGCTCCTCGACTTGCTGGCGCAGGGGGAGCGCAGCGTCGATGAGTTCGCCCGCGTTACCGGGACGGGTATGTCTACGGTCTCGGCGCAACTCCAGGAGCTGCGTCGCGCGTATCTCGTTGACACGCGACGCGAGGGGACTCGCATCTACTACCGACTCGCCGGCGACGACGTTCTCGTGTTCCTCGCTGCGCTGCGAACCGTCGCCGAGAACCGTCTCGCCGAGGTGCCCGCTGCAGCGCGTCGTTTCCTCGGTGATGACACTGACGTGGAGGCGATCGACCGTGAGGAACTCCGCCGCCGCGTCGTGGCCGGCGACGTGATCGTGGTCGATGTACGACCGAGCGTCGAGTACGAAGCCGGACATATTCCCGGCGCATGGTCGATCCCACTCGATGAACTCGACGCACGTCTCGTTGAGCTCCCTTCCGACCTGGAGATCGTCGCGTATTGCCGCGGCCCGTACTGCGCGCTCGCCTACGAAGCTGTGCGACGTGCGCGCCACCGTGGTCGTCGGGCTCGACGCCTGACTGACGGGATGCCGGAATGGCGTATCGCCGGAGAGCCGGTCGCCGTCGGCTCCGACGCGGGAGAACTGCCGCGCCGCCGAACACGCCCTCGATAGAACCAACGACTCTCACCGCGCCATCTGCTCATGCGCACAACATCACATAAGGGGGAGCCAACGATGAATCCGAACAAGGCACTGTGGGAGAAGGGCGACTTCACCCGCATCGCGGCGAGCATGCGCGACAGCGGCGAGACACTCGTCGCCGACTTGGGGATCACGCCCGGCATGCAGGTCCTCGACCTCGGCTGCGGCGACGGCACCACCGCGTTGCCAGCCGCGAAGCTCGGCGCCGACGTGCTCGGCGTCGACATCGCGAACAACCTCGTCTCCGCAGGGAACCAACGCGCCAAAACCGAAGGTCTCACCAACCTCCGCTTCCAAGAAGGCGACGCCTCGAACCTCGAAGACCTCGACGACGACTCCTTCGACCTGACCGTCAGCATCTTCGGTGCGATGTTCGCACCCAAGCCGTTCGACGTGGCCAAAGAGATGGTCCGCGTCACCCGACCCGGCGGACGGATCGTCATGGGCAACTGGATCCCCAACGACCCGACCTTGGTCGCCCAGATCCTCAAGATCAGCTCGGCGTACTCGCCGCCACCGCCGGAAGGGTTCGTCAGCCCCATGACCTGGGGCGTCGAAAACGACGTGGTCGAACGATTCACCGCCGCCGGAGCAGCGCCGGAGAGCATCTCGTTTGTCCGCGATACGTACCGCTTCATTTTCCCGAGCCAGCCCGCGGACCTGGTGGCCGAGTTCCGGACCTACTACGGGCCGACCATGAACGCCTTCGACGCGGCGGAGACGAACGGGCGCACCGCAGAACTCGAGGAGGAACTCGTCGCGCTGTTCACCGCGCAGAACGACAGCCCGAACCCGGGCACCACGTCGATCCCGGCAACCTTCCTGCGCGTCACGGTCAGTCTCTGATGGCGGAACGACGGGAGCAGGAGACGAGTTTGCCGGTCGACACCGAGGTGCTACGCGGGCAGGTACAGGCCAAGTATCGAGATGTCGCGCTCACGCCGGGCGGGTCGTTCCACTTTCATACCGGACGACCACTCGCGGCCCGGCTGGGTTATGACACCGCGACCGTCGACCGTTTTCCGGACCGCGCGGTTGAATCGTTCGCCGGGGTCGGGAACCCGTTCCAACTCCGCGGGTTGGAGCCAGGCGAGCGAGTCGTCGACGTCGGATCAGGTTCGGGTTTCGATACGTTCATCGCTGCCAGTCAGGTCGGACCCGACGGGCGTGTCGTCGGAGTCGACATGACCCCCGAGATGCTCGACAAGGCTCGCGCCACGGCCAACGATCTCGGCCTGGGCGGCCGAGTCGAGTTCCGCGAAGGTCTCGCAGAACACCTTCCCGTCGACGACGCGTGGGCCGATGTCATGATCTCCAACGGTGTCATCAATCTCTGTGCCGACAAGCAAGCGGTCTTCGCTGAGATCTACCGGGTGCTGCGACCAGGCGGCTGGCTCCAGTTCGCGGACATCGCCAACGGACGACCGTTACCACCCGAAGCGCTACGTGACGTCGACCTTTGGACCGCCTGAATAGCGGGTGGGCTGCCCCGTGCGGGCTGGCAACAGATGCTCGAAGACACCGGCTTCACCTCCATCAGGATCAGCGACCCAGTCGACACCTTCGGTCAATCGTCCGGCGAAAACAATGCCCGCACCTTCGACGTGTACGGCTACTCGTTCCTCGCCCGACGGACCTGAACACCATGCGTCGACACTATGAGGTCACCGTGCGGCGGGTACTTGACGCGCACGGGAACCGACGCTCACGCGCGTCGCCGATCTGTGTGACGTCGACGGTGGCGACACGAGCGCATCACGGGCAATCGGTGGCACATGGAGCGAGGGAGCGTGCGCGCGACGGCGGCTCCACCGCGTCCGACCTGGCTCACTGGACAACGGGACACGGCGGCACGGGCACCGCGGCGGCGGCGGCCGAGCAACAAGCCATGGTCGAACCGCCGGATCGGAGTGGTACTGCGATCCGGTGCCGTCGGCCTCAATCCAAAGGTGTGCGAAGCTGTCGGCTCGACCGTTCGGTCGCCTTCAGCGAGTCGGGGAGCCCGTGATGACCAAGTTTGTGTTGACGTCCCATGGAGGCGAAACGCCCGAAGAACCTTCGCCGGAAGTCATGGACCGATGGATGGCATGGTTCGGAGAACTCGGTGACGCGGTGGTCGATATGGGTGCGCCGTTCGGCGCGTCGGCGACGATCGCGTCGGATGGAACACCGAGTCCTGGGAGCGGGCCGGACCCGGCGAACGGTTACACCATCATCGAAGCCGCGAACCTTCACGATGCCGTCGTGATGGCCAAGGGCTGTCCCGGGCTGACCAGCGGCGGCGCGGTCAAACTCTACGAGGCAACGCAGATGGGATGACGGTCCGAACGAGAGCCCTGGATCGGGTTCGACGAATTGCGTGCGCTCTTCCCGAAGTGAACGAACGCACGAGTCACGGCGAGCCGTGTTTCTTCGTGCGGGACAATCGGCCACTGTGCTACTTCCACGACAACCACAACGGCGACGGTCGGGTCTCGTTGTGGTGTCCAAGTCCACCCGGTGTGCAAGCGGAAATGGTGAGCGCTGAGCCCGTCCGCTTCTTCGCGCCGCCCACCTCGGCAGGAGGAGTGTTCGCCGGGTGGCTAGGCGTGTATCTCGACACGTCCGACAAGGTCGACTGGAGCGAGATCGCCGCCATCATCGAAGACGCCTATCGCCAGGTCGCACCCAAGACGCTCGTCGCCGAACTCGACAACCGATCACGCTAGACCCCTCCAACACACACGGAACCGCCGCTCCGCGTCCGGTACAGATCGTGCGCGCAGTGGAGCAGGGATAGGTCGTCCAGATCAGACAGTTCCGGGCGCGGGGAGCTGTGCCGACGCTCACGCGTGTCGCCGATCTGTGTGACGTCGACGGTGGCGGAGCGGAACGTTGAGCGGAGTCGATGGTTCGGTGTCGTGAGACATCGTTCAGGTCGGGTGGCGTGTTCGTGTGAGTTTTTCTGGGTTGCCGATGCCGTAGATCGCGATGACGGTGCCGTCGAGTGTTTCGAGGGCGATGACCGCGGCGAGGGTGTCGCCGCGGTAGACGGCGACGCCGGGATATCCGTTGATGTCGGCGACGACGAAGTCTGCTTCCTGTCCCGCGAACGCCGACCCGAGGACGGCCGCGACGTGGTTTCGTCCGCTGACCGGTGACAATGGCGCGCCGGGGATCACGCCGGCGGAATCGAAGTCTCCGCTGACTGCGGGGTGGAGGACGGCGAGGAGGTCGTGGAGTTGGCCGGACGCGCACGCGCGAGCGAACGCTTCGGCGACGGGCCGGGCCTCGTCGCGGGTGGCGACGAGGTGTCGTGGCTCGTCGGATTTGATGTGGGCGCGGGCACGCACGGCGAGTTGTCGGCACGCTGCCGGTGTGCGGCCGACCATGTCCGCGATTTCGGTGAAATTCATGTCGAACACGTCGGACAGCACGAACACGGATCGTTCCGCGGGGGTGAGCCGTTCGAGTACGACCATGAGCGCCATGCGGATCGTGTCGTCGAGGGTGACGCGATCGGCCGGGTCCTGACTGTCGCCACGGCGGTCGACGATCGGTTCGGGGAGCCACGGGCCGACGTACGCGCGGCGGCGCACTTCGGCGGAGCGCATCCGGTCGAGGCAGAGGCGGACGGTGACCGACACGAGCCAGCCTCGTAGGTCATCGATTCCGGTCAGACCGCGTGCTACGAGCCGAGCGAAGGTTTCGGAGGCGACGTCTTCGGCGTCGCTGAGCGTACCGAGCATCCGGTACGCGACGTCGAGGACACGTCGTCGATGAGCCTGCCACGCCTCGGTCAACGCCGCATCGACGTCGTCGCGCGGATCGTGCACGTGATCGATCATGTCTGAGGAGCGATCCAGACGACCGGAATGTGACATCCCCCGACGATGTCACACTCGCGCCCGCCTGATCGTTCCCCTGGTATGGAATCAACGCTGAGTGACATCGCTGCCCGCCACACCCCACCTGCGCCGAGCACGACGCGGCCAACGTGGTTGCACGACACCGTCTGGCCCTGGACTCGACAACAGCTCACCACGGCCCACGGCCCGATCTCCTACACCGACACCGGCGGCCAAGAGCGGCCAACCGTGTTGTTGGTCCACGTCGGGATGTGGTCGCTCGTGTGGCGCGACGTCATGCGCGAGCTCACGTCGATCGGCAATCGCTGCGTGTCCCTCGACGCTCCCGCCACGGGCCTCTCCGCTGCCGGCACAGGGCGTCCCACACTTGGTGGCGCCGCTGACGCGATCGACACACTCGTCTGCGACCTCGACCTACACGACCTCGTGCTCGTCACCCACGATCTCGGCACCATCAGCGCGCTCGACGCCGCGTCGCGTTGGCCGGAACGCGTTCGCGGGCTCGTCGTGGTCAACGGTTTCGGATGGCGCCCCAGCGGACCCGCGTTCCGGGGGATGCTCGCGTTCATGGGCAACCCAATCGTCGGCGAGTTCAGCGCGGTGACGGGCTGGCTCGCATGGGCGAGCGCCACCCGCTTCGGTGCCGGACGCCGATGGAATCGCGACGACCGCCGCGCGTATCGCGCCGGCCTCCACCGACGCCAACGCCGCGCGTTCCACCACTACATGGCCTCGGCACGCCGACACGACTACCGCGCCGTCGAGCAAGCACTCCACGCGTTCACCGATCTCCCCTCGGCAACCATCTTCGGTCAACGCAACGATCCCCTCCGCCTCCAACCCAAATGGAAGACCCGCCTACCGAACGTCGAACAGACCGTCATCCCGAACGGCTACCACTTCCCAATGTGCGACGATCCCGACCTCGTCGCCACCACCATCACCGCAATCGCGAACAAACCCTGAACCCAGATCGCCCCGCTTGACCACGCGACCGCCTGAGCTGGCCCGTCGTCGGCGAGAGGCTCATCGACTCGTCGTGCCCAAGACCTTGGTTACCCGAGTTGGACGACATGTCGAGCGTGGACGATCAGACTCCAACGGTCGTTCGGACGGAATCTGGATCGAATGGCAGTCTGTATCCATGCTGACGTACACGATTCGCGTCGCGACTCCGAGTGATGTTGATGCCATTGGCACCCTGTTTCGTAGGTCGTCGCTCTCCAACGACGGCGACCGGGACGCGTTGCTCGCGCATCCGGATGCTCTGGTCTTCGACGAAACGTCGGTGCACGAACAACGGACTCGGGTCGTGATCGTCGACGGGCAGATCGTCGGCTTCGTGACAACGCGGGTCGTCGCGGACGTCGTTGAACTTGATGACTTGTTCGTCGATCCGGAATGGATGCGCCGCGGAGTAGGCCGCGCACTCATCGCTGATGTCGCGACACTCGCACGCTCCGGAGGTGCTCTTCGGCTTGAGGTCACCGCGAACGGTCACGCCCTCGACTTCTACACCACGACGGGCTTCACTGTCGACGGTGTGACCAACACCCGATTCGGCCCAGGCATCCGGATGCACCTCGACCTCACCACCTGATTCGGACCCCGCTCGGGCAACCATCCGACGGCTACCCATCGAGCACAGTGGTTTCACCAGCGTTGGCACGCGCCTTGGAACCGTCGCTCTGGTGGACGAGACTCGGGGGATGCCCTACGACGATGATCTCGCCAACCGGGTCCGCGCGAGCCTGAAGGACACCAACGCGGTGACCGAGCTGCGCATGTTCGGCGGTTGGGGTATCACCATCCACGGGAACATGGCCGTCGGCGTCATGAACGACGACCTCATCGTGCGCGTCGGACCCGACCGCTACGAAGACGCGCGCGCTCGTCCTGGCGCACGTCCGTTCGACTTCACGGGCCGTTCCATGACTGGTTGGGTCTACGTCGACGGCAGCGCGGTCACCAACACCCGTGCCCTCAATCGCTGGGTCCGCTCGGGTGTGGACTTCGCGCAGAGCCTTCCCCCGAAATCGAAGACCGCGAAGAAGCGTCGCGCCCGGTAGACACCCCGATCCGCATCCCTTGATGCCAGAAGAGGATATGTAACCACGGTTGCATAGCTTATCGGATGGTCGTATGTTCGGGGTCATGGCGGGTCGGGTCGAGTGGGTGCTCCTGGCATATCGGGTGCCGCGTGAGCCGTCGACTCCTCGGATCACGGTGTGGCGCAAGCTGAAGCGTCTCGGTGTCGCGCAGGTGGTCGACGGGCTGGTGGCGTTGCCGCTCGATGCCCGGACGAAGGAGCAGTTGGAGTGGGTCGGTGGGGAGATCGAAACGGCGGGCGGTGAGGCGACGATCTGGACGGCGCGTTTGGGTTCGGCCCGTCAGGAACGGGAACTGGCCAACCTGATGGCTGAGGTTGTCGCGGGCGAGTACCGGGCCGTGATCGAGGCCGCCGAGCGGTCACTCGACGAAACCGCGGCGACGCGGCGCCGGACGCTTGCCCGGTTGCGCCGTGAGCTGCGCCGGATCGGCCAGCGCGACTACTTCCCGCCACCTGAGCGCGACGTCGCACGTCGAGCTGTCGAAGTGCTCGCCGACGCGACCACGGTGACGCGATGAAGTGGGCAACGCGCGCTGGCTGTCACGTTGATCGCGCCGGCTGCGCGTGGCTGATCAGACGCTTCGTTGATCCGGACGCGGTGTTCGTGTTCGTGGACGATCCCGATGAGGTACCCGTGAACGCGACCGCGTTCGACATGCCAGGCGTCGAGCGTTCGCATCACGGCGACGATTGCACGTTCGAGACGGTCTTGCGGCGCTACGACCTCGATGACCCGGTCCTGTGGGAACTCGCGAAGATCGTCCACGAGGCCGACCTCGCCGACGACGTGTTTGACGCCCCGACAGCCGCGGGGCTCGACGTGATCTCCCGGGGCCTGTCCATGGTGCTCGAAGACGACGCCGTCCTGGAAGTCACCACACCGCTCTTCGACGGGCTGTATGAGTTCACCCGGCGAGGACTCATCACCGGCCGCGATCCCGCATGAGCCGGGCTCCGCTGACCAGGGATGCCCGGCGGGTCCTCCTCGCGCAAGCGTTGCGCGCGCTGGCTTATGGCTTCGGGTCCGTCCTGCTCGGCGTCACGCTCGACGAGCGCGGATTGTCATCGACGGAGGCAGGTCTCGTAATCGCCGCGGTGGTGGCCGGCACCGTCATCGCGTCTCTGCTCATCGGCCGGTACGCCGATCGCATCGGCCGACGCCGCTGCTACATCGCGTTGTATGTCCTGCTGGGCGCGGTCGGCGTGGCGTTCGCGTTGTCCGACGCCGCGTGGCTACTGATCTTGTTCGCCTTGACGGGCGCATTGTCGACCGAGGTCGTCGAGTCGGGGCCGTTCACGTCGCTCGAGCAGACCATGCTGGCCGGCGAGCTCTCCGGCCGCGAGCGCGTACGCGGCTTCGGCGTGTACAACGCCGTCGCGTCCGCGTTCGGTTCACTCGGTGCTCTCGCGGCGGGCAGTTTGTCGCTCGTTCATGACTGGTGGAGCGGCGCTCCCGCCAACGGTCGGTTCTTCCTCATGTTCGTTCCCGTCGCCCTGGCCGGGGCGCTCGTCGCGCGTTCCCTCTCCGACAACATCGAACTCGCAACCCAGGACGACACCCCCATCGTGAGCGATCAGCCCACACGACCGGCGGCGCGTCTCGACGTGTCGCGTCCGGTCGTCGTCCGCCTCGCGGGGTTGTTCGCACTCGACTCCTTCGGGGGCGGGTTCGTCGTCCAGGCGTTCATCGCCTACTGGCTCGCGCAACGCTTCGGCGCGTCGCTCGGCACCGTCGGTGTCGTGTTCTTCGCGGTCGGCGTGCTCCAGACCGGTTCGTTCCTCGTCGCGCCGCGCCTCGCGGAACGCTTCGGGCTCCTCAACACGATGGTGTTCACCCACCTGCCGTCGAACCTCTTGCTCGCGTCGATCGCGTTCGCGCCGACGCTCGGCATCGCTGTCGGCCTGCTCCTCGCGCGGACGGTGCTTTCTCAAATGGATGTTCCCACCCGCCAGGCGTACGTGATGGCGCTCGTCACACCCGAAGAACGCACCGCGGCCGCCGCCTATACGAACACGGCGCGTTACGTCGTGCGACCGATCGGTCCGCTCCTCGCCGGGGTGGCGGAATCCATCGCGCTCGGGTTTCCGTTCCTGATCGCCGGCTCCATCAAGAGCGTGTACGACGTGATCCTCTGGCGCTGGTTCTCCCACGTCGCACTGCCCGACGAAGCCGCCCGCACCCACCGGCAGCTCCCCGCCGATGCCAGCGGGGTCGCGCGGCCAACCGGAAAGGACTCCCGGTGATCGCCTGCTTGCGCACCGTTGTCGTCCCCGACACCGAACGTGGCCGTTATCTCGAGTGGATCGCCCAGGGACGCGCCGTGCGCGAAGCACACGGCATCCTCGCCGAACTGGTGCTCG
>Ga0075026_100000563_pt1 | contig 15066 bp, 14 predicted proteins | sample Str012_2_FD_71392 | JGI IMG/M metagenome (GOLD analysis project Ga0075026, IMG submission 71392) | Freshwater sediment microbial communities in response to fracking from Pennsylvania, USA - Straight Creek_MetaG_SC_2012 | ecosystem: Environmental > Aquatic > Freshwater > Creek > Sediment...
GAGCACGCCCAGGTCTTCGACAATCACTACGGAACCGGGCGCGAGCAGGTTGCCGCGCAACTGGCCGCCGGCCACGATGTCTTGCTGGAAATCGACTGGCAGGGCGCGCGCCAGGTGCGCAAGGCCAGCCCTGGGTGTGTCTCGATCTTCATCCTGCCGCCCTCGCGCGCCGCACTCGAGCAGCGCCTGCGCGCACGCGGAACCGACAGCGACGCGGTAATCGCCCGGCGACTGGCCGACGCCGCGGCCGATATGTCGCACTGCCGGGAGTTCGACTTCGCCGTGATCAACGACCGCTTCGAGCAAGCGGTTGCCGACCTGCTGGGCATCGTCGATGGCCATGGCGACAAATTGCGGGCCAACCGGGCCGAAATAGGCCCCCTGCTGCAGTCTCTGGTGGCGTAAAACCCACGACTTGCCGTACACTGGAACGGCTATTCCCCCTGAGCTTTGAAGGATTACACGGCGCCATGGCCCGAGTCACTGTCGAAGATTGCCTGGAAAATGTCGATAACCTGTTCCAGCTGGTGCTGCTGGCCTCGCAGCGTGCCCGCCGGCTGGCCAATGGCGCCGAAGCCACGGTGCCGGTCGACAATGACAAGCCCACGGTGCTGGCGCTGCGCGAGATCGCTGCCGGCAACATCACGCCCGAGATGCTTAAAGAACCCGACCCGCCACCAGAGCCCGTGGCGGTGCCCGAGGCGGACAATGATTCCACCTTCCGCGCGCCGCAGTTCGGTCTGATCGATCGCGACTGACGGAGTGCGATAGCCGCGCGATAAGGAAACCATGGACTATGCGTCGTCGCTACTGGGACTGCTCCCCGGCACCCGACGCACTCCGGGCCTCAAGGAGCTGCTAGCCAAAGTCGGCAGCTACCTGCCGGCCGACCAGGTCGAGCGCATCCGCGCCGCCGCCGAGTTCGGCGCCGAGGCCCACCAGGGACAGAAGCGCCTCAGCGGCGAACCCTACATCAGCCACCCGGTGGCGGCAGCGGAAATACTTGCCGATCTGCATCTCGATGCCGACACCATCGTGGCGGCGATCCTGCACGATGTCATCGAAGACACGCCGACCCCCAAGGAAGAGATTGCCGCGCGCTTCGGCAAGGACGTGGCCGAGATTGTCGACGGCGTCACCAAACTCGACCAGATCCAGTTCAAGAACCGCCAGGAGGCGCAGGCCGAGAGTTTCCGCAAGATGCTGCTGGCGATGGTGCGCGACCTGCGCGTGATACTCGTCAAGCTGGCCGACCGCACCCACAACCTGCGCACCATGGAAGCGGTGGCGCCGGCCAAGCGCCGCCAGGTGGCGCGGGAAACCCTCGACATCTACGCACCGGTGGCCGAGCGGCTCGGACTCTACAGCATCAAGCTGGAGCTCGAGGAACTCGGCTTTCGCACGCTGTATCCGCAGCGCTACCGGGTCATCGAGCGCGCGCTGCGGCGCGCGCGCGGCAACCAGAAGGAGTTCCTCGGCAAGATCCACCTGCAGCTCGAGGCGGCGCTGCAGAAAGCCGGCATCAGCGCCAAGGTCGAGGCGCGCGAGAAGCACCTGTACAGCATCTACCGCAAGATGCAGCGCAAGCGCGCGCCGCTGGCCGAGATCGTCGATGTCTATGGCCTGCGCATCATCGTCGATACCGTCGACACCTGCTATCGCGTGGTCGGCATCGTGCACAGCGTCTACAAGCCGATGCCCGGACGCTTCAAGGACTACGTGGCGATTCCGCGCGTCAACGGCTACCAGTCATTGCACACCACGCTGTTCGGTCCCAACGCTGTGCCGATCGAGGTACAGATCCGCACCGCCGACATGGACAGCGTGGCCGAGTCGGGCATCGCCTCGCACTGGAAATACAAGGAAGGTGCCAGCGAGGGATCAGCGCAGCAGGAGCGCGCCCGTGCCTGGCTCTCGAACCTGATGCAGATGCAGGAGGGCGGCAACTCCGAGGAGTTCATCGAGAGCGTCAAGGTCGATTTGTATCCGGATAAAGTCTATGTATTCACACCGCGCGGGGAGATCCTGCGCCTGCCGCGCGGCGCCACCGTGGTGGACTTCGCCTACGCCGTGCATACCGATATCGGCAATCGCTGCGTGGCGGCCAAGGTCGACCGGCGGCTGATACCGCTGCGCACGGTGCTGCGCAACGGCCAGACCATCCACATCATCACCGCCAAGGGCGCGCGCCCGAATCCGGCCTGGGTGAACTTCGTGGTCTCGGCCAAGGCGCGCAGCGGCATCCGCCACTATCTCAAGAGCCTGAAGCGCAGCGAAGCGGTCGAGCTAGGGCGCCGGCTGCTGAGCCAGGCGCTGGCTGAATTCAACGTCAAGCTCGAAGACATCGCGCCGGCGGTAATCAGCGCCACGCTGCACGACCTGGCGCTGCACGAGGCGGACGAGCTGTACGAAAAAATCGGCCTCGGCGAACGGCTCGCGCCGCTGGTGGCGCGCCGCCTGCTGCCCGGGGAGCAGACGGAAAGCCGCGACGGGAAGCCCGCGCCGCTGGCGGTGGCGGGCGCCGAGGGCCTGCTGGTGACCTATGCGCACTGCTGCTATCCGCTGCCGGGCGATCAGATCGTCGCCTTTCTCAGCACCGGCCGCGGCATCGTGATCCATCGTGGCACCTGCGCGAACGTCGCCGACAGCCACAAGCATCCGGAAAACTGGCTGGCGGTGAACTGGCAGGCCACCGAGGGGCGGCTGTTCAAATCGGAGATCCGCATCGAGGCGATGAATCGCGTCGGCCTGCTGGCCGCGGTCTCGGCCGCCATCAGCGGCACGCAGACCAACATCAGCAGTGTGAGCCTCGAGCAGCACGAGGCCGAGACCGCGACCATTGGCTTCGTGCTCGAAGTGCGCGATCGCATCCACCTGTCGCGCGCGGTACGCGTGGTGCGGCGGATGAGCGAAGTGCTGCGCGTCGTGCGTACAATTGCCGGGCAGAATCGCAAGCGAACCGGACCGTTACCATGAGCCCATCACCATGAGCACTATCATCCATACCCCGCGCGCGCCACAGGCGATCGGCACCTACTCGCAGGCAGTGCGCGCCGGCGACCTGGTATTTGTCTCGGGACAGATCCCGCTCGATCCGGCGACCGGCACGCTGATCACGGGCGACATCGAAGCCGAGATCCGCCGCGTGTTCGACAACCTGGCGGCGATTGCCGAAGCCGCGGGCGCAACGCTCGGCGCCTGCGTGAAGCTGACGGTGTTCCTCACTGACCTCGCGCACTTCGCCAAGGTCAATGAAATCATGGCCACCTACTTCGTCGCGCCCTACCCGGCGCGTGCCGCCGTGGGCGTCGCGGCGTTGCCACGCGGCGCCAGGGTCGAGATGGAGTGCATACTCAGCCTCGCCTGAAGCGCGAGGCGGCGCTGGCGCCAGGCGTGGGACCGGCGCTCGCGGCCAGGCTCGCGCGGCTCGGCGTGCACGAGGCGGTCGATCTGCTGTTCGTGCTGCCACTGCGCTATGAGGATCGCACGCACATCGTGCCGCTCGGCGCGCTGCAGGCCGGCGTGCATGCGGTGGTCGAGGGCGAAGTGCTGCTGGCCGAAGTGGTGTTCAGGCGGCGTCGGCAGCTGCTGGTGCGCTTAAGTGACGGCAGCGGTTCACTGACGCTGCGCTTCTTCCATTTTTCGAACACGCAGCGCGCCGCCTTGAGCCGCGGCACGCGGCTGCGCTGCCACGGCGAAGTACGTCGCGGACCGATCGGCCTGGAAATCGTGCATCCGGAATACCGCCAGCTGCAGCGGCAGCGTGCGGACGACGAGCCGCTCCCCCAGACCCTGACGCCGATCTATCCTGCGACCGAGGGCCTGTCGCAGGGACGACTGCGCGCGCTGGTGCAGAAAGCATTTGCCGCCAGTAACCAGGCGCCGCTGGTCGATCTGCTGCCCGCCGAGCTGCGCGCCAGCATGAAGCTCAGCGAGCTGCGGGTCGCACTCGAATTCCTGCACCAGCCCCCGGTCGGCACCGCACTCGATACGCTGCGCGCCGGCCGGCACCCGGCGCAGCGCCGCCTGGCGCTCGAGGAACTGCTGGCGCACCAGCTCTCGTTGATGGCGCTGCGGCGCGCGACCAAGACTGAGGGCGCGCCGGCGCTGGCGGATGCCGCGGGGCTCGAGGCGCGGCTGCTCACGGCGCTACCGTTTCGCATGACTGCCGCCCAGCAGCGCGTGCGTGGCGAGATCGACGCTGATCTCACGCTCACCCAACCGATGACGCGGCTGATCCAGGGCGACGTGGGCTGCGGCAAGACCGCCGTGGCGGCCGCGGCCGCGGCGCGCGCCATCGGCAGCGGCGCGCAGGTGGCGCTGATGGCGCCCACCGAGCTGCTGGCCGAGCAGCACGCGCGTACACTGGGCGCATGGTTCGCGCCACTGGGCATCGATGTCGTACTGGTCACCGGCTCGCAGCCGGCGCGCGCGCGCCGCGCCGCGCTGGCCGCGATCGCGGCCGGCCAGCTGCCGCTGGCGGTGGGCACCCACGCGCTGTTCCAGGAAAGCATGCAGTTTCATTCACTGGCGCTGGCGATCATCGACGAACAACATCGCTTCGGCGTGCAGCAGCGCCTGCTGCTGCGTGAAAAGGGCCGCGGCACCATGCCCCATCAGCTGATCATGACGGCCACGCCGATACCGCGCACGCTGGCGATGACCGCCTATGCCGACCTCGACGTCTCGGTGATCGACGAACTGCCGCCCGGCCGCACGCCGGTGCGCACGGTCGTGATTCCCGAAGAGCGCCGCGCCGACGTGGTGGCGCGCATTGATGAAGCCTGCCGCAACGGCCGCCAGGCCTACTGGGTGTGCGCATTGATAGAGGAATCCGAGGAACTGCGCTGCCAGGCCGCCGAAGAATCAGCCAGCGCACTCACCGAAGCGCTGCCGCAGCTGAAAGTGGGACTGGTGCACGGCCGTATGAGCGGCGCGCAGAAGGAGCGTGTGATGCACGCCTTCAGCGCCGGCGAGATTCAGCTGCTGGTGGCCACGACCGTGATCGAGGTCGGCGTCGATGTCGCCAACGCCAGCGTGATGGTGATCGACAACGCCGAGCGCATGGGTCTCGCCCAGCTGCATCAGTTGCGCGGCCGTGTCGGCCGCGGCGCGCACGAAAGCACCTGCGTGCTGCTGTATCGCGCGCCGCTGTCCGAGATGGCGCGTGCGCGGCTCGCTGCATTGCGCGAGAGCAACGACGGTTTTGAGATCGCGCAGCGCGACCTGGAACTGCGGGGCCCTGGCGAACTGCTCGGCACCCGCCAGACCGGGCTCGCGCAGTTGCGGGTCGCCGACCTGGTGCGCGACGCCGATCTGCTGCCGCAGGTGCGCGCCGCGGCAGCGCGCCTGCAGAGCCATTATCCGCAGGCCTGCGCAGCGCTGATCGCGCGCTGGATCGGGGCCGGGGAGCAGTATGGCCGCGTCGGCTGACCCGGATCGCGAAGCAGCGCTCGAGATATTGCCGCCGCCGGCGCACAGTGCGGCAGCACCGCCCGTCGCGCGCCAGCACTGGCTGTGGCTGCGACTCCTAGACTATGCCAAGTTGATGCGGCTCGATCGTCCGATCGGCATCTGGCTGCTGCTGTGGCCGACCCTGTGGGCGCTGTGGACGGCAACCGGAGGGCATCCGCAGCGGGGCGTGCTGCTGATCTTCGTACTCGGCACGGTGCTGATGCGCTCGGCCGGCTGCGTGATCAACGACCTGATCGATCGCAACATCGACCCGCATGTGCGTCGCACCCGCGAGCGGCCGCTGGCGGCGCGACGCGTCAGTCCCCACGAGGCGCTGGCACTGTTCGTGGTGCTGGTCGCCAGCGCCTTCGTAATGGTGCTGCAACTGAACCCGGCTGCCGTGCACCTGTCGTTCATCGGCGCGGCGCTGACCTTGAGCTATCCGCTGCTGAAGCGATTCTTTCCCCTGCCGCAGCTGTACCTGGGTTTGAGCTTCGGCTGGGCGGTACCGATGGCCTACGCCGCCGAGCTTGGCGAAGTGCCGCGCGTGGGCTGGGTGATGTTGCTGGCGGCCATAGTCTGGGCCGGCGTCTACGACACCTTTTATGCCATTGCCGATCGGCCGGACGATCTGCGCATCGGCGTCCAATCGGCCGCCATCACTTTCGGCGACCTGGACCTGCTGATGATCGGCGCCATGCAGCTGATGGTGCTGGTGGCACTCGGGCTGGTCGGCCGGCTGCTCGAACTCGGCTCGCCGTATTACGGCGCGCTGGCCATTGGCGCGGTACTGTTTGCCTGGCAACAGTGGTTGGCGCGCCGTCGCGATGCGGCGGGCTGCCTCGCTGCCTTCCATAACAACAATTATTTCGGCCTGGTGGTGCTTGCCGGCCTGGTGATCGAATACGCAAGTCAAAGCTAGAGGACATCAAACCCATGAAACACCTGTCCATGCTGGCCGCGATCGCCGCGCTGTGCGGCGCGCCGGCGGCGCTCGCGCACGTACACCTGACGCTGAGCACACCGGCGGACGGCAGCGTACTGGCTGCCGCTCCGGCGCACATCGTGCTGAAGTTCTCCGAGTCCGCGCGCCTGACCGCACTCACAATCAGCGCGGCACACGGCGCCGGAGCGCAGCAGCTCGGGCCGCTACCGAAGCAGCCCGGCGAAAATTTCGAGTTTGCGCCGCCCAGGCTCGAGCCGGGAGTCTACACCGTGCAGTACCGGGCGCTTGATCCGGAGGATGGCCATGTGTCGTCCGGCCACTTCAGCTTCACGCTGACGCCGGCCGCGATGCGCGACGTCGGCAAGCACCCGGCGCCCGCCACCGCGAAATAGCAGCCCGGTGCCGCCGCCTTTGTCGCCCGACGCCCTTTCGGTGACGCTGCGGGCACTGGCGTTGTGCACGCTGTTCCAGGCGGCGGGTGCGACGTTTTTCCTGGTACTGCTGCTGCCGCGCTCCGGCGCCTCGTGGCCCGCGGTGCGGCGCCTGGCGTTGGCCGCCGCCCTCGGTGCCACCCTGCTCGCACTCGCGCATCAGGCGCTGGAAGCCGCGCGCATGGCCGGCGACTACAGCGGCCTGTGGGACCTTGAACTGCAGGCACTCGGCTGGCGCTCGCGTCCTGGCCGCTCGACGCTCGCGCAGGTCACCGGCTTGTTGATCATGCTGCTGTCTTTGTGGCGGCTGCCGACGGCGGCTCGGACACCGGCGCGCGCAGCCGATCTGTGTGCGTGGGCTGGCGGGGCGCTCGCGCTGTGCGCACTGCTGATGACCGGCCACACCAGCGCCCACGCCTCGCGGGCAATATTGGCGCCATTGCTGGGCCTGCATGTGCTGGTCGTCGCCTTCTGGTTCGGCGCATTGTGGCCATTGCTGCTGGTGATCCGGCGGGATTCAGCGACGGCCGCTGCGCGGATTGCCGCTCGCTATTCCGCGCTGGCCGGATACCTGGTGCCACTGATCGCGGTGGCCGGCGTGGCGATGGCGTGGATCCTGACCGGCGGGCCCGCGATTTTTCGGCGCCCCTACGGCGAGCTGCTGCTGCTCAAGCTGCTGCTGTTCGGCCTGCTGATGCTGCTGGCGGCCCGCAATAAGTGGCGGCTGGTGCCGGCGCTCGCCACGCCCGCGACCGCCGCTGGCGCCCGGATCGCGCTGCGCCGCTCAGTGATCGCGGAATTCCTGCTGATCGCCATGGTGCTGACGGTTACGGCGACGCTGACGACACTGTATTCTCCGCACTGAATGCGCGCGCACACGCAGCACGGCCACCACCATCACGACGGGCACGATCACGGCGCGAATGGCGGGCACGTGCACGCGGCGCCGCATCGGGATTTCAGTGCGGCCTTCTTGATCGGTATCGCTTTGAACCTCGGCTTCGTGCTGATCGAGGCCTTCTATGGACTGGTCTCGCACTCTGTGGCGCTGGTCGCGGACGCCGGCCACAACTTCGGTGATGCGCTGGGCCTGGCCATGGCGTGGATCGCAGCGATCCTGGCGCGGCGCCAGCCGTCGGCCACGCACACCTACGGACTGCGCCGCGGCACCATCCTGGCCGCGCTGCTCAACGCCATGCTGCTGCTGGTGGCGGTGGGCGCCATCGCCGTCGAGGGTGTGCAGCGGCTGATCGAGCCGCAGGCGGTGGCGACCCGCACGGTGATGGTGGTGGCGGCAATCGGCATCCTGATCAATGGCTTCACGGCCTGGCTATTCGCCTCCGGCCGCCGCGGCGACCTCAACCTGCGCGCCGCCTTCCTGCATATGAGCTATGACGCGCTGATCTCACTGGGCGTCGTGGTCAGTGCGGCGATCATCATGCGGACCGGGTGGACGCGGCTCGATCCGCTGGTGAGCCTGGCGATCGCGGTGATCATTCTGGCCGGCACCTGGACCTTGCTGCGCGATTCGCTGGGCATGAGCCTGGACGCCGTGCCGCCCGGCCTTACGAAGGACGAGGTGGGCGGCTTTCTGATGACCTGTCCCGGCGTCAGTGCGATACACGACCTGCACATCTGGTCGATGAGCACGACCGAAACGGCCCTCACCTGCCACCTGCTGATGCCGGGCGGCCACCCGGGCGATCAGGCGCTGGCGCGCCTCGCGCAGCAGCTGCAGGAGCGCTACCGCATCGGCCACGTGACGGTGCAGGTGGAGACCGACGCACAGGTGGCCTGCGCGCTGGAGCCCGATCACATCGTGTGAAGGCGGCCCACCGCCGCCATTGTCGACCTCCCGCACCGTTTTTGGTTGACAGACGGCGGCGGCGCTTGGAACATCAGTGTTCATAGAGGGAGATCGGCACATGGATCAGTCGCGCTCACCGGCCGGTACCGAAACGGTGCCAGGACTGCACGCCGCGCGCCTTGGCCACGCGCCGCGTCACGACTGGACGCTGGCCGCAGCCGAGGCGCTGTTCGCGCTGCCCTTCCCGCAGCTGATGCACCGCGCCCAGCAGGTGCATAGCCAGTTCCACGACGCCACGCGGGTGCAGATGAGCACGCTGCTGTCGATCAAGACCGGTGCCTGTCCCGAGGACTGCGCCTATTGCCCCCAGAGCATCCGCTTCGACACCGGCATCGAGAGTGAGGCACTGCTGCCGCTGGCCACAGTAGTGGCCCGCGCCGCCGCGGCGCGCGACGCCGGGGCCACGCGCTTTTGCATGGGCGCGGCACTGCGCGCGCCGAAGCGGCGCGATCTCGAGAAGATCACGGCGATGGTGCGCGCGGTGCGTACGCTTGGCATGGAAACGTGCGTGACCGCCGGCATGCTGGAACCCGAGCAGGCGCGCGAGCTCAAGGCCGCGGGACTCGACTACTACAATCACAATCTCGATACCTCGCCGGAGTACTACAGCCAGATCATCAGCACGCGCAGCTACCAGGACCGACTCGACACGCTGGAGGCGGTGCGCGCCGCGGACCTGAAGGTGTGCTGCGGCGGCATCGTCGGCATGGGCGAGAGTGTGCGCGATCGCGCCCAGCTGCTGGTGGTGCTCGCGCAGCTGCCGGTGCATCCGGAGAGCGTGCCGATCAACCAGCTGGTGCGCGTGCCGGGCACGCCGCTTGCCGAGGCGGCACCGGTCGACCCCTTCGATTTCATCCGCACCATCGCCGTGGCGCGCGTCATGCTGCCGCAGGCCCAGGTGCGGCTCTCGGCCGGACGCGAGACGATGAGCGATGAGCTGCAGGCGCTGGCGCTGCTGGCCGGCGCAAACTCGATATTCTACGGTGAGAAACTGCTGACCACCGGCAACCCCGATGTGGCACGCGACCAGGCGCTGCTGCGACGCCTCGGCATGCAGCCTGAGCAGGCAGCTGCGCCAGCAGCTGCGCCGGCGGCTGCCCAGCTGGCGGCCGCCAGCGCCTGATCGCCGGCACGCGGGACTCCGTCGTGCACCGGGACCCGCAGGCGGTCGCAGCCAGGCTCGCCGATTCGGCCGCCCGCAACCAGCGGCGCCAGCGCCGCGTGATCGAGGCCTATCCGCGCAGCGGCGACGGCAGTCAGGCGATCGTCGCGGGCAAGCCGCGGCGCATATTCTGCAGCAACGATTACCTGGGTCTCGCGCATCACCCGGCGCTGGCGAGCGCGCAGGCTTTGGCGAGCGCGGCCTTCGGCAGCGGCAGCAGCGCTGCGCACCTGATCAGCGGTCATAGCAGCGAGCACCACGCACTCGAGGAGGAACTCGCCGCCTACACCGGCCGTGAGCGCGCGCTGCTGTTCTCGACCGGCTATATGGCCAATCTCGGCGTGCTGGGCGCCTACGCCGCGCGCGGCGAAGTGGTGCTCGAGGATCGCCTCAATCACGCCTCGCTGATCGACGGCGCGCGGCTGGCCGGCGCGCGCCTGCTGCGCTACGCGCACGCGGACGCCGGCGATGCCGCGGCGCGGCTGGCCGAGCATGGCAACTGCACACTGCTGGCCACCGACGGGCTGTTCAGCATGGATGGCGACGTGGCGCCGCTGCGCGACCTGGCCGCCGCGGCCGTGGCGCAGCGCGCCTGGCTACTGGTCGACGATGCGCACGGCCTCGGGGTGCTGGGCGCCGGTGGCGGTGGTGCACTGGAACTGGCCGGACTCGATGCCACGGCGGCGCCGCTGCTGATGGGCACGCTGGGCAAGGCCTTCGGATGCTTTGGCGCCTTCGTCGCCGGCGATCAGGATGTGATCGAGCTGCTACTGCAGCAGGCGCGCACGTATATTTACACCACCGCGCTGCCACCCGGCGTGGCGGCCGCGGCGCGCGCCGCGCTGGCGCTGGCACAGCGCGAGAGCTGGCGGCGCGAGCACCTGCGGCAGCTCATCGGGCGTTTTCGCCGCGGCGCCGCGGCCCTGCAGCTGCCGATCACAGCTTCAACGAGTCCGATCCAGCCGCTGCTGGTCGGCGCCGATGCGCGCGCCGCACGCCTCGGAGAAGCGCTGTTCGAACGCGGCTTCTGGGTCGGTGCGATCCGTGCGCCGACCGTGCCGGCAGGGGCGGCGCGGCTACGCATCACACTGAGCGCCGCGCACAGCCAGGCGGATGTCGAGGCGTTGCTGGAGGCGCTCGATCGTGAGTGGCGGCGGGAGGCGGCGCCTTGAGCAAGGCTGCGGCAGGCCTGAACGTCGAGCACAGCGGCCGCGGCGGGCCGCTGGTGTTCTGGCACGGCTGGGGCATGAACCTGCGCGTCTTCGATGCGCTGCGTGCGGATCTCGCAGCGGACTATCTGACCCAGGCTGTCGACCTGCCCGGACACGGTCGCAGCCCCTGGCCACCCGATAGCGACGTGGCCGATGCGCGCGGCGAGCCGCTCGGCGCGCTCGACAGGCTCGTAGCTCCGCTGCTGCCCACGCTGCCCGCCCACTCGACCCTGGTCGGCTGGTCGCTGGGTGGCCAGCTCGCGCTGCGCGCGGCGCTGCTGGCGCCGGAGCGCGTCGCGCGGCTGGTGCTGATTGCCACCACGCCGCGCTTCCGGCGCGCGCCCGACTGGCCGTACGGCGTCGACGATGCGCTGCTGGCGCAGATGCGAGCGCGGCTCGCGAGCGACTATGCGGGCACGATCAGTGAGTTCCTCGAGCTTCAGCTGCGCGGCAGCCGCGATGCCGCAGCGCTGCTGCGCGCGTTGCGCGCGGCGTTGCGCACGCAGGGCGACGCGGTGCCAGCGGCACTGCTCACCGGTCTCGACGCGCTGGCGCACAGCGACCTGCGGACGCTATTGCCGCAGATTCATCAGCCGCTGCTGGCCGTGGGCGGCCAGTACGATCGAATTACGCCGCCGCAAGGCGTGGCGGCGCTGGCCGCCATGGTAACGGGCGGCCGCTATCACCAGTACGCGCGCGCTGCGCACGCACCATTCCTGTCGCACGCGGCGGAGTTCGCGGCGCTGCTGCGCGGCTTCATCGCCGGATCGGCAACGCCATGAGCGCGGCCCAATGAACGCCGCGCCGCACTTTCGCATCGACCGGGCGGCCATGGCCCGCGCCTTCGGTCGCGCCAGCGCGCACTACGATGCCGCGGCTCTGCTGCAGGGCGAGGTGCGCAGCGAGCTGCTCACCAGGCTGCAGTTCTTTCCCCTGCAACCGCGAACGATCGTCGATCTGGGCTGCGGCACGGCACAGGGCGCCAGTGCGCTGCGCCGGCGCTACCGGGGTGCACGGGTGCTGGCCATCGACCTGGCGCCGGGCATGCTGCGCGCCGCGCGCCGGCGCAGCTGGCCGTGGCGACGCTTCGAGTGCGTATGTGCCGACGCACTCGCACTGCCGCTGACCTCGCAATCCGTCGACCTGGTGTACAGCAACCTGATGCTGCAGTGGTGCGACGATCCGGCGCTGGCCTTTAACGAGGTGCGGCGAGTGCTGCGGCCCGGCGGCCTGCTGCTGTTCAGTACCTTCGGTCCCGATACGCTGGTGGAGCTGCGCGCCGCCTGGGCGCAGGCCGATGACGCGCCCCATGTCAGCGCCTTCGCCGACATGCCGCTGCTGGCCTCGGCCCTGCACCACGCGGGTCTGTGCGAGCCGGTGATGGATCGGGATCTGCGCCAGCATCACCTTCTCGACGCTGATGCATTGATGATGAGCCTGCGCAGTATCGGCGCGGGCAACGCTGCCGCCGATCGACGCCGCACGCTGACCGGCCGGCAGCGGCTGGCGCGCATGCGCGCCAGCTACGAGCAGCAGCGGACGCCCGCCGGGTTGCCGGCCACCTGGGAAATCATCTACGGCGCCGCGTTCGCGCCGGCGGCAACGGCGGCGGCGGCGACGCCAGGGGAAGCGCTGGTGCCGGTCTCGGCGATTAGGCGGCGCGGCGCGTGAACACCCCCGTGGACACTCTATTTAAGTGTGCGGCCTACTTCGTAGCGGGCACCGACACCGGCGTGGGCAAGACCCGCGTGACCGGGGGCCTGCTGAGGGCCGCCCGCAAGCAGGGCGCGAGGGTTGTCGGCATGAAGCCGGTGGCCGCCGGATCGATAATTGAGGATGGGCGCCAGATCAGCGAAGATGCCGTCTATATTGCGCTCAGTTCCGGCCAGATGTCGCCATATGAACTGCTCAACCCCTACTGCCTGCCGGAGCCGCTGTCGCCCCATATCGCCGCCGAGCGGGCCGGTGTCCGTATCGACGTGGGGCATATCGTCCAGAGCGCCCTGCGGCTGAGCAGACACAGGGATCTGCTGCTGATCGAGGGCGCGGGCGGCTGGTACGCGCCGATCAATGATCAGCAGACCATGGCCGACGTGGCCCGGGCGCTGGCCGTTCCGGTGTTGCTGGTGGTCGGGTTGCGCCTGGGCTGCCTCAACCATGCGCTGTTGAGTGCGCAGGCCGTAGAACGCTGCGGCTGCGTACTGCGCGGTTGGATCGGCAGCCAGGTGGAGCCGGATTTTTCCGCGCGCGAGGAGAACATCGCCATGCTGACGCGCCTGCTGGGCACGGCGCCGCTGGCGCTGCTGGCGCACGCGCCCGATCCCGGCGGCGACGCCGCGCAGTTGGACGCGGCCGCCGCCGCACTGATCTCGGTCCGCTGACTGATTGCAGTCAAATTCCGGCCCGCGGCCTTTCAGTGTTTCCGCGACCGCGGTCACAGGTTAAACTGCGCCGCGCCGCAAGCACTTAAGATCCTGAAGCTGGCCGCTGTCGTGGCGCCGGATACGTGCGGCTCGTTGGAAAATAAGCCTGCAATTCTTAAGGCCTGAAATGAAGATGAAAAAATCTGGACTCCTGCCCACCGGTCTCGTTGCGGCGCTGCTGGCGCTTGAGGCTCCTACGGCGCATGCCGCCTGGACGCTGAACATGACGCCCGGCATCTCCGCGATCTCGCGCAATATCTATTCCCTGCACATGATGGTGTTCTGGGTATGCGTGGTGCTGGCGGTCGCCGTGTTCGGCGCGATGATCTATTCGCTGGTGCGGTTCCGCAAATCCCAGGGCGCGGTACCCGATACCACGCTGGTGCACAACACCAAGGCGGAGATCATCTGGACGGTCATTCCGATCGTCATCCTGATCTTCATGGCCGTGCCGGCCACGCGCACGCTGATCGAGACCGACGATGCGACCAACACTGAACTGACCATCCGGGTCACGGGCTACCAGTGGAAGTGGGGCTACGAATACATCGGCAGCGGCGTCACGGTGCTCTCGACGCTCGATCACGACAGCAATATTGCCCGCCAGCTCGGCTCCGGGATCGATCCGCTCAGCGTGCCCAATTACCTGCTCGGCGTCGATCATCCGCTGGTGGTGCCCTCGGGCATCAAGGTGCGCCTGCTGATCAGCGCGCAGGACGTCATCCACTCCTGGTGGGTGCCGGCACTGGCCATCAAGAAGGACGCGATTCCCGGGTTCGTCAACGAGGCGTGGTTCAAGATCGACGCCGGCAATACCGGCCTGTATCGCGGCCAGTGCGCCGAACTGTGCGGCCGCGATCATGGCTTCATGCCGATCGTGATTGACGTGCGCAGCAAGGCTGACTTTGACAGCTGGCTGCGCACGCAGAAGGCGCTGCAGCAGCCGGCGGACCCGGCCGCACCGGCCGCCGCCGCGGCCACCGGGGTCGCGGTCGCGACCCACGGCTGAACTTTACGCGCTCTCAACAACGCATTCCTGTCGCGAGTACCTAACATGGCCTATACCGAACACGCCGCCAATCACGACCACCACGATCATCCGCCAGCGGGAATCTGGCGCTGGTTGTCGACCACGAATCACAAGGACATCGGCACGCTGTACCTGTTTTTCGCCGGCATCATGTTCTTCGTCGGCGGGGCGATGGCGATGGTGATACGCCTCGAGCTGTTCAAGCCCGGCATGCAGTTCGTCGATCCGGCGTTCTTCAATTCAATGACCACGGTACACGCGCTGGCGATGATCTTCGGCGCGGTGATGCCCGCCTGGGTGGGTCTGGCCAACTGGATGATCCCGCTGCAGGTGGGCGCGCCGGACATGGCCCTGCCGCGCATGAACAATTTCAGCTTCTGGCTGCTGCCCTTTGCGTTCACGCTGCTGCTGATCGGCTTCTTCGTGCCGGGCGGCGCGCCGGCCGGCACGAAGAAGCCGATCAGCAGCAGCGTGAACGCAAAGGGCAGCAGCCAGAAGCTGAAATTGTTCATGCGCGGCAGGGCCATGTCCGGCGCGCCCAC